>Ga0210057_1010652_pt1 | contig 10357 bp, 8 predicted proteins | sample CryGeyCG2114_010_2_FD_183968 | JGI IMG/M metagenome (GOLD analysis project Ga0210057, IMG submission 183968) | Groundwater microbial communities from aquifer - Crystal Geyser CG10_big_fil_rev_8/21/14_0.10 (SPAdes) (version 2) | ecosystem: Environmental > Aquatic > Deep subsurface > Groundwater ...
AAGATATTAAAGGACGATCTCCTCCCTTTTTCTACGGCAATAGGGCTTGCTCTAAGAGGATACAGGCCGGCATTATATGATTAATCTTTTACCTCCAATTGAGAAAAGTAAGCGCAGGCAAGAGAGATTGCTGAAGTTGACATGGATTTTAGGCGTTCTGACGGTGGCGTCAGCGCTCTCGTTCGCCCTTATTTTGCTTTCCGTAAGATTTTACATCGCCGACCAGATTAGGATACAAGACGTCTTAGTGGATGAGGCGAAGGGCAAAAACATCAAAGTCAATATTTTGCAGGAGAAAATAAAAACGGTTAATTATACCCTGTCCGGATTGAACGATTTTTATCAGAGTCAATTTCCGCTGACGGATTTCTTGGGGAGGATTTCCCTACTGCTTCTCCAAGATATGTATTTGGAGAGGTTTTCGTATCAAAAAGAAAATTTTCAGGCGACCTTCACCTGTCATGCGCCGACCATTGATTCTATTTACGAGTTCCGGGAAGCAATGAGAAGCCAGGGCGATTTCAAGGATGTCAATTTTGTCTTGCCGGACTGGCTTGAACCGAATAACATTACATTCAGAGTAAGTTTTAAGTTGAACAATGAATTATAGGCAGAAATTATATGTTTCCATATTTTCCATAATCTTCGCGGTTTTATTATTGTTTGTTTTTTGCATTCTGCCGGCCTTGAAGGCGATTGCTTCAAGTTCCCGGGAGTTGGCGCTTCGCCGGCAGGAGCTCGCCTCCATTGAGTATCTGGCGGAAAGCTTTGAGGATTTTGAGAAGAATTTCCAGTTCTACGAGGACGGCCTTGCCGAAATGGAGGAACTGCTTCAGCGGGAATCCTTAATTGACCCCGAGATTCCGGTAAGTTTTATTAATTTTTTCAAAGAAGAAGCGTCAAATCTCAATCTTGTTTTAAAAATTTTTCCGATTGCTTTTCATGAAAACAAAAATGGGCAATGGAATTATATGAGTTTTAAGATAGAAGGCAAGGGTCGGTTTATTGACATAATGAAATTTCTTGAGAAACTGGAAAACAGCCGGTGGCTTATTAGCGAGGTTAGTTTTGATATTTTGAGCTCAAATGAGACCCTGGCCAAGGAAGAACCAAAATTTGGGGGAGAATATGCGGAAATTTATCTTTCAATAGAGGTCTATGCCAAAGATTAATTTTAAAATAAATATTAAGGGCGTTAGGCGGGCGATAACAAAAATTTTTTGGCTTTTGGGGCGAAGGGCTTTTGTCGGGTTTTTAATTTTCTTTTTCATCGGTCTGTTTATCGGGGGCGTGATTTTTTATTATTACGGATTTTTAGTCGTAGTCCGGGAGCCGGAAATAAGGCCGTACGAGGTAAGATTAGACGACCAGCTGTACCAGCAGTTCCTTGAGAGCTATCGGCAAAGAAGGGTAAGTTTTGACAATGCCGGCTTTAAATTGTATTTTAATCCCTTTTTTCACTCAAATATTAAATAAATGATTTTAGCGCTATGGGCGCGCCTCAAGAGGTTTGCCCGCTTCGGGTGGACGGACCTTGATTCAGGGGCGCTTTTGTCGTATAGTGTCAGCACCAGCCCTCGTAGCATAATTGGATAATGCAGGGCCCTTCTAAGGCCAAGATTAGAGGTTCGAGTCCTCTCGAGGGCACCAGCGGTTGCTTCGCAACCTAAAATAAAAATGTAAAACTAAAAACTGAAAACAGAAGATAAAATTAATAATTAATAATTAATGATTAATATTGTTATGGTGGTCGTAGTGTAGTGGTTAGCACAAGAATCTGTGGAATTCTTAGGGGGAGTTCGAATCTCCTCGACCACCAAAAATCCCAGAAACCCTTGTATTCACAAGGGTTTTTGGTTAAAAAGATTGATTTTTAAAATAAATTATTACTATTATGGGCGGATAATTGTTGGGTTGAGGATTTTTATTTTTTAAATAAATTAAGATATTCGGTTAACTCAAACAGGCGGTTTCGCGAAAAACCAGTGATTTCTTTTAGTAATCCAAGTTTCTCCATGTCAGCGAGTAAGTGATTGGCCGTATTAAATGTTATTTTGAACTGATTCATTACGGTTTTTGAGCTAACAATTGGCTGAGAAAATAGAAATAGTAAAACTTCGTTAGCAATTTTAGTCCGCCTGCCAAGTAGCATAATTTTCTTTTCATAATTCTGTCGTAGCTTAACTATTTTTTGAAACGTTTCTTTGCCCCTTTTTGAGATATCGATGACTCCATTGAGAAAAAATTTAACCCATTGCTCAATATCATTAGATGAACGAACCACCGTTAAAGAATTATAATAACTACCCTTGTTCTTCTCAAAAAAGGCGGATAAATATAATGTTGGGTATTTTAGAATCCCGCGTTCAATCATTTGGAGAATTATTATTAATCTGCCAATTCTTCCATTCCCATCTAAAAAAGGATGGATGGTTTCAAATTGATAATGGCAGATCGCTATTTTGATGAGAATGGGTATCTGCAGGCTTTTGTTATGCCAAAACTTTTCCCAATCAGTCAACAATTCTGGTAATTCATCTTTGTGAGGCGGAATAAAGAAAGCATCCGATAAATTAGAGCCGCCTATCCAATTTTGACTATTCCTTATTTCGCCAGGCGATTTATGTTCGCCCCTAACGCCCGATAGCAGAATTTTGTGGGCACTCTTTATAAGACGGATCGATAAAGGAATTTTTTGCAATTCGGCAATGACAAAATTCATTGCCTTGATATAATTTTGAACCTCCTGCCAATCATCTATTTTTTCAGGGCGTATTTCTTCTTTTGGCAAAATCGCCTCATTGATTTCGGTTTTAGTCCCTTCTATTCTGCTCGAGATAGTGGCTTCTTTTATTGAATGGGCTTTTATAAAAAAATTAACATCTGGCACTAAAATAGAATAAGCATTTAATTCGCCCAAATAACGAACAGCCTCCTCCAATAGCAGGTCAATCTTTTTATCCTTAAAGTCAAATTCGTGATTGATTGTAGACGGAGCAAAACTTTTATACTCGTTTTGTTGTTTATAATATCCTGATGTAAATTTGATCATATTCTTGAGATATAAATATTTATATCTCAATTTTATGAACTTATTTGAAATATGTCAATAATATATCTCAAATTTTAATTTATAACACTTTTCGTAATATTATACTTCCAAATATTTTAGTCGGAATTGATCCCGGCTCGATTAGTTTATGATATAAGAAATTTTACCCCAAACAGGTTCTGACATCCCTTCTTCACTAAAGCTACGGACAGGCAATGCGTACGCTAGTCGACTCAAACAAAATAACACTCAAAAAGCCCGCTAACGGGTTTTTTAAATTTCAAAATCTTGTTTTAAGTCCCCAAAAATGATAATCTTATTTTAACGCCCCCATAGTTCAAGGGACAGAACAAGGGACTCCTAAGCCCTAGATCCAGGTCCGAGTCCTGGTGGGGGCACCAGCGGTTGCTTCGCAACCTAAATTAAAAATGTAAAACTAAAAATGAAAAGTAAAAACAAAATGAAAAATTAAAAATTAAAAACAGAACTCAATGTTAAAAATGTAAAACGAAAAATGAAAAGTAAAAACAAAATGAAAAATTAAAAATTAAAAACAGAATTTAAGGGCAAAAGCGCAGAACTAAAAATATAAAATCAAAAATAAAAAATAAATTGGGCTCGTAGCTCAGCTGGCCAGAGCACGCGCATGGCATGCGCGGGGTCGAGGGTTCAAATCCCTCCGGGTCCACCATAACCGATTTATCTCATTTTTCGCTTCGCCCTCGCCTTCGGCTCGGGCTTCGGCGGGCAGAAAATAAAGGTAATTCCAGGGCTTTTTGAAATCTACAAAAAGCCGCTGGTCAAAAATTCGGCGGTTCGAGCCGATTTTTTTGATGAAATTTTTCATTTCTGAAAAATCTTCAGACAAAACGGAGTTTTTGGCTTGGTTGGCTTCAATTATCCAATTTCTTGTGAGTTCGAGCCAATGATTGCCTTTTCGTTCAAAATCAGATAATTTTTCCTCAGTATCTTTCTTTTCCAACATTAAACTATTTTTCTTCAACTGAAATTCCGGCAATTCCAAATCGCCTTCAAGGTAAGCGTCCATCAGGCGATTTATTTTTGTTTTTACTTTTTTTAACTCTGCTTTGAGATTTTGAGCGAAAAGGTCTGACGATTGGCGGTTTTCTTTTTCCCATTCGCTAACTTTAGCAAGATATTTTTCCCGCCATTCGTCAGGTAAAGAAACTTTTTGACACATTTCTTTTACTTGTTTAGTCAATTCTTCTTCCCGCAAAAAGCGATTTTGCGAACAATTTTGCGTTTTGCTTTTGTAGGTGCAACGATAATAGACAAATTTTAGTCCGCTTTTCTTAATGTGTCGTTCCGCCGTTATAGAATATCCGCACTCGCCGCAAGCCGCGAAATTGAGGAATTGAAAGTCTTTCGGTCCTCGCTTTTTGCGGGGCTTGCCGTTTGCAATTAAAGCTTCTTGGATTTTGTCAAAAAGTTTCTTTGAAATTATTGGCTTATGGCTTCCTTGGTGAATTTCGCCCCGATAGCGAAAATGTCCGTAGTAAAACGGATTTGTGAGCATTGATTGAATAGTGGAAAGATGAGGCGGTTTTCCATCTTTGCCAACCAAGTCAAGAGAAAACATTTTGCTTTGAATTTTTGTTAAGGTGTATTCGCCGGTGGCAAAAGCTTCCAAAACTTCTTTTACTTTTTTGAATGTCTTTTTGTCGGGTTCAATAGTTCTTAATCTTGGTTCATTGAAATATCCGACTGGAGCTTTTGCCGAAAGTTCGCCTCGTCTTATCTTTTGGCGTATGCCTCGCAAAATGTTTTCTCTTAAATTGTCGGTGTAATATTTCGCTTGTCCGAAAGCCACCGAAAGCATAAATTTTCCTTGTGGCGTTGGCTCAAACCAAAATGTGGGAAATTTTAGCGATGTAATTTTTCCGGTATCTACAAGATAAATAATCTTCCCGCCGTCAATTGAATTTCTGGCTAACCTATCAGGATTCCACGCTAAAATTCCTGAAGCATTGCCTTTTTCAATTTCACTTATCATAAAATTAAAAACTTCTCGGCCCGGCTCTTTGGCGGTTTTGCTTTCGGTAAATTCTTTTGCCACGAGAAGATTGTTTTGCTTGGTAAACTCTCTCAATTCCGCGAGCTGGGCCTCAATGCTCAAAATTTGCCGTTCCTCTTCCTCGGTTGATTTTCGACAATAAATGAAGTATTTAACCATATTTTTAGAAGTTTTTGATTTTATTTACACCGACAATTTTAAAAATTTCGTTTTTTTCGCCGAAGGCGAAAAATATTTTCTGCCTGCCGAAGCCCGAGCCGAAGGCGAGGGCGAAGCGAAAAATGAGATAAATCGGTTATGGTGGTGTCTATTAGATAAAGTTAGAACTTATTACGAGCAAAATCCCGATGCTGACTGACCCCCGACTATATACATTTTCGCACCAAATTTTTATCTACATTTTGGTGGCTCGGGGTCAGGTTTTCGCCTGCCCCCTCGCCCTTAATTTATTCGGGAAAACAGGCGATTTTTAAAGTAAATGTCCTTGTCTTACCTAACCCAACGCAGGCATTTGAATTTTTTACTCCCTCTATTATCATAACCTATTTTGGGTTATACCACAATAGGATATACAATACAAACAGGTATGTCAAAGTCAATTTATTCAAAAGATTATAGAAATATGGTAGAAAAGCTTAAAAAAGCTCGGCTTGACGCTGGGTTAAAACAGGAAGATGTGGCCTTGAAACTAAAAAAGCCCCAATCTTACATTTCAAAAATAGAAAGGGTTGAAAGAAGGGTTGATATCGCCGAACTAAAAGAGTTAGCAAAAATTTATAAAAAAGATATAAACTTTTTTATCAAATAATTATGTCAAAAATTCAAGAATTATTATTAGGTAGAACAGATCAAATTGACTACGAAAAAATAGTTAAAAATTATCCTTGGATAATAAAGAAGGGGCAGGATTGCATTTTAAGTCCAGATAGTGATGGTCTATTGTGTGGTCTGTTTATGTCTACTTATTTAGATTGGCGAATAAAAGGTTTTTATGATGGAAAAGTAATGCTGTTAGATAAAAATATTTCTGCGAAAGATTGTGTGTTTTTAGATATGGAAGTTTTTAGGAAAGATATAAAAAGCGTTGGCCATCATATGGTCCAGTTTAATAAAAATAAAAAACCATCAAATTGGGATAATTATAAAAATTGTATCCAGCCAAATAATTTAAGGGACTACGATGGTTATAAAGATTTCCGGCTTAAATATCCATTAGCAACCATTCATTTACTCATAGGCATACTTGGTTCAAAAATAAAATTTAAAATTCCTAAATCAGGTCTTTGTTCTCTATTTTATGTTGATGGTGTTTTTAAAAATTTATTTGGCTATCCAGAAAATTGTATTGATTGGTTAAGGTATCTGAACGCAGATAACTCAAAAAATAAATTACACGATATATTTTTTAATGAACATTATTCCGTATATAATTTAATGGTTGCCCTAAAGGACTTTTTTATGAGAATAGGTGATATAAGCGAAAAGCAAGTTGGTAATGATAAGATTAAAATTTCAAATTCAAAAGGAGAAGTGGTAAATGTTAGAAAAAAGAATAATACTTTTGATATTGAACAAAAGGAAAAACAAAAAGCCGAATCATTTTTGAAGATTCTAGCTGAATTGACGAGTTGGAATTACAAAATTAAAAATTGGCAGTGGTCTAATTTTAGGGCTTATAGTTTTTCTAAAAATAGTATTAAACCAAACAATAGAAACTTCGAAAAAATGATTAAGAAAAATCCTATAACTTGGGCTATGACCAGCGGACTGGCGATAGAATATACTTTAGACGAAAAGAATCTATTGTTAAAATAATTTTCTATTTACTGCCCCTTCCTCTCTTATTCTCTTTTTTGATAATTCGCAGTATTCTTTAGATATATCGATTCCGATATATTTTTTTTCTAATTGAATTGCCGCTAAAGCAGTAGTGCCACTGCCAACGAAAGGATCTAGGACAATTCCGTTTGGCGGGCAAAAACATTGGATAAAATCATATGGCAGACGATCAGGAAATGTTGCCGGGTGGTGATGTTTTAGTCGAGTGCCATCTCCCGCTGTCATATATTCCCAAATTGTGCCGCGACACTTCATTGGGTTAATAGTGATCGAGCGAGTAGTAATTCTAACACCATTGGTGAGACGAGTGCCCCCTCCGGTCATTGTCTTGCCACCATGCTTTGAAGGGATTTTTAAAGGCTCCTTATTAAAATATTGCGGTCGTTCTCCTTTTAGAAAAATCGGCATATATTCATGGTCAACGCGAAAACGTTTATTCCACCAGGCACCTTCCGCTCCATATTTTCTATAAATGACTGTTTCAAATAATTTAAAACCGATGTTATCAACCCAATCTACTATAGTTCTAAAAGAAGTTAAAGATTTTCCAAAATTTTTCGTTTGGTCTTGAATAACCATAACTACTATTCCGCCATCTTTTAAAACTCGATATATTTCTTTACCGGTAGAGTGTAAATTATAACTAAAACCATTATATTTTCTTATTTTATCATAGGGCGGAGACGTAACAACCAAATCGATCGAATTATCTGGAAATTTTTTTAATTCTTCTACAGCATCTCCGCAAATAATTTTATTTATTGGCAATACATCATGTTTTTTTATTTCTTTTTGAGGCAATAACTCCGTTGCCTGTAATTCCTCCTCATTTTTTATTACATCTATTACAATACCCTGAATAGCAATCTCTCTATCTTTTTTTATAATTATTGGCTCAATAGTTTTATTGGCTGGCTGTAATCTGATAAATCCTCTTTCTTTGTAGAATTTTTTAAGCGTTGCCTCGTAATTATCAATCAGAGCAACTACCTTCTGTCCGTTTTCTGCTACTTCTTGTTGTTTAACTAAAACTATATCGCCGTCTTTAATGTTTTCATCAATCATACTATTGCCAACAACTCGCAAAGCATAAAATTCGCCAGAACGAGGAAGTTTATTTTGCGGTACGGCAATAGTTTCTTTATTTTGTATTGCTTCAATTGGTTGCCCGGCAGCTATCAGGCCCAAGAGTGGAATATTAACCATTTTTTCGTTTTCATAAATATCAATAGACCTTGGTTTGTTAAATTGTTTTTCTAAAAGTCCTAAATCTTGCAACTTTCTTACATGAAAATGAGCCGTTGAAACAGAGGCAAGTTTAAAATGCTTTCGTATTTCCTCCAGCGAAGGGGAATAATCCCGCTTTTTACGATACGAAGTTATAAAATCAAATACTTGTTTTTGGCGTTTTGTTGGCATGGTTCTTGTTTTTCTCTTACAACTCTATTATAATAGAAAGAAAATAGAAAGTCCAAATAAGTTATCCACAGTTAATAAAGGGATATTTATGCAAAGAAACAAGATAATTACAAAAAGTGCTGGCCTGAATGAAGCAGAAAAGTATTTAGCTAAACTCTGCGACAGGACATTCCTTTCAATATGGAATTACCCCAACCTTTATCGTGCAAAAGGAAAAGAGCTGTCTGATTTACTTGTAGTTTTTGATAATCACATTTTGATATTTTCAGACAAGGATTGTAAATATCCCTCGACCAATAATCTAGAATTGAATTGGAGCAGATGGTTTAGGAGAGCTGTTGCAAAATCGGCAAAACAGCTATGGAGGGCAGAACAGTGGATTAGACAACATCCGGATCGCATTTTCTTAGACAAGGAATGCTTACAAACCTTTCCATTTGAGATAGATACAAGACAAGCGAAGTTTCATTTAATACTTGTTGCTCGGGGCGTTTCCGAAGCTTGTAAAAAATTTTTTGGTAGTGGAAGCGGAAGTTTAATGATTCGAAATGACATAAAAGGAATTTCTGCGCATACAGAACCATTTGTTATTGGCGATATTGATCCAACAAAGACTTTTATCCACGTTTTAGATGATACAACATTAGACATAGTAATGGGTGCCCTTGATACAGTATCAGATTTTATATCTTACATTTCCAAAAAAGAGATTTTATTTCGTTCTAATAAAAAGATTTTTGCAACAGGCGAAGAGGATTTACTTCCATCCTATATGACAAAGATGAGGGGAGAAGAGCATGACTTCGACTTTCCAGAAGATTCTGATGGAATTGTTATTTTAGAAGGAGCTTGGGAGAAGTTCTGCAACAACCCACAAAGAAAAGCCCAGTTTAAAGAAAATGAGATTAGCTGTTTTTGGGATGCTCTCATCGAACAATTCAACAAGCATGCACTAACAGGAACGCAAGAATATGTTTGGCCACCGTCGTTTGGTTCATCGGAGAAGGTTACGAGATTTTTAGCTGCTCAACCCCGTTTTATACGAAGGATACTTGCCGAAAGCTTTCTGGAGATTCTAAGGAACACACCAGCGAACCAGAGAATGATTCGTGTTATACCGCCGTGGAGAAGCGGTGATCCGTATTTTGTATTTCTTATTTTTCCGTTTCGACAAGATCGCTCGTATGAAGAGAATCGACGTGTCCGGATGAATTTTTTGGAAGCATGTTGTCGCGTCGTAAAACTAAAATATCCCGATGCGACTGACATCGTCGGCGTAGCGACAGAATCAGGCCGTATGGAAAGAGAAGAAGGGTCGGAAGATGCTTGTTATCTTGATGCGCGGATTTGGACCGAGGAAAATGAGCGTGAAGCAAAAGAATTACAGTCGAAACTGGCCATTCTTATAAATCCCAACTTGAAACCAATGCATGCCCTTGAGTATCCAGAGCCGACTACTATTCCGTCCGCGTTTGTTCCAAAAGTTGGCAGAAATGCTAAATGTCCTTGTGGTTCGGGAAAGAAATATAAGAAGTGCCACGGATTAAATTGATAAAAACCAAAAATAATGCGAAAATTACTATAATTAGAAACAAAAGAGGGTACTAAAAACTCGTCATTTAGGAATGACGAGTAAATGACGACTTTAAAAAAAGTTTGCATTACAGAATGCAAGGTGGACGCAAACTTTTCTTGATGGATTTTTGACTATTTTTACCTTAAAATCGCCTGTTTTCCCGAATAAATTAAGGGCGAGGGGGCAGGCGGAGCCTGACCCCGAGCCACCAAAATGTAGATAAAAATTTGGTGCGAAAATGTATATAGTCGGGGGTCAGTCAGCATCGGGATTTTGCTCGTAATAAGTTCTAACTTTATCTAATAGACACCACCAGTTATGAAAAAAGTTGCTATTTTGGAACCGGGAGCCTGGGGCACTGCCCTGGGCATTCTTTTAAGCAAGAAATCTGATGTCTCGTTTTGGTATGAAAATCGAGAATTAGCTTTGAAACTCT
>Ga0210057_1010654_pt1 | contig 10356 bp, 12 predicted proteins | sample CryGeyCG2114_010_2_FD_183968 | JGI IMG/M metagenome (GOLD analysis project Ga0210057, IMG submission 183968) | Groundwater microbial communities from aquifer - Crystal Geyser CG10_big_fil_rev_8/21/14_0.10 (SPAdes) (version 2) | ecosystem: Environmental > Aquatic > Deep subsurface > Groundwater ...
CATACCAGATGATAGAGCAGATGGGAAACATTGTGATTCCGTTTGATTGGCGAAGTTGACATAGTATCTACATCTTACCATACTTCGCCCCACGCAGCAGAGCTGCGGGGAAATATTATTCATTATATGTCCACAAGAATAAAAATTGTATTTCTCGCCATTACTCTTGGCATTTCGCTATTATCTGCTAATATTCTTTATGCGCAAGATAGACGACAAACGGGAGGTGATCCGCAAAATAATGCCGACCCCGTCTCCCTCACTAACCCCCTCACCAACAACACCAGTGGCGTTGACATCCCAACATTAATCGGCCGCGTCATTAACGGCGTACTCGGCGTCGTCGGTTCGCTTGCGCTATTGATGTTTATTTACGGCGGCCTGCTCTGGATGACTTCCGCCGGCAGTGATGAGAAAGTAAAAAAGGGGAAAGATATTTTAGTTTGGGCGACGCTCGGATTAATCGTCATTTTTACTTCCTACGCGCTGGTGCATTTTATTATTTTTCAAGGACTGGGGGCGGCAGGAGGAGAAAATCCAGAAATAGACGCTGCGCAAAAGCAAAATAATTATCAAACTGGCAACTAACTAGTTATTGACGCTGAAAAAATATTGCGAATTTTAAAACACGACCTTTCGGGGCCGTGTTCTTTTTTTGACTTTTCCTTAAAATATTGCTAAACTATTATTATAAAAAACAAAGTCGCTTCAAAATTTATGAAAGAAAAAACTAAAAAATGGCTGCCATATATTCAGGCCGACTTACAGACCGCGGAAGCGTCGTTGTCGTCGCGCAAAGCCAAAAGCCGATGGACTAACTTGCTTATTCTTTGGCATTGCCAGCAAGCGATAGAAAAATCATTCAAAGCGATTATCATTGAACAAGGAAAAGAGCTGTTTAAAATTCATGACCTCCGCACTTTGCGCGAACAAGCGAAAATCACCATAGAAGACGGCCAGCTAAAACTCATTGCCGATCTTAACCAATATTATTTACAATCTCGCTATCCGGACATTCTGTTGAAAGGACTTCCTGAACCGTCCGCGGCCGTCGCCAAAAAATTATTTCAACAAACAAAAACTTTAACGCTATGGCTAACGGAATATCTAAAAAAAATGTAAGATTTCCAAAAAAGAGCGTCAATCATTACATTAAAAAGCTAAACGACGTTATTCAATTAAACGGCGTGCTTTTATTTGGCTCGTTTGCTTACGGCAACCCCAACAAACACAGCGACATTGATTTGGTGATAATTTCGCCGGATTTTAAAAAAATAAAATTTGGCGAACGGATGCAATGGTTGCACGAGCAAAGAGACGAAATTTCCGACGCTATTCCCATGGATCTGGTTGGCTATACGCCCGAAGAGTTTCGTTCCGTCGCCAAAAATTCCGCCATTATGGCAAAAGCAAAAAAAGAAGGGTGCTGGCTGTACAAAAAATAATATACTCTTAAAAAACACGGCCTTTCGGGGTCGTGTTCTTTTTATCTGCAATAATTATTCACTTACTGTCATTACAAACAAATAGTTCTTTTGCCTATTTTTAAAACAATCCCTTCGCCCAGAGCGTTAAAAATTCTCGCCAGCGTATTTAAAGCCGGCAAATGCTCGCCGCGTTCAATGCGCGCGATGTTTGCCTGCGGCATCTTAACGCTTTTAGCCAACTGCGCTTGCGTGAGCTCTCTTTTTTTACGCGCCCGTATCAATTCAATGGCGATTTTAGTTTGCGTCTGTTGTTCCTCGTACAACTTTTGAAACCGCTTATCTTTTAGCTGTTCTTTTAAATAATTATCAAACAAAACATCTGGGTTATTTTTTATGTATTTTTTTATTTTAACTTCCGCGTTAGTCATATTATTTTTTTATAATTAAATAGCGCTCAAAAATTCATTCATGCGCCGAAGCGCCATATCAATTTCCTGGCGAGGCATCGTACCGGTCTTTTTACTGAACGCGTGAACGATAATAATCTTTTTACCTATGTAAAAAAAGTAAATTATTCTATATCTATTATTGCCGAAATCCACTTTTAACTCCCGTAATTTTCCAATCAAGTGCCTTGATTGCGGTTCTCGCCGAAATTCAGGATATACGGATAGCGATTGAATATGATCTAGAACTTTAACGCGTTACTTTTCCGGCAGTTGCGCTAAATATTCTAATACTGGTTTCTTTTCGTTTTCCTTTTTAAAAAATATAATTTCGTATAAATCCTCCTCCATAAAAATTTTCTCTAATTTCATTATATCAAACTTGATATATTTGTCAAATAAAAAAAATATTCGTTTTTTGACCTCGTTCTTTTTTACTGCATTTTATATTACCGTAATTCGTAATTTTTAATTCGTAATTTATAACAGCGCCGCCCCGATCGCGCCCGCGTTTTCCAGCTTGCCCGGCACGACTTTTATCTTTTTCAACTTGGGCGATAAAATCTTCGCTTTTAAATTTTTTTTTACTTCGGTTAAAAACAATTCACCAGAGTGCATGGCGCTGCCGCCGATAACGATTATTTCCGGGTCAATCAAATTTACGACGCTCGCGAGTGCGAGCCCCAAAAATTTGCCAAACTCCTGATATGCTTTAATTGCAAGCTCGTCGCCGCGAAACGCCTCTTCGGCTTTGGACAGGGGATTCGCCTGCAATAAGTTATGGTAAATTTCTTCCAGGTTCATCGGCGTTCCGTCCACGACGTCAACCACCATAAATCCCGGCTCGCCCGCCGAACCGTGCACGCCCTGATAAATGACGCGGTTAATGCTGATGGCGCCGCCGATGCCCGTGCCCAAAGTAACGGCCACCGCGCTCGCGGAATTTTTTACCGCGCCGAGCGCGAGTTCCGCGCGCAAAAAACAGTTCGCGTCGTTATCCACAAAAACGGGCAAATTATATTTTTCGCTCAAAATTTTTCCCAACGGCGCGTTGTTTAAAATCGCCAAGTTGTTGCAATATAACATCTCTCCATCCTTATTTTTATCCGTGGGCGCGGCGATAATTCCCGGCGCGCCAATGCCGATTTTAACCACTCTCCCGCCTTCTTCCTTGTCCGCCGTAGCTTTAGCGAAAGAGGATTTTGCCCGTTCCAACAAAGGGTCAATCAGCGCCGCGAGCATCACTAAAAATTTTTCCAAACTGTCCGTCGGCGTGGCGAGCTTGTAATCCGCCGCGATTTCTTTTTTATCCAAATCAAACAAAACCGCGGACATCTTCGTGCCGCCGATGTCTACGCCGATGGAATAACTATTTGTTTGTTCAGTCATATGTCATTGCTGTCATTCCCGCGCAGGCGGGAATCTAAAATTTAATAAAAATTAACAACGAGATTCCCACTTTCGCGGGAATGACAATAAAAATATTTTAAAATAAACTCTTTGCCTCCTCCCACGTCTCACTATTGCCGTTCACCTCTTTCTCCCAATACCAATATTCCACGCCCCACAAATAAAATTCGCGGAAAGAGGAAAGGCGGGCAAATTCCAAAATATCGCGTAATTTCTCTAAATTCATCGTGCGCTCCCGTTCCTCTTTTGTCAACTGATAATACGCTTTCGGCCCCCAGGGCTCGGCTTGCAATTCAATCACTATCATATCCTTTGGCTTGGGCATGCTTAAAAATTCGGTTAAGTTCGCTTTTAACCGAAAAAACCACGGTGCGAAAGGATAATGAATGTAGCGCCCCAGTTGATAGCTGTAAGTATCGCGGTACAGCGAAGTGCCAAAAATGTCCGCGCGGCTTGCGGCCGGAATCCAAACGCTTAATTCGCCGCTGTCCGTAACGATAATCGGCCGCCGGTCAAGCGAGCGCGCTAATTTTATTTCTTGATCTAAAAAATTTCTGTCTAATTTCGGGCAGTCGCCAAAATGCGGCAGGAACGGCTCGTTTTCTATTTGCCAGGCAATAATATTCGTTTTATCCTTATACCGCTCTACAGCTTGCTGAATGTACGCTAAAATTTTTGCCTGCTTTTCGCTTTGGCTGATGTCTTTTGTCCAGTCAGGAAAATGGCATTCAGGCCAGCGCGGCAAACGGCCGCCAACGGCTAAAATAACCCGCGCGCCCCGTTTGTCCGCTTCATTAATTTGCCAATCCAAATCGTCAAAATTAAAAATGTCTTTTTTATATTCAATCTCATCCCAATACGCCATCAGGCGGAATTTTCGTACGCCCAATTCGTCCAGCGCCGCGATAAAAGCTTCCTGCCAATTCAGCCCCATGCCGCGTAAAAGCCGCGGAGAAAAAGTAACGCCGTACGACAATTCGTCTCTGTCGTAAATCGGGCGGATGCTGCATAACGGCAACAGCGCGATGATAAAAATCAGCGCAGCTAAAAAGGCGGCGAGAACTTTGTGTCGTTTAAAATAATTCAACATAAAAAATATTTTGTATCTAGCATAAAGTATTTAGTATAAATCCAAAAATACTAAATACCAGATACTAAATACTTTATACTAAAATATACAGCCCCACTCCCACTAAAACAACCCCGATAAATTTTTGCACCAACACCGCTTTGCTCATTTCCTCTTTTAAAATATCAGGATAGCTTTCGGATAAAAACAGCACGATAATAATTAAAAATAAATATTGCGCGCCTTGCAGGGCGTTGACCAGCGCGACGTTTCCCAAACTGATGGCGTAATTTATTAAAATAAAAGCGATGACGGCGAGCAAACGTACTCCCAAAAACAGCGACAGATTCTTAATCGCTTCTTTTTTCCGCGCCGGCTCAAAAATTATTTTCCAATTGCGCTCCGGCAGAATCAAAAGCAAAGCGCCCAAAAAACTACCGATTCGCGTCCAGACAAAACTACCCAGAAACGGCTGATGCAAATAGATGTATTTTATTAAAACATAGTACGCGGCAAAAATAAAAGCGGAAATAACGGAGTTCAAAATCAAGCGGCGGGTGGGGTGCAGTTCCGCGCTTTTAGAACCGAACAAAATTTTAATTTTATCGCAAAATAATCGCCAGCGGCTGGCTTTTTTTTGTTTGAGGGAAATTAAAACTCCGCCGGCGATTAAAATAAGAAACGCCAAAAACTCCCGCCCGTTCAAAGCGTGCCCGAAAAAAAAGTAAGAAAAAATAAAACTGAAAATCGGCACGAACGCGCCGACAATCGGCACCACTTTGGTCGCGTCGGATTGGTGGAGGGCTTTGTACCAAGCTACCAGAGCCCATAAAAACAGCAGTCCGGCTGCTAAATCAATCACGAGCCACGGCCAAGCGGGGAAAAACGGCTGCCACCACAGAAAAACAACATTACCAACGCTCCAAATTCCGACGTAAAAAGCGTACGCGATGGAGGAGTGAATTTTTTTGGACAAAAAATGCTTGTCGGCGACATAGACGCCGGCGTTCAGAAAATAGCCGAGGATGGAAATTAAAAGCCACATAAATTTTCCGCGTAATACATAACGTAGAACGCATAACGCTAAATCAGAATTCGTTATGCGTTATGAGTTATGCGTTATGCGATTAAACCCCATTATTTTTACAAATTTCGCTATAAATTTTGGCGCTGGGACGGGCAGTGCGTTTAAAAGTTTTAAAATCAACTTCATGCAAACCAAACTTCGGCTCATAGCCGTCGGCCCATTCAAAATTATCCATTAGCGACCAATGGCAATAACCGCGCACGTCCACGCCTTCCGTAATGGCTTGATGCGCATAGCGCAGGTGTTCGCGGATCAAATCCGCCCTCTTCTCGTCCCGCGCATCAGCAAGTCCGTTTTCCAAAATATAAATCGGCAAACGATACTCTTGCAATTCTTTCAATACTTCATATATTCCGCGCGGATATATCTCCCAGCCCATGTCGGAAATGATTTTATTTTCGTTCATCTGCACATAGCCCTGCAATGAAACGTAAAGCAAATTATGAAAATAATAATTAAGCCCGATATAATCAAGTTCGTTTTTAATTTTATTTAAAAAAGAATGGTTCCAATAATTACGGATAAAATTAACCGCCATGATATTCAGCCAAGTATCTAAATACGGCTCAAAGCACTGATTATTTTTGGCAATGCTTACCTGACAGCGGCTGTTTCTTTCGTGCAAAACAAAATAAGCGAGTTTATGCGCGGCGATTAAATTTTTAATAACTTTTTTAAATTTAAAAAAACTTTTTTCCTGCGGAGTCCATTTGCCGAGCCAGTAAGAATTATAAGCGTAAATCATCGGTTCGTTAAGCGTGCACCAAAAAGTAACTGAACTGCCAAAAAATCTAACTACCTGCTCAATGTAACTGCGAAACATCAGAGGAGATTGCTTGTTAAGCCAACCGCCCATCTTGGCAAACCAGAGCGGTTGCGTCCAATGATAAAGCGTTACGAACGGTTCCAGTCTGTTGCGCCGGCATTCGGCGATAACTTTTTGATAATGGCGCAATTCGTTTTTGTCAAACTTTCCCCTTTGCGGCTCAATGCGGCTCCATTCAATGCCAAAACGATATGCATTGTTATTTAACTCTTTGGCTAATTTTATGTCCTCTTTATATAACTCGTACGAATTGCAGGCGCGGCCGGAAATAGACCCGTCTTTTATTTTACCTTGCTTGCGCTCCCATTCGGTCCAATTATTTTCGTTTCCGCCTTCTATTTGATGCGCGCTGGTTGCCGTGCCCCAAAGAAAGCCGGCGGGAAATTTATATTTTATTTCATGTTCGGCCATATGGCTTTATTATACCATTCACTTAAAAACTAACCAAACCACAGTCCATAAAGTTAAAAGTCCTTAAAGTCCATAAAAGTCGTTAGATAAAATTCCTTTAACTTTATAGACTTTTGACTTTATAAACTTTACGGACTAACCGTCCTCTTGACACCTTTTTTCCAATAGTTTAAGATATAAGCACACATGAATTGTAGGTCTTTACTTAACAAATTAAAGCTAATCAATTCTTCGTTAACTAACATTAAAACTAAACATCGGTTTTAGGGAAAAACAGTAATACTTTAAGGAATTTAGAGTATTTCTGTTTTTTTCTGCTCACTACCAATTACAAATTAACTACAAATATACCAATGTTAAAATTTTATTTGGTTAGAAGCAAAATAATTTCAAAGTATTAGTATGTTTGTAAGTGATTAGTAATTAGTAGTGACGTTCGTTAACAACTTAATACCAATAGTCAAACTAACTTTTTATTTTTAGTATTAAAAGGCGCCAATTAAATCTGCCCCGCATTTATTGCGGGGCCAAAACAAAAATTATTACATAGAGCTTTAATCAAGTTCTCATTTTTACTGAGAGTTTGATCCTGGCTCAGGATGAACGCTGGCGGCGTGTCTAAGGCATGCAAGTCGATTGTTCCGCAAGGGACAAGGCAAACGGGAGCGTAACACATTGGTAACCTACCTCGAAGACGGGCATAACTCCGCGAAAGTGGAAATAATTCCCGATAAAAATGGGGGGCCGCATGGCATTCCCATTTAAAACTCCGGCGCTTCGAGAGGGGCCTATGTCTCATCAGCTTGTTGGCAGGGTAACGGCCTACCAAGGCGATGACGAGTACCGGGTGTGAGAGCATGACCCGGCTCACTGGGACTGAGACACTGCCCAGACTCCTACGGGAGGCTGCAGTCAAGAATATTCCCCAATGCACGAAAGTGTGAGGGAGCGACGCCGCGTGCCAGAAGAAGCCCTTCGGGGTGTAAATGGCTTTTATGAGGGACGAACAAATGACGGTACCTCATGAATAAGGGGCTGCTAATCTCGTGCCAGCAGCAGCGGTAATACGAGAGCCCCAAGCGTTATCCGGATTTATTGGGCGTAAAGCGTTTGTAGGTGGTTATATGCGTCTTTTGTTAAATCCTGAAGCTCAACTTCGGGGCCGCAGAAGATACGGTATAACTAGAGGCCGGTAGAGGTAAGCGGAATTGCTGGTGTAGGGGTTAAATCCATTAATATCAGCAAGAACACCAAATGCGAAGGCAGCTTACTGGAACGTGCCTGACGCTGAAAAACGAAAGCGTGGGGAGCGAATGGGATTAGATACCCCAGTAGTCCACGCCGTAAACTATGGATGCTAAGTATTGGCAGTATCGACCCTGCCAGTGCTGTTCACATAAGGTAACCCGTTAAGCATCCCGCCTGGGGAGTACGGCCGCAAGGCTAAAACTCAAAGGAATAGACGGGGACCCGCACAAGCGGTGGAGCATGTGGTTTAATTCGACGATAAGCGAGGAACCTCACCAGGGTTTGACATCCGGCTGCAGATCCCAGAGATGGGAAGTCCTTCGAGGGTGCCGGACAGGTGCTGCATGGTTGTCGTCAGCTCGTGTCGTGAGATGTACCGTTAAGTCGGGAAACGAGCGCAACCCCTATCCTAAGTTTCATGTGTCTTAGGAAACTGCCCAGCCCCAATCCCGCAAGGGATTGGAAATTCCAAACAATAAGTACCAAATTCCAAAGAAATTCTAAATTATAAATCATTTGGAATTTGTAATTTGGAATTTACCAACTTTGTTGGTTTGGGGCTGGGAGGAAGGAGGGGATGACGTCAAATCAGCATGGTTCTTACATCCTGGGCGACACACGTGCTACAATGGGAGGTATAGAGGGAAGCCAAGCCGCGAGGCGGAGCAAATCCTAAAAAACCTCTCTCAGTTCGGATTGGAGTCTGCAACTCGACTCCATGAAGCTGGAATCGCTAGTAAACGCGCATCAGCAACGGCGCGTTGAATACGTTCTCGGGTCTTGTACTCACCGCCCGTCACACCAAGAGAGTCGGGGGCACCCGAATCCCGAGTTCTCGGGAGAAGGTGAAACCGATAATAAGGGTGAAGTCGTAACAAGGCACCGGTAGCGGAAGCTGTCGGTGGATCACCTCCTTTCTAAGGAGTAAAAAAGATTTATGATTTTAGATTTAAAATTTATGATTTATCATAAATTTGTCTAAGCATAAATTTTTCAGTCGGCATCCCGAGTTCTCGGGATGATGATTTTAAATGGATGGTTGGGATTTTAAATCTAAAATCTGCAATCTAAAATCTAAAATCAAAATTGGCGCCTGTTAATACTAAAAATAGACCGTCAGCAATAAGTAGATTATGGGGCTACTTGCTTCTTTAATAAAAAGTAGCCGCATGTGAGCGGCTTTTTTGTTGAAAAAAATAAGATATCATAATACAATATAATCAGGAGAGGCCGCTATGCGCCCGTAGCTCAGCGGTAGAGCACCGCCCTTATAAGGCGGTCGTCGATGGTCCGAATCCATCCGGGCGCACCAAAAACAATTTTAAATTTCTAATTTTCAATGATTGAAAATTAAAAAATTTTCTAACCGCGGGGTAGAGCAGTTGGCAGCTCGCCAGGCCCATAACCTGGAGGTCGTCGGTTCGAGTCCGACCCCCGCAACTATATTAGTCAAAAGTCCACAAAATCAAAAGTCCACAAAGTAAAAACTACAAACGACTTTATGAACTTTACAGACTTTCGACTTTAAGACTATACCGCCGAGGTAGCTCAGTGGTAGAGCGAAGGACTGAAAATCCTTGCGTCGGCAGTCCAATTCTGCCCCTCGGCACAACAAATCAATTTTCAATTTCTAATTTTCAATTTTCAATGATTGGAAATTAATGCATTGAAAATTGTTTAAAAATTGAAAATTTTTCTCGGGGGTGTATAGCTCAGTTGGTTAGAGCGCGTCACTGATAATGACGAGGTCTCTGGTTCGAGTCCAGATACACCCACCAAAACCAGACTTTCCGATTTTTTGAAAGCCATTTCTTGGGCGGCACTGTGCGCCGCCCATTGATTTTGTGGCTCGCCGCGCAAAGCGCGGCAGAACCGAAACTGAACGCTCGGGCGGGCCCCATAGCAAAGCCTTCGGCTTGCTACGGGGCAAGCAAAAAGTAAGAATTTTTGTTTACCCCGTAGGGAAACGAAGTTTCTCCTTCGGGGCCCGCCCTCGCTTTCCGCCGCCGCCGAATTTCGTATTTTGCTTTGCGAAATGCGCCGCCTGTTTACAATTTTTATTTTTTGGTGTAGCATTAAAGTAGTTGAAAGATAATATAACTGATACTTTAATTATACTACCACGATATTAGTATATCAAACATAACTAAAAATTTAAGAAAGATGAGGAAAGCCAAAGGGCTTTTCCAAGAGAAATTGGCGAGATTGTCCGATGTCGCCAATAATACTTATAATGTACCCATATACTGGACAACTATATTAGGTGGATATGGTAGAATGAAAACATATGAAACATCTATCACCCAAACAGAAAGCGTCCATCGCTTTAGCCGCCCTGCGGGGCGAAAAGATTTCCAAGCTGTCCAGTGATTGCCAAGTCCATCCCAATCAAATCGGCAAGTGGAAAAAATTAGCGGAAGAAGAATTGGCAG
>Ga0210057_1010656_pt1 | contig 10354 bp, 16 predicted proteins | sample CryGeyCG2114_010_2_FD_183968 | JGI IMG/M metagenome (GOLD analysis project Ga0210057, IMG submission 183968) | Groundwater microbial communities from aquifer - Crystal Geyser CG10_big_fil_rev_8/21/14_0.10 (SPAdes) (version 2) | ecosystem: Environmental > Aquatic > Deep subsurface > Groundwater ...
AGCTTCATAAAGAACAGACATAACAAGATCATCGCTTGCTTCAAGATACTGCGGCTTGTATGAAACAACAACTTTTTCATCTATTTCTCCATCATATTCCTTGATAACTCCTGCAAGAATTTTTACAAAAGTTGTTTTTCCTATCCCATTCTCCCCTAAAACTCCTACAGTTTCTCCTCTGAAAAGATTTCCCTCCTTAGCATGCAGTGAAAAATTATCCAGTTTTTTTCCGACATTTTTCCATGAGACAAGCACATTTCCTTTGCTTCCTTCTTTAGGTGGTTTTTCCTGAAATTTTATTGCATGGTCCCTGAATCTTACATTCTCCTCTTTCAAATAACCTTCAAGGTAAATGTTTATTCCTGCTTTTGTTGATTTGAGCTGGCTTACAACTCCAAAAGCACCTTCATTTCCGTACATTATATGCACTAAATCAGTCATGTAATCAAGAATTATCAAATCGTGCTCAACAAGAAGAACTCCTGTATTTTCATCAGCAAGGCTTTTCATAAATTTTGCAACATTAAGTCTCTGCTTTATATCAAGGTAGGATGTCGGCTCGTCAAAAATATACAAATTTGCTTTTTTCAATGCAGCAGCTGCAATCGCAACTCTCTGCAATTCTCCGCCTGAAACAGTGCTTATATCATTGTTCAATATATTTTTCAAGTCCAGCATTTCAACAGCATTGTCAAATCCGTTTTTCTCATCAACTTTTTTCAGAATGTCACCAATTTTTCCTTTTATCTGCTTTGATATCATGTCAACATGCTGCGGCTTGTAGCTTACTTTTATTTTGCCGTCTCTCATATTCTCAAAAAATGTCTGGGATTCGCTTCCTCTGAATCTTTTTACAAGTACATCAAAGCCTTCATCCTTCACGTCTTTTTTGTTATAATCCCCAAGATTGGGTTTTATTAATCCAGCAAGAACTTTTATCGCAGTGCTTTTCCCTATCCCATTGACTCCCACAATTCCTACGACTTTTCCAAACATAGGGGTAGGAAGATTGTACAATGTAAATTGGTTTTCTCCATATCTATGGACTGGTTCATTATCAAGCGCCTCGGGAAGATTAATTACTTTCACTGCCTCAGGTGCAGCCTTTACACATATTCCGCATCCAATGCATGTAAGTTCATCAATCAAAAGTTTCCCACTTCCATCTATTTTGATGCATTCTGTACCTGATCTATTCACAGGGCACAATGACTGGATATGTTTTTTCTTGTCCATATCCTTCAATTTTTCATTGAATACAATTGCTATTCTCTTTGCCATTTTAATCTCTTAATATGCCGCTCTTAATATAATATTTTTGATATAAATATCAGAAAAAACTATGCTTAATAAATCCTACCTATCAAATGTCTTTTATGGCTCTTAAATCTGAATGCATCATTGAAGTCCGTGTTCCTTTTCTCCTGGAGCGCTTGTGAAATACAGGAAAATATGCCCAAGTGCAAATATCAATATTATAAACCAAGTTTCTGCATACCGACTTCCTATGCCTATCCCTATAAGAAAACCAGTTACAAGCAATCCTCTTTCCTGCACATTTGTATACTTGTTTTTCAACAGGTAATATACAAGAACAAGGCCGAATACAATCACAATATAAACTAAGAATGCACTCCCGAACAATGTTCTTGATATGAAAAATCCCATCACAACAAAAAACATTGTCAGAATTCCAAACCAGTCTTTTGTAAAAGCCATTCTTCCAAATCCCTTGTAAAGAACATTTCTCGCAATCTCAGCTCCGATTCCCATTTTAACCATAAGTACATTAAGAAAATAAAGCAATATAAGCATGACAAGAAGATAAATCCCAATAGAAAGCCCTGTTAGCTTTTCCCAAAGTTTGTAAAGAAGCAGTATAAAAAATAACTCCATCACTACAACCATGAACTTCCTTATTCTCATCATGAAAAAAGTTACAAATATGGTATTTATATTTTACTGAAATATCTGTCCAATCTTAGATATCAACTATTCTTTACTTGGCAACAATCAATGTGCTCGTAAGCTTGACATCAGGCAGGCTTCTTATTTTTTCCATGACAAATGTCCCAAGCTCTTCAGGAGAACTGACCTCAACTTTTGTCATTAAATCCCACTCCCCGAAAAGTATATGCACGTCAATCACTTCCTTGTGCTTCTGAAGCTTTTCCTGTATTTCCTTCTCATCGCTGTGCTTAAGGGAAATTAAAATATATGCTATCATAATCAACACCTCCTGAAGTTCTTAATAATTGATATTATATTTCACTATATTTTCATCTATTTAAATTTTGACAAATAGAATTATATTTTTCATATCTTTCTTGCAAATGTAAGAAAGCCAGTGTGCCCAATCATTCTTGACTTAGGCCTTACTTTTCTTCCTTCCATTTCCCATTCTCTTTCAATAACTTCGCTTGTCTTTATGATTGCAAAGTCTTTTCTTTCAAGAATAGCGTTTGCAAAATCCATTGCCTGTGGTATTGTTGGAGAATAAGACACAAGATAGCCGCCAGATTTCAATGCCTTTGATGCATGTTCTACAACATTCCATGGTTCAGGCAGATCCAGAGTTATCAAATCCAGATTTTTCTCGTCAATTCCCTGGTAAATATCCTTATTTTTTATTGTCAGATTTTTCAGCCCTAAAAACTCAGCGTTGTATTTTGAAATATTAAGAAAATCTTCCCTTATTTCATATGCAGTAACTTTCTTTGCATAATTGGCAAGATAGCAGCATAATGCTCCGCTTCCTGCACCTGAATCAAGAATAACGCTGTTTTTTCCAATCCCTGTTTCAGCCATAATAAATCCAATATCTTTTCTCGCAATTATCTGCGGGCCTCTTTTTATTTTTCTGTACAAATCTGAGAATGAGGGCTCAAAAATTCCAAGTTCAGTGCCTGTATTTGTTTTTACTTGCCCTTGCTTTTTCTTCAGATCAACCTTGGAAATAAAACCATACTCCATGTGATAATCTTTTGAAATATCTTTTACAAAATATCTTTTGCCTTCCCTTGTTATTAAAATTCTGCTAGCCATAAAACTAAAAAGAAGTCAAGTGCTTATAAGCTTTACCGAAATATTTCAGCTTATTTTTTCTTGCCTGAGTCAGCAGGGCAGTGGGGGCATCTTGGCCATATCATCCCCAAAAACCCACAGACTGCAAACAGAGCGCCTGTAAAAGTCCACCAGCCCCAATAAAGCCAGAAGACATTCAACAAAATCAGCAAACCTGTAATGAACATAGCTATGTTCCAGCATTTGCTGCATGCACCAAGGCAACAAGTGTTGTCTCCCATTTTACATGCCTCCAAGTGTTTGTAAAATTATTGTTATCAACTCTTGATTTTCTGGTTTAAATAATTATTGATTATTCTGTGAGTATACCTCTGCTTTCAGCAGAAGACACGCAGAAATTGATATTTCATACAATAAAAAAAATCATCATAATGCCATAGCTTATTCCAGCAATTCCGGTTATCCCCGAAATTACTTTGTAAACATTATCACTATTAATCTTTATCATTGGAAGCATAAACAAAGACACAAAAGTTATCATCCCTAATATAACTCCTATACTAAAAATACCTACACCGACAAGTATCCCTCCGAGTGATGTTACACCTAAAGAAGCAGTAAACAATAACAATAATTCATCATTGCTGGCAAGACCGTGTACAATTCCAATGCCAAACATATGTTTGTGATAATGATTATGCTCTTCTTTTCTGCTGTGCAAGTGAGTATGTGAATGCATGATGTTATTGTGTTTGTGCTTATGTCCATGAACCTTAAATAAAGAAATAAGGCTTATTGTTCCTAGAATAATTAGCATAATCCCTACAATTTTTTCAAAATATGGCAGTATATTATTTAATACGGATTCTCTAAAAACATACAAAAGAACCATAATTATCGTTGCAGTAATCATATGCCCTATTGTCCAGCTTGTACTTATTTTAACTGCAGATTTTAATGTTTTAACTTTTCTGAGAATATTTGAAACTGCTATGAGATGGTCTGCATCGTAACTGTGCTTAAATCCCAACGTGAGAGCAAGCAATGCAAATGACAATTCTATAAACATACTCCAAATGCAAGAAATTACTTTATAAAAATTATTCTTATTATTTAATAATGAGTTGATTATGTAAGGCGTTTTTATGATAACAAAAATGGCAATCTAAATAACAAAACAGAAATATTTATATAATCATTATAACAACTATATAACTAAGGTGATTGCATGGCAACAACAATACAAGTTAAGGACAATACTCTTGAAAGGCTTCAATATTTTAAAGAACATAGCAAAGAAAGCTATGATGAGATTATAAACAAACTGCTTAATTCTGTGGAAGAAGGGGAACTGACAGAAGAAACCGTAAAAGGCATTGCCAGAGGCGCTGCAGATATCAGGAACAAAAGAACAAAATCAATTGAAGAAGTCGCAAAGAAATTTGGTGTAAAATTCTAAAAATGTTTCAGATTGATATTTCGCAGGAAGCTGAAGGCGATATAAATAAGTTGCCAAAGAAAGACGTTGAAATAATTCTAAAGAAACTTTATTCTATTCGTGAAAATCCTCTTCATTTTGTTGAAAGATTAGCAGGATTATCTTTTTGGAAATTAAGAATTGGGGATTACAGAACAATCCTACAAATTAATACTGACCAGAAAAAGATTTTTGTAGTAAAAATAGGGCACAGAAAAAATATCTACAAAAATTAAAATAAGCGGGCAGAGCGCTTAAGGGCTTGTAGCTAAAGGCGCCACTGATTCTTGTATAAGAAAATAAAAATTACCCAAAATTTATTACCTTATCTGACTCTTTAATTATATGATACAAGTCTTTCATGGTTGATATCGGGCATGTTTCACTGCTTTCCATCTGCCTTGACTTTAAGCATGTCCCGCAGGCATATATTTTCCCGCTCTTAACAAATTTTGACACTTGTTCTTTGACGTTATACTTCTTATGTTCAACTTCAGATTCAACGCCTTTACCCAATAAGAAAACTTTTACATTATCGCCTTCCGCCGCAGCAAAATTAGCCAGCCTATATGCGTTCCAGACTGTTTCTGCATCATTTGTGCTGATTATTATGCCTAACTTCATATTTATTACCTCGCATTGTCAATTATTTCCTTAAGTTCCTTTTCAGCTTCTTCTGCATCTTCCATACTAATCTCTGAAAATAATTGTGATATCATTGTGGGCTTCATTCCAGCTATCTTTATTTCTCCTTTATCTTCCAAGACATTGATTTTGCAGGGCATACAAAGAGAAACTAATCTATTCTTATTCAAAAATTTATTTGCATATTTTGCTGAGCATATCTCTATAATTTTTAATGGCTTTTGTTCAAAACCCTTGGCTGACATCCTCTCCTTTAAATCATAAACCTGGAACAGTGCCCAGCCTTTTTGCTCAACTGCCTTTAGCACAGAAACAACAGCATTCTCAAAATCCTTTTTAGTTTTCACAACATAAGCAAAATCTTCTGTTTCCATGGTTACTCCTTTTCAATTTCTTTTTTCATTGTTTCATACTGCTTCTTGGTAATTTTGCCAGAAGCATACCTTTCTTTGAGTATGGCTAAAGGTTCCTTGCCACTTTCCATTCTTTGCCCAGAATTAATTAAAGTAACTACAAGCCATATAACTGTTATCCAGAAAAGAAACATAAAAGGAAAGCCAAAACCCATCATACCATAACCACCAATCCCAAACCAGCCGGAAAGGAACAGCACTCCCGCTATGATAATCAGAATCAACAGCCATGTGTTCTTGTCTTTTTTCATTGTTATCAATTCATTATTTATTTCGCAATTTTTCTTCCAAAACTTCTCTTATTATATCGAAGGCTTTGATTATTCTCGGGCTGACAACTTTGTAATAAATATTCTTGCCCTTTCTGTTCGATAAAACAATGCCCTTATGTTTCATTATTGCCAAATGCTGGGATATGTTTGCCTGGCTGAGTTTTGTTTTTTTAATAAGCTCTGTGACAGACATTTCGCTCTCTCTCAATAAATTGAGTATCTCCAACCTGATTGGATTAGAGAATACTTTGCACATTTCTGCGTGGGTTTCATACAATTGTTTCATATAAACATATTAGAATATCCTAATATTTAAATGTTTTGCCGCTTTACACTGGTATAATAAGAGCGGGCAGAGCGCTTAAGGGCTTGTAGCTAAAGGCGCCACTGATTCTTGTATAAGAAATAATTATTGAATCATCTACTTATATGCTTTATCATGATGTTCAAACTCTAATAGTTGGACAACTTTCCTTTCCTCAATAATTTTGAAAACCAATACAAAAGAACCTGAAATATGCACTCTTCTCTTGTTTTGCATAGGCGATCTCAGTGGTTTATAACGGTGCGGATTTTCTAGTATTTCAACCACTTTCTTTTTTATTGCTTGAAAAGTATTTGCATCTTTCTTGGAAAGCTTTAGGAATTGCTTATTTAATGCTTCAGCTACCTCTAATGAATAAGGCATCATTCAACACCATAATACTTTGCAAAATCCTTAACATGGATGAATTTGCCTTTCTCTGCTTTTCTTATCTTTTCAATAAACTCAGGCTTTAACTCAGGCTCATCTTGTTCTTCTATATACCTGCTGATAACAAAACTTATAGCTTCACTTTTATCTTTCAGGCCATACTGGGCTTTCACTATATTCAAGACTCTATTGGTGTTCTCATCCAAATTCACAAGCGCATTTACCATATAACATCACCTTAGTTAGACTAAGTTTGACTTATTTATATAGTTTTCGGTTTTTCTTATATAAAACTTTTGACGCTTTTAACTAGAAGTATATAAGCGGGCAGAGGGATTCGAACCCCCGAATAACCGCTCTCAGCTTCTCCGCCAAAACAAAGTTTCTTTGGATAACTGCAGGCGGTCGCCTTACCGCTTGGCCATGCCCGCAAGTTTTTAGAAAAAACTTGACAAAAACAAAGGGAGCATAAAGCTCCCTGACGCGATGTACACCAAACACAAAATCGCTATTATTACATAATTGCGAGTTAGGTGCGTTTATAAAACTTTGTGGAAATGTATTTTACCGAAAAGTTATTATCTGCCAAATTAAACATTAATCCAATGGCACTTTTTTATATGCTGCACAGATTGTTTGCATCTCCTGAAACAGTATTAAAAGATTTGGAGAAAAACAATGAAAAAATACTGAAGGAATGGGAAGCATACGTAAATACTCTTCTGGAAAAAAATAATATTATTCATCAGCCAATTCCTGATATTGCTAAGCTCCTAGAACTTATCAAAGAAGAAATAAAAGATATATCTCTGGACGAAAAATCAGAAGAAGAAGTTATAAATGATTTGGAATCAATGGGGCATCGCTACAGAATAAGAAAAATTCACAGGCTGGAGCAGACTCTTTTTTATTCTGAAACAAAATACAAATACATTTACGAGCTTCTGAAAGGGCTGTATCATGCACTAAGAAGGGAAATGCATATTGCAATTATGTTGGAGAAGAAAGAAGGTGATCCAAAAATTATGATAGAACATCTGAGAAAGCAGATACAGGTTGAAATGTCCATAGGTGGGAAAATAAAAAACATTTATGATGAGTTTGGCCCTAAAAAATTTGAAGGACTCTTTCTTGAAATTGTAAAACAAGAGCATATAATTCATGAGCTAACTGAAGATGAGAAAAAAATAATCAAGAGAATGGAAAAAGTGTTCAACAACACAATCCCTGGAAGCGTTATAGACAAATGGATTGGAGAAATATACGGCGGATTGCAGGATAAGCTTGCTCAGCTTCATTCAGCAGGATTAATAGATGCCCATCGAAATGCAGATTTTGAATTTGTAAATTCTTCAAAGTTTGTGGATTATGTCAGGGATACACTAAGGTCGCTGAAGAAAAGAGAAGTTTCTGAAGACTGGATAAAATCATTCGTCCATCTTTTCAGGGAAGATTTCAACAGTGTTTACAAAAATTATCCAAAAGAATTCTAGAAAAATAAAAGCGGACCTGGAGGGATTTGAACCCTCGACCTACAGCTTACTTTTTGGATTTCTCCAAATAGAAGGCTGTCGCCCTTCCAGACTAGGCTACAGGTCCAGCCTATATATTGTATAATCACCGGTAATCTGCTTCATATAAAAAGATTTATCTTTATGTATTTTGTCAATTCTAAGAATTTATTATAAAAAAGAAAGAAAAAGAATAATAAAAAATTTATGAGACAAAATTAATTGCTGCTTTCGTCTTCTTCGCCAAAATCTTCAGAATCGTCTCCTGAGTAAGTTTCTTCTTCTGCTTCCTCGGTTGTTGATTCTTCTGATGAATTGTTGTCGTAGCTTTCTTCACTTCCTTCTTCTGAAGGAGCTGCGTCGCTTTTTCCGATTACTTCAGCAAATCCGACTTTTCTGAGAACCTTTGTTACTCTGACTCTGACATTGTCGCCTGCCTTTGTGTTGGGCACGAACAAAACAAATCCATCTTTCTTTGCCAAGCCGTCTCCCTTTTCACCGACAGCTTCTATCTTTACATCCATCTCGTCCCCTTCTCTTACGGGAACCATTCTATCTCCGCCGTGATTTCCAAAACCGCGTCCGCCAAATTCTCTTTCCATATTTACTTTCACCTTCTATCTTATATTGCCTGAGAACATTTTAATTCAGAGGCAGGCATTTAACTCATGCCTGACAAATTGCTTTGTTCTTTCTTTATAAATTTTAGTAAAAATAATCTCTCTGAAAATATAGTTTTGTAATACCTTTTCACTAATTTTTCTTAAATCTATTTATTCATCAATTTTTTTATAACTTATTTTACAAATTAAGTAATAATTATGCAATTTTAACTAAAAATAATCAAAAAATAGCAAATTTAACCAAGAATTCAATAAAAATCACCTATTTTTTTAATAAATTTTTATTTTTATTACTCTTTTATGTATGTTATTATTATATAATAGATTATTTATAACTTTAAAAGTATTTTATTATCTTTTTTGCAAAATTATTCATATAATTCAACTTATATTATAGAAAATATAGTTTTTATTACATAATTATTCATATTATTATAATAAAAAGATAGAAAAACTCACATTTTCGTATATTTTTATACTAAATAGAAAAATATTTATATAAAACTATAATAATTTAACATTTTGGGTATATTTAGTGGGTTAATTTAGTATATAAAAAGCGGTATTTCAAATGGGTTTGGGAATTTCACCTACAGAACAGCAGGTATACAAGCAGTTCTATAAGACGAAAGTCTTGATAATTGAAGATGTTTCCCCGTTTCTCAAAGATTACAGAAAAGCAGTTCTTGCCCTTAATGGTCTTTCTTCAAAGCAATATGCAAAGAAAATCAAGAGGGGGCTTTATTCTTTAATTCCATTTGAAGAATCTCCCGACACTGAAGACAAATTTTCTCCTGACAAAATTCTTGTTGCAAATAAATTCACTTCAAATTCATTTCTTTCTCATCACACAGCTCTTGAAGTTCATGGTGCAGCAGACAAGGAAATGTACGCAGTTTTTATTACAACAGCCAACAGAGTTCCTTCCCTTGTTTACAAAGGGGTAAAATATCTATGCATCAAAACAGAGCATTTCTTCGGGTTTGAGCAGGTTGAATACAGTGGCTGCACAATAAATGTAAGCGACAAAGAGAGGACAATAATAGACTGTCTCAGAAATGTCAATTATGGTTATGGTTTTGATGAAATTAAAAGAGCAGTTCCAAAGTTGGCTCCTTTTGATTTCGAGAAAATGTTTTCATATCTCAAAAAAATTGATGAAGTAAGTCTTTTCGCAAGAGTTGGTTACACATTTTCACTTTTGAAAACAGAAACAGCAGCACCTGACTGGTTTCTTGACAGGTGCAGAAGCAGTCTCACAAACAGAACTTATTATCTGGACATAACAAAAAAAGGAAACAGCAGACATTTTCGTGAATGGAAATTGATGGTGCCGCTATAAAATGGCAGAAGAAAAAAGAGGTAAAAAATATTTTGTAAAATTCATTTTCCTACTTCTAGTTATGTCACTTTATTTTGCAGTTTATTCATCCGAAACAAAAGCAACAGCAGCACCTGGCGGGTGCCTTAGTGATAATATTATAAGCGGGAATCTGTGCAAATTTGTAACTGACATTCCACAATGCTGCGGCACAGATGAAAACGCTGCAGGTTATCAATATTGCAATACTTCTTTCAGAAGAGACCTCGAAACCCAAGCTCAAGTAGATGCTCTCCCGCAATGCTACCTTCAATCAGGATGCTGCGCCAATCTTGCATCTGCAAGTTCATCAAGCTGTCAGCAAAGGGATATAA
>Ga0210057_1010657_pt1 | contig 10354 bp, 12 predicted proteins | sample CryGeyCG2114_010_2_FD_183968 | JGI IMG/M metagenome (GOLD analysis project Ga0210057, IMG submission 183968) | Groundwater microbial communities from aquifer - Crystal Geyser CG10_big_fil_rev_8/21/14_0.10 (SPAdes) (version 2) | ecosystem: Environmental > Aquatic > Deep subsurface > Groundwater ...
ACCCAATCGGTCCGGGATTGAGCTGATTAAGACTGTTACAGCTTAAATTGTCTGTGCATGTAAAGCTACCCCCACAGTTAATGGGTAATTGTTGTGCGCTTGAGCGCGGGGTTGTGGTTTGTGCATTGGCAACGGCGAAAACCGAAACGGCCAGGACCGCCGTAACGAGAAGCTTTATCTGGTTAGTCGGGGAGCGAAGCACCCTGGGCACTTTCATGCTATCAGTGTAGCAGAGCAAAAGAGCAGAGGCTAGACACTAGAGCCCCAGGCCTTTGTAAATATATTGTTTGATCAGGGTCTGGTATGGCATGTCTGCCTTGTTTGCCTGGATCTTCACCCTCTCGATGATCGTCTCAGGGATCCTAATCGTTACAGGCTTTGTTGTCAGCTTGAGATTAGGGAACGTCCACTTTTCCAAGTTTGCAAAATCCACATATTCAGTAGCGTCAGCTTTTTGCCAAAAGTCACGCTCTTCTTGTTCAGTTTTGAAACTTGGTACTTTTTTTAGCTTTTTCATAAACTAGGTTTCAAGCTTTGCTTATAACTTTACTCTTCTTTTTTGTGCATCCCTCTTGCCAAAATTATCCTTATTCTATCTTTTCTAATAGTAAATACCACAAACAGGCTTTTGTTTTGTTGGGTCCTGCCTAAGGCAATATATCTTTTTTCTCGTGTTTGTTTTTTACTTGGGACAACGTACAGCTCTTCGCTTACAAACACTTCCTCTGCTTCTTTTGGTGAGACGCCCTGTTTTTCGTAACCTTTGTCGAGGTTTCCTCTGTCCCAGCTAAAAGAGATTATCTCAAGCAATCTCACTGTGCATACAGTATATGTACAAGGACCATCTTGTCAAGCTACAAAATTCCAAGCACCGATATCCCCAGAAACCGCAGGATAAAGATGGAGAATATCAAAAGGAGCAGTCCCCCTATACCGGCCAAGAGGAGGTCTTTGCCGCTTTGGAGCCTGTTTGGGTCGCCTGTTGAGGTAGCGATAGTAAAGCCGGCGTAAAGGATGGTGAGGAAAGCCAGCCCGCCCCCGATACCAAGCCCCCAGGAGAGGAAAAAGCTGGCAATATCTGTCGCATTTATGGGAATGCAGCCGATGGCCGTGTTTAGCTTGCCGGAAGAGGAGTCGCTTGTGGGCTCACCTTTATTATCGCACCAAACACCAGACGGAGATGGATTAAAATCACAAAAACACGTTGTGTCCTGTGAGCTTGGCCTACCTTCCGTACAAGAATAGAATACGCTACCTTCTTCAATTGGGTTAGCGATGCAGGCTTGTCCGAGTAGACCACCTCTCCTTATAGGGTCAAGGGGGTCCCTAGTGACAACCGTTCCAGTAATTCCTGAACCGTCTAATACACAAATATATGAAGGGCTGCAAAGGCGGGTAGAGGGGGTACTGTCATCGTTAATCTCGCAAACATTGCCCAACTCCAGGCAGGATCCACTATCTGCTACTTCCCTGCTCGGATCTGTTCCTCCTACCACATGAGTCGAAACTGGAAAACTGCACTGTTCAAATCTGCCACCTATTCTTGGAAAGTTGTCGACGATAGACAAGTTATACTCCCCGTTGATAGTGCTTTTTGGAATTGTTACGCTGACCCTGGTGGTTGAATCGCCAGTTATTTCGATTTCTCCGAGATTTACACTGCTGACGCCCCCGGGGTCTAATGCAAGGTAAAGATTTCTATCAGCCCCGCCAGTATTCTCGGTGATAGCGAGAGCGATGGTCTGTCCAGCCACAATGGTGTTTGAGTCTACTTCGACCTCAAGCTGTGCAGGAAAGCAGGATGACTGTGCTGAGGCAAGGGGGGGGTGCAAAAAGGAAGACAACAATAACAAAAAAAGGAGACATAGCAGGTGATTTCTCATACGATAAGCATATCAAATAAATTTGCTTGTGGAACAGGCAGTGTAAAATACCCATATGCTAAAAAGGCTGCTCGGGGGGGTGCTCCTCTTTTTCGTTAGCGTTGTCCTCGTTACTGACGCTCGGGCTTCCCACTGTGGGTCGGGGGACTACGACTGCCAGATCTCCGAAATTCAAAGAGAAATTGACGCCCTCACTCCGGCGCACGAGAACAACAAGTCAGAGCTCTCCAGCCTAAACACCCAGCTCTCCGGCCTCAACTCCCGCATAGAAGCCCTTTCCGACGAGCTTGACACGGTTGCGGCTGAAATTTCAAGTCGCGAAGAAGACTTGGCTTTTACCCAAGCCGTGTTTGACGAAAAAGCGGGCAGCATGTATAGAACGCTTCGAACCTTTGACCCACTTTTGCCCTTTTTATCATCGGAAACCGCCAGTGGGGCGGTTTTGGAAATTAACCTGCGCCAGCGAGTGGTGGACGAGGACAGGCTAACTTTAGAAGAGACGGCTGAAAAGCTTGCAGCGCTTAGGGCGGACAAGCAAACACTTGAGCAAAACCAAACCGCACTTGCCGCGGCCCGCGCGTCTGTCAACAGTCGGGCCACCTTTTTGGCGGGAGAAGTTGATAAAGTAGAGGGCTACTTGACCGAGCTTTCAAGCCGCCAGGAGGAGCTTGTGGCCCTCAAAGCCGGCGGGTTCGCAACGTCAATTGGGGACACGCCCCCGACCCTGGAGCCTTGCTCCGGCCCCCCGGGCAGCAGTAACTTCTGCGACCCGGGCTTTAGGCCCGCGTTTGGGGGCTTTTCCTTCGGCGCCCCCCATAGGACAGGTATGAGCCAGTACGGCGCGCTCGGCCGCGCGCAGTCCGGGCAGTCGGCCGAGGAGATACTGTCGGCCTATTATCAGGGCGCGGAGCTTCGCAAAGATTATCAGTCTCCGGGCTCCATTACGGTAAGCGGCATTGGGACAGTCCCGTTTGAAGAAAATTATTTGCTTGGCATCCACGAAGTGCCCGAGAGCTGGGCGGACAAGGGCGGGATGGAGGCTTTGAAAGCCCAAGCGGTGGCTGCCCGCAGCTTTGCTCTGGCGGCTACCGGCAACGGGGCAAGCCCCATTTGCGCAACAGAGGCCTGCCAAGTGTATAAAACTTCCCTAAAGTCAGGCGCCTGGGCCGAGGCGGTGCGGGCAACTCGGGGGTGGGTAGTCACGCGGGGAGGGGGGCCAGTGTCCACTTATTATAGCTCAACGACCGGAGGGTTCACCATTTCTCAATGGGGTTGGAGTGGGATTAAGGACGCCATATCAGACTGGCCCGGGACTGCGTACGAAAAAATTGCCGGCTCTCCCTGGTTTTACAAGGGCTGGTACAAAAGCCGCGGAGGCAGTGCCTGTGGCAGGAGCCACCCGTGGCTAACGAGCACGGAAATGGCCGATATACTAAACGCCTGGCACGTCGTCAACAATGGAGGAGGAGACGTGGGGCGCGTGTCGCCAATTGATACAAATTGCTGGTCGGGAAACCCTTATTCTATCTCGGAGCTCTCCTTAATTGGGGGCTTTAGCTCCGTGTCTTCGGTGTCGGTTGTCTATAACAATAATGGCTCCACGCAGTCGGTAAGCTTTGGCACCAACAAAGGAACGGTTACCATTGACGGGAGCGCCCTCAAGCAAGCCTTTAACCTTCGCGCCCCCGGCTACATTGGCCTTAAAAGCAGCCTTTTTAATATCGAAAAAATTTAAAACACTATTCGTTTTAAGAATGATATACTTAGGCCATGCCTGATGTTTTCGTTTCCAAGCCTGCCGGTGATCACGGCTCTCACGGGGGGGAAGATGCCCACCAAAGGCACAACCACAGCACCCCCAAAAGCCTGAAGGGCAAGCACACCAAAAATCCACTCGCTGCCATACAAATGGTCCCGAAAAAAGCCAAGTTTATAGGGACGGACGAGGAGGAGAAAATCTTGCTCGTACTCAGGCGACACCCCATTACAAACTTACGCTGGATAATAACGGGAGTGGCGCTTCTTTTGGTACCGGTTGTGGTGAGCCTTTTGCCCGCTATTTCAGCTCTCCCGCCAAACATACAAGTTGTGGGCATGCTCATCTGGTACCTGGTCACAATCGCCTATGTTTTCGAGCAATTTTTGGGGTGGTATTTTAATGTTTTTGTTGTAACCGACGAGCGCATATTTGATGTCGACTTTGCCCATTTGACATATAGAGAGATAACCGACGCCAGTATAGACCAAATTCAGGACGTAACTACCAAGTTGGGTGGCGTGCTTGGGACGGTGCTCAATTATGGAACGGTGTTCATCCAAACGGCCGGGGCCAAGCCGATGATCGAGTTTGAGCAGGTGCCAAGCCCCGACGAGGTAGCAAACGTCCTTAGAGAGTTGCGAGTGCAGGAGGAACAGGAGAAATTGGAAGGGAGGGTGCGCTAATGGAGACAATTTTCCTTGCCGGGGCTGCGCAGTCTGCTGTAAAGCTGGCGGTACTTGTAGGCCTGGGGTTTTACCTGGTGTTTGCGTTTGTGGTTATAAAACAAGTAAACCTCATGGCAGACACTCTTGAGCTGGGGCTTGAAAAGGAGCTACGCACTTTTGCGGTGTTTCATTTTATCTTGGCAGTCGGCACGTTTGCCTTGGCCTTTTTACTACTTTAAAATATGCGCTTTGAGATAACTGTCAAAAAGGAGCTACCCCCTCCAGGCCTTTCAGGGTGGGCATATGCGCACGAATATGCTCCCGAAAACAGCGAACTTTTGGCCGAGCGTGGCCGCGTTGTCGCCCTTGCGGTAGGAGAGACCGGAGTGGATCAGATGGCAGGCGCCCTAATGCAAGCGCAAGCAGGGAGGAGCGTGCTCGTTTCCATTGGCGAGCACTATTTTAAGAGCAACGGCCCAATTGGCGACTCTCTAAAGGCAAGCGTTTCCGGCGCACTTGATAAATACTCGCCCAACATATCAAAACTCTCAATAGGCGTGCTTGTCGTGAAGGGCGACACTTTGTATGCCGCTCTCTCCAAGGGGATGCAAGCTACTATCGCCCGCCAAGGCAGAACGGCCGTTGTGGCAGGCCAAAGTGAGATAGCTATCCTTTCCGGCCCGCTTGAGGACGGGGATACGTACGCTCTCGAGCACAAAGACCCGGACGGCTTGGTTTCTGTGGACGTCCGGCGTGAGCTTGAAATTGCGCGAGCCCCGGTCGAAGCTGCGCCACCGGAACTCCTGCCTGCTACTCCGGCCCGTCGAAAAGCACTCCGGCCGGTAGTGACGTTCATTGACGCACTTTTGAGGAAATTGCCCGAAACTCCGAAGAAACTTGATAGCGACACGGAGGCGCTAGACAGGGCACGAAGGCGACGTGTGGCCCCCGTTGTGGGAGGGCTTTTGCTTTTGCTTTTGGTGGTGAGTGTCGGGTTTGGCCTCACTGCCAAGCGTGCGCGGGACAGCCGCGCTCAGTACGAGGAGGTCTTGGCAAGGGCCGTACACGACGTGTCGGAGGCGGAGGCCTTGTCGGGACTTAATAACGCACGAGCCAGACAGCTCGTTTTGGGCGCGCGGGACTCTGCTACGGACCTTCTGGAGCGGGGGGTTGAAGATCCGGAGCTTGACGCTCTTGTCGCGAGAGTTCAGGAGAGCCTTGGAAGGGTCGCCGGGGTTTACGAAAGCGAGCCGGTACTCTTTCGAGATTTGACCTTGGTTAAAAATGACTTTCAGCTCAGTGCACTGTCCAGCAGCAACGGAATTATAAGAATTTTAGACAACATTAATCAGCAGCTTGTATCTGTTGATATCTCCTCGAAAGAGACCAACGTAGTTGCAGGGAGGAGAGACCTGTTTGACGCATTTTCCGTCGCTTCATACGCCGACCGCCACTTTGTACTAAGCAGCGACGGAGTTCGGGAAGTGGGAGACGAGGTGTTTTTGGTCATAAAACCCGACGAATGGAGCGCGAGAGAGGTACTTATTGCGGGCTTTTCGGGAAACATATATGTCCTTGATAAAGAGGGAAACACCATTTTGCGCCATAGCGGATTTACGGGTGGTTTTTCGGAAGGTACTAGATGGTTTGCCTCGGGGATAACCGTTGATGTGCGAAGCGCCGTAGACTGGGCCATTGACGGCTCAATTTGGGTGCTCTCCGAAGGCGGGGGCGTGGTCGAATACCGTGAAGGGCTGCCGCGGAGCTTTGCATTTTCTTCGTCTGAAGCTACCCCAACTGGCGCAATAGCGCTTTATACCGACGAATTGATAAACAACCTATACTTTCTGGAGCCTGAGAAGCTGCGAGTTTTGGTGACGACAAAGACGGGCGAATATGTGGCTGAGTATCGGGCAAACGCGCTTTCGGACGCCCTGGACATAGTGGTCTCCGAGGAAGACAAAAGGCTGGTGGTGGCGACTCAAAATCAGCTATTGGAGATCGGGCTAGAACATCTCTAGCGCCTCCCAGGCTGAACACGCACCTGGAAACATGAGAGTAGTAAACAAACAAGCAAGGCGCAATTATCAAATAATGGATACCTTTGAAGCTGGAGTAATGCTGACGGGGGCGGAGGCCAAAGCGGCACGGGAAGGGCGCGTGGATTTAACTCGGTCCTATGCGAAATTGATAAAAGGCGAGCCCTTTTTAATTAATGCCGCCATTTATGTGCAAAACGTAGACCCTGGCGGCACAAGGAGGACCAGAAAGCTGCTACTTCGCAAAGGGCAAATAGTTGGTTTAGGCTCGAAAATGGGGGGTAAGGGTATGGCTTTGGTGCCCATTGCGCTTTATACCAAAAAAAATTTGGTAAAGATTGAAATAGGGGTCGGCAAATCAAAGCGCGAGTTTGACAAAAGGCGCGAGCTAAAAAAGAGAGACATTGACCGGAGCATTGAAAAAGAGCTCAAGATGGTGTAAAATCAGAAAATCTGCTTCAAAGCAGAAGGGGGGATGTAAGGCCAAGTCGATGGGAATGAGTGAACTTTAATGCACGTCAAGCTGACACTCTTGTAAAACAGGTTAGAAATATAAATGCAGATGACGAAAATAGTCATGTTGCCGATGAAGATCTCGCGCTTAACTACGCGTTTGCCTAAGGCGACTGTCTCTTAAAAGCATTCTCGACGTTTTTAGTGAGGCATAAACCCGTTCGGGATGCAGCCAAGCAGCGGTCTGATGCTTGGACCAAGAGTAAGGCCTAGCGAAAAGGGCAACTTTTGTTTGTTAAAGGCCTTTTTGCGAAACTTGCCAACAAACTAAACGTGTAGAATTGAGGTTTGGTTGTTACCCAGATCCGGGTTCGACTCCCGGCATCTCCACCCCGAAAAACGCGCTAAAACCCGCATTGTATGCGGGTTTTTTGTGCGTCGTCGGGGTTGAAGCCTCGCCGGCCTCAAATTTCGCGCAGCGAAAGCGGCGTCCGCGAGGCACCCATTTGTTACTATTAGCTATGTACTTCACCTACGCCCTGCAATATTTAAAAGATCAAAAGCTTATACTGGCTACACCAGGGACATTAAAAAAAAGACTTGCGGCTCATGTAATGGGTAAAGTTCAAGCTACCAGATGGCGACTGCCTATCAGTCCAATTTACAATGAAGCCTATTTTGATAAACAGGATGCCAAAGGAAGAGAAAAGTTTCTAAATGGCGGATCAGGTCACAAGTACTTGGAGAAGCAGTTGAAACACTTTCTCGATGCCCATTCTTGACCTAATTTTTCCCAAGTCTTGTGTTAATTGCGGTGCGGGTGGTGGGTATATTTGTGACAAATGTACCGCACAGTTCGATCCGGCTGCAAACAAATGCCTCGGGTGCGGGCTGTATTCTGTGCGTGGGACAACGCACACAAGCTGTACCCGGCTATCAAGCTTGGCGGGGCACAGGTCGCTTTGGAAATATAGCGGTGCCGTACGTAAGGCCATTCACGCTTTGAAATACCGTTTTGCATCAGACCTGGCCGGTGAAATTGCCCGTCTAGCTACGCTTGAGCTAAAAAATGGCAATGTTAAATATGCCACTTTGCTACCTATTCCGCTTCACAGAAAGCGCCAAAACTGGCGGGGGTTTAACCACGCGGCAGAGGTGGGCAGACTAATCGCGGTAGAGCTCGGCTGGGACTATAGAGACGATGTTTTAGTCCGTATCGAGGCCGGTCGCCCCCAGGTTGGTTTGAAAAAAGAAGAAAGGCTGCGGAATATCCGCGGTAAATATGCGGTAAATAGTAGCGACTTGGAAAAAAATGGGTTAATAATCATCTTTGACGACGTTTACACTACTGGAGCTACTATAAAAGAAGCCGCCAAAGCGCTCAACCGGGCAGGGTTTAAAAAAGTGTGGGGATTGACTTTGGCGAGCTGAGCTAATTCAGGTTTGCTCTGCTAATTTGGAAAGTGGTACTGTTAGTCAAACGTGACAATAAGCTTTATTTATAGGCGCAAGCCCGCACTTAAATCCGGACCCTGCGTTTCGTTTTGAAACAACTTATTTCTTGCTTTCAACAAATTCTTTTTCAACAATCCTGCCTCCTAACTGGGCAACAATTTGTTTGGTTTTTTCAAAATCATCTTTCCTGATTGCTTCTAACAGCTCGCGGTTGATAGAGTTGACGTCCCTGCCGAGTCTTTTTTGCCAAGTTAGTAGGGGCAAGTCTTTCCGTCCACGCGTACCCCTCCAATCGATCGCAGCTCTATAGTATTCCTCGTAATAAGGATTATCTGGGTAAATAACATTGTCTAACGCCCCCGTTGGACCTGCGACCTCCAAGATTTGACCATGAGTATATTCGTCACCCTCATAGGATAATTGAGAGTCTGGGTACCGCTCACGATACAGTTGAATCATCCGCATTAAAAACCTAATTTCCATGTCGTTCATTCGCTGGTCTCTATTTACAAAAGACATAAACTTTTCTTCAAAAGCCCGGTCCGACGGTTTAAGCGAGTCTACGTCAAAGAGCTGAAACCTTTTGGTGTTAGTATTATAAATAACATTATGTCCACCTGTCGGGGCAATATCGGACAAAATGAGAGGTTTTTTATCATTTCCAAGCTTAAAACCCCGCGCGTTAGCGCGAGGGATGAAGCTTTCCGAACGAAGTGAGGCAAGCTTCAGGCTTGAAATGACAAAACCCCGACCGTAAGGTCGTGGGAAGTTTATTAGTTTGATTGGAACTGTAATATAGATGAGGAAAATTCTCTTTGACTTCTTCATGTTGGCTTAGTTCTTCAAAAAATCCTCCGGTTGGTCGTAGAACAACGGCAAAAGAGACATTTTCAGAAAGGAAATTCAAATCAACAATTTGTACCGGTTGCTGTTTGCCAGACCTAAATATTGTCGAATAACGTACCCCGTCTAATTCTCCAACTAGTAGGTCACGTAAATTTTCAGATGAAAGAGTTTCTATTACACGGATATGTTCATTAATAAGTGCCTGTCTTTCTTCGACACCCTCTGGATTTCCCGTAGAACCTTCTTTCTCAGGAGTAAATTTGTTTTCGCCATCATAATCCATAAATTTATTTAATTTTATCATTTCCAAGCTTAAAACCCCGCGAGGCAGCACGTCCTCAAAAGTTTTTCCACATTTGGCTTGCTTTTGGCGCTTTATCTCCAGAGTATTTGCTGGTTTTTCTGGAAGCATATGGCATTTGGGCGGGTGAGCTTAGCCGCTCAAACGCCATCTGAGCAATCGGCATCTTGTAGTACAAAAGTATCGGGAGAACAGCCGTATTGTGCAGCTCCAGGGTCATTTTTAAGCTGTTGCCCGGGTCCAGAAACCCGGCCGTGACGTGCACCAGCAGCCCCATCCTGCCAATTGAGCTTTTACCCTCAAGCCTGCCTACATATTCAGGTGAAACTCCAGTTTCCTCGTAAACCACTCCGAGTGCAAACTCCCCCGGGTGGATTACGAAAGGCTGGCCATTTTTAATGGTTACCGTTTTCATCATCGGACCAATTGGTTTTTTGGGGTCAACTACGAAGTTTGAGTTGGAGTCGAAAACTAAAAAGTGCTTATCAAGCCGGAGGTCTACCGAAGCCGGCTGGACATTTTTTCTAACGAATGGCTTGACAGTTATATCTCCACTTTTAATTGCTTTTAATATGTCTCTGTCTGAAAGTATCATCACTTATTAATTTCCACTCTCCTGCGGTGAGGGAGGGATTTGAACCCTCGTGTCGCAAATTGCGACCCAAGGTTTTCGAGACCTGGCCGTTTAACCGCTCCGGCACCTCACCTAAACCAAGCTACGCTGGTGCAATATGTGTATTTATTGTACCAAGCTCGAACCTACTTTCAAAACAAATGATGTCGCACGCTCCGCGTACGTGGTGGCTTGAAACTAAATCATACGCTACAATCTGCGCGCCTCGTCCGCTCCCTTCGGTCGCGGGCAAAAACCAAAAATTTTCCTTCCTTAATTTTAGATTTTCGGCGGGGGGTGTGGGGGGAGCCGACAAAAAATGGAAAGGAAATTTTTGGTT
>Ga0210057_1010658_pt1 | contig 10353 bp, 12 predicted proteins | sample CryGeyCG2114_010_2_FD_183968 | JGI IMG/M metagenome (GOLD analysis project Ga0210057, IMG submission 183968) | Groundwater microbial communities from aquifer - Crystal Geyser CG10_big_fil_rev_8/21/14_0.10 (SPAdes) (version 2) | ecosystem: Environmental > Aquatic > Deep subsurface > Groundwater ...
AAGTGAAAAATCATCTAAAAACTGGATTATCAATCCTATAACACCTTCTATGAAGGCAAATCTTCTAAATAAATTTTTCTCTATTGAAGAAGTATTATGTCACCCCACACTTAAGTAGTGGGATACCATTATACTCAAAGCTTTTAAATTGTTTGTGTTTTCAGGATATAATTATGTCACGATTAACTAATATTTTAATGGCTGGTTTTCTTGCATTTGTTTCTCCTCAATTAGCTCTGCCGAATGTTGTTTATGGAGGGGAATTAAATAGAAAACAACCACAATCTCAAAATAATGAAGAAAGAGAATGGCCTCTTTCTATACCGAGAGGTACGCATATATTTGATGCTTGGGGTGGTCCTACTGCAGAAGTGGGAATTGGATCATGGAGTTGTTCTATTGATCTTCCTTCAATACCCGTAGCAGTATCAACTTTTGTAGTAGAAGAAATCTCTCCAAGAAATATAGAATGGTATTATCACAGAGTAAGAGAAAAAGTTGGTGGTTTGGTAATGCAAGAAAATGAAAGAGGAAAAGAACTATTCCACCTAAAATTTGATACAGAATTTGGAACAATAGCAAGTTGGACTCAAGGGTATACATATTCTTGTGTTGAAACATTAGCAGTTATGACAGAGAGAGGATTAAGACCATTGATTAGTGTAACTGAATCAAGGCATAATACATTAGGTACAAAAATAAGATATGATGTATTTGATAGAGAAAATAATAGATTCGGGACGTATGATTACTCAACAGATAATTTGACATTTCCAAATAATGGAGAAATGTATCCTGTTTCTGAAGAAGTAATGAAAGATCTACATGACGCATTGACTCTCAGAGTTGCAATGTCAGAAGCAAAGGTGAATAAAAATCAGAAATCAGTTCCTCTTGGATGGATTAAAGAAGAGACTTTGATAAGTGTAGTATTAAATATAACAAATAAAGATGAAGAATTATCAGCATATGCTGATTTGACAAGTTATGGTGGGGTAAGCCAACCTGTAAGATTAAAGATGGATTTAGTTGAAAATAGAGAAACGGGATTATATCATTTCCCAATTTCATCAGAATTAAAATTAATTACAAATATAGGACATGGAAGTCTTCATCTAAGAGATTAAGAGCACTGATAGTATCTAATTTTCTTAAGTCTAATATAGAATGTTAAAGGTATTCTGAGAAGATAATTTATCCTTACTATTTTTATGTTTACTATTCTATCTTAGTTTCTAACTCTTCAATTCACTCTTTGAAATGTGTTAAATTAAATCTTTATCAATATCTTTGGAGTTGTTTCAATTACCTCTAACAATTCACCAATAAGATAATGTTTATCAGTTTCAACAATCTTAACTTTAACTCTTCTTCCAATGAGATTATTATTATTATTATCTCCAGAACCATTTGCTTTTAGAATAACTTGTAAATAACTATCATTATGTGCGATAAGATCTCCTTTATTTATCCCATCAGTTTCGTTTCTATCAATAACTATACACTCACATTCACAGTTTAGCCATTTTGAATTTTCTTCTTCTGCTATTTGATAACGCTCCTGTGTGAGAATACGCGAACGTTCTTTAGAAACTCTGGGATGTATTTTGTAATCTAATAATGTAGCAGCAGTATTTGGTATTTCTTGAAATCGTGAGATGTGCATTACTTGAGGTCTTGTTTTTCTTACAACTTCCAGAGTTTCATTGAAATGTTCATCTTTCTCTCCAGGGAAGCTAACAATAATATCTGTTGCAAAAGTTAAGTTAGTTAAATTTGATTTAAATAAATCTATAAGTCCAACAAATTGTTCTTTTGTATATCTTCTTTTCATACGTTTAAGGATATAATCAGAACCTGATTGTAATGGAATGTGAACGAACTTAAAAACTTTAGAATGTTGCATAGCTTTGATTATATCTTTCTCAACCCCAACTATATTCATTGGATTAAACATCCCAACTCTTAATTTAAAATCAAATGGTAATGAAGTTATTTTATTAATTAATTCTGGGAGTAAACATTTTCCTTCTCTATCAATCCCATAAGCTCCTGTATCCTGTGAGGTAATCCATACTTCTTTACATCCATTGAGAAAAGATTGTTTTATTGAAGATAATATTTGTTCTTCAGGATAGCTAAATAATTTTCCTTTGATTAATTTCACCCCACAGAAAGAACACGCATCATTACAGCTATTATTTATAGGGATGATAGCTACGTTATTGTTTTGTCTTAGTTTTGGATTTGTGAAAGTATTGGTTTTGACTTCAAGATTACGTTTCATTAGAGTTAAAGGATTACCTTTTAATAATTCATCTACAACCTCTGTGATTTTTGAAATGTTATCTGTTTTAATAAAAGCAGCTTCTGGTGCTATTTCTTTGAATACATTTTCTCTCGTTGGAGGGATACATCCAGCAATTACTAAATATTTATCTTTTCCTGAACGATGGCTGAGTGAGATATGTTTTTGAACTTCTTTAATAGTGTATAATGCAGTTTTATCTCCTTTCACTGTGCATATATTAATAACTATAATATTGGCATCTTCTTTATCTTTGACTATTATGTAACCATTCTCAGAAAGAATACCTGACATAATCTCTGTCTCCGCAAGATTTGCACTGCATCCTAATGTTATAAAAGAGATTTTATTCATATCCTAAATATGAGATTTGTGCATTTATAAAAATATTGTAGAGATGGTGTTACTAATTATCTCCTTTCTGTGAATAGAATATCAATTATAGCTGCTCCTGCAAGCACAAGTTTCTTTGTATCTCCATCAATTTTGATAGATTTGTCAAATTGTATGTGGTAATGGTCCGCAGTTGTGAATATCTCTTTTAATCCTGCGAATTTTTTATTTATATCACATAATCGTTCATCGTTATTATTTGTAAACCAATAATTCCATCCATGCCATTTTCCTTCAAAAGTTGCTATTTGAGTTCCTCTTTGATCTTCAACTAAAAATCTAGGTTTTAATAATTTGAATTTTTGTATGTATTTGCCTATAACTCTCCCACTTCTATCTTTAACAGTAGCTTTAGAAAGAAAGAATTTTGGACCGGAATGGATAGTGAATAATCTATTATTTCTCTCATCATAAAAACTTACATCAAAACCAAGATGATATTTATATTTAGTTAATTTGATTATCTTTCTTAAGAAAGTTATGTTTTCCTCTTTTGCACTTCCTATCAATTTTCCTTGTTCATCTAACAAATCATAAACATTTCCATATTTCAGAAACCTTACTTTCTCTTTCACAAATATATTGTTATAATCTAATAATCCCATTTTAAACCCATAATTTATCAAATCTAAAATAACTATAATTTATAAAGATTTCTTAAGAATTGTAATCATTAGGATAATAAAGTGTTACACAATACACCAAAATTTATATACTTCTAAGGTATATCTACAAGAATAGTGAGGTGGATAAAGTAATGGAAGATATAAAATTAGGAGAACAGATAATCCTTTCCGGATTTAAGAGTTTAGATGGTGGGACTATGCACATCCTTAGAAAAATGATTGGGTCTGAGGTGAGGAAACTTAGTGACAGATGTGGACAATTTCAAGAGCTAAAATTAGTTATGAAACCAGTGCATGGTACAGAAGCTTCGGAGATATATGAAATACATGGACATCTTACAGATAATGGGAAAAGTTTTGTAAGTAAAGTAGAAGACAGAAATGTGTTCATGGCGATAAGTAAAGTTCTTGAGAAATTAGAGAGAGAGATGGATAACAAAATATAGAGATTAAAAATGATTTTACATACTCCCCTCTTAGGTAGAGTTTTGGATATTGCAGAAGATTTAGCTAGAAAAAATAGAGATCATATCTCTCCAGACTATGTTTGTCTTGCAATTCTTGATGTCCGTCAAGGGATTGGATATCATGTTCTTGAAGATATTTTTGAAATAGAAACAATTAAATCTGAAATTACACAAAGATTATGTTGTGACAATGATAACAACGGCAACAATGACAACTCAAAAAATCAATTAGAAGATCTTTTAAGACAAACACGTAGAGTTGCTAGTGAAATGGAACATTCTTCTCAAGGCACACAACATCTTCTTGTTGCGTTTTCATTAGTTGAAGGAACTATAATTTATGAATATTTATCTTCTAGAGAGATTAACACAAATCTAATTAGAAAAAATATATTAGATTACATCAGCAGAATAGGGGGGAAATGGTATCAATATGAAGTATCTGATTTTAAAGATGATAGGAAGAAATGTAAATGGGTAAATAGAGTTTCAGAAGTTTTGTAATAATTCTTTTGGGATACAATAAATGAGGGGGATATTTAGAATAAATATCTCTATGGAATAATAAAATTAAATCATTTTATCAGATTATCATATTACATTTAATCTTAGATTATAAATAGAATCTCCAATATTTTTTACTATTTCTTACTCACACTCACGACTTTAATCTCAGTGAAAGAATCTAATGAATGAGAACCTCCTCTCATATGTCCACTTCCAGAATCTTTTCTTCCGACGAAAGGGGCTTCTGGTTCTGAATGTATGGTGGGTAAATTAATATTCACAATTCCAACATCTAACTGATCTGCAATTTTGTGAGCTTTTGAAACATTAGAAGAAAATATAGAAGCAACTAGTCCATAAGAAGAACTGTTTACTATCCTAACAACATCTTTCTCATTCTTAGCTCTCATGATACATACAACCGGTCCTAGAGATTCCTGTTGTGAGATATTCATTTCGGGGATAACATCAATAAAAATGGTGGGTTCATAAAAAAAACCATTTTTACAATCTTCAACAAAATATCTCCCCCCTCCAAGTATCATATTAGCTCTATCTTCATTCCTACCTATTCTTACAACTTCATTGACTCTTGAAAAAGAAACTTCATCTATTAGAGGACAAATCTCACAGTATAATTGATGAGAGGGAGCAATACTTAATTTTTTCGTAAGATTTACAAATCTTTCCACAAATTTATCATATATTTTATCTATAACAATTATTCTTGAGGTTGAGTTACATCTCTGTCCTGCATTCCTAAACGCACCTATTAATCCAGCATCAACAGATTCGTTTATATCTGCATCTGAAAGTACAACCATTGCACTCTTATCTCCTAGATTAAGTTCATGCTTCTTAAATCGTGTCCCGCAACTCCCTCCAATTAATTTACCAACATTTGTACTTCCTGTAAAAGAAACTCCATCAACATCAGCATGGCTTATCAAATATGATCCTAATTCTGAACCAGATCCAAGAATTAGATTTAATACTCCTCTTGGCAGTCCTGCTTTCTCAAGAGCTTTAACTATAAACATCCCACATGTTGATGCACTTCTTGCAGGTTTGAAGACAACTGTATTCCCAGCAACCAATGCAGAAAATATTTTATTAACAGGAACTTCCAATGGAGAACACCAAGGAGTTATGATTGCAAAGATTCCAAGAGGTTCTCTTTTAAGATAGTTGTCATTATTATTTCCCTCAATATATACACTATCCAATCTTGTGCCCTCTCCAGCTAAATGATATGCGTGAGAGATAGCTTTTCTAACTTCTTCATCAGATTCGGATTTAGTAAATCCAATCTCTCTTACGATTAAGTTACTTAACATTTCTTTTTGATCTTCTAATAATTGTGCTGTTCTGAATAATATTTTTGCTCTTATTTCACAAGCAGATTCTTTCCATTCCTCAAGATTTAATTTTGCCTCTGTTATAGCTTCTTTTACATCCTCAAAATTAGATTTTGTAACTATGGCAACAGTATCAATATGATTTGAAGGATTCATTGAATTAAATGTTGAGTTGGATGGTGAAGATTTCCATACTCCCCCAATAAAATTTTTCACATCAAATGTTTCTTTGCTTATATTAGCAGGATTATTAGGAATATTTTGTATTATTAGTTTAATAGAAATTTTTTTTTCTTTTTTGAATTTTGGTAATCTTAAAGGCTTAGATTTTTTAGGTCTTCCTCTCCCAGCAGTTTTCTTCAAAGTTCTTCTTACTTTCTGTACTTTTTTTGGAGATTTAGGAGAGGTTCTTTTAAGTTTTCTATTCTTATTTCTCTTAATTAATCTCTTAACTTTAGGTCTTCCCTTTCCAGCAGTCTTTTTACGTACCATTCTAAAAATTACTCCCCCTTAATTGCTTCGTAGTAGAAGTATATAAATGTTATTTTGTTTCTATATCGAAATTATATCTCTTTTTTTAAAAATTGAAATAAAATTATAAACACACATAAAACAGATTATATGCCGAGGTCGCATAATCCGGTATTGCGATGGTCTCGAAAACCATTGTCTGCAAGGACTTGGGGGTTCAAATCCCTCCTTCGGCGGTTTTGATTTTTATTTTTAAAATAAAGAGTATTTATTAGTAGTGAAAATAAAAGGTATATTTATATACTATTTATTCATAATTAAAAATATGGTATTAGCTCCTGAATTAACAAAAGATGAAATTAAAAGACATTGTGATTTAATAATGGATTTTATAAAATTTGCATCTCATTCTGAAGGGGAGTATATTAAAGTTTTAAATAATGAAGAAGAAAATAGAGTATGTAGTGTAAGATATGCTTCTGATTCTAAAACGGTAGATATTGAATTTTTAGATAACGGACAAGAAAAAGGAGTATATAAAGTAAGATATGGAAATCAAGAATTAGTTGCAGCAGCTGCAGCAAGAGACCATCGTGTAGATTTATCTGAAGAATATTATATCCTTAATCAACTTTATAATGGAGTTCCAGAATTATTTCCAAGACCTGAGCTTTGTTATAATCCAAAACAAAGAGAAATGTTAGGACAATTATTAATCATGGAGTTATTACCTCATATTAGATTGGATAAATTCAGAAGACAAGATCAAACGATAGATAGAGATAAAAATCTTGCATATATAATTGGAAGAAATATCGCAATAGTTCATGAAAAAACAGGAAGAATCTCCACAGATCCTCATGATGGGAATATACTTGCACAAAGAACAAATCAAGGAATAGAAATAGCTTTTTGTGATGCGATACAATTCAAAGAAGGTTCTCTTGAAGAAGGAATTAGATGTATATTAGCTAACAAAGGAGAAAGACCAGAATGTTTTAGATTTATTCATAAATTTAGAGATGGTATTGCAGATGGAATTTGTGCAGTTTCAGAAACTCCATTAACAAGAGTCCAAGTTTATCCTCAATTGGAATATTTGAGAGAGTATAATGATATATTCTAATTAGAGCAATTCTCAATAACATTAATAAGTTTTATAAATAACTTAACATAAATAAATATTTATGAAGAAAATAATTAGTTTAATTGTTATTGCTATTATTATAATAATTATAGTAAGTGTATATTGGGCTAATAATTCTAACGAGGAAAAAACAATGAATAGACACGCAATAATAAAAACAAATATAGGAGATATAACTATAGAATTATTTGAAGATAAAGCTCCTATTACAACTTCTAATTTTATTAAGTTAGCTGAATCTGGATTTTATGATGGAGTTATTTTCCATAGAGTTATCCCTGATTTTATGATACAAGGAGGAGATCCTACTGGAACAGGAATGGGAGGTCCAGGATATAAGATAGAAGATGAATTTCATCCAGATCTAAAGCATAACAAATCAGGAATTTTATCAATGGCAAACTCTGGTCCTAATACTGGAGGTTCACAATTTTTCATTACTGTTGCAGAAACTCCTTGGTTGGATGGGAAACATGCGGTATTTGGACAAGTTACAGATGAAGAAAGCATGAAAGTTGTTAATGCTATTTCTCTAGTTGACAGAGATGGAAGAGATAAACCTCTTAAAGATGTGGTTATGGAAGAAGTTAGGATAGAATAAATATTGTTTTTTATTTTTATAATTGTTATTTTTATAAAAGAGAATAAGATGAATAAAAACAAAGAAGTGAATCAGACTATAATGTATCTTAAGAAAAAAAAGAAGATATTATTCTTAACTACTTCTAATAGATGGATAGGAAGCAAAGAGAAACCAAAAAGTACAATACTTGCTGAAAGAATAGCTCATAATATAGGTGAAAAAATTACAATCATTGATGTTACTAAATTGAAAATATATAATTGTGAAGGGAATATTTCAGGTCAAAATGGAAACAATTGCGGAGTAACCAAAGCAGTCCTGAAAGATATAAAAAAAAATCCTTCCGGATGCCATAGATGTTGGGGGAGTATTAATAATAAAGATGATGAATTGTGGAAGATATCAAAAGAGTTACTAAAATCAGATTGTGTTATCTTCTTTGGTTCGGTTAGGTGGGGACAGATGAATGCGTATTATCAAAAACTTATTGAAAGATTAAGCTGGATTGAGAATAGACATAGTACATTAAGAGAAGATAATATTGTAAAAAAAATAGATGCTGGGATTATAATAACAGGACAGAATTGGAATGGAAAAGAGGTTATTAAAACACAAAAAAAGATATTAGATTTTTATGGATTTAATGTAGTCAAATCTCTTTGCTGGAATTGGCAATATACTACAAAAGAAGATGATGAGAGTAATGAATCATACATTGATGCTCCGAATAAATTTAATAGAGAAGTTATTCTAAAAATATAATCTTGTAAGTATTCATAATACAGAATTAAGTAAGAGAATGGCTCAAGTATGATTGAATTTTGGGGAATTGTATTCTTAAAGAGAAATGTTTATAACTTTAGATATTCTTTCTTGTTGTATGTTGATTGATATATTAATTGAGCAGTTAGAAAATAAAGAACTTCCTAAATTCAAGGAATATTCTAAAGTAAAATTATTAAATGATAATACTTTAGTTCTAAGTAACGAATCAGAAGAAATTATTATTCATCTTAGGAAAGAGGGAGCTAAGGTTATAGAAGATATAAAATTTAAGGAACTTGTAAATCTTTCACATAAAGGAAAACGAATTATTATCTTCTTTAAGAATCCAGAAACAATATTTGAAGAAAGAGATTTTAGTCTTTCAAGATTAAAGGAAATGTTAAATGAGACCATAGAAAAAGCAATAAATAAGTTTGAGGCAGATGATATTTGGGATGATCAATTAAAAGAAGCTTCAAGAGAAGAGATAGAAATATATGGTTGGGATCCAAGTACAAAAGAACTTTTGCAGAAGAAAGTGGATGATAGAGGAGTATGGAACTATTTTCATTATAAGCCTTCAGAGATATAATTATTTTTATCAGTCAATTAATAACCTCTCCGAATTCTCATTGCTTCAAAGACCAAAAATAAGAAAAGTTTAAATACTATAGTTACTATAGGGGATATAGAGTGACAACTACTATCCAATTAACTCAAGAAACTAAAGAACTAATAGATACTTTCGGTACTAAGAAAGATACATACGAAGTAATAATAAGAAGACTTTATAATTTGGCAGTTAAAGAACAGCTAAGAGAATTCTTAATGTCAGATGATGACAGATACATACCAATTGAAGAAGCCATAAAAGAGGCAGAAGAAAAGTGGCCATAGTAAGTATTCTCAGTTCTCTGAAAGATCAAATTATAAAAAAGTTTGGAGGAGAGTCTAAAGAAGTATTCAAACTGATGGATTCTCTAAGAGATAGTCCAAAAAAAGGAAAAATTATTGGAAATGTTGGAGGAGTTGTAATCAAAGAATTAAAGTATAAAAATCTCAGATTATATTTCATAACTGACGGATTTAAACTAAAATGTATGGATGAAAAAGAGTTAACAGATCTTCTTTTAAGATTTGTGAGAATGTCTGATAAGAAACACCAACAAAAAGTTATTGATGAAATCAGATATATTCTTAGAAATTTAGGTGGAGAAGAGTTTGAATAAAATAGCTCTGCACGGATTCGAACCGTGGTCAGCGGGGCCAGAACCCACTATGATTGGCCACTACACCACAGAGCTGTACAATTATACTTATTCAAATCAGCTTAAAAAGATAACTGAAACTCAAAACCAAACAAATAAAATGTTATCATTGATTGTATATTATGTCATTGATTGTAACAAACATTAGTTTTTTTATTATCTTCATACTATCTTCTTAATCTAATATCTGATGTGAAACTATAATAAAATAATTTATAGGTATCATTATTACTTTTTCTTATTCTATAAGTATATTTCTCCAAAAATAGCACATTGAATTGACACCCAGTAGATGAACATTTCTAACTTAAAAAACTCATTTTTCCTCAAAATTAAATTCTTCTACTTTACCTAAAATACAAATCTAGATTGGTAGTAATTATTTTCTTTACTTAAAAATACAATTAACTTAAAATCTTCATTAAAACAATAGTTCTTAATGAGATTCACAACTAATTTT
>Ga0210057_1010660_pt1 | contig 10351 bp, 17 predicted proteins | sample CryGeyCG2114_010_2_FD_183968 | JGI IMG/M metagenome (GOLD analysis project Ga0210057, IMG submission 183968) | Groundwater microbial communities from aquifer - Crystal Geyser CG10_big_fil_rev_8/21/14_0.10 (SPAdes) (version 2) | ecosystem: Environmental > Aquatic > Deep subsurface > Groundwater ...
ACAAAAGTTTCTTTTGGCGCTTACGGTTTGAAAGCCATGACCCCTGGTAGAATCAAGTCCAATCAAATTGAAGCGGCCAGAAAGATAGTAACCAGATCAATCGGCAAGACAGGAAAAACTTGGATAAGAATTTTCCCAGATATGCCTTTTACGACAAAACCGGCAGAAGTTAAGATGGGTAAGGGAAAAGGGGATATTCAAGGCTATCTTGTGCCAGTAAAACCCGGCCGAATTTTGTTTGAAGTAGACGGAGTTGATGAAAAAATGGCCTCGGAAGCTCTTAGAAAGGCAGGATCAAAATTACCGGTTAAGACCAAATTTGTTAAGAGAACCTAATATGGACATGAAAGACAAAAACAAGGATGATTTGCTGAAAATTATCAAAGAAAAGAAAGAAGCTTTGCGTAATTTTCGATTTGGTATAGCCGGAACTAAAATTAGAAATGTAAAAGAAGGCCGATCCTTAAAAAAGGACATAGCGAGAGCCGAAACCAGGTTAAAAGAGATATCCAATAAATAAGTTTTAATAAAATGAATACTGAAGAAAAAAGCTTAAAAAAGGGAGGTAAATCGATGTCTGGCGTTGTTGTTTCCGATAAGATGAAAGACACCGCTGTGGTATCAGTCGGCAGATTTATCAAGCACCCTAAATATGGCAAGTATTACAAAACCAGCAAGAAGTATAAGGCTCACGATGTAGGTAATACCAAAAAAATAGGCGAAAAGGTGATCATAGAAGAATGTCGTCCTATTTCCAAAGATAAACACTTTAGAATAGTTTAGAAAAACAAATATGTTACAGCCACAATCCATTGTAAATATAGCTGATAATTCCGGAGCTAAAATTGGGAGAGTCTTTAAGATTTTGGGCGGTTCAAAAAAAAGATACGCCAGGATCGGGGATGTTTTGGTTTTGTCTGTTCAGAAAGCCGAGCCTAGGAAAGCTGTAAAGAAAAAAGATGTTTTGAAAGCGGTGGTTGTCAGACAGAAAGTTCCCTTCAGACGAAATGATGGTTCTTATATTCGTTTTGATGATAATGCCGTTGTTATTTTAGACAAAGATAAAAAGGAACCGATAGCTACAAGAATTTTCGGTCCGATTCCGAGAGAATTAGGAGAAGTCGGCTACCAAAAAATTATTTCTTTGGCTCCGGAAGTTGTTTAAAAAATCAATTATGCGTATAAAGAAAGGAGACAACGTTATAGTCATTGCCGGTAAAGACAAGGGGCGAACCGGTAAAATTGAAAGAATCTTAGGTGATGTCAATAAGGTTATTATTCCTGGATTAAATTTAACCAAGTTTCATCAGAAGCCGAATAAGAAAGATCAAAAAGGCCAACTTATCGAAAAAAGTATGCCAATCAATGCTTCGAATGTCATGATTATCGACGGAAAAACTCAAAAGCCGACCAGGATAGGCAGGAAGTTAGTTCAAGGCAGCTTGAAGAGATATTCCAAGCGTAGTGGTAATGTTATTGATTAAAAAATAAAATGACTTTCGTAGAAAAAAAAATAAAAGAATCATTCCAAGTTTTCAAAAAAGAAGGATTATATAAAAATCCTTTTGTCTCACCACGTCTGGTAAAAATTGTTGTAAATGCCGGAGTCGGCTCTGTAAAAGACAAGAAAAAACTTGAAATGATCAGCGATCGTCTGATGAAAATCACCGGCCAGAAACCTTCTGCCAGAGGAGCACGTATTTCGATAGCTAATTTCAAAGTAAGACAGGGGGATAATATCGGATACCAAGTTACTCTCCGAGGCAAAAGAATGACGGATTTTTTGGAAAAATTGATCCATATTGCTTTTCCTAGGTCAAAAGATTTCAGAGGTCTTTCCCTCGGTTCACTCGATGAAGCAGGCAATTTAACCATAGGAATAAAAGAACATATCATATTCCCGGAAACTTCCGATGAGGATATCAAAGATATTTTTGGTTTGGCTGTGACTATTGTTACCACGGCAAAACGTAAAGAGGACGCTCAAAGGTTTTTCGAGTATTTGGGCTTTCCTTTCAAGAAAAAACAAAGCTAACCAAATTTGACAATTAACCGTCTTCTGCTATCCTTTTGGAAGCTCTTAGGAGCTTATTTTTTGTAAAGGTTCGGGATTATATTAATTTTCGAAACTCAAAACTAATTAATCATGGCCACCAAAGCACACATAGCAAAATCAAAGAAAACACCTAAATATTCTTCTAGAATAGTAAGACGCTGTTTTAAGTGTGGCCGGAAAAGAGGGTTCATGAGGGATTTCGAACTATGCCGAATTTGTTTCAGGGAATTTGCCAATGAAGGTGAAATCCCGGGTATTAGAAAATCTTCTTGGTAGTTTTTATTTTAAATCTTAAGTCTAAAATCATAATTTAAATTCATATGGATCCAATCGCCGACATGATAACAAGAATAAAGAACGCGCAAATATCTGGGCAAAGCTCTGCGATTTTTCCTTATTCTAAGATGAAATTTGATTTGGCGATGATACTGCAAAAGGAAGGATTCTTGAAAAATGTCAGCAAGAAAGGAAAAAAAATCACCAAATCGATAGAAGTCGAATTAGTCTACGAAGATGACAGACCAAAGATAAGTGGCGTGGAGAGGGTTTCGAAGCCTTCTCGTCGAATGTATGTTGAATCTCGAAATATAAAGCCGGTTAAAAATAATTTAGGCAGATTAATTATTTCGACATCAAAAGGATTAATGACCGATTCCGAAGCCAGAAAATCAAAAATCGGTGGCGAAGCGTTGTTTAAGATTTGGTAAACAAAGACTAGGCGGCAGACATAAATTAAAAATATGAGTAGAGTAGGGAAAAAACCAATATCAATAGAACCTAACACAGATGTGGAAATCATTGATGGTTTGCTGACTGTCAAAGGCAAGGGAGGCCAAATTTCCAGAAGATTCAAGTCTGATATAACTATAAAAGTGGAAAATAAAACAGTTGTCTTGGCTCCGGTTAAGCAAACCCTTTTTACCAAAGCTCTTTGGGGAACTTACGCTTCTCATATTTCTAATATGATAAAGGGGGTCAATAAACCTTTTGAAAAAAAACTTTTGATAGAGGGAATAGGATACCGAGCGGAGCTCACGGGTAATCAATTGGTAATGAACTTAGGATTCTCACATCCTGTTATTATGGACATACCGGAAGATTTGAAATTAACTGTCGATAAAGAAGGCATAACTATCCGTGGCGTTGATAAAGAAAAGGTTGGTCAATTTGCGGCAAAGATAAGAGATCAAAAGAAACCGGAACCTTATAAAGGCAAAGGGATAAGATATTCAGATGAGGTTATAAGAAGGAAACAAGGTAAAAAATCAGCCTAAAACATGACAAGACGTATTATTTCCAAATCAAGAGAAAGAAGACACAAGAGGATAAGATCCAAGGTTTTCGGTATGGACAATAGACCACGTCTGGCTATTTTTAGATCCAACAAATATCTGTACGCTCAAATAATCAATGATGAAAAGTCAAAAACTTTAATGTCTATAGACACTAGAGAAATAAAAAGCGGAACCCCTCTTAAGAAAGCCAATGAGGCCGGCAAAAAACTAGCCGAAAAAGCTTTAGGAAAGGGTGTCAAAAAAGTTGTCTTTGACAGAGGTGGTTTCCTTTACAAAGGGAAAATAAGATCTTTCGCTGAGGGTGCCAGAGTAGGAGGTCTTGAGTTTTAGTTTCTTAATAGGATGTCTACGATGAAAGAAGAAAAAAAAGAAGAACCAAAAAATAATAACAGTTTCGCTAAAAATCCTAGCAAGCCGATGGGTCCGTCTTCTGATAGATCAGGATCAGGAAGAATGACTAAGAAATTTAAGAGACCGAGAAGAGAAGGCGGAGCAAAATCGGAATTCGGCCAGAAGATTGTAAGCGTAAGAAGAGTAGCTAGAGTAATGGCTGGTGGTAGACGTTTCAGCTTTAGCGTTGCCTTAGTAATCGGCGACAGAAAAGGCTCGGTAGGAGTCGGTTTGGGTAAAGCGGGAGATACACCTTTGGCTATAGAAAAAGCTTTCAGATCAGCTCAAAAGAATATGATTAAAATACCTTTGACCAAAGATCTCACTATACCTCATGAAGTCAGAGGCAAGGTCTGCAGTTCAATCGTTTTTATGGCACCAGCTCCTGGCAGAGGAATCCTAGCCGGTAGCTCAGTCAGAGATGTGGTAGAGCTCGCGGGTATCAAAAACATTAATGCTAAACTTTTCTCTGGCAGTAAAAATAAACTCAATAACGCCAAAGCGGCAGTCAAAGCATTAAGCCAGTTAACACGATACCAGACAGCGGTCGGCCGGACGGGTATAAATTAATTCGTGTCTTCATACTATGCAAATTCATCAAATCAAAAGAAAAACTCAGAGAAAAAGATCCATTAAAGTAGGGCGCGGTGGTAAAAGGGGAAAAACCTCCGGACGTGGTACTAAGGGTCAGAAGGCTCGATCTGGACGAAAGCTCAGACCGGAGATGAGAGATATTATAAAACGTCTGCCGAAATTGAGAGGCTATCAATTCAATAGTTTCCAAAAAAGGCCTTTTGTTATTAATATCGGAGACATAGATAAAAATTTTGCTGACGGCAGCACGGTTGATCTAAAGGCTCTTATAGAAAAAGGGTTGGCTCCTAGCCGAGCAAGAAAAACTGGTGTTAAAATCTTAGCAGATGGCGAATTTTCTAAAAAAATTGTCTTTTCCGGATTTGTTTTTTCGGGAAAAGCCAAAGAGAAAATAGAAAATGCCGGCGGGAAAATAAATAAACTATAAAATCAGCATGGAAGCCTTTTTCAATAAGATAAAATTAGTTTTACAGGATCATTCTTTGAGAAAAAGAACTTTTTTTGTCTTAGGGGCTTTAGTCGTTTTTAGACTTTTAGCTGTCATTCCTATACCTAAAGTTGATATTTTGAGATTGGAATCTTTTTTGGCTAACAACGAATTTCTCGGACTTTTGAATATATTTTCCGGAGGCGGGCTGTCTAATCTTTCTATAGTTATGCTTGGTGTTGCTCCTTATATTACCGGTTCCATTATCATGCAACTTCTGACCATAATGTCTCCCAAAATGAAAGCTCTTTACCAGGAGGAAGGAGAGGCTGGCAGAAGAAAATTCAATCAATACTCGAGACTTTTGACTGTTCCTCTGGCTGTTATTCAAGGTTTCGGCTTTTTAGCCTTTTTGCGCACACAAGGAGTTTTGGAAGACATGACCTTATTTGACCAGTTCGTAAACGTCGCGGTCATCACAGCCGGCTCTGTCCTCCTCATGTGGATAGGAGAACTAATAACTGAATTCGGTATAGGCAACGGAGTTTCCATAATAATTTTCGCCGGAATCGTGGCCTCTTTGCCGGCAACAACTTCTCAACTTCTCTTTACTTTTGAATTGTCACAATCGCCGATTTATCTGGCCGCCATAGCCGCCGCCGTGGCTGTTACTTATGGTGTGGTGTACATTACTGAAGCAGAACGGCCAATCCCTATAACTTACGCTAAAAGAGTCCGGGGAATGAAAATTTTCGGGGGAATTTCCACCTACTTGCCACTTAGGCTCAATCAGGCCGGGGTTATTCCTATAATTTTCGCTCTCTCGATATTACTTTTCCCTCAGATGGTTTTGAATTTCCTAGGCGGAGTAGATAATCCGGTTGTCAAAAATATTTCCGAATTTTTGCTTGGCTTCGTCGAAAATCCCTGGATCTATTCAGTTGTCTACTTCATTCTAGTTTTTATTTTCACTTATTTTTATACTGCTGTTACTTTTGATCCCGATACAACGTCCAAACACCTTCAGAAAAGCGGGGCTTTTATCCCTGGTATCAGGCCGGGAAGTAATACTTCCGTTTACATCGCTAACATTCTTACCCGGTTAACTTTGGTAGGGGCCTTGTTTTTGGGTGTTATCGCTGTTTTACCGCTTCTTATGATGGCTTTGACTGATATTGCCGCTTTTGCTATCGGCGGCACTGGGCTTCTTATCGTGGTTTCGGTAGTTATTGATCTCATCAAAAAAATAGACGCTCAAGTTTCGGTCCGCGAATACTAATTCAGTTCGCCTTTTGTTTTTGCCTAAACTTTTAATTATGGGGAACAAGTTGAACGTTGATACTGTTGTACTTATTGGAAAAACAGGTTCCGGCAAGGGAACCCAAGCCAAATTTATTGCTGAAGAATTTGGATATAAATTGTTTTCTACCGGTGACAATTTTCGAGAATTACGCTTAGAAAATACTCCTTTAGGTCGGAGAGTAAAAGAAGACTATGACGAAGGACTTCTTATGCCGCACTGGCTTGCTTCTTTTCTTTTTCAAAAAGCTCTGCTTGGTCTGAAAGATGGTGAGAGTATCGTCTTTGAGGGAACGGGCAGAACCTTGCCTGAATCTCAGGTTTTTGATGAGGTCTGTAAGTGGCTTAGGCGCAATTACGTTGTTTTTTATTTGAAGGTCAGTGATGAAGAGGTTATAAAAAGGCAGCAGAAAAGGCAAAGAGACAGTCTCGACCAAATTGATAAGATCAAAAAAAGACTGGAAGAATACAGGCTACATACCGCTCTAGGCGTGGAATTTTTTCGGGAAAAAGGAAAGCTTATTGAAATAGACGGCGAACAATCGCCCGAAGATGTTCAGAAAGAAATTTTAGCTTATTTAGAAAAATAATGAACGAGCAAAGCAAAGCGAGTGAACATATTTTTCTTAACCCTGTTAAATACAAAATCTTTGATTTTGTCCTTTCGCCTCGGGCGAAAGATTTAACAGGGTGATGATTTTATATAGTCGTTTCATTCCTTAAAAATCAATCATGAACCCACAAACCTTTATTTTTCTCGGCAGATCAGGATGCGGAAAGGGCACACAGGCTCGAAAAATCGAAAAATATTTAAAGACCGAAGACAAAAATCGGGATGTTCTTTATTTGGAAATGGGTGATTTGTTCAGAAATTTCTGGAAAAAAGAGAATTACACCAATTCTATTTCAAAAAAACTGATGGAGAAGGGCGATCTTCAGCCGGCTTTTTTACAAATTTATTTATGGACCAATTATCTTTTGGATAATCTGAAAGAAAACGAGCATTTGATCGTAGACGGCACGCCTCGCCGGGTGACGGACGCCGAAGCTATGGATTCGGCCTTCAAGTTCTATGGCCGGACCAGACCGAATTTTATTTTTCTCGATGTTTCTAGGGAATGGGCAAAGAAGAGAATTTTAGAAAGAGTCAAAGCCCAAGGACGGGAAGAGGATTTTGATGAGGAGGTTATCGACAGTCGACTAGATTGGTATGATGAGTTTGTGGAACCGTCAATAAACTTTTTTCGCGACGATCCTTTTTACAATTTTGTCGAAATTAACGGTGAGCAATCGATTGAAGAAGTCCATCAAGAAATATTACTGGAAACCAATCTTAAATCTTAAATCTTAAATCTTAAATCTTAAATCAGAGGTGGTAACTATAAAAACAAAAGAAGAAATCGAAATCTTGAGAGAAAGCGGCTGGCGACTTGCCAAAATTCTTGGAGAACTCAAAAAAAATGTCAAACCTGGAATTTCGGCAAAAACGATTGACGAAATTGCTTTTAGACTCATAAAAAAAGGTGGCGATGAACCGGCTTTTTTAGGCTATCGTTCCAAAGAGGACAAGACACCTTTTCCAGCAAGTATTTGTCTTTCTGTAAACGAAGAGTTGGTTCATGCTCTTCCCGGTGCTGACAAAGTTTTCAAAGAAGGCGACATTGTGAGCATTGATGCGGGGATTAATCATCAAGGCTTAATTACTGATTCAGCTACCACTGTCCCGGTTGGGAAGATCAGCAAAGAAGCCAGTACTCTCTTACGAGCCACCAGAGAATGTCTTGAGGAAGGGATCAAAGCGGCTCGCGGAGGAAATTTTATAGGGGATATTGGATTTGCTATCGAAAATAAAGCCAAAGAATTCGGGTTAAGTATCGCCGAAGGTCTTGTTGGACATGGGGTAGGTTATGATCTTCATGAAGATCCTTATGTTCCCAATTTTGGCAAAAAGGGTGAGGGTCTTAAGCTAGAACCCGGAATGGTTATTGCGATTGAACCGATGCTCTGTTTGGGAAGCGGTAAAATTGTTTTGGAAGATGATGGGTTCGCAATCAGGACCAAAGACAAAAAATTATGTGCTCACTTCGAACACACGATAGCTATTACAGAAAATAAACCGAAGATGCTTACAGCTTTGTAAAAATTCTTGCTATTATCTAGTTTTTCTCTATAATACTAGCTATTATTCACATATTCTATAGTCATTATCATCATTCTTAATGTTTTGTTGTATTGATATTGTTTATGACTCACCCTAAAAAAGAAAAAACTCTTGTTATAATAAAACCGGACGGTATCCAACGTACTTTGATTGGAGAAATTATCGGCCGATATGAAAGAATCAGCTTGAAACTTGTCGGTTTGAAAATTCTGGTGCCTACCACTGAACAAGTGGAGAAACATTACACGCTTGACCCCGAATGGTTGCGAAAAACCGGAGAAAAGGCCATTGCGTCTTATGAGAAAAAAGGCCAAAAACCGCCTTCGACTGACGCGATGGAAGTCGGCAATAAAGTTCTTGAGAATTTGAAAAAATATTTAACCAGCGGCCCTGTGATAGCAATGGTTTGGGAGGGAGCTCATGCCGTTGAAATTGTTCGCAAAATAACCGGCGGAACTGAGCCACGCTCGACCGATGTCGGTACTATTCGTGGTGATTTTGTTTTAGATTCTTATCATATGGCTGATACTGACAAAAGGGCGATCAGGAATCTGATTCATGCTTCCGGTACTGTCGGAGAAGCTAATGATGAAATAAAACATTGGTTTAAAGACGATGAAATTGTTAATTACCGTCTTGTCCAAGAGCAAATTATTTACGACGTAAATCTCGACGGCATTTTGGAATGATCTGTTTTTTTGTCAATATTATCTTTCAAAATATTTTGTTATAATCAAACGGGGTTGTTTAAGATATTCTCTATAACTTGTGTTAGGGAGTCCGATATTGCTGTGCCATGATGAGTCCCGCTTCAGTTTCAGAAAAATTTATGGAACTGAAGCGGGGTTCTGACCGACATATGCTGGGGACACCCACCTACTTTTTAGTAGGGTAATATCTTTAAATAGCCCCCACAAAGCCCCTCCGATCTCCGTCGGAGGGTTTTTGTTTGCCTCTGCCTCTTTCGTGGTATTATTTTTAAAACATGCGTACAAGATTTCTTAAAATAAATTTCTTTCTTATTGTTTCCATCACTTTTGTTCCTGCGGTGTCATTAAAATTTTACTTTTACCTTGATTTTTGGTGGCTGGATATAATAATCCACTTCTTAGCCGGCTTTTGGCTGGTGTCATTTTTTCTCTGGATACTTTTTTTCGGTATTTTTCGAAAAGTTAATTGGCAAAGCCTAAAGACCTTTTTTTTTCTATTTTCGGCTCTGGTATTTAATCTGGTAGTCGGAATTTCTTGGGAGTTTTTTGAATTTGAGCTCGGTATCACGTTTTTATCCTCTTTTTACTGGCTTAATACCGTCTCTGATATTTTGTCTAATCTGGTCGGCGGTTTTTTGGCTGCTTTGATTTTTTATCGTTCTGTTTTAATAAATCCATATCTTTATGAAGAGTAATGAAACAATAAAATCACAATTTTTAGGCGGAGTCGGAACGGTTACCGGCTCCAACTTTTTAGTGGAAGTTTCCGGCAAAAAAATTCTTGTTGATTGCGGGTTGTTCCAGGGATTGCCGGAAGACAAAGAAAAAAATTCGGCTCATTTTCCTTTTAATCCTTCAGAAATCGATCTTTTATTTGTTACTCATGCTCATCTCGACCATATAGGTAGAATCCCCAAGCTTGTTAAAGACGGCTTCAGAGGAAAAATTTTCTCTACTCCGGCGACTAAGGAAATCGCCAAATTTATGCTGGAAGATGCTCTGAAAGTCATGGAGTATAAAAAACGGGAAAAGGGTAGAGAGCCGCTTTATTCAGAAAAAGATATAGAGAATTCTTTTGAGATCTGGGATATTTTAGATTATGGAGAATCTTTTGAAATCGGAGACGGTTTAAAAGTTGTTTTTAGAAATGCCGGTCACGTTCTCGGCTCGGCCATGGTTGAGTTTGTTTCTCCGTCTGGAAAGGGCAGTATCGTTTTTACCGGAGACTTGGGCCGATCACCTAATCCTTTGTTACCGCCTGCCAGTAAATTAAACGGAGTCAGATATTTAGTAATGGAAAGTGTGTATGGTGACCGGAGACATGAGTCTGGTGAAGAAAGAGACGAACGGTTTAAAGAAGTGGTCCTAAGTGCGATTAAAAATTCTGGCACCCTTCTCATTCCTTCTTTTTCCTTGGAG
>Ga0210057_1010661_pt1 | contig 10350 bp, 12 predicted proteins | sample CryGeyCG2114_010_2_FD_183968 | JGI IMG/M metagenome (GOLD analysis project Ga0210057, IMG submission 183968) | Groundwater microbial communities from aquifer - Crystal Geyser CG10_big_fil_rev_8/21/14_0.10 (SPAdes) (version 2) | ecosystem: Environmental > Aquatic > Deep subsurface > Groundwater ...
GCCCGCCTGCACTTGCCATAACGGGAAGTAGTGAACTGGTATCACGCATCGTTCGGGACGATGAGACAGAGGGTCCGATTCCCTCCTTCCCGACAAGTTATGGCGGGCAGGGGACCGAGAGGTAGAGGGTTCAATTCCCTCGTCTCCGACCAAATAGGCATTGGCAGGCGGGGACGAAGAGACACTGGGTTTCCCGCAAAGCGGGCAATTCTTTAGTCTTTTAAGCTTTAGCGAAAGAGACCCAGCACCCCAACAATCTGACTATTTAATTGTAGATTAAGATTCCGAAGAAAATAGTGGCACCCAGAACAATTCCAAGAACTCCGTTTATTATGATCACTCTTTCTCTATGCATAGCTCCGTAAGAAAGCCAAATTATAGAAGTAAAAATATAAGCAGACCAAGTTATAGAAGAAACTCCTGACGCATTTCTAGTCACATATATACTTAGCAGCTGTGGCAAAGTTATGAGTGGGCTTGTTATTGCTACTACCGTAACGATTCCATGAAAAATCTTTACAAATATATTCCCGTGATTTTTATGTACCAGATGATGATGCAGCATATAAATAATATAGCAGAATTTAATGATTATTGACACCGATTAAATCGGTGTTGAAATTAGAAAGAATTTGTGTCATTATAGCAAAATGGAGAAATTGACCAAGAAAGAAAGAAAAGAACTTAAAAAACTTGAATGGGAAGAAAAATTCAAGAAAGAAAAAAGGAATAAGATGCTTAAGCAAATAGGACTTTGGATAGGAGTTGCTGCGATTCTTATCGCATCTGTATATGGTCTTATTCAACTTTCTAATTCTCCGCAGACAAATCCTGATCTTGCCAAACTTCCGCCAATTACAAAAGAAGATATCACAACCGGAAATCCCAAGGCCAAAGCAGTTTTGGTCGAATATGCGGACTTTCAATGTCCTGCATGTGCAGTCTATCAACCTTTTATAAATCAGTTATTAATCGATTTCAAAGATAAAATTTATTTTGTCTACCGCTTTTTTCCTTTAATTCAGACGCATCAAAATGCCATGATTTCTGCTCAAGCAGCATATGCAGCATATCTTCAGGGTAAATTCTGGGAAATGGATAATTTGCTTTATTCTACTCAAAAATCTTGGGAAAATTCCTCAAATGCCAAAGAGATATTCACAGATTATGCCAAGACCCTAAAGCTTGATTTGAAAAAATTTCAAGCGGATTTAGAATCTGAACAGGGCAAAAAAATTATAAATGAGCAATCTAGTCAGGGTATAAATATAGGCGTAAATTCTACTCCAACCTTCTTTTTAAATGGGGTAAAAATTGAAAATCCAAGAGGTTATAATGATTTTAAAAAACTCATACAAGATAAAGTTGATGAAAAATAAATATATTCTCCCTCTTATCGCTGTTCTCGCCTTCCTAGGATTCCTGGATGCAACGTATTTGACTATCCTGCATTATAAAAATGCTTTCCCTCCTTGTACAATAACCAAAGGATGCGAAACAGTATTGACAAGTAAATATGCAACAGTATTGGGTGTGCCAATTGCCCTTTTAGGAAGTTTGTTTTATGCCTGTACAATTGCAGTTTGCATATTGTCTTATCACCATTCAAAAAGAATTTTTTCAAATACGATATTTTTTATTGCAGCAACAGGCACTATTGTCTCAATTCTTCTTTTTTATATTCAGCTAGTTATTCTTAAGAATTTCTGTCAGTATTGCGTGCTTTCAGAAGTGATTAATCTTTCAATTTTCTTTCTGAGTTACTCGTTATTTAAAAAGAGGAAAAAAATAAAGAAGCCAATAAAATCAGTTAGTTCGCGGATGGTTACTGGTTATTCGAAAAAACGCAAAACTAATCACTAGTGGCTAATTGTCCTACAAAGCAGAATCTCGCTTTGCGATGACTAATCGCTGTTTATATATACTCTTCTACCCTTTTGTAGTTGTGGATTTCAGAAGATGTAAACCAAAGTGTTTTTTCAAGATTTGCCTCTTCAATACTGGCTGAAACATGAACTAAATTCATGACTCCCCTCTTTTCATCATTGGCATAAGCAGCCGAATCGGTGGAAAAATCACCCCTTATTGTTCCTGCCGGAGATTGGACAGGCATTGTAGTGCCTGCTAACGCAATTACATTTTCAACTGCATGTTTTCCTTCAAGAAGTATGGCAATAATTGGCCCGCTTTTTATGTAATCAAAAAGCCATTTATTAACCATCTTACCAAGCTCCATCGGATCATCTGTGCCTAATTCTTTCTTGGCGTTTTTGCCATACTGAGTGTAAGTTTTGAGAGTCTTTTCTCCCCATCTTTTAAGGGTTGCAGGATTACTGCTTTGGTAATGCTTAAGAAGCAGATCTTCTGAGGCTGCAACCATTTTCATGGCAACAATTTTAAGACCTGTTCTTTCAAAGCGCTTAATTATTTCGCCGACTAATCCCCTTTTGACTGCATCCGGCTTAAGTAACACTAATGTTTGCTCCATAAAAAGAAGCGACTAGTTGCTAGTGGCTAGCCACTAGTGCTGTCTATAATTTTAGCAATTTTTTAAACTTTTGTCCATCAGGAAAATTGCCAATAACCGCAAGGTTTAAAGTAGAAGCTATTAAGTATTTTTGAGCGACTTTAAAAACTTCTTCGGTTGAAATTTTATCGATTTTACCCAAATAATTCACAGGATTTTCTACTTTCTCTTCAAGCATTTCCTGCGTCCCGTAAAATCCCGCAACAGCGCGTGAGTCCTCAAGCTCAAGAACCAAGTGTCCCTTGAGATACTCCTTTGCTTTTGATATTTCTTTATCGGTTATGCCGTCCTTCTCTGTTTTGATTCTATGATATTGTTCAATTATTACCGAAATTGCCTCATCAACTCTTTTGGGGTCTATCCCTGCAGTTGAAACGAGAGTCCCGCAATCCTGATTATGATCAGAGCTGGTCCTGACATAATAACCAAGACCCCTCTTCTCTCTTACTTCATGAAATAGTCTTGAACTCATTCCGGATCCTAAAATTCCTGCCAGAATAGCTAACGGATATTTTTCGTCATTATTTAGAGGAACCGTCCTGACTCCAAGGGCTATATGAACCTGCTCTGTGTTTTTCTGTTTAATTAAAATTTCAGGTTTGTTTTGGCTCTCAACTACCCCGATAAACTTATTGGTCTTAAATGACTTCATAGAACCAAAATATTTTTCTACCAATTCCAAAATCCTCTTGGTACCAACTCCTCCCGCAATTATTATGGTCATATTCCCAGCAGAATATAGATTTTCCATATACGAAATGAAATCTTCTCTCTTAGTATTTTTTATTACTTCTTTTCTTCCTCCTATATCCCAACCCATTGGCGTATCTCCATACAAAAGACTTTCATAGATATCTCCGATTTTCCTTACCGGTGTATCTTCATAGAGATTAATTTCTTCAATTATTACACCTTTTTCCTTCTCTATTTCTTTCGGTTCAAAAAGCGAATTAATAAGCATGTCCGAGAGAACATTCAGAGAGATTTCGATTTTGTCTGCCGAGGATTTAATATAATATCCGGTCGTTTCTTTTCCTGTAAACGCGTTGAATTCTCCGCCAATTCCATCAATCAAACTTGAAATGTCCATTGCCGAAGGCCTTTTCCGTGTTCCCTTAAATGCCATGTGTTCTAGGAAATGTGAAACTCCATTATTGTGTTCGGTCTCATACCTTGATCCTGCACCGACTAAAACCATTGCGGTTGCACTTGCAAATGAAGGCATTGGAATTGTAAGAAGCCTAAGTCCGTTTGATAAAACTTGCCGTTGAAACTGCATATTAATATTTCGTAATAGAACAAAAAAGATCAGAACCCCATCCTGACCTAGAAGATTATTATATAGTAATCCACTACTCGGCTCAATAGCCAAAAAAAAGAGAAGTATTTAAAGTTTCCAAAAAAAACCAGGTTCAAAGAATCAAAGTTTGGAAATTTAAAAAGGATTAAATCTCAAATTACTTGCGAGGAGAGAAGACCAACTGATCAGTCGGAAGCCACAGACGCGTAGGCTCAGCCCAATTACCACTCAACCACGAACCGTCATCATTGCGTGGCACACGGAACACGTTCGGAGAGCCGTCACGGCCAGCAATTTGTTTCATGCCAATAGATAACCATTCGTACATGGGCTGATCTTTGTATGCAAGGCGAAGATGCGGCCCAACTTCTGCAGGACATAAGTCCCAGCCTAATTCGTTTGCTTTTTCATAAATTTGGTCTGTCGTAGGATTACCAGCTAGACCCATGGCAGACACTGTAGTTCTTATCAAGCTTATTGTTTGCTTATCGGAAAGCGTTGTGAAATCAGGGCTTTTAAGAAGATACTTTGCGTAATCACTTACTTCATGTCCTTCTGCGATTAGAGCTTTTTCGAGTTCTTTTGGTTTCATTCCGCCAATAGTAAGATCTGAAAGACGAATTACTCCTTCAGGAAGAACAAGACCTTCCGAAAAAGATTCAGGCGTTTTATTTGCCCTTTCCTCAACCGCTAAAACAGTGTAGAAATCTGCCCTCGGAGCATTTTGCTTTGCTCTATAATATTGAGCCAATTTATCTAGTTCTGCTGCCATGATAGTGGATATTATCACGCTATAAGTTGTGTGTCAACCATATCACATCTTCTCCGGTGCCTCAATGCCCAAAAGGTAGAGGCCGAAAAGAATTTAACAACAATCCTCCATTTAACTAAACCATAGAATTTAACTTCTGTATATTATATATCGATATATAATATACAGAATGAATTTATTGAAAATTACGGAAGCTTAATCTATAATCCCCAGGTATGCCACCAGAACAAAGACCGTCACGGAGATTACAACGGGATATTACGCAAATTGATGTACAGGCTTTAGCACAAAAAACCTTGAGTGGAAACGAACAAGCTCAAACAACTTTTTTTTCTTTTTTACGAAATTTTCTGATTAGATCTTTTCCTGAAGATATAATCCAAGATACGTTAGAAAGAACTATTAAAGCATTGCCAAAATTTTCTCCTCAGGATCCCGAAAAAACATACGAAGAGAATTTATTTGACTTAGTTTTTACTATTGGGAAAAATAGAACAGTCGATTTAAGAAGAAGACAAATAAAAACAACTCCCCTCGAAGATTGGCACCTTAACAGGAACCACTCTGATCGGGAAGAATCAAATGAAGGTTATGATATTACAAACGAAACCGTAATAAATGTTTTAATAAATAATTTCCCCGATTTGACTAAAAAGAAATGGTTTAGTGCTTTTAATCTTAAAACTGAAGGAAAAAACTTAAGCCAAATAGCACAATTGCTCGGCTTAAAATTGGGAGTCGTTAAGACTTATATAACATATGCTAGAACAGCAGTGGAAGATAATATACTTGCTCCTGCAGGATTTAAATCGGTGCCAAAGAGATATAGGCCTCAAGCGTTTATAGGAAGTTTAAGAACTATAAAAATACTTGGTAGATATTATTTAAGAGAGGAAGATATTAAAAGTTATGTAAATAAGCCTGCAGAAAAAGGCATGCTTGATCAAGGATACGTTAGGTTGCATAGCTCAACAACAGCTAGAGAATATGCGAAACTTCAGTATTCAGGAAGAGTAGTCAGAGCACATGGAGGACTATATATCAAGAGGGAAGATCTTGAAGAGTATAAAAATACTCCAAAAAAAACTCCAAAATATTGTCCTGAACCTTCTTATGAAAGGCTCGTAGAGCTGACTTCTGATAGCGGCCAATACAAAAGAGCGAATTATGCGGCAAAAAGGGGTAAACTTAGATTATTAAAATTCAGAGGAGTTAATTTTGTCGATAAAGAAGAGTTTGGAAAGTGGCAAAAAGAAGACGAAATAAATAGAGCTACATCTTCGTAGGGGCCTCGATGCCGAGAAGGTATAAACCGGATTTCAAAACTTGTCCGACTCCGGAAGTCAATTTTAATCTAAATTCTTCGTTCTCGCTTCCAATGATCTTGTGCTTCTGATAGAAATTATTGAAAATCTGAGAAAGTTCGAAAAGATAATTGGCAAGAGTATTCGGCGCAAAATTCTCCGCCGCATCTTTTACAACTTGCCCAAACTGAATTAGCAATCTTAAGATCATCTCTTCTTCTTTCTCTAAATTGGTATTTATTTGAGATTTGAGATTTGAGATTTGAGATTTCGCAAGAACACTTTTTGTCCTTGCGTATGTGTATTGAATATATGGCCCTGAATTGCCCTCAAGATTGATCGACTCATCGAAGCTGAAGGTTATATCAGATTTTCTGGAAAATTTAAGCATCGAGTATTTCACAGCTCCAACCGCAACCTTCTCCAATGCTTCTTCATCCATTTCCTGAAACTGGGATTTTAATCTCTTCTTTGCTTCATCCAAAAGCCACTCGCCCGATATCACATTTCCACTTCTTGAAGACATCTTTCCGTCTTTCAGATTTACAAATCCGAAAACATAATGACTGGTTTTTTTAGCCAGATCAGGTAAAATCCTAACTAAGGCCTCCAAAATAACCTTAAAATATGGTTCCTGCTCGCTTCCGGTAATAATAATCGATTTATCATACTTAAGATCTTCATATTTAAGCCTTGCAAGAGCAAGATCTTTTGCTTCATAAGTCGCGTATTCCTCCTTCGTAATAAAAACCCTCGTGTGATTTCCGCGGAATACCACAGCATCTTCATGCTTCTCAAAAATACCATTGTCAATATTTTTCAATACTAATTCCCTACCCGGCTCTGCAGTCTGGCTTTCGAAATAATATTTTTTGTACTTTGTGCCAAGTCTCTTATAAATCTTTTCAAAATGTTCAAGACTCCACTGCCTCCCCTTTTCCCAAATCTTATTTAATTCAGCGTCTTCTTTCCTGTAAAGTTTTAAATTTATTCCTTGAATTTCTTTTTTTGCCTCCTCATCTTCTTCATACGCCTTCGCTCCTTTTGCATAAGCCTCTCCCAAAATTTTTATCTTTTCTTCCAATTTTAAATCTTCAAACTTTTGAGTTTTGACTTTTGAGTTTTGACTTTGCAAAAGCCCATACAGGGCTTTTGCAACATGCATCCCTACATCTCCCTGATAATTTGCGCGCAATAAATCCGCTCCCTGAAATTCCAAAAGTCTTGCGAAAGATTCTCCAAGAGAAATATTCCTAAGATGTCCTATATGAAATTCTTTAAAAGGATTGGGGTCTGCGAACTCCAGCATGATTTCCTGACCCTTTAAGCTATTTCCCTTGCCAAAACTATCCTTAAGAGTAATGGTATGATCTAGTCTCTCAAAAAGATAAATTTTTGAAACCCAAAAATTTATAAATCCGGGCTTCAATGCCTCAATCCTTTCTATATTGGGTACTTTTTTTTGAAGCTGTTTTGCGATAAAATCTGCAAGTTCAAGCGGGTTTTTGAATTTTTCCTTTAATTTGTGAAAAATCGTCAGTGAAATGTTAGTCGAATAGTCCCCATGAGAAATATCTTGCGGACGGAAAATCTCTATTTCTACATTTTCTCCACCTTTTTCTTTTAATATTTTTTTAAGAGCATCAGCAATTTCTTTTCCTATGTCATCCATAAACTTATTGTACCACAGTCAATAGATGCAAAACTTCGACGACAAGCAGGATGTAATTTTATTTACGGAGTTTATTAACTATCAAATTTCCCATGGCTCTTCCTATGCGCATTCCCTGCCTATCAACATTTTTATGATCACCAGCTGCAAGCGGCATACCCAAAAGCTTATTTCTCAAACCTACCGTAAGCTCTGGTCCAAGATGAAAAGCGCTATTAAAAACGTTTGTTTGAATAGGAGTTCTTTTTTTTAGAAGCGCAAAGATCATGCCTGCGGAAAATTGAGACCACCAGTGATAAGTGTTGCCCAATGGGTCTCTTGTATCACTGACGACAAAATCTGCTGTACTTCGGGCAATACTCATTTTGGTAATAAGTTCTGTGCCAGATTCCACTTCAAAAGAAAGCCTAGGGTCCAGCCTTGTATCACAATTGCGTAAAGCCCTGTAAGAACCATGCGTAAGAATTGCCGCGGCAACGGGATTTTCATCTGTTTGACTCAATGCGATATTAAACTGATCTATTAAAGTTAATTGTCTTTCTGTTTTAAGAGACCGTGTTTTAACTTCATACAAAAACAGAAACATCTCATCTATGGGGAAAAATTCGGGTACAGTTTCTTTACCATGATCATCAGAGAAAGCAATAAGCGCAGCAGCTAAGCGCGGAGCCACGATCCTCTGATTGCTCCAGGGTAATGTAAGTAAACTTCTTTTTGAGTATCCTTTACGATCAATTGTCTGAGATACTCTTGTATAAAACTCGCGTAATATAACTTTGTCTTCAGGATTATAAGAAGGCTCGGACTCCTGATTTATTTTTTCTAAATATTCCTCAACACTTGACCTTAAAATACTTTTCCTTGTAGCAGCCCCCCAGGCTGCATCTGTTAATATTCGTACATTTTCTATTGAGGCACATATTTTCTCGTTCATAATCATGGGATAATAGCATTTTCACCTTTTATCGTCAAATTTATTTTTTATAATTATTGTTTTTTGAGCAAAAATTCATTAAAATAGATAACTATGCTAGTTTATTTAAACTTGGAAATTGTCTTTTTTATAATTCCCCTTACAATAATGTTGGGTATTTTTTGGAAAACGCTTTATTCATACAGGAAAATTTATCTTTTCAGTATTATTCCAACCTTTGTTTTCGGTACTCCGTGGGATCTTTTGTCTGTGAGAACCGGACTTTGGAATTATAATACGTCTCAAACATTAGGCATTTGGTTTTTTGGAGGTCCGTATTCTGGACTTCCTCTTGAGGAGTTTATACTTTTTAATTTCTTGTGTCCCTTCTTTATTACGACAATTGTAATAATTTTATGGAAGCATTTTAAAACATATGTTCGGTAAATTCACATACTTATTTTACACTTTATTCATAACCGTTCCTCTTATCATTGGAACTTGGATTTATTATTGGCCTATTCTTAAAAAAAGGGCCAAATTTATAGCCCTAATCGTAATACCGCTTACTATTTACGGGTCGATCATGATGACTGTTGCGCTTCATATCAAAGCATGGGCATATACGTCAGATAAATTTCTAAACTTTTATATTCTTGGTGCCGCTATAGAAGACATCATCTGGTGGATGCTTATTCTTATTCTTGAAATATCTTGCGTGACAGTTATGCTTAAAAAGCAAGATTATAAAGAACCGATTCTAAAAAGAGATTAAATTTTTGACAACCTCTGCCCCATCTCTACCATTAACTTTTTATGAAAAGTAAAGAAATTCAAACGGGCATATTGATAAATCCAAAGGCAGGAGATAAAAAGAGTATAAGACAGACTATAGAAACTACTGAATCCTCTTTCGGAGATACCCAAATCTATGATATTGCGGATATTGAGGATGAAAGCATTCAGAATATTTCGCCTAGGCTAATCATAATCGGCGGAGACGGGACAATTCGTGCCTGCCTCTCCTGGCTGGCATCTCACAACGAATATCCGCAAATTCTCATCGCCGGTGGCGGAAGCACAAATACTTTCAGATCTGCGTTAATTAAAGAGGGTGCAAAAACTTCGGTCAAAGCTTTAAAAAATGATGCTCAGCGAACAATCAGTTACAAACCTGCTGTCATTGAGCATGAAGATGCAGAAAAAGATTTTTGGATAATTGCAGCAGGATTCGGAGAGTTCGAAAGAGATTTTACCAATGCTTTTGAGACTGTAAGAAAACTTAAAACTCCCCCATCAACAAGAGCACATACAGCGGGATTAATGACTCTTATGTATAATTTTTTAACCGTAATGTCCTCCCATGATCCGCTTCTCCAAACATATACTACCGGACAGAATATTGGACCATTTAAAGTTTTTAAGAAAAATGAATTAAGTCTTTCAAGTAATAAATTAGGTTTAGTTGAAATAGATAAAAAAGATTATTACCGGGGACTTTTAAGATTTGTAATTTCTTCAATGTTTTGGCAAGCAAGAATTAAGCCTCCAAAATCATTAGCGCAAACAACGATTGGTGAATCTTTTATAACTGAATTATCTAGCTTTGAAAAAATGTCACGAATAAATCTTGACGGAGATGAAGAATATATACAATCAGGAAGATTATTAATTAGACGTCATCCGCATTCTTTTTCAGCCTCTGCTTTAGTCTTTGAAAGAAAAACTCAAGATAAAATATAAAGTCTGAGTAGGCTGAGATACATCGGTAACACTTCTAAGGTAGAATAACTATCCAAAGGAGGTGAATAACCGATGTATAAAGATAAATGGAGAAACTATTTCTTTGAGGCAAAGCCAAT
>Ga0210057_1010665_pt1 | contig 10346 bp, 9 predicted proteins | sample CryGeyCG2114_010_2_FD_183968 | JGI IMG/M metagenome (GOLD analysis project Ga0210057, IMG submission 183968) | Groundwater microbial communities from aquifer - Crystal Geyser CG10_big_fil_rev_8/21/14_0.10 (SPAdes) (version 2) | ecosystem: Environmental > Aquatic > Deep subsurface > Groundwater ...
ACTCGGTCACTATCCATCTCCTGTGTATTTGGATCTAATACATCATAATAGGTGGCATCAGGCCGTCAAACGTTACAAGAATAAAAATTCTAGAATATTTTGCTTCGTTATGGCATGGTTAGGTCTATCTCTATGGCAAAAGGGTGCGAATATGAAGATTTTAGGTGTTATATATTTTACCAGTCTTATATTTGGGGCATGTTCCTCAATTCCTGAAAAAACATTTACTGGCGAGTGTCTGGAAAATAAATGGGACAGTGGTGTTTTTTGGCGAGTTAAAAAAACTGGTGAGCGCCAGTTGGTGATAGAAAAATACAGCAACGGCAAGTATGGAGAGATTAAGGTGATCTCGGACCTTTATGGAGGCTGGAAAAAAGTCAACTGCCCACCCCAAGAAAAGAAGCTAATGCCCTAGGTAGGCTTTTTTGATTTCTTCGTTTGCCAGCAGCTCATGCGCCGCTCCCTGCATAAAGACGTCGCCCGTGGTTAAGACGTAAGCGTAGTTAGCTATTTTCAAAGCAGCATAAGCATTTTGCTCGACCAGTAAAATTGTTTTGCCATGCTTATTAATATCGACGATGGCCTCAAAAATGGCCTGGACGAGAATCGGGGCAATGCCCATTGAGGGTTCATCTAAAAGAAGTAGATCGGGATCGGCCATATAAGCTCGTGCAATGGCCAGCATCTGCTGCTCACCGCCGGAGAGCGTCCCGGCCAGCTGGCGCGCCCGTTCTTCCAAGCGAGGAAATAATGTCAGCATGTATTGTTTGCTGGTTTCAATTTCCTTGTGATTTGTGCGTAAGTAGGCACCCATTTCCAAATTTTCCATGACGGTCAGATCCGGAAAAACCAGTCGACCTTCGGGCGATTGGGCAATACCTTTTTTGACAATTTGGTGAGGTTTTAAATTGTGAATGGCACTTCCTTGGTAATTGATTTCGCCCGAGGAAGGATGGATGAGACCAGAAATCGCCCGCAAGGTGGTTGTTTTGCCGGCACCGTTAGAACCCAAGATGGTAACAATCTGGCCTTTGTTGACTTTGATGTTGATGCCATGAATAGCGTGAATAGCGCCATAATGAACGTTCATATTTTTTATTTCTAGAAGTGGAGCGGTCATTGCTTGTCTCCTTCTTCATTCGCCGTACCAAGATAGGCCTCAATGACTTTTGAGTTTTTTTGAATTTCACTCGGTGTGCCCTGAGCAATTTCTACCCCATGGTCGACGACATAAATACGCTCGCACACATCCATGACTAGACTCATGTCATGTTCAATCAACAGGATCGCAATTTGAAAATGGTCGCGCACCCAACGTATCAACTCTGTAAGTTCTTTTGTTTCATTCGGGTTCATGCCCGCTGCCGGCTCGTCCAAAAGCAAAACTTTAGGTTTAGTTGCCAGTGCCCTGGCTATTTCTAATCGTCTTTGCTCACCATAGGGAAGATTCTTGGCCAAATGCATGTATTTGTCTTCCAGCTTGAAAATTTTAAGTAGCTCAAGCGCTTCTTTTTTAAGTTCTTTCTCAGCAGCGCGAAAATTCGGTGAGTGGAAGATGGAACTTAAGATGCCATATTTTTGTCTGAAGTGTCCTGCCAATCTAATATTGTCCAAGACAGTAAGATCCTTAAACAGGCGAATATTTTGGAAGGTTCGCGCCATTCCTTGTTGAGTGATATTGGCGGGCCTAACGCCGGTAATTTCCTGCTTGCCAAGATAGACATGCCCTTGGCTGGGAACATACATACCAGTAATCATATTGAAGATAGTCGTTTTGCCGGCGCCGTTGGGACCGATAAGGCCTACCAAGTCAGTAGCACCCATCTCAAGGGAAAAATCTTCAACCGCAACTAGACCGCCAAAGCGCATAGTCAAGGCATCAACTTTCAAGGCATGAGTACTATCCATGATAGGACTCCCGCTTTAAACCCAGCAATTTAAGAATATTCAGTTCTCGCTTGCCAAAAATCCCGGCCGGTCTTAAGAGCATAAGCAAAATAAGCAAGACCGAGTAAATAACCATGCGCCACTGGGAAACTGTCTCGCCCATAAATCTTAAAAGTTCGGGTAAAATGGTTAGCACCACAGCTCCTATGACTGAACCAGTGATGGAGCCTAATCCTCCCAAGATAATCATGAGTAAAATAATAACTGACCACATGAAAGTGAATCCGTTAGGGTGTAAGAATTGTTGAGCGTGGGCAAAGAGCGCCCCCGCAACTCCAGCAAATCCTGCCCCAATGACGAAGGCCAGCGTTTTGTACTTAAAAGTATTGATGCCCATCGCTTCAGCGGCAATTTCATCCTCGCGGATGCTGATAATGGCGCGCCCATGAGTTCCGGAAAGTAGGTTGGCAACAAAGACGATGGTAATGAGAACCCATAAATAGATCCAAAATATATTGCTCCAATGGGGGATGTTGGTAAATCCTCGCGGGCCACCCACCACATCCATGTTCATAATAACGATGCGGATAATTTCGCCGAATCCTAATGTCGCAATGGCCAGATAATCACCGCGTAGTCGTAAGCAGGGGACGCCGATAATGACACCGGAAAGGGCAGCGCAGGAAAAACCAATGCCGCAAGCGATGAATAGATTAATAAAATCTGGCAGGGCGGTAGGTGCAAAATAAACGGAATAAGCTGCGCCGGTATAGGCCCCGACGGCCCAAAAGCCAGCATGACCGAGGGAGAACTGGCCACACATGCCATTGATCAGATTGAGGCTAACCGCCAGAATAATAAAAACCCCAATATTCATTGCTAACGGAGTGAGGTAGTCAAAAATTTGCATGTCTGCCTCCTAAACCTTTTCGCGCGTATTTTTTCCCAGTAATCCGGCAGGCTTAATCAAAAGAATCAGAATCAAAATACCAAAGGCAATGGCATCTCGATAAGTTGAGACCCAAAAACCTACCACCAAATTTTCTGCAATTCCCAGCACCAAACCACCAACCACTGCGCCAGGGATGATACCAATTCCGCCTAGTACTGCCGCTACAAAGGCCTTGAGTCCGGGAATGAGTCCCATCATGGGTTCAACCGTATTATAATACATACCGACAAGCACTCCAGCAGCTCCTGCCAAGGCAGCACCAACAAAAAATGTAAAGGAGATAACCCTATCAGTGTTGATTCCCATAAGTTCGGCGGCGTCCATACTAAATGAAGTTGCTCGCATGGCCTTACCAATCTTGGTTGAGGTTACCAACCAACGCAGAAAAAGCATGAGTACAATTGTAGTTATGATAATGATGATCTGAGTAGAAGAAATCATCAGCTCGCCTAGATAATATGTTTTGGTGCCAAGAGCATCTGGAAAGGAACGCGGATCAGCTCCCAATAAATTTTGCCCTAAATATTGTAGGAATAGACTTACGCCCAAAGCAGTAATCAAGGCGGGAATGCGACCGGCGCTCCGGATGGGTCGATAAACTAAGCGTTCAACGATGACTGCTGCCAAACCTGAGCCTAGCATGGCCAGAGGCATCGCCAGGAAAAAAGGCACGCCTGAGTGAATCAGGAAAAAACCAGTAAAGGCGCCCACCATATAGAATTCGCCATGAGCAAAATTGATCAGCTTGATGATGCCGTAAACCATGGTATAGCCCAAGGCCACCAGAGCGTAGATGCTCCCCTGAGTAATACCATTGATTAAATACTGCCCCAGGTCCCAGAAAAAATATGCGGTGGAATCGCTCACCAAACCGGCCTTTATTTAAGGATTAACTTTTTGTTTAAAAATATTGCCTTTGGCAGTGGTTTCTAAAACAACTGCACTTTTTTGAGCATTGCGGTTGCTATCAATTGTGATGGCACCAGTGACTCCAATAAAACCCTTGGTTGAGGCAATCGTGGCCTTAAGCTCTTCACTGCTCAATTTTTTTGTGCGTTTTAGAGCGTCGGCCATGACTAGCATTCCATCATATCCAAGAGCCGCCATGGCACCTGGTTTTTGCTTGTAGCGTTTTATGTATTCTTTAACAAACCCCTGAACCAAAGGGTCAGCATCATCAGCACTAAAGTGTGAACTTATGTAATTGCCCTTAATACCTTCGGCCCCGGCCAACTCTTGCAAAGTGGGTGAGTCCCATCCGTCGCCGCCTAAAAATGGCATATCAAGTCCCATCTCGCGCGCTTGTTTAAGAATCAGGCCAACTTCGGTGTAATATCCAGGTAAAAAAATCACATCAGGTTTTTCTCGTTTGAGTTTTCTAAGCAGACTTCTAAAATCGGTATCTTTTTGTTGATAGGCGTATTCGTCACTGATAATGCTTCCACCCAGTTCGGTAAATTTTGCTTTGAATACTTTAGCAAGGCCTTTGGAATAGTCACTAGAATTATCCACAATCAGAGCCGCTTTCTTTTTATTTAGGGTCTCAAAAGCAAATTTTGCCATTACCACCCCTTGAAAGTCGTCAGTAAAACAAGTGCGGCTAATATAGTCCCCGGCCTTAGTGACCTTCTCATTGGTTGAGGCGGGAGTCATAAGCGGAACCTTGGCTTCTTGAGCTATAGGGGCCTCTGCCAGGGTATTAGAAGAGGCAACTGAACCGATCACGGCCGTAACCTTATCTACGTGAATAAGTTTTCTAACAGCGTTAGCAGACTCTACTGGTTCACCCTTATTGTCTTCTAACACTAGTTTGAGTTTTTTCCCGTGAATTCCAACTTTGTTAATTTTTTCCAAGGCCATTTTGATGCCGTTGACACTTTCTTGGCCGTAGGTGGCAATTGGGCCTGTCATAGGAAAAACTGCACCGATTTTTATTTCATTATTGGCCGCGAATAAAGTAGGCACAAAACCGAGCGCTAAAAAAACCGTTAAAAGTGTTTTTTTCATCGAGTAACTCCTATTTAAATTAGGTACAGCCTACCTTTTGGTAGTGCTTCGCACTACCAAAAGGTAGGCCGTACCTAAAAAGGTACCTAATAAAGATAAGCGATGGTAGCACGGGCCTTCTCAATGGAAAAGACAACATGTGAATTTTTAATATGGGGATAAAAAAAAATAGGTTGGTATGTGCTGTGCGCTGCCTTACTCACCACTCTTGCCATAATTAGGCAAAACTCTGGCCGAGGGATCGCTGACATTACAATTGGCCCATTCCTTATTTGGCATCCAAAAGTCTTTAATCCAATGAGCGCGGCCAGGAAAGTGCCCTTCAAAAATATCTCGATAGAGTAAAGATTCTTTAGTGAAAGGTGTGCAGTATGGGTATTTGTCTTTGGCCTTGTCCAAATCACTTTGTTTATATTTTTTTTCTGCGAAGGCCTTAAGATGATCAACCATGCTATGTCCCACGGCGTCACTAAAGGCGGCCTTGTCACGATAAAGGATATCGTGGGGAATATAATTGCCCTTCTCAAAGGCCTTGCGCAAAAGATATTTACCCACTCCCGTTGTATTCATTTTAATTTTGGGTGAAATGCTCATGACGAAATGAACAAAATCTTGATCGCTAAATGGCACCCGTGCTTCGATTGAGTTGGCACTGATACAGCGATCGGCGCGCAAAACATCATAGATATACAGTTCTCGTATGCGCTTTTGCGCTTCTGCTTGAAAGGCCTGGGGCGAGGGGGCAAAGTCGGTATATTTATAACCAAATAATTCATCGCTGACTTCACCCGTCAGAAGAACCTTAATATCAGTATTTTCTTTTACATATTTGCACAATAGATACATACCAACTGAGGCCCGGACAGTTGTGATATCCCAAGTTTCAAGGTGCCATATTAGCTTATCCAAAACATTGACGGTGTCCTCTGCTGTAAAAAGTACTTCATGGTGAATAGTACCTAAATGGTCCGCCACCACTTTTGCATAGCGAGTATCAATGGGATTTTCATTGATACCAACAGAAAAAGTGACAATGGGATTTTTTAAGATCTTTGCCGCTATCCCGCACACTAAGCTTGAGTCCAGGCCACCGCTGAGAAGGAATCCTAAGGGGACATCAGAGTGGAGCCTTTTTTCCACGGCCTTGTAGAGAAAATCATGAATGCCTTGCAAGGCCTGATCCAAATTTTCAACTTGATCCTGACCAGGATCGGCAACGTCAACATAAGGTAGAATTTTTCCTGCACCATCATAGTAATGACCAGGTGGAAAAGGAAAGACCTGTGAGCAGAGTTGATCTATCGCCTTGGCCTCACTGGCAAAAATAATTTTTTTCTCTGATTTGGAAAATCCGTAAAACAGCGGCCTGATTCCCATGCCATCGCGGGCGGCAAAATATTTGTCAAGTTTCTCGTCATAAATAACGAGCGCAAACTCTGCGTCCAGGCGTTTGGCGGCCTCTTCAATACCGAATTCTTTATAAAGTGGTAGAATGACTTCACAGTCGCTGCGTGAGGTGAAGTGATATTTAGTATGGTACTCATCAAAAAGCGCTCGGTAATTATAAATTTCACCGTTACAGACGACATAGTTTAGATTGTCATTGTCCATTAGCGGTTGGTCGCCACGATGGCTGGTGTCCATAATCGACAAACGATGAAAGGCCAGCGTTCCCTTTTCCTTAAAATTTAAAACCGTGGTATTATCTGGACCACGATGCTCAATCTTTTTTAATTCATGCTCAAAGTCGGGAAGAGTTTCGACATTACCGGTATAGACTAGAAAACCACACATATATTTCGCCCTGTTTGATGACACAGCAACGATATAACCTACCCAAAAGTTCTTTGCATGTCATCAAATACTCGTGGCCAGTGTAATTTCTCTTCAAAAAGGCCAGTGAATTGAGAAATAATAAGCGGTAACAATTTTTTAAGGACTTATATGAAATCAGACTCCTCTGAAATACGCCAAAGGCTTTTTAAAAAAATTCAAAAAGGTGCCATGGCCATCGGTGAAGAACTGGCCTACCGGGCCCTGCTGCTATTTTATGTTATGCGAGATAAAAATACTCCAACGCCACTCAAGGGTGCGGCCTTGGCTGGTCTTTTGTATTTTCTTACGCCTTTAGATGCCATCCCAGATTTTATCCCGGGCGCCGGTTACTCAGATGATTTGGGTGTATTGGCGGCCACTCTAGGGGTCTTGCATTTATACATTAGTGATGAAATGCGTGAAAAGGCCCAGCAAGAATGCCAAAGATGGTTTTCTAAGAAATCATAGCTGGACTCTACCACTGATCAATTTGGTTGAGAACATCCAATCGACCCATATGAAAATGGTAAATTGAATAGGCCAAGACCAACATCACTCCCAATTGAATAATTTTTCCGCCCCATTTTGCAACTTCGTGCAACAGGCGATCGATCTTAATTGCGTATTGCTCATTCAGCTTACTCAAATTGGCCTCTTCAGTGCCGGCGTAGATAGAGGTCTGCCATCCTAGTAAGGATTCAGCGCTTAAAAATTTATAAAAAGTTTTAGGCCATACTTCACCTGCTTTATCCGGTGAGCTTAAAATAGTGAAAAGTCTATTGGCAGCCAGACGAGTCAGGGGCATGCTAATCGCGCGCACGGCGTTGTCATGGATATCCTTGCGCGGTAAACCGGCCTTAAGGAAGGCCAAATAGGGGGCGAGATAGCGTTTAAAATCTATCCACGCTAGTAGTTGGCCAAGAAAGGGCACTGCCAGTACTGCCTGTCCCAAGACTTGATTTTTACCTTGGATGGTTTGAAACAAATGATAAACAATAAAGATAGTGGCATAAATAATGCCCAACACTCCTGCCACTCGTACTAAATAGCCAAAAAAAGAGAGGTTGTCTTGAATCAATTCGATTGCCGGCAAAACCAGGGCGCCGAAATGAACCGAGATGATTGGTCCTTTAACGTCATCAATAATTTTTTGCAAAAATTGTTCTTCATCAAACAAATTTCCTGCCACAAGTTGCAGACCTTGATCGAGACGCCCTACTTGCTCATAAGCTGCGATGATGGGGCATTCGTAGGGATTCAGCCCCGTCAATGTTTGTCCCAAAGCCTCTGCAAAGGAACCCGAGGTTTGTAGTTTTTGAGCAAGAGATATAAGTGCCTTGGAAAGCCGGTTGTTACCCAGACCTGTGGCGTAGGTGTTGAGGGCCAAAAGGGGACTTACTCCAGAGGCCAGCATAGAGGCGAGTGATTGGTAAAATTCGAGTCGTTTGCTCTTAGACAATTTCATCTCGCACCTTAAAAGAAAAAATTATAGTCACATATTATTTTAATCTTTGTGCCGATAGGATGGAAAGGGAATAGCAGCAAAAATTGTTTTATTCCATAAGCTTGATAAGCATAACGGCTTCATTTGAAAGTTTTAATATCTCCATGTTGAGCTGAGATAGTGAAATAAGCTCCATCTCCTTTAAGCTCTTGCCTGACAAGAGAATATTGATGAGATTTTTAAATTGCCCCCATGAAGTATGAATTTGATCAAACTTTCCCATCAATTGTTTGTTGCTACCATCGTTTTCATCCACTTTTTCCATGCAATCTTGCAAATTGGAAAGTCCATGTTGGAAAGCAGCAACACTGCTTTGAAGATTATTTATGCAATCAGAACGGTGAACATCAAGTTGAGCAAAGAGTACTTCTTTGGCCATTTTTTGGATAAGCATTCTCTGTTTACCGGCCAGATTGATGAGGTCACTTTTATCACTATGCTGACTACGTCGATTAATGCGTTTTGCCAGTTCTTCGTACATGGCGACGGCAGCGTCCATCTCCCGTAGTATCACCATATTTTTTATATAGATATTTTCAAGTCTTTCTCGCCCGGGGCTGCTCTGGTGTATAAGTAGATCGAGCTCACAGCTGAAATCATGCCACAAATCGCGAATGATCAGGAGTTTATCGTTGATGGCCTGATGCTTGGTGGGAATAAGGTTAAGCTCAGCATCTCCGCTAATAAGACCCTCAATAACCTGATTAAAAAGGCCACATGTCCTGGTCAATTGATTCAGATTTTCTTGTCTATTAATGCCACATATGGCGAATAGAAGTTCCTTGCTGATTTTTTGGCATAACATTCGTTGTCGTCCAGCATAATCGATGATGTTATCAATTTCATTGTCTAAACGGTTTCCCACTAGCTGGATGCGGAAATTGCGGATGATATTTTCGATACTGTCACTGATGCTTGATAGATTCTTTGACTGTAAGTCTGAGCGATGTGCCACGTGGGTATTAATTTTTATACTACTATCAAGTTTTCCTAAGGCCTTATTCGATTGTTCTATCCCAATCGCTTGTTCGTCGCTGGCCTGGTCGACATTTTTAACCTGGCCTTTGATGGTTTCCATATCTGCTGCAATTTCTGATAATAGGCTGACTGCTCTCTTTGATATCTCCAATCCTTCCTTAGTGGAATCCCTAGTTGCTTTGACAATATTCTCCGCATGATCATGGCTTTGTGCTAGTAGTTCGCTAATTTCTTCGGCTGCTTTGCCACTAGTTTTTGCTAGATTTCCGACTTCTTCCGCCACCACGGCAAAGCCTTTACCATGTTGGCCTGCTCGCGCAGCTTCGATTGAGGCGTTAAAGGAAAGCAGTTGGGTTTTAAACACGATATCATTGATGATATTAGTTCTATTTTTGACGTCATTGATGATTTCTACCATTTCACCTAAAAGCTTTCCTGATGACTCTACTTGTCCCATGGCGCTGGTTAGCGTGCGCATAATTTTTTCGCCTTCAGTGGTTCTTTGGTAAACATCATTAGTCAGTTCTTTCGTTGCTTGACTAAAGTCCCTTGTTTGCTTAATCATGCTTTGAGTTTGTAGCATGGCCGAAACACATTCTTGCGAGGCCTCACTTTGCAGGTCCGAATTGAGGGAGACACTGGAAGCGTAATCAGATATTTTTTGCGAAGTATAGTTTAACCTTCCCACTTCTTTGATCAGTTTTTCAGTTGTAGCAAATATTTTCTTTAATTTTTTCTGAGTTAAATAAAATACCGAAGCGATGCTAGAGGCCATAAGGACAAGACAAGTTGTGAAGAGAAAGACAGGCGGTAAATGATTGAACTTGGAAGGGCTGAGTACCAGAAGGAGGATGGTAAAAGGCACTGCCACTGCCATAGTCAATTGCAGTTCTAGTCTCATATAGAAACTCGATGATAAAAGGAAAAAGTTAACTATGATCCATAATAAAGCTAGTTTTAGAAATGGAAAATAGAATTTAACTGCTTTATTTTCCTTGTCTATGAAGAACAGTTAAAATTAAATAAATGGTCAGAAACATGACCTAACTCAATAATTGTAGTGAAATTTGATAATGGGGGAAATCCTTTTTTTAGTTGAAAATTTTGCCCCATCCTAAGCTGCCAATTTCTCTTCGATCTCTTTACATTTCATTTTCATCACTTCTCTCAATAGAGTGAGATACTTGCATCCCTTGACTTTTC
>Ga0210057_1010667_pt1 | contig 10345 bp, 9 predicted proteins | sample CryGeyCG2114_010_2_FD_183968 | JGI IMG/M metagenome (GOLD analysis project Ga0210057, IMG submission 183968) | Groundwater microbial communities from aquifer - Crystal Geyser CG10_big_fil_rev_8/21/14_0.10 (SPAdes) (version 2) | ecosystem: Environmental > Aquatic > Deep subsurface > Groundwater ...
TAACCGTACTCCGATTAAACAGGAACGACTTACAAATCGAGGAGTTCGATGTGGAAACTTGCGTCAACTATTGCCTGTACTTTATGGTCAATGTTTACAAGCTTTGGTACGAGGTAAAACTGACCGACAAGATCAAGTTTCAAGAGATGATTTTTCCAGAAGGCGTTTTATACGACTATTCGACATTTGGAACCACAAAAACAGCCCATATTTACAGGCTAAAACAGCTAATTGATACTCCAAATTCTACTATGGTGCCCCCGCGAGGAATCGAACCTCGAATAACGGCTTAGAAGTCCGCAGTTATATCCATTTAACTACAGGGGCAAGTGAGGATCATAATACAAAAGCTTGCTTTTGTATTATATCCGATCGCCGCCCATGCATGATATTTCATACAGGGGCTTTATAACGACTCATTTATACCATAAATAGTTGCTAAACGTAGATTTTTTTCGTATGCTGTCCTTGTTTTAGGGAACTTTGGGCGATTAGCTCAGTTGGTAGAGCAACCCGTTTACACCGGGAAGGTCGCAAGTTCGAGTCTTGCATCGCCCACACGAATAAAAACATCAGACATGACTGGTGTTTTTATTTCAAAAATTTATGGACACAATCAAAAAAGAAGTCGGACTCAAAATACCTGCATGGCTTATTGCAATAGTCGGTATACTTGCGGCCGCAGGCCTCTTTTTTGTTGTGTTATCTCTCGCTGCTTTACGAGCGGATGAATATACGTTGCCAAAGGGACTGTTTGCACAAACAGAGGATAATTTTGATTTTGGTCCACAACCTGTTCTCTCTGATCCAAACTATTTCAAGACGGTGCGAGACAAAATGCTCGAAGAGAAACTGAGTTTTATTGAAGCAGATCTTTCAGCTATGAAGGTGACATTGTATAAAAATGGAGAAAAAGAGATAGAAGTACCAATTGCCACAAAAGGTAGGGAAGGTTCGTGGTGGGAAACGCCAGCAGGCATATATAAAATCGAATATAAAGCAGAAAACCATTTTTCATCATTCGGTCATGTGTATCAGCCATATAGCCTGGCTTTTCAAGGAAACTTCTTTATTCATGGATGGCCATACTATCCGGATGGCACCGATGTTCCGCGTTCGTATTCTGGCGGATGTATTCGTCTAGAGACTGAAGATGCGGAAAAAATTTTTGCACTAGCGGAAAAAGACATGCCGGTGCTTGTATTTGAAGACGATTTTAAAGGAGATGAATTTTCATATGATGCACGTATTCCAGGTGTGACCGCGGATTCATATTTAGCGGTTGATTTGAGTAACAATTTTGCGTTTCTTTCCGAGGAAGCAGACAAAAAATTTTCTGTAGCTTCAATTACTAAACTCATGTCTGCGGTTGTAGCGACAGAATATATTAATATAGAAAAAGAGGTTGTGGCAGGTACCGACCTTGCATCAACATCAATTCCTCGTATTAAACCTGGCGAAGTCCACACCGTCTATTCATTGCTCTACCCACTGTTGCTCGAATCTTCAAATGAGGCCGCAGAAGTTATTGCGGATTCAATCGGGGAGAGCTGGTTTGTTGATCGTATGAATACCAAAGCAGATGCTATCGGACTTACCGACACGCATTTTGCAGATGCCTCAGGTGAAAAGTCTGCCAATGTTTCTACTGCAGAAGACCTCTATCGTCTTGCAAAGTACCTCTATCACAATCGGAAATTTATCCTTTCTCTCTCGGTAGATAAACTGGGATTCAATGTGTATGGCGATTCATCATTTACTGGTCTTCAAAATCTCAATGATATTCCTGGACTCAGCGGATATATGATTGGTGCAAAAGTGGGGCAGAGTACTTCGGCAGGACAGACTATGTTGGCAGTCATGGAATTGCCACTTCAAGGAGAAATCCGTCCTGTTGCTATCGTGGTGTTGGGGTCAGAGGATAATAAACGAGATGTGAGATTGATTGCTGAGTATCTCCTCAGTCGATATTAAACATGAATATTTCTGTATTGTATGAAGATGATGACGTGTTGGTTCTTGATAAACCAGCGGGTCTATTGGTGCACGGTGATGGGAGAAGTGTGGAAGAAACACTCGTTGATTGGATTCACGAACAGTATCCCGACATTCAGGATGTTGGGGAAGATGCGCGTGTGGCAACAGGAGAGATCGTAAAGCGCCCTGGTATTGTGCATCGTATTGATCGTGACACCTCGGGCGTTATTATTGTATGCAAAACCGCTGAGAGTTTTGCGCACATGAAGCGACAGTTTCAAACGCGACAGGTAGAGAAACACTACAAAGCTTTTGTCTACGACAATATAAAAGAAGATGAAGGAGTTATCGATAAGCCAATCGGTAGAAGTCCAAAAGATTTTAGACAATGGTCCTCAGAAAATAATGCGCGCGGGGAATTGCGTGAAGCAGAAACGCGCTGGAAGAAGATTATTTCCACAAAAACCTGTGCTTTCTTAGAAGTCATACCTAAAACAGGCAGAACGCACCAGATTCGGGTACATTTAAAATATATAGAACATCCGATAGTTGCAGACCCGCTCTATGCGCCACAGAGGGCCAAGCTTCTGGGGTTTGAAAGGTTGGCTCTGCATGCCCATCAGATCTCATTTGAGACGGTTTCAGGTAAAAAGGTTTCTGTTGAGGCTCCGTATCCGAGAGACTTTGAGAAAGCTATTGAAACAATTGCCAAAGAAGAAACCCTGTGATACTCTATGTCGCGTTATGGCAGAAGTCTTCTCTCCAGTAAACATAAAAGAACGACAGGCGCTTGATGTCCGAGCGGGGGATACAGTTCGTGTGCACCAGAAGATTCAAGAAAAAGGTAAAACTCGCATTCAGATTTTTGAAGGACTCGTCCTTGCGGTAAAGCATGGCAAAGAAGCGGGTGGTACATTTACGGTTCGTCGTGTAGCAAGTGGAGTAGGAGTTGAGAAGATTTTCCCAATCTATTCTCCAATGATCGACAAGATCGAGATCGTAAAGCGATCAAAGGTTCGTCGCGCAAAGCTTTACCACATTCGTGACAAGGCCGCTAAAGATATCCGCCGCCAGATGAGAAATATCCGAGAGGTTCCAGATATGCCAGAGATTGAAGAAGAGGTACTTGCCTCAGAAGCTCCAGAAGTAACAGAAGCAGAAGTGGTAGAGGAAAAGCCGGACGAAACTCCTTCAGAAGAAACCTCAACAGAAGATAAAAAAGAAGAATAAAACAAACGCCCCTGGGCGTTTGTTTCGTATTGAAAGTTCAGAAAACTTTGAGTATAGTGATGTTGATGCGCAGGTGGCGGAATTTGGTAGACGCGCTGCCTTGAGGTGGCAGTGCCCGTTTAGGGCGTGGAGGTTCAAGTCCTCTCTTGCGCACAATAACAAAAACGCACTCCTTAGGAGTGCGTTTTTGTTATTTCTTTAGCATATACCACAGGGCGAGTGGTGCACCCCAGTTTGTCCATCGCTCAAAGAAATCCCAAATAGGATCTCCGCCAAATGGCCATCTTATGAGTGCGGTCCAAAGCCCCCAAAACGCCATCCAGAGTACGAGTGGTCGCATTGGTTTTATAAGCACCAGGAGTGCAAGTGCAACATCCATAATGCCCACAACCAACAGCATGGTGACTATGGTATCTGGATTGGTGATACCAAAAGTTTCAAAATATTTAAACCACCCCTCTTTTCCTTGGAGCGCGAATACACCGTGTCCGAGGAATTCTCCGGCAACTGCGATTCGAAGAATCCACATTATTTTATCGTTCATATGATTAGCTTAGTTTCTAATATACATTACTATGCATATATCATAGCTCCGTTTATAAAAAAATTTTGTATACCTGTGTATTTGTGTCAGTGATTCGCTTGCGGTATAAATAACACTCGGAGGTTTGCCGTGTTTGAGATCTTTAGTCCGCTGTACGCGGTTGCTGGTGACATGTACGATACGCTCTCGAACCCACGAGAATGGTTCTGGGGCATCGTTGAACTGTTGCGCGAAACGGTTGTTGCAACCAGTAGCGCCGTGCGGCAATTCGGTGGTCGGTTACTTTGACCACGCTTCGCAAATCAGGGCGCCAGTCTCGTTTGAGTCACTGGCGTCTTTCTCTTTATTGTCACAAACAGTGTTTTTACAAACTTGTCTTGTAACCTTAATTCATTATTGAGATAATAATGAATATGGCTATATCAAATTGTAAAAATTGTTCAAAAAATTTTTATGTTAAGCCTGCTCATCTTAAATCTGGCAAAGGTCTCTATTGTTCTCTTTCCTGTAAATACAAAGGAACTCGTACAGGTAAGCTGGTATCCTGCTCACAGTGTGGCGTATTGGTCTACAAAAAGAAAACAGAATTAAATCGCTCTAAAAGCAAAAAGTATTTTTGTTCAAAATCGTGTCAGTTTAAGTGGAGGAATAGAAACTTTATTGGCGAAAAACATACTAATTGGAAACATGGAAAATTTACATATAGGGGAATTTTAGAGAGGAGTAATGTGCCAAAAGTGTGTCGCTTATGTAAAACCACGGACAAGCGTGTTTTGGCGGTTCATCATATTGATCATAACCATGAAAATAATGTATTTGAAAATTTAGCGTGGCTTTGTCATAATTGCCACCACCTTGTCCATCACTATAAGCAGGAGAGGGCTAGGTTTATGGCGGTTGTGGTGTAATGGTAACACTACAGTTTGTGGCACTGTCGATCCGGGTTCAATTCCCGGCAATCGCCCAAGTTTAGGAATAAGAGACGACAAGGGGCCTAAGTTAGGAATAAATAACGTTGTATGCTTCAATAGAGTTTCTCTATGCAAACTTATTCTGCCACTAGGCGTTTCTGGATGTTCACGTACGCAAACACAGTTTTTGTTGTTCATTTTTTACTTGTGCTGATGAATGTTGTGGGCTGGATTTTCCCGGGACCAATTTTTTATGCGTATCTTACAACATGGTTTCTGGCTGTTGCGGTCGATATTCTTTTCGGTGTCTGTCCTCTTACACAGATGGAATTTAACATAAGGAAAAAGCTTGATCCTGAAGCCAAGTTTGAAAAGTCGTGCATGGTGCATTACATCCGTAAATGGCGCGGATTAGCTCCACGATCTCCCGAATCTGATGCACCGAAAACATGGAGACAAAAACATTCGATCGTCTTTATCATGGTGCCGCTCTTGGTCGTAAGTCTTATCTGGCAAACGCTCGTCTATGGGCGAGATATTTTTTATTTTGCGTAAATATACTGTTCGGGTATGATGTCGGGATGAATCCCGTTAGAGGCCGCGGTCACTAACGCGCATATAATAGTTATGAATATGTTTGTAGGTATTAGTACATATAACCAGCTTGTTGCTACCCATCGCGACCTGCCTCTAACGGGATGAAAAACCAGAAGCATATCGGACTGGATTTTGATGATGTGATTTTTGATATGTGCGGGTCTATTGTTGAGTATCACAATAAAAATTACGGGACAAATTTGACACGCGATGACATGGTTTCTTTTGAATTTTCCGATGTATGGAAATGTAGTATCCCAGAAACGCAACGGCGTGTGTGGGAATTTTTTGATTCTCCTGAACATCAGGTGAGCGAACCCGTGCCTGATGCAATAGAACATGTAAAAGAATTACTGGATAACTACAAAGTTACTATTGTCACCGCGCGTCCAGAAACACACATGGTACCGACAAAAAAATGGCTGGAGAACCATGTGCCGGAACTACTCCCATATATGCATTTTACAAATGGTTTTGGTGGCGGAGTAAAGAGAGAAAAAGGGGAAGTGTGTAAGGAGCTTGGTATCGATATTTTTGTCGAAGACGCACCAATTCATATAGAAAGTGTTTCAAAAACAGTGCCTCAGGTGTATCTCTTTGATATGCCGTGGAACAAAGCGCTTGTTGATCTGCCTAAAAATGTAGAACGGGTGCATTCATGGGCTGATTTGCGTGAGAAACTCCTGTAAAGTCAGATATTGACTTTAGTATAAAATAATGCTATTATATAATTAGGTACCCCTTACTAAAGGGGGAGGAGAAGCTTGACATGAGGATTCAGTTTTCGGCCATGATTCTGGCCATTTTTTCGTTCGTTTCGGTGTTGCCGGCCGAAGAGCAGCGGGTCATCGAGCCTACCTACATGGTTGGTTCTGGACTGACGAAGGACGGGCCGACGGCTCGCGATCTCGCGAACACCACTGCAAAGCTTTCGGCGGAGCGGAGGAGCCAGTTTCACTGCGTTCCGGAGTCGCTGCTGGTTTCCTACGTCGGGGAGGTCACATCCTTTACCGACGCGGACTGTGATGGTGTGGCGGAATACGTTCACACCATCTGGAGTCAGAGAGCGGGTCGATCACTCGAGTTCGGATACTTGGTCCAAGACCAAGACCGAACCATTCACTCGTCTACAACGAGAGGGTTGATCTCGATCGATCCAACCTACCAGAAAAACCAGCGACTCTTTGGGAAAGAGATCGAGGCGGCCATGATTCACACGAGCCAGAGCCTTTTCGATCCGAAGCGGACCGGGGATTTCTTTCTGATCGGCGGCGAAGGTCCGTTGATCGAGAAGGAGGTACTTGTCGAACAAGACGAGAAGGGCGAGGTTGTGCGAGAAATATTGGTGAATACAGCTGTCAATCCGTACCTGGGGTTTGGTCCCCAGAATTGTCTCGACTTCGCGTGGCACAAGCCAACGCAGAGCTTGCTCTGTATCGGTGAGTGGCAGGTGTACGACGACGAGGAGCCAGTCTCCGGACTCTGGGTCATCCCGAGAAAACTCAGTGGCCAGCTCGATTGGGAGCGCCCACGATTTTTCTGGTCCATCAGCGAGAACGTGAAATACGCGGGGCTCGCGGCGGACGAGACAGGGGTTTACCTGTTCATCGTTGCGACCGACCAGTCGGGTCCACTTGCAACCTCATGGCTGGTACACGTGACTCTGCAACGGAATGGTCACGAAGGGCCTTTCGGAGCGGCTTATCACGTGATCAGTCACGATCTGGCGGATCCGACGGTTCGACAACCGATCGCGATCGCCAAGGAGGGATTGCGGGTAGTGCTGGCGTCGTACTGGGGTAACCAGGTGACGCATGACATATACCATGTATCGAGGGACGGACAGAAGGTCAGACCGTTTGCGCTAGGTTTTGGCAAACCAGGCGGAATGGTCGTCCAAAAAATCCGTCCCGGCAAAGGCTAACCAACCAAATCCTGCTTTGGCAGGTAGGCGCGCTCGCGAGAGCGCGCCTTTTCATGTTTAAAAAAAGAATATTCTGTGAACAATTTTGATACCTGTGGACAACTTTATAGGACATTTCATTAAAAGAATGTGGAGATTCAAACCTTTCCTATAGGACACCTTTGACAGTGGGGATTATTTGAATCGCAAGAGCCATTCTTCATGAATTTGTTCATAATCGAGAGGTATAATTAGTCTCAGCGAACGGCAAGACTCTCGTGGGAAGTCTTGGCTATAGTTTTAGTGGTTCATCTCACTTTATACAAATTATCAACTAATTATTAGTATGTTTATGAATACAATTATTCAAAAAATAACCATGCGAAGTGCGATTGCTCTCGGAGCAGGACTCGCTTTGCTTGGTTCAATGCTTATCGCAATCCCTGCGTATGCAGAATCTCCAATAGGGTGTAGTGCCGACAATAGTGTTGTGAATATCTCATCAGATAAAATTGCTGCTGAAGAAGGCGAAACAATCACCTTTACTGTTGAGGCAGGTAATCCTACGTCTGTAAATGGATGCGATATCACAAATAGAACGATGACACTCACATTACCAGATGGTAGTACGGTACCATTTGGTCCAGTCAACTATCCAAATGGTACTGCAGTAGCAGTTGTGGGCAGTGCTCCATATATTGCAAATTCCGCAAATCTTTCTGGAGGTTTTTGGGTTGCAAATGTTACATGGGACGGAACATTGAAAGCTGTATCTGATCAACCCTCAACTGGTTCAAAAAATGCTGTAGTGAACGAAGTTGAAGATCTTGAAGTTTCAAAAACAGCCGTTCCTTCATTCGAACGACGAATCACGTGGACTATTGATAAGAGTGTAGATATTGACGAACACAATCTTTTGACAGGACAGAGTGGAGAATCAACATACACTGTTGCACTTGTAAAAAATGTTGAAGAAGCAGGATATAAAGTAGATGGTGTTATCACTATCCATAACCCAAATGATACAGAAAGTGCAACAATTGCATCTGTAGGCGATGTTATTTCTGGGTATGGAAATGCAGATACGGTAAATTGCGGTGTGACATTCCCACACGTTCTTGCGGCAGGAGGTACGCTTGAGTGTACATATTCATCATCTCTACCAGATGATACTACGCGTACAAACACTGCAACAGTAGTAACAAGTGGTTTCATTGACGGGGGATCTGGTGAAGCATCTGTCGATTTTACAGGTGTGAATCCAACATTGACAGGTTTTGAAACTGTTAATGTTACAGATACGGTGGAAGGTTCGCTCGGTTCATTCTCTGATTCTGGTAATGCAATGTATACACGTGAATTTATATGTGATGCCGATGAAGGAAATCATCCAAACACAGCTACGATTGTAGAAACACAACAAAGTGATGATGCGTTCGTTGACGTAATTTGTTCAACACCGTCAGTCACTGTTGAAAAAACAGGTGCAGAGCTGTCAAAGATTGGCGATGAAGCAACGTATACATTTCTAATCACAAACACAGGTGACACAACTTTGTATCTTGAAAGTATAGTGGATGACAAAATTGGTGACCTAACAAATTCAAGCAACTATGACAGTAGTACGTGTGGTGCAAGCTTGGCACCGGCAGGTAGTTGTACAATCATCTCAACTATTACTATCCCTGGTGATGCATCAGATCCATTTATTAACACCGTTGATGTGACATATGACACAGCTGAAGCGCTTGATGGATTTGAGGCAACGGCGTCAGATAATCATGAGACAGAACTATTTCAACCATCAGTTGAAATAGTAAAGTCTGGTCCTTCAGAAGCTGCAGTTGGTGATGAAATTACGTATAGCTTTACGATCAACAATACAAGCTCTTCTGACTCACCAGACCTACTTATTGACAGTATTGTCGATAATGTAATTGGTGATCTGTCAGCAGAAGCAAGTGGGGCAGGATGTGATACTCTCGCGCAGGGAAGTAGCTGTAACTTTAATGTGAATTATACGATTGACGCAGGGGACCCAAGTCCACTCGTAAATACGGTTGTGGTTCACTATCACCCAGCAGAGTTTCCGAACGATATTACAGATGACGATAGTCACACACTTAATATCATTCAGTTAGAATTTGCTGGATGTACGCCGGGATTCTGGAAAAACAATATTGAAGGGGTGTGGGAAACATATGCTCCAACAAATGAATTCATCAATGTGTTCGGCGTAAGTAGTTTCTCAATTGGAAAAGGTAAGAAAGGCGTACTAGATCCAAACTTGCTTGAGGCACTTAATGCAAATGGAGGAGGTATTGATGCACTTGCTCGTCATGCCGTAGCCGCACTCTTGAATGCTGCGCATGGAGACGTGGCATATCCATGGACAGAAGCACAGATTATTTCAGCAGTTCAGGCTGCATTTGCGAGCGAAGACTACGAATCTCTCAAGAATCAGCTTGCGGGATTCAATGAAGAAGGATGTAGCATTGACGCTCATGGAAATCCTATTACTGAGTAGGGAATCCTAAAACTCGTAAGAGTTGAAACAAACCGCGCGGTAATCCGCGCGGTTTGTTGTTGGTGGTATGATAGAGGAGGAAAGAGGAGGGAATGATCATGTCTATCATGAGTCCGGCACCTTGCCCATGTTATGCTGACCCGCCGTACGGTCACTGTAGCAATCCAATGGCGTGCCCGTACTATCGAGAAGTGGTGATGGAAGGGTTGCATCCCACACAACACATAATCCTGCGGGAAGTCGTTTAAATCATCCGTGAAGGAGACCGGTTGAAGGAGGAAAAGAAGTGAGCATATATATGGAGGACATATACTGTCCGCATACACCAGAGGAACGAGAGGGTGATGCGTGCGACTGTCCTGCTTGCAACATCTGCGGTATTAGGGTCGTTGAGGAACATCTCGACGAGCACGAGAAAGCGTGCAAGTTGCAGATAGAGGCATGTCGCAACGCGTGCCATAGAAATAGTGGCGCGAGATGCATGTTTAGGTGTTGCCCTCAGTGTGGTAGCCCAAAGAGTTCGATTCCTTTCACGAGAGCCGAGCTTTGCGAGGTTGGTCAACTGATGGGGCGGTGCATGCGAGGTCCAGAGAATGATTCGCCGGACATGCCGGCGGAACTTCTCTAATAGTGGCGTGCGTCGCTTGCGACGCACG
>Ga0210057_1010670_pt1 | contig 10343 bp, 18 predicted proteins | sample CryGeyCG2114_010_2_FD_183968 | JGI IMG/M metagenome (GOLD analysis project Ga0210057, IMG submission 183968) | Groundwater microbial communities from aquifer - Crystal Geyser CG10_big_fil_rev_8/21/14_0.10 (SPAdes) (version 2) | ecosystem: Environmental > Aquatic > Deep subsurface > Groundwater ...
CGACCAGGGGCTTCCCAAAGGCACGGAAATCAAGGGATGCGTCGCGCGCGAAATAGCCGAACGCTTCCCGAAGGTAGTCGGCATAGCCAGCTCAGTGGTGTAGAAAATGAAATTCAATTCCTCGGTGACGAAACAGCCGCGCAAGAAGCGCAAGGCGCTCGCGAACCTGCCGCTGCATTCAAAGAGAAAGCTCGTGCACGCGCACCTTTCCAAGGAGCTGCGCGCGCAGACGAAAAAGCGCGCGCTCGCGCTGAAGAAGGGCGACACCGTCAAGATAATGCGCGGCCGCTTCAAGAAGCGCAGCGGCAAAATCGTGAAGGTGAATCTGCACAGGATGCTCGTGTTCGTCGAGGGCGTCGTGATAAAGAAGCAGGGAGGGCGCGAAAAACCGGCGCCGATACAGCCCTCGAACCTGATGATTACCGCGCTGGAGAAGCGCGAGGAAAAGAAGAAGCAGAGGAAGTGAAATTAATCACATGGCAAGCCACGGCAAACAGAGGCACATGAAGCGCATAGCCGCGCCGCTCGCGCGGGGGCTTTCCCCGAAGGGCAGTGTTTGGGTTACGAAGGGCATCGCGGGCCCGCACAGGGCGAAGGAATCCATACCGCTGACGGTTCTCCTGCGCGACATCCTGAAAATCGCGGGGACGTCCAAGCAGGCGCGCTCCGTCGTGAAGAGCGGCGAGGTTCTCGTCGACGGACGGAGCATTAACGACGAGCAGTTCTGCGTCGGGCTCATGGACGTCGTGAGCGTTCCGAAGCTCGGGAAGCACTACCGCATTGTCGTAACCGCGGGCGTGCTGAAGCCCATGCCGATAACCGCCGAGGAGGCGAAGCTCAAGTACTGCCGCGTGCAGGGCAAGCGCTTCGTGGCGAAGGGGAAGACGCAGCTGAACATGCACGACGGAAGGTGCGTGATTCTCGAAAAAACCGACGCGAAGCCGGGCGACACGCTCGTCTTTTCCTTACCGAAGCAGGAAATCAAATCACATTTAAAGAGAGAAAAAGGATGCCGCTGCCTCGTGTTCCGCGGAAAGCATTCCGGATTTATAGCGAACCTTGAGGACATCATGGAGCGCGCCAGAAGCAAGGAGAGCGACGCGCGCCTCGTCGGCGGAATAATCACGCTGAAGAACTACCTGTTCGTGGTTGACGACAAGTTCAAGATTGAGTGAAACGGATATGGCTAACGTCATGCAGGGGGTCGTGCTGGAGAAGCTGACGCTCAACATAGGCGTAGGGGAAGGCGGCGACGCGCTCGAGAACGCGCGCAAGCTCCTCGAGAAACTCAGCGGAAGCAAGGCGGTTGTCACGCTTTCGAAGGGCAGGAACCCCACTTTCAAGATAAAGAAGGGCGATCCCCTGGGCGTGAAGACGACGCTGCGCGGCGCGGCTGCCGGGGAGTTCCTGAAGAAGGCGCTCGAGGCGACGGAGCGCAAGGTGGGCGAGCGCTCCATGGACGGTTTCGGAAACGTGGCGTTCGGCGTGAAGGAGTACATAGACTTCCCCGGCGCGAAGTACGACCCGAAAATCGGCATGATGGGATTCGACGTTTGCATTTCCCTTAGAAAGCCGGGCGCGCGCATCGCGCGGAGGCGCATCGCCACCCGCCGCCTGCCGAAGAGGCAGCGCGTATCCAACGAGGAGGCGAAGGCCTTCCTTTCCGAGAAGTTCGGAGTAACGTTCGTGACGGAGTGAGACGTAAAATGCAGAAGGAAGAAACCCGTTTCAGAAAGCGCGGAAAGCGCAGGTGCAGGATGTGCGGAAACGCCCGCGGACTGATACGCAAGTACGGGATGTACGTCTGCCGCAAGTGCTTCCGCGAGAACGCGGAGAAGATTGGTTTCAGGAAATACGGTTGATCAAATGACGGACACGCTCGCAAACTCGCTGAATTCGCTGAAGGTATCGGAGACGAAGGGGCTCCAGAGCGTCAGGCTCGAGCCCGCATCCAAGATGCTCCGCGAGGTGCTGCTGATATTCCAGCGCACGGGATACGTCGGCGAGTTCGAGTTCGTCGACGACGCGAAGAGCGGCGAGTTCGTCGTCAAGCTCACGGGGCGCATCAACGCCTGCGGAGTCGTTAAGCCGCGTTTCCCCGTTTCCGCGGGGACGTGGGAGCGCTTCGAGCAGAGGTACCTGCCGGCGAAGAACGTCGGTTTCCTGGTTGTGTCGACGTCGAAGGGATTGATGACGCACAACGAGGCGAAGGAGCAGAATATCGGCGGACGCCTGATATGTTTCGTTTATTGAGTTGAAGGAAATGAAAATTCCCGAAGGGGTGTCGTTCGAGGTGCGCGGGAACGCGATGGTAGCCAAGGGTCCCGGCGGCGAGATTTCAAAGGATTTCAACACGCGCCTTGTGAAGATTGACGTGAAGGACGGCGAGGTTACGGTGACCGCCCTGAAGAAGGAGCGCCGTTCCATCAAAGCCGCGGTTGGCGCCGTGAAGTCGCACGTCACGAACATGCTCGCGGGCGCGAAGGGCGAGTACAGCAAGAAACTGCAGGTCGTGTTCGCGCACTTCCCCGTTTCGATGGAAGTGAAGGCGGGCGACGTCGTGATAAAGAACTTCCTCGGCGAGAAGAGCCTGCGCAGGGCCAAGATAATCAATGGCGCGAAGGTGGACGTCAAGGGGCAGGAGATAACTGTGCACGGGCCCGACAAGGAAGCCGTCGGGCAGACGTGTTCGAATCTCATAGGCGCCGCGCGCATAACCAAACGCGACGAGCGGGTTTTCCAGGACGGAATCTACTATGCTTAAACGGATGAAAGTCAAATTCAGGAGGCAGGATTCGGTTACGCACAAGCGCGTGCCGAGCTCGTGGCGCAAGCCGCGCGGCATTGACAACAAGCTGCGCCTGCAGCGCCGCGGCGTGGGCTACGTCCCAAAAATCGGATGGAGGACGGAGAGGGCGACGCGCGGGAAGCGCGGCGACGCCGTTGCGGAAGTCCTCGTCGAGAACATGAAGCAGCTCGAGGCGCTCAAGGGCACGAAGGCGAAGGCGCGCATCGCCGCGGGCGTGGGCGAGCTGAAGCGCGCGTATATGCGCAGGCGTGCGAAGGAACTCGGAATCACCCTGGTGAACGGCTGAAATGTCCAAAACGCTCAAGACGATAAAGCGCCTCGCGGCGAAAATCCTGAACGCAGGCGAGTCGCGCGTGCGAATCCTCGACCAGAAGAAGGCGATGGACGCGCTTACCGGCGACGACGTCCGCGGCTTGATAAAGGAGGGCGTCATCGTCCTACTCCCGAAGAAGGGCGTCGGGCGCTCGAAGGCGGCGGACAAGGCGTCGCGCAAGCGTTCGGGCAGGCGCCGCGGCACGGGAAGCAGGAGGGGCTCCGCGAACCTGAGCAAGCAGATGTGGATGCGCAAAATCCGCGCACTCCGCCGCGTGCTCAAGCAGGCGAAGCCGACGCTCGTGAAGGGCGCGTACGGCAGGGTTTACGAGAGGATAAAGGGAAACGCGTTCAGGGACAAGAAGCACCTGCGCGGATACCTCCGCGAAAAGAAGTTGATTAAATAAGATGAGCAAGGCTACCGGTCCATTGTATTGCGTCCATTTCCGCAGGCGCAGGGAGAACCGCACCGACTACGCGAAGCGTTTCGCACTCCTTAAGTCGGGGCTTCCGCGCGCGGTTGTGCGCAAGTCGAACAGGTACATACTCGTGCAGGTTGCGAACTTCGAGCAGGCGGGCGATCACGTCGTGTGCACCGCGTCCTCGAAGGAACTCGCCGCGTTCGGATTCAAGGGAGCGAAGAACAATTCGCCCGCGGCGTACCTTACCGGCTTGCTCGCCGGCCGCAAGGCGCTCAAGAAGGGCGTGAAGTCCGTAGTGCCCGATATCGGGCTGAACTTCGCGTCGAAGGGATGCGTGCTGTTCGCGGCGCTGAAGGGAATCGCGGACGGCGGCGTCGCAATCGGGGTTTCCGAAGAGAAGGCGCCCTCGCAGGAGCGCATCTCGGGCAAGCACCTTTCCGAGTCGGTGCAGAAGGAATTCGCCGAGGCGAAGAAAAAGATAGAGGCAGTTTAAAATGAAACGCAACGCTTTCAATCGCGGCGCCCGTGATAGGCGGGATGAGCAGAGCCGCACCGCCAACTGGGCTCCGAAGACGAAGCTCGGCAGGAAGGTGCTGAACGGCGAGATAAAATCCCTCGACGAGATATTCGACTCCGGGCAGCGCATCCTCGAGAGCCAGATAGTCGACATACTCATACCCGACATTTCCGAGGACGTGCTCGAAGTCAAGAGCACGCAGCGCATGAGCGCGTGCGGGCGCAAGCAGCAGATGCGCGCCGTGGTCGTCGTGGGCAACCGCGCGGGCTACGTCGGCATCGGCGTCGGCAAGGCGCCGGAGACGAGGGACGCGATTTCCGAGGGAATCAGCGAGGCGAAGCGCAATCTCGTCCGCGTCCGCCTCGGGTGCGGTTCGTGGGAGTGCGGCTGCGGAACGGGGCATTCGCTCACGCAGCAGGCGAACGGGCAGAACTCCAGCACAACCATAATCATCAAGCCCGCGCCGCGCGGCGTGGGAATAGTCGCGAGCGAGAACGTGCGCAAGGTGCTCGAGCTCGCGGGAGTGCACGACGCGTGGACGTTCATGCGCGGACGCACCCGCAACGTGCTCAACGCGGTTCTTGCGACGATGCATGCGCTCGATTCGCTGAACGTGCTGAAGAGCGGAAAATACGAGGAGGCTGCCGACAATGCCTAAAATCGCCATCATACTCATTCGCGGCACTACGGGGATGCGGCGCGACATAAAAGGCGCGCTACGCCAGCTCAAGCTCACCCGCAAGAACCACTGCGTGCTTCTCGGGAACGTGCCGAAGGGATTGCTCGTGAAAATCAAGGATTACGTCGCGTGGGGCGAAGTCGACGCCGCGACGGAGAAGGCGCTCCTCGCGAAAGGGGACGCGCCGTACGCGCTCCATCCGCCCATCGGAGGGTTCAGGGGCGGGATAAAGCGCGCCTTCCCGAAGGGAGCGCTCGGAAACCGCGGGGAGAAAATCAACGCACTTATTAAAAGCATGCTGCAGTGATATTCGAAATGGCAAGGCGCATCAAATCACGGAAGAGCAAGCACATGGGCAACCGCTCCTTCGGCGGCGGCAACGCGAAGAACCGCCGCGGCAAGGGAAACCGCGGAGGCGTCGGCCGCGCTGGACACCACAAGCACCGCTGGCTGCACACCATCAAATACGAAGGCACTAACAAGGTGGAGCGCGGCGAGTCGGGATTCTCGTGCCCGACGAGGCGCACGTTCATCAGCGTTTCTATAGCTAATCTTGAATCGCGCATAGCGCACGGCGAGGCGAAGGCGGACGCGGGCGGGATTCATTCGTTCTCGCTCAAGGGCTGCAAAATCCTCTCGGGCGGCGCGATTCGGCACAAGATGGCGGTAAAGGCATCGGCGTTCTCGGAAAAGGCGAAGCAGAAGATAATCGCTGCCGGCGGGACGGCCGAGGTACTCCTATGAGCATCTTCGACGTCGTCCAGCCGATAACCGCCCTTCTGCCCGATGTGAAGCGTCCCGAGCGCGCCCACGGACTGAAGGAGCGCCTGATGTGGACGGTTGCGGCGCTTCTCATATTCTTCTTTCTCGGGCAGATTTACCCCATCGGCGTGGACCCGTCCGCGATAACGCAGCGCTTCGAGCGGCTCGACATACTTCTCGGAAGCAAGACGGGCACGCTCATCACCGCGGGAATCGGCCCGATAGTGCTCGCAAGCATCTTCCTGCAGCTCGCGGTGGGCTCCAAGCTCATCTCGCTTGATTTGAGCAACCCCGAGAACAAGAAGCGTTTCCAGGGGATGCAGAAACTGCTCGCGATACTGCTCAGCTTCTTCGAGGCGGCAATCTACACGTTCTCCGGCTACATCCCGGCAGGCTCGGCGTCGCCGCTGTTCGGCTCGCTCGTCGTAACCCAGATATTAGTCACGCTCCAGCTTGCGCTCGGCTCCATCATACTTCTCTATCTGGACGAGGTCGTGCAGAAGTGCGGCATCGGTTCCGGAATCTCGCTCTTCATCGCGGCGGGAGTCAGCCAGACCGTGTTCATCAGCTCGTTCAGCTTCATCACGACCGCGACCGGCGTGCCCGCCGGCTTGATACCGCAGGTGATTTACTACCTCGCGGCAGGCGACATCGTCACCTCAGTGTGGGCAATCATGCCCATCCTGTTCACGATAGTCGTGTTCAGCGTCGTCGTGTACGTCGAGGGGATGAAAATAGAGCTTCCGCTCGCCTACGGCCGTGCAAGGGGGCTCGGCGCTCGCTACCCCATCAAGTTCCTGTACGTCTCGAACATACCCGTGATTCTCGCGTCCGCGGTTCTGCTGAACATGCAACTCATCGGCATGTTTGCGGCGAACGCGGGCTTCCCCGTCTTGGGGAACTACCAGAGCAACCAGCCGATTGACGGGCTCGCCTACTACATAACCGCGCTGCCGTCGCCGCTGCTCGTCACCGGAGGATACGCGTCCTACCTGCAGATGATCATGCAGCCGAATGAAATCCTCCACATATTCATATACGGAATCGCGCTGGTGCTGCTCTGCGTGGTGTTCGGATGGTTCTGGATAGAAAGCACGGGCATGGGCGCGCACGACGTTGCGCTGCAACTGGAAAAAACCGGGCTGATGATTCCGGGCTTCCGCGCGGATCCGCGCGTCACCGAGAAGATACTCGAGCGCTACATCCCGATAATCACGATTCTCGGCTCGCTTTTCGTCGGAATCCTCGCGTGGTTCGCGGACATAACGGGCGCGCTCGGCACGGGCACGGGAATCCTGCTGACGGTCGGCATCCTCTACCGCTTCTACGAGGATTTGGCGCAGCAGCAGGTATTCGAGATGTATCCCGTCCTCAAGAAAATCGTCAGGACATAAAACCGCTTTAAATATTCGTATTCCGTTCCCTTTACCGTGAGGTGTGTCCGATGAGATTCGCGTTATTCGCGCTGCTTTCCGTTTCCGTGCTGCTGTTCGGATGCATCGTGCAGGAGGGGGCTCCCCTGCCCGCGCCTTCCGTCGCTCCGACGCCCGCGGAGCAGCCGATTACGACGCCGACGCCGGTTCCGACGGCAACCGCGACGGCAACGGCCGCGCCGACGGAGGTTCCGACGGCAGTTCCTACCGCGGTTCCAACAGAGGTTCCGACGCCGACTCCCGAAACCGTGGCATCCCCGTCGCCCGTCGCACAAGGGCCGACAGCCACCATCACAATCCAGAACTTCGCCTTCATCCCGCCGACGCTTGAGATTTCCGCGGGCACGACTGTGACGTGGATTAACAACGACGACGCGGAGCACAACGTGCGTTCCGTCATGTCGTCCCAGGCGTCTTTTGTTTCCTACAACTTCGGCAAGGGCGGGACGTATTCCGTGACGTTCAACTACACCGGAGCGTACGGATATTATTCGGGGCTCTACCCAGACCTGATGGGCAACATAATCGTGACTTGAATATTCGGGCGCTCGCGCTCCCGCAAGGCGTGCTCGGAATGCTCGCATACTTCCGGCGTACCGCCTTCGTCGGTTTTAAATATCGCGGCGCCTTAAGGGATTCGGGGAATTTATTATGCTGCGCATCGCCTTGATAGGCGGCGGCGGAGTCGGCAAGAGCACGCTGGCGTATGCCTTTTCGTCGTACTGCCGCAAGCAGGGGCTCTCGGTTGCCATAGCGAACCTCGACCCCGGATGCAAGCACATCAAGTACGCTGCCGCGTTCGACGTGCGCAAGTACTATTCGCTCGACAAGACGATGCGTTCGGCGGAGCTCGGGCCGAACGGCGCGCTGAAACGGATTCACAATTTGTTGCTCGTCAACCGGAAGGCAAGAAGGGAACTGGGCGCGGTTGATGCCGACTTCCTTTTCATCGATACCGCCGGTTCGTTGGAGCTTTTTCTCACCGAGGGCGGCGCCTCGTTCCTCTCCGAAACGGCGGACTTGGTGCTTTTCGTCTGCGACAACGAAGCCGCGCAGTCCGAGGGCGACATGGTGCTGCTTAAGGCGATAAACGCCATCCAGCGCCTGAAATACTGCCTCCCGACGCTCACGGTAATCAACAAGGGCGATTTGCTGAAGCGGAAGAAAACCGGAGGGCAGACGATGCTGGGCGGAATGGCTGCCGTCAACGCGCACCTCCGCGCCCTGCTTTCGGAAGTGGGCAAGCGCGAGCGTTTGCTCGTGGTTAGCGCGGTTGAGCGCAGGGGTTTCGGGGAACTCTTTGACGCGATTAACGAGAGCAAGTGTGAATGCGGAGATTTGGAGTAATGGACGCGGAAGCAGCGCGGGGGAATCAGGAGAACCGCTGAACTGAAGGGGGCGGAGCCCCCTGCGGGTTCGGATGGATGAAGGTGTGTGGGGATGGACTGGGTTTTTGCGGGAACGATTTTGAGGCTGGCGTCGCTGGTGCTGGCGGCGATAGTGGCGATATACGCGTTCGCCGCCGCGCTGAACTACCAGCGCGGCGGAAGGATGATGGCGTCGATAATCGTCGTCGCGCTGCTCATAGGCGTCGCGGCGTTCTTCGGCTACGACGCGGACCGTTCGGGCGTGTTCTACGCCCTGCATGTCACGGCGCTGGCGGCGGCGCTGCTCGTGCTTTTCTTCGCGCTCAGGAGCTACATACACCGCTCCATACGCGAGAAACTGGGGGAAGAAAAACATGGAATGCCAAACGTGCGGCAGAAACGCCGCAGGCGAAGGCGTCGTTGAGGGCGCGCGGGTTCCGCTTTGCGAGCGCTGCTCGGGTTACGCCGACGACTTTTCGTACTACGCGCCGCCGACCGTGAAGAAAAAGCCCAATGCGCTTCCAGCCAAGGCAATCTGCGTTTCGCGCGAAATAGTGGACGACTACGGCAAGGTCATCGCAAGGGCGCGGGATTCGCGGGGCATGACGCGCAAGGAGCTGGCGGCGAAGCTTTTCATACACGAGAGCGAGCTCGCCTCCTTCGAGGAAAGCCGCATAAAACCGTCCGAAACGCTGGCGAAGAAGATAGAGTTCGCGCTAGGCATCAAGCTGTTCGAGGAAATAGAGATAGGCGCGCGGAAGGACGGCGCCGAGCCGGCGGCGAAGAAGCCGGACGGCGTGTCGCTCGCCGACGTGCTGGAAATCAAGAAGCGGTAGTCTTGCGCACGCGCTCCGCAACGAACAGCAGCGCGAATGATATCGCCGCCGCAATCAACTTCTCCTTCAGCGGGCCCGCGAACATGAAGGCATTAAGCGCGCCGAGCAGCCCGTACGCCTTGTCGAGCGTCAGGAGCAGGCCCATCCCCTCGCCTATTGTCAGGACGTAAATCAGCAATCCGAATGCGGCGAACGCAATCGGCACCGACACAGCGCCGCTTTTCTTCATCCTGCCGCCCACTTCCGCGGCAGCCGCGCCGAGGCACGCGCCGGTAATCGCGTTCTGGACGACGAAATTGTAAGCGAAAAACTGCGGAGGAAACAGCGTCGCGGTGCCGAGGTACATCCAGCCCGCGTACGTCGCCAGCGCGTACGAGGTGCCTGCGATTGCCGCCGAGAGAACATTCTTCGGCATCGCGAGGAATCCCGCGAACACGACGCCGTATAAGATTAAGTTGGCGACAAACTGCCAGACGAGGCTCAGGGGCTGCACCGCCCCGAAAAGCCCGATTGCATTGACAAGCAGGAAAGCGGCAGACGCGCCCAGGCCCATCAGCGCGCCGCTCTCGAGTTTCGAATCGTGCGCCAGCCGCGTGTATGCGAACGCGAGAGCAGCGCAGAGAATGTATCCGAAAAGCATTCCCGACGTGCCGTTTATCAGCGCGCCGACGGCGAATTCTCCCACGAGCAGGTAGGCGATGAACGCCGCGAACGGCATTCCCACGTTCCAGATAGTGGGATTCAGTCCGATTTCATTCGACATTTATAGTCTTCGCACCTTTTTCTGGGGTTTTCTTCTTCAGCACGACTTCGAGGATTCCGTTCTTCAGCCTCGCCTTCGCGCTTTCCTTCAGGACGCGGCTTGGAAGCGCGATGCGCTTCGCGAAGCGCTGCTGCGGGTCGGCAACCTCGACGTCGAGCGCGTTTTCGGTAGTGACGAGCTTTAGGTGCTCCTTCGCCACGCCGGGCAGCTCCACGATGACGGTGATTTCCTTCTCGCCGTTCAGCACGTCAACTAGCGGTTCGCGCTCCTCTTTCACGCGGCCGCGCTCGACGTTCCCGAACTCGGAAACCTGCGGCTTGCCGTTCTCGCCGACGCGCATGCTAAGACCGTAGACGAGCGGTTTGTTGTTTCTGGGCATCCCCTCCAGGCCGCGGAAGTGCTCACTCATCATCCTGTTGAGCATATCCTCGATTTCCCCGAAG
>Ga0210057_1010672_pt1 | contig 10340 bp, 10 predicted proteins | sample CryGeyCG2114_010_2_FD_183968 | JGI IMG/M metagenome (GOLD analysis project Ga0210057, IMG submission 183968) | Groundwater microbial communities from aquifer - Crystal Geyser CG10_big_fil_rev_8/21/14_0.10 (SPAdes) (version 2) | ecosystem: Environmental > Aquatic > Deep subsurface > Groundwater ...
GCAACTACGACTTGCACGCCGTAGCCGTTAACTGGCCCGAGCCAGGAGACGTCTCGCAAGCAAGGACGACCTTCCAATTAATTGGACGCGCACCCGTGGCAACCCCGGAGTTGTCGTTGGCGTTGGTGGTGTTGGCGGCTGGCGCCGCATTATATGCGTGGAAGCGCAAAGGCAGGAGAACTTAGGGAACACTAATAGTAGTGCTAAAAATCCGTGATTTTGCCTTGCCCCGACAAGTCGGGCACGCCGTAAACCCCGTCAAAGCCGGGCTTGACCTTGATTCGCTCCTCGCGGTTCAACTTGATTGCGCCAACGAGTTTCTTGTCGCACTCTTTTTCAAGCTCGGCAAAAGGCGTTTCCAGCAGGACCGTTAATTCGTTCCCGAATTTTCCGGACAATTGGCAGGCGGCGTCGCGCGCCTTCTTGGAAAAGGCGGCGGTTCCGAACACGTTTGCCGCGATTTCCTGCAACGGCAGCAGCCTCTTGAAGGGAATGGCGTCTTTGGGCTTGAAGCCCTGCGGCCTGTCAGCCAACTCCTCAACGCGGTGCTCCACGCCTATTGTCAATTCTTTCCCGCACTTCGGGCACGCCTTGTTTTTCAGGTCGGGGGCGCGCGAATAATTGCAGTTGCGGTGGCCGTCGTAATGATATTTGCCGTAAGCCGGGTCAACTTCAACGGTGAACAAAAAGCGTTTGGCGTCCTTTTTGCGCACGGAGTCAAACAACGCGTCGTAACCCATTGGCTTGTTAAAGCAGTTGGCTTCCCTGCCGATGCGGAGGGGAGCGGGCGAGTGCGAGTCGCTGTTGGACATCAAGGCGTAATCGTCCAAGGAGGAAACCCGCCAATTCATTGCGGGGTCGGAATTACCACACCAAACAGGTGTCCCGTTTCGCCTAACGTATATTACCTTATTTGGAACTGAAACGCAGTAGACGAAACCATTGAAGTCAACCCATTCTTCAACATAACCCTTCTTTTTCAAATAAGAGGGCGTTAGCGCGTGCCTGTTTCTCCTAATAAAATAAACTACCCAAGAATCATTTCTCTGTAAATAACTCTTTTTTTGATTGTGGTGCGGAATGGGCGTGCCCCTTTTTTGGCCTAGTTTGTAATACGCAGACATCCCCACTTTCAAGGCTATCTCTTGTAAATCGTCGCGAAGTTTAACCGAAGTAGTAGTTGCCGACAACCCTTTCCCATTACGCCCATAAATGTGCCCGTCTCCCTTAATGTAATAATCAAGAAAAATTTGAAGCAACTTCTTCGACAATTTCTTTATGCTTAGGGGAATGAATTTTTCATAGCATTTTCCAAATTGCTTCAAATAATTGAATAGTTGGTAATCCCTAACTCGAAGAGTGTATGTTTTTTTAGAATAAAAGGTACGGTAACCAAAACCCGTAAGTATCTTGTTCATTTCACGAATCAATTTTCCATTGGTATTGCACAAATAAACGCCGTAATCCCCGTTTTTTCCTTCAGAAACCCAGCCTTCCGCAATCCAGAAACCAAAAAACTTAAGCCAATTGTGCATCGGGATCTTTTTTGCCTGTTTTTTTCGAAACCCGCGATAATATTTGCTTCCGTGCCGGATTGAAACCGAAGGTAGAACGAAGTAAATCTTGTCTTCTCCGCGCCATAGCCCATCTTTCTTGAATTGCTTCGACTTGCCGTACAAAAATTCCGCTTCTTTTAGAAAAAAGGGCTTGGGTTTCCTAAAATCACAGGTAGTCACGAAAAGTCGGTGATTAGGCGTGACAAGTAAATCCACTCGCCTGGTTTTAAGCTTATACATTTTACCGCGGTAATGATACCTGAATTTTTTGTTGGGCCGTTGATATTCCACCGCACTGGTCTTTGGATTAATAGTACATATCTTGTCTGAATAATTTACTTCTGAAAATTTCTTCCAACCCTTTTCGGTTAGAACTTCGGTTTTTGAATCATAACACGATAACCCGGTTTCAATCGCGAATATCTTGCTTGACTTGTCCTCGTATGCTTCCTGCACGGAGTCGTAACCGCTCTTGCTTCCCAGCACGCCGAACCAGGGGGTCCACGCGTGCGCGGGTATAATTACCGCTTTGGAGCAGGCCTCAAGCGTGAGTTCAACGAATTCCGCGGGCGTGGTTGAAGCCATCATGGGCCGCCCATCCGCGGCCAGGTTACTCTTCCTTGAGTAAACATCCGTTAACTGGTCAACACACTCGAATGACGGAGCGAAAACGCAGTGGTGCACCTTGTGGCCGGGGCAAAAAGTGGCTACCTCATTTGAAAGCATGAAGTGCACGCCGTCCTTTTCGTACAACCCCTGCAAACCGCTTTCGAGGAGTTCGTGCTTCAAGTAATGGAGCCACGCGGGGTGCGAGAAGTCGCCGGTCCCCATCAACGACAACCCCTTCTGTTTCGCGCCCTGCACGAGGTGCGGCAAATCCATGTCCTTGGACACGGCGCGCGAATACTTGGAATGAAGATGGAGGTCGGCGAAGAACAAGTTCATTTCCTCTTTGCGAGAACCTTCACGCTTTCCTCTAGGATGGTGGGCGCGACGCTCACGTAATGCAGTTTCCCGCCGAGGTGGCGGCGCACGAGCTGGGTCGCCTTGCGGGACAGCTTGCGGTTCGTGGAAAGCAGGTAATTCAAGTCAATCGAGTTGGTGAACACGACGTGGTTTGCACGCGACTCAAGGAGGCGGACGAGCGCGGCTAGGGTCACCATGTGCGTGACGCCGACCATCACGCCCTTCGCGCCTTGTTGAAGGGATTTATCCACCGTCCGCGCGAGCGAGCCGCCAGTGGAAGTCAGGTCGTCAAAGCACAACACGTTGGTGCCGGAAACGTTGCCCACGAATTCCTCCGCTTTGGTCTTGTCTATTCCCGCGCCACGGAATTTTTTCACGTAAGCCGTATTCACTTTCCGGCCGAGCGCGCGGTTGAGTTCGGCGCGCACCGTGATGGAGGCCTCCTCGTCGGGCGCGAACAAGCTGATGTTCAATGAGGGGTAAGCGCGCCGCACCACTTCCACGAATACGGGCAACGGGTAAAACGGTTTGAGGAGGCGCCCCAAAACGCTTTTCTCCTTGGTGTGCGGCGTTACGATGCAATACCTGGAGTTGAAGGGCCGCGAAAGGATTTTGTCCACGAACACTTGCGCGGCGAGCGGTTCGGAGGCGAAGACATGCCCCCCCTTCCCGTCCTTGGTTTTGCGGTGGCCGCGCAAATAAGCCGCGTAAGTGCACACCACGACCGTGCGTTTCGTGGGGAGAACGGGTTGCGCCGCCTCCAAAGTGAAAAACGCGTCCAGCCAGTCCTCGGCCTGCTGGAACGGGCGCGTACCCACGAGTATGATGAAACGCGTTTCTTCGCGTGACGCCGCTTTTTTGAGGGCGGCCGCGTCTTCGTGCGAGACGTAAAAGCGTTTTTCCCCGTCGCCGAACGCGTCCAACCCAACTTCAAAAAAGTTTTTTAAGGGAACGCCCAAGCGCTCCAAGTCCTCGGCCACGTGCTGCACCGCCGTGGGCTGGCACACCACGAACAAGTCGTTCAATCCCACCTTTTTTTCAAGGCGTTCCCTGAATTCTTTTAGCGTCAAGCCGTCGGGCAAAACAATTTCCGCTTTCACTCAAAACCACCCAACCATTTTGTACAATAGTTTGGCCGCCAAATAATTCGGCGCCTCCAGGAACGGGATGGGCGCGAGTTCAACCAGGTCAAACCCGACCACCTTTCTTTTTTGTCCGATTGCCTCCAACAACGAACACACCTGTTCCCACGACAAGCCGCCCGGCTCCGGCGTTCCCGTGCTCGGCATCACCGAAGGGTCCAACACGTCAACATCCACGGAAATGTAGACCCTTCCCTTCAACGACTTTACCACGTCCCCCACCGTGGACTTGTTCGCGTAAAAAACGTTGAAACCCTTTTTTTTGGAGTAATCCAGCTCCTCCTCGCTTATGGAGCGCACGCCCGCTACGCTAACGCAAGCCCCCTCCTCGTGCATCCTCCGCGAAACGCAGGCATGCGACCACTTCGAACCCTCTAACTCGTTCCACGCGTCCGCGTGCGCATCCAAAACCAGCACGCTGTCCGGCTTGCACGCTTGAACCCCCCCAAGGGAAATCAGGTGTTCGCCGCCCAAAAGCACAGGCTTCTTGTTGTCGTCAACGATTTCCTCGCACGCCTGCCGAACGCGTTCAACGGTCAAGCGCGCGTCGCCGCGCACCGGCTCCAGTTCCCGCGTACAAAAAATCCCTTTCTCAATTGGCGCGCTTTTGCTCTCCCAGTCGTAAAAGGAAAGTTGGCGCGACGCCTGCATGACGGCGAGAGGGCCGTTCCGCGCGTTTCCGCCGTAACACGCAGTTGAATCAAAGGGAACGGGCACTACCACGTAACCCGCCGAGTCGTAATCCTGTTCCTCCTGCCCCGGAAAGTTGTAGGGCGGCAACGAATGCAACAACTTGTGCAACTTCACGGGCAGTTCACCAGCATCCCATCCAGCAACGCGCGCGGTTTCTCGGCCTTCACGAAAGCGCTCGCCAGGAGCACGCCTTCCGCACCCAACGCAAATGACTCGCGGACGTCCACGGAGTTGCTTACGCCCGCGCCCACGAACGGCTTCGCGGACCCACCCTCCTTAATCGCCTTGATGGATTCCTCCGCTACTTCGGGCCGCGTTGTAACCGATATTCCGGAACCGATGAGGTCCGGGGGCTCAAAGGCAACTGCGAACGGCTCAAAACCCGAAAACTTTTTTGACTCCTCGGGAGACTGCGCGCAGACCACGGCCGTCAAGCGCAATGCCTTCGCGGCTTGAATCGTTTCCTTGACGTTTTCAATGCGGTGCTCGGAGTGGTTTATTAACAAACCCGAAGCCCCGCAACCTTTCACGGCTTCCAACGGAATCCAGCCCGTGCGCGAGCCCTGGCTAACTGCGTCGCCGTGCTGCGCGAACACCTTGTAGTGTTTCGTCTCCGGAACTTTTTCCAATACCCAACGCAAATCGCATTGCTGGGGGCAAACCACTACCGTTTTTCCCGCGGCTTCGGCTGCATCGCGCGCAACTTCCGCGAGTTTCAAGCCCTTTAACCCCGCGCTATCCGGGTACGCCTTCAAGTTAAGCACCAACATCAAACCCACCCCGCAAGAATTACGGGGAAATCATTTAAATGACTCACTGCCCACAATACAGTTACTAGTAGATTGAAGAGGTGCTTACAAGAAATGAGGAATCCATACCCCGGGTTCAGGCGCCCGGCAGAAGCAAGTGAAAACGCTTATAGGGAAGTCGTGCGAAAGGAACCGAAGAAGAACCCCGTAAAAGACGAAATAAACGCCAAATTAATTGAAAACAACGAAGCCATTTGCAGGGGGCTCCGCCTCAGGGAACCAAGGGTCCGGGACAACGGGGTTACCAGGGGTTTTCGCGTCACCACCGATGCAAGCAAAGGAGGCGCCGTAAGCATAAGGTTGCACCCAAGCGAGGTCGAGATAACGCCGGAAGAACTCAAAAAAATCAAGCCGGAACTCATTAAACTCGTCTCAAAATGGAATGAAAACAGGGAAGGACCAAAAGCAAAAATCTTGATAAACAAGGGCTTGCTGACCGTGACCACCACGGCCAACAAAAAAATTCCGCGGGAATACAAGTTGTTGGAAGCCAAGCCCTCACAGCTCGGAAGCGCGCAAATCCGTAACAACCACCCACTGGTCCGAACTGCTCAAAGAAACTTCAACAGGATAGTCAAGGCAATACTCGCTGCGAAGTAAGGCACTGGAACCAAGGTCTCCCACTGTTTTTAACCGAGTAAAAACCCAAGGAATGCATGGAAACGCTCCTCAAACTCGGTTACCCCGAACCCAACCCCCTGCAAAAACAGGCGCTGGAACAGGACTACCTCGGGGCAGGCAACTGCGTGGTGAGCGCACCCACCGCGTCCGGTAAGACCCTGCTCGCCTTGAAGGCAATTGCGGAAAACGAGGGTAAAAGCGTTTACGTGGTGCCCCTGCGCGCGCTGGCAACGGAGAAAAAGAAGGAATTCAAGGAGGCGCTGGAACCCTTCGGGTTGACGGTCGGCTTGGCCACCGGCGAGTTGGATTCCTCCTCCGAGCATTTGCGGGAATACGACGTCGTCGTCTCCACCAGCGAAAAACTTGATTCGTTGTTCCGCCACAAGGCGCCCTGGCTCAAAGACGTTTCGCTGGCGGTCATAGACGAAGTGCATTTGATGGGCGACGGCCGGCGCGGGGCAACCCTTGAAATGGTGGCCACGAAACTCCTTGACAACGGGGTTCGCGTGCTCGCGTTGAGCGCCACGATTCCGAACGACAAGGATTTCGCGGACTGGCTGGGAGCGCGCCTCGTGAAAAGCGATTACCGCCCTACGCCCCTAGAAATAGGGGTATGCGACGGGGAAGAACTAGAGTTCGCGTCGCACTCCGAAAAAATTTCTGGGGGAAGGGAACGCGCCCTGCTGAAAAAGGCGCTCCAAGAAAATGGGGGCAAGGGGCAGGCGCTCGTATTTGTTTCGTCGCGGCGCAACGCCGAATCCCTCGCAAAACAATTGTCTTCCACCACCGAAAAATTTCTCACGGAACCCGAAAAGGAGGCCTGCGAAGCCCTCGCGGAAAACGCGTTGAACGCGTTGGGCCACCCCACGGGGCAGTGCCGCGCCCTGGCGGATTGCATGCGCAACGGCGCGGCGTTCCACCACGCGGGACTCGTCGCAAAACAACGCGACGCAATAGAGCGCGGCTTCAAGGAGTTGCGCTGCCTGAAGGCAATCGTTTGCACGACCACGCTGGCAATGGGTTTGGACTACCCGGCTTCGTGGGTGCTGGTCCGCGACTTGAAGCGGTTCAACGGCGCTTTCGCCGAATTCATTCCCGCCCTGGAAGCCGCCCAGATAGTTGGGCGAGCCGGCCGCCCGCGCTACGACGACAGGGGCGTGGGCGTGCTGTGTTGCACGCCGCACGAAAAAAACGAAGTGAAAGAGCGTTACCTGTCCGGCGAACTCGAAGACGTTTACTCGCAGTTGTCGTCGCGCCCCCTCCTGCGCGGCCACTGCCTGGGCCTGATTGCCGCGGGCCACTGCCGCGACTACGACGAAATTTATTCCTTCTTTGAAAAAACTTTTTTCGCGCACCAGTACGGCGACGCCCGGCAATTGTTCTCGCAGGTGGATGACGTGGTCGGGGAACTGAAGGAATACGATTTCGTACGCGAAAAAAGGGGCTTGGTTGCAACGCCGGTAGGCAAACGCGTAAGCGAGTTGTACATAGACCCTTTGACCGCCGCCTCCTTCATTTCCTTCATCCAAAAAAACAATCACAAAAAACCCTTTGACTACTTGATGGAGCTGGCAAACGCGACCGAGTCGCGCCCCCTCGTCCGCGCCGCGAAAAACGAGCAAAAGGAATTGTGGGAGGAATGCTACTCGCTGCTGGAGGAGCCGGACCTGCACGACCCCGAACTACTGGACAAATACAAGTCCGCCAAACTCTTGAACGCGTGGATTAACGAAGCAACCGAACAACAAATCATGGACTCCTTCGGCCTGCCGCCGGGAGTCGTGCACACGCGCGCACGAAACTCGGAGTGGCTCGCCTACTCGCTGCAGGAAATGGCATTCGCCTTGAACCGCACGCGTGAAAACGCCGAAGCCAAGCGCTTGACGCGGCGCATCAAATACGGCGTCAAAGACGAACTCCTAGAGTTATGTTCCATACGCGGAATCGGCCGCGTGCGCGCGCGCTACCTGTGGCGCGCCGGAGTGAAAACGGGGGAGGAATACCGCGCGTTAAGCGAGGAAAAGCGGAAGGCCGCCATCAGCGGCAAAAGTATTTAAATTGCTTCAACCGTATGAATACACTCAAAATTATTTTTTCACTAGGAGTGATTTTGTTAAATGGGTGCCAGACCGAGAAAATGGAAAAAAAAGGGGCACATGCGCTGGAAATGGATTAAGAAAAAGCGCAAACGCCAAAAACGCAAGATGAAGCGCCGCGTCGGCAAGCTCTAGAAATGACTCCGCCCCACAACGTAAAAAGATTAAGCGGGTTAGCGAAAGCCGGCGCAATAATCATTTACCCGACCGACACCGTGTACGGCATCGGCTGCGACGCTACGAACCCCCGCGCCGTGGCGCGCCTCCGCAAAGTCAAGCAACGCCCCGACAAGCCGTTCTCAGTAATCGCGCCCACCAAAAAATGGGTGCGCGACAACTGTTCAATTGACAAGGAAGCGGAGAAGTGGTTGCACAAGCTCCCCGGCCCTTACACGCTAATCCTGAAAATGAAGCGCCAGTGCGTAGCCAAAAACGTGTCCACCAAAACGCTCGGCGTCCGCCTCATAAGCCACTGGTTCCAGCGCGTCGTGAAAAAAACGGGCAAGCCGTTCGTGACTACGAGCGCCAACGTTTCGGGGCGCGGCCACGGCTCAACCAAAAAGGATTTCGCACTCCTCGCCCCGAAAGTGGACGAGGTAATCTTTGATGGCGCACTCAAGAACAAGCCGTCTCAAGTCGTGGACCTCACGCGCGGGCTCGTCTTGCGCCGCTAACGCCAATCAACTTTTACTTCGTCCGTGCGCCATTGCGGGTTCGGCTGCCACTCATCGTAATTCTTGTTCGCCTTGCGCTTTTCCAGGACGCCTTGCCACGCAATCATTGCCGCGTTGTCCACCAAAAACTCGTTGGCTGGCACGAACATTTGCGCGCCGCGCTCCTCGCACATTATCCTGCATTTTTCTTGAAGGATTTTCGAGCACGCCACGCCGCCGCCGAGAAGCAGTTCCTTCTTGTCGCAGTGAGCCATGGCGCGCTCGGCCACCTCCACGAGCATGGAGAACGCGGATTCCTGCAAGGAAAAAGCCAGGTCGCTCCTGTTTTCTCCTGCATCCGCCAGGTGCTTGGCCCTTGTTAAGAGGCCGGAAAAACAGACGTCCATTCCCTTCACGCCGTAAGGCAGTTCAACGTAATTCCTTGACTTCAAGGACAACTCGTATAACGCTGGACCCCCTGGAAACCCTAGGCCTAGGTGGCGCGCGAACTTGTCCAAGAGGTTGCCCGCGCCGATGTCCAGGGTCTCGCCGAAAACGCGGTATTTTTTTCCCTCGTAGGCGATTACTTGCGTGTTCGCGCCCGAAGCATACAACAGGACGGGGTCGCGCGCCTTGCACAACAACCGCCCTATTTCCAAGTGGGCAACGCAGTGATTCACGCCAACCAACGGCGCATCAAATCGTTTCGCCGTTTCAACCGCGTACTCGTAACCCACTTGCAGGCACGACCCGATGCCGGGACCCAGCGAGTAAGCTATTAAATCGGGTTCCGCGCCTTGAAGCGCTTTTCCAATAATCCCGCCGCCGTGCTCGCGGTGCCAGCGCGCCACCTCGCGGGGCACGATGCCGGGGCCGTCGCTTTCAAACGAGTTTTTTTCGTTGGTCACCCGCTTCCGCCCCGTCCATAAGGAGGCGCCGAAGGTGTGCGCCGTGCTCTCAATGCCCAAACAGGTAACGGCCATTGCAAACCAATTTTATTCACGCAACTAATTATTTGTTTAGATTATGAAGGAAATCGCGCGCGGAGCCGAAGCAGTCATTTACCGGGATGCGGATAGCGTGCGCAAGGAACGGCCCAAGAAAAATTACCGCCACCCGGTTATGGACGAGAAAATCCGTAAGCTGCGCACGCGACACGAGGCACGCATAATCGGGCGTGCAGCCAAAGCGGGCATCCCCGTACCGAAAATATTTGGGTGTGACGAGTGTGAAGGACTCATCGTCATGGAACACCTCAAAGGCAAAAAGTTGCGTGACGTATTGGCGGGCGACAAGCGCTCGCTGGAACTGGCCGAAGAAGTCGGCGAATCCGTGGCGCGCCTCCACAAAGAAGGAATAATCCACGGCGACCTGACCACTTCCAACATGATTCTCCACCGCGGAAAGGTCTTCTTCATCGACTTCGGCCTGGGTTTTCACAGCGACCGCGTCGAGGACAAGGCAGTTGACCTCCACCTGTTGAAGCGCGCCCTGGAAAGCAGGCACTGGCGTTTTTGGGAGAAATTGTTTGAAGCAATTTTGAAGGGTTACTTTGCCGGCGGCGGGCAGAAACAAGTCGTGAAGCAAATGGAAACCATTGGGGCGCGCGGCCGTTACCGCCACGACAAGCGGTCAAAGAAGAAGGAACGCCAAAAGGATTGAGAACGCGTTGTAAGCCGCGTGCGCGATTACGCACGGCAGCAACCTTTTTTTGCGCCTCATGAACGCGCCGAGAACCATTGAAACCGCGAACGCTCCCGCCACCTCTGAAACCGAGCCGTAACCGTAGTGCAGGCCCGCAAAC
>Ga0210057_1010673_pt1 | contig 10340 bp, 13 predicted proteins | sample CryGeyCG2114_010_2_FD_183968 | JGI IMG/M metagenome (GOLD analysis project Ga0210057, IMG submission 183968) | Groundwater microbial communities from aquifer - Crystal Geyser CG10_big_fil_rev_8/21/14_0.10 (SPAdes) (version 2) | ecosystem: Environmental > Aquatic > Deep subsurface > Groundwater ...
TCAGCTCCGGTTAATCCCCAAACCACTCCCCCGCCTGACCAAGGTTTGGTTAAGCCAGCCGCATCGCCACAGAGGGTGACAGAGGGATTTTTGGGGATTATAAATCCTTGGGGGATGAGAGCTGATTTTATTTTTTTGTCTTGAAAGTCAATTTTAATTTCTTGTGGTTTCTCAATTATACCATATTCCGTTTCTCTGCCTCGAGGGATTTTCCAAGAGAATCCGCTTTTGGTTGGCCAAACTTCAACATATTTTGAGAAATTCTCTTCGGATTTGAACCATTGAACGCCGAGGCGATAATTTGGTTCGGACAAACCCAAACTTTTTCTAACAATGGAATTAGCGCCATCACACCCAATGATTCTGTCAAAAGATGTAACGAGGTCAGGTAACGTTACATTATAATTTAATTTAATTTCTGCTCCGGCTTTTCTGGCTAAATCAGCAACCAAGTTATCCAATTCAAAATGGCTCATTACGAAAAACTTTCCTGCCCCGTAGGGAACCGAAGGTTCTCCTTCGGGGTTAGAGAACTTAACCTTAATTGTCTTTTTAGGAAAATGGATTAGAACTGAGTTTATCTCGTTTTGGACTATTTTTTTGCTTTCTGGAACAAACCTGAAGATTCTTTCAGAAAAAAGGCCAGAACAGGCCTCTTTGCCGATTTTACCTTTTTTTTCAAAAATGGTCACCTGATGACCTTTTTCAGCTAATTTCCAAGCTAAAGACAATCCCACTATTCCCGCTCCGATAATAGCTACCTTCATACCAAGTTAGGCGCTCGCCTTCGGCTCGCTCTTTAGAAACCCTCGGTTTCTAACGTTTTCGCCTTCAGCGAAAGCCTGTTTTCCTACACAGGGAAACCGAAGGGTTTCCCCGACCCCCTTCCGATGTGAGTTGTCCCTAATTTCAATTTTGATGGGTTCTTTTTCATAAGTTTTAGCGACAATGTAGCCCATGGCAAAAGAAAGCAAAGAAATCAATATTACTCCGACCACCAGAATAATGTCGGCTTTGTAATTTTTGACAAACTGAATCAATTTTGCTAACATAAATTTATGGCTAAGACCAAAGCAACTGGAACTAGTCGGTTGGGAAGGGATTCTTTGCCTAAATACCTGGGAATTAAGCTTGCTGAAGGTGAAAAAGCCAAACCAGGTATGATTATTATTCGTCAAAGAGGCACTAAATTTCTTCCTGGAAAAAACGTCAAACGCGGTGGAGACGATACCTTGTACGCTCTCAAAGAGGGTGTAGTTAAATTTTCAACAAAACATAAAACATCATTCAATAACTCTCAACGGATTGTCAAAATGGTTAGTGTTGTTTAACAGCGGCTTTAATAAACTCTCTGAATAATGGATGGGGGTTGATTGGTCTCGATTTGAACTCCGGATGGAACTGTGTACCAACAAAGAAAGGATGTTTGGGGAGTTCAATAATCTCTACTAAATCTTTTTCTGGATTGATACCGGCCATGACCATGCCTTTCTTCTCTAATTTATCTCGAAAATCATTGTTCAATTCATAACGGTGGCGATGCCGTTCAGAAATAGTAGTTGTCTTGTAAGCTTTAAGACTTAAGGTTTTTGGCTTAATTTTACATTTATACTCCCCTAGCCTCATTGTTCCGCCATACTTTTTCTCTTTTAAAAGAAGACCCTGCTCAGGCATTACATCAATCACGCGAGCGTTAGCGAAGCGTGAAGATGAACGAAGTTCATCGCCTACCGGATGTCGGCTTTCCGGCAAAAATTCAGCTGAGTTGGCTTTTTTCAAACCGCAGACGTTTCTGGCAAATTCAACGACGGCTAATTGCATACCCAAGCATAATCCCAAATAAGGGATTTTATTTTTTCTACAAAATTCAATAGCTTTTATCTTGCCCTCAATGCCCCGGGAGCCAAAACCACCCGGCACAATCACGCCGTCATATTCTTTCAATTCTTTTAACAAATAGGGATTCTTCTCATAAGTCTCAGCCGACAACCAATAAATTTCTGGTTTTCTTTTATGAAACCAACTGGCATGCTTAATTGCCTCAATAATCGAGAGATAGGAGTCCATCAGGGTAAATTTGCCGGTTTCAAAGTATTTGCCCACAATACCAATCCTGACTGGTTTTTTAACTGTTTTAATCACCCTGACCAGTCTTTTCCAGTCTCGGAGATTGCCCTTCTTTTTGATTTTCAGACCGAATTTCTTTAAGATTCTTTCACCTAATTTATCTTTCTCAAAGTTAATCGGTATTTCATAAATTGCTTTAATATCTGGAGCAGAAATGACATCTTCTCGAGAAACGTTGCAGAAAATAGAGATTTTATTCTTTCTGGGTTTATCTAAAGGAACCAGGGATCGAGCAAGAATGATGTCTGGCTGAATACCCGCCATATTCAGCCATCTGACTGCTTGCTGGGTAGGTTTAGTTTTCATTTCACCAATTATGCTAGGAATAGGCAAATAACTGATTAGAATAAAAACAATATCCTTTGGTTGGCTCAGCCGCATCATTCTGGCCGCTTCTAAAAAAAGACTGTTTTGATACTCCCCCACTGTTCCACCAATTTCAATTAAAGCAAAATCGGCTTTGGCTTTCTTAGTTGCTTTTTTAATGCGCCAAATCACTTCTTCTGGGATATGCGGCACAACCTCAACGCATTTGCCACCATATTCTAAGTTTCTTTCCCGGTTAATCACTGACTGATAAACCCGGCCAGTAGTAATATAATTAAAGGTGTTTAAATCTTCGTCAATAAATCGTTCGTAGTTGCCGACGTCCTGGTCGCACTCGGTACCGTCAGCGGTCACAAAAATCTCCCCGTGTTCAATGGGGTTCATGGTTCCAGCATCAACATTGACATAAGGATCTATTTTAATGGCGGTTACTCTAAATCCTTTACTCTTGAGAATTCGGCCAATACTGGCCGTGGCCACTCCTTTGCCAATGCCCGACATCACACCGCCGGCAACAAAGATAAATTTGGGCATTTTATTCTTTTTCTTCAGTGACAATTACTTTTATCTCTACTTCTAAATTGTGGCTGAAACGAATTTTAACTGGAAATTCACCCAGTTCTTTAATGGGTTCTGCTAAAATAATTTGGTTTTTTTTAACATCGAAACCAATCTCTTTTAATTTTTCAAAAATCTTTTGAACGCTGATTGCTTCAAACAATTGTTTTTCTTCACCGACCTTAACCGGCATCATTATTTCTTGGCCGTCTAAACTGGTAGCTAAATCTTGAAATTTTTTAAGGTCTTGCTCGGCTTTTTCTTTCAAAACCTCTTGCTGGGCCTCCAGCCATTTCAAGGATTCTTCAGTGACGGGTTTTACTAAACCTTTAGGAATCAAAAAATTCCTGGCATGACCATCAGCCACTTCCTTGACTTCATATTTCTTGCCTATTTTCTCAACATCTTGAAGAAGAATTACTTTCATACTAATCTATCTTATTGCATTTTTTTAATTATTTCAATGGCTTTATCTAACTGGGGGTCTCTCGCCTCATTGTAGTCCTCCTCGGTCATCTCTATCTTAATATCAGGCTCTAATCCTTCACTTTCAATCGTTTTGCCGCTAGGCGTTAGCCATTTAGCCACGGTTACTTTGAGCGAACCCTCTTTCAGTTCTTCCAGGGTCTGCACTGAACCCTTGCCAAAAGATTTCTCGCCAATCAGCAGAATTTGGCGATTATCTCTTAAGGCGCCGGCTAAAATCTCTGAGCCGGAAGCTGAGCCCTGATTAATTAAAACAACCAAGGGATAAGAAAGAAGTTGGCTAGAACCTTGCGCTTTGTATTCTTTATTTTCTTGTTTGCCGCCAAAATCCTCAATAGTCACAATCTGACCTTTCTCTAAAAACCAACCGGCAATATCCTGGGCTACTTCTAAATAGCCGCCGGGATTGTTTCTCAGGTCTAAAATGATTTTCTTAGCTTGACTATTTAAAATCTCAACGGCTGCCTGACTAAAAGCAGCGCGGCTGACCTCAGAGAATTGATAAAGTTTAATGTAAGCAATGTCAGGGTACCCGTCAACGGGTCGTTTAATTTCCCATTTAATCGAAGGAACCACAATCACGTCTCTGACAATTTTAAATTCCTTTCCTTGAGACCAACCTTCCCTGAAAATTGTCAAGGTGACTTCTGTTCCTTTGGGCCCGCGAATAAGTTTAACTGCCTCATCTGTCGTCAGTTCTCCGGTATAAGTGTCATCTATTTTAACAATTTTGTCGCCAGCCCTTAAACCAGCTCTCTGGGCTGGTGTGCCTTCTAAAGGAGCAATGATTGTCAGTTCACCTTTTCTCATGCCGATTTCCATGCCGACTCCCTGAAACTCGCCCGAAACATCTTCTTTAAAAATCTTGGCGTCTTCGGGCGGCATAAAAACAGTGTAAGGGTCTTTCAAGGAATTAACCATGCCGGAAATCGCTCCGTAAATCATTTTTTGGTAATCGATTTTTGCCGGGTCAACAAATTTCTCTTCCAAAACTCGCCAAGCTTCCCAGAAAAGAGAAAAATCAAATTCTCCGGGCTTGCCTAGTTCAGCATTAATAATGCTTTCAGGCGGCGTAATTGGTATCTGCGATTGTCTAAAGTAAAAACCAGCTCCAAAAGCAATTGAAACTAAAACAACTAAAAAAATTGAGGGAATGATTATTTTTCTCATACTTCGATAAACTCAGTATGACCCTGAATTTTATTGAAGGGTCAACATTGTTTAATTATAGCAAATCTTTAAAAAAATAAAAAGCCATCTCTTATCCCAGGAACGGCTTTTTATTATCAACTTTATTCCAGTTCTTTTTCGACGTCTTTGATTTCTTTACCAATAAACTCTTCAGAGATATTCAAAGCCTCTTTTAGCTTATCTCGAACCTTCCGTTCCGCTTTAGTTAGGCCCGGCTTCTCGTCTAAGAATTCAATTTGCTCTTCCACTTCCTCTCTCAAAGCCTTGAAGGCTCGAGCAACGCTTTCGGCTACCTCTTTAGTTTCTTTTCTCACCCTTTTTCGCCAAATAGAAACTCGATACCAAACATAAAACCCGACGAAAATGGCACCGATGATGAGAACAATTAAAGTAATCATAATGCTAAGGTAGTCTAAGGCTATTTTACCAAACTTTAGTATTATTGGCAAAGCAACGGTTAATTTAATTTTCTCCGTGGGATTGCTCTGGGCGCCTCGCTTGTCAACCGTTATCGCCCAAATTTCGTAATCGCCTTTTTCCAAACTCTTGGGGTTGATGTTTGGGGAACTGTCCCAACAAAAATCCTGAGATGGTTTTCATGTTTCATAACCCTGGTTAATCCGTAATAACTGTCAATTGATTCCAAAATTTCCGGCGGATAAGAAGGGGGGATTAATAATGCTGGAATTATTAATAAAGAAAGGAGTTTTATTTTTGGTTGAATGATAATCAAAGAAACTAAAATTAAAGCAATGCCAGTGATTAAGGAGGTTTTAACTACCCCAAAATAAGAAATTAGAAAAAAGCCAGTAAAGAAAGTCCCGATTATAGAGCCTAGAGTAGCTAAAGAATAAATCTCCCCTGCTCTACCCCCAACTTCTGATAAAGACTGAGTTATCAATTTTACCGATGTTGGAACAACAAAACCCAATAAAAAAATCGGCAGAGCTAAAATGAAGAGAGCAGTAAATAGCGGACCCCAAATAATATCAAAACTAACTGAAAAAGAAAATACTAAACGGGAAATCCGAGAAACTAAAGCAATATAGATGCCAAGCGAGACGATAATTAAACCTAAAGTATTGATGTTTATCTTTCCTTTATCAGCCAATTTTCCTCCGTACCAATAACCCAGAGCTAAAAAAGTTAAAGTGACGCCGATTAAAGAAGTCCAGACATAAATTGTGGAACCGAAAATTGGAGAAATGAGTCTGGTGCCCAATATCTCCAGTTCCATAGAGATAAAACCAGCCAATACGGCAACTATTCTGATTTTGTTAGTTAAGCCAATCATATTAAAAAGATGGAGCAAATCACCAAAAAATTCCCCAAACTATTTTTAACAATTTTAGCCATTACTTTATTTTAACAAATTTTAAAGCCTTTATTTTCCCACAGCTTTGCTCTTGACATACTTTCTTGATTTGCTATAATGATAATGTGATAACACTCTGGAGTATCCTTCGGGATAGCTCCAGATTTATTTTTGGGCTATTTCATCCTTTAATTTGCGTAAATCAATATATTTTGCCCGTTCCAATAACTCCTTTGAGATATGGCCTCTCGTAGATATTACGATAATGCGTTTGCCAGCTTTTTTAATCCTATCAACGGGTGTAGCAAAATCGCTGTCTCCCGAAATTAATATTGCGGTATCGTATTTGTCTTTGGTATCATCCATTTCAAAAGCAAGCTCCATATCAAGATTATTTTTCCATTTATATCCGCCGCTATGGTCTTTTATTTTCTTTACCACTTTAGTACGAACAATATAGCCATTAATCTCTAACATATCAAGAAACTTTTGCTGTTTTGTGTTGTGTTCATCTTTACCGCTATAGATAAAACACTTCACGTCTTCGCCGCATTCTCCCTTGAAGTATCTCATTAACTTTTCATATTATAAATTTACTAACCATTGCTTTATTTTATCAACTTTTTCTTTGTTCAACAAACCTCAATATTAGAAAAATTATTGATAAAAAGCCGAAAGCGGCAAAGAGCTGGCCGACTAATAAATTGCCCTTTTCCACTTCTGCTCTAACCGCCGCCGCCATTGAGGCTAAACCCAAACGAGCCAAGTCCCATTCGTTTCTGTCTGGTTTTAAAAAGCCAATAGATATTTCTCTTTTATCAGAAATCAAATCTTTATCAGTGTCAGCGCTTAAAGGATTAGTCTGATAAACAAACAATTCCTCTTCGTCGGTCAAACCATCATTATCGTCATCAGTATCAAGATTATCTCCCGAACCATCAACATCAGTATCTTGCCATTCAGTCACGTCTAAAGGAAAGGCATCTTCTGAATCTTTAATTTTATCTTTATCAGTGTCTGGATTTAAATAATCAGTCCCCCGAACTATTTCTTCGTCATTGGTTAAACCATCGTTATCATTATCATTATTTTGAGTGTCGCCGATGCCATCGTTGTCACTGTCCAAATCAACAAAATAACTTTCTCTGGCAGCTGCATCATTGTCCGGACTTTCATCCGAGGGTCTTGTAGCGACAATTTTCGCTTTAATATTAAAAGTACCTTGTTCAAAAATCCAATCAATAAAAACATCATCGTAAGTGTCAACTTTAACCGAAATCGGCTGCGGGTCAGCTATTTCTTTGTCATTAATTAAAAAAATCACAAAGCCGTAAACATCAACATCTCCCACGTTGAAAACCCGGGCAAAAATCTTGACCCTATCCCCTACTAAAGCGTTTTCCTTAGAAAAAGTAATGTCAGAAACATTCAGAGAAAGGTCTGTTTTAGCAAAAACAGAAAACCCAAAACCAAGCAGTAAAACTACCAATATCACTGAAAAAATTTTATCAACTCCCATATAATTATTTTATTTTACAAATAATCTGCAATAACAGTGCCCATCTCGTTCAAGTTCTTGACGGTGCCAGACACAGGGACAAATCTTTAGTTTGTCCTCGGCTGGATTGCCGCTAACTCTGCGGCAAGGGCAGTATCTTTGCCCATATTTCTTTTCATTTTCTAACAAGCCCTTAATCACTCTTTCCACCACTTCCCTATCTGGATTTAACCTGAAGCCACTTTTCTCAGCGTACTCTTTGTAATCTCCAATTATTTTCTCGATATTTTCCATATGTTTTATTATTTTAGATTTTTCTCTAACCATTCTCTAATTAATTCCTCTGACTGGACTCCTATAAATCCGGCGACTGGCTTACCTTCCTTAAACAGCAAAACAACAGGTATTCTATCAATCTGATATTCTCTGGCAATAACCGGAGACTCATCTATGTTAAGCTTAGCAAAAATCATTTTATCTTTATATTCTTCGGCTATTTTTTCCAGGATTGGAGAAAGCATAAAACAAGGAAAACAATGAGCCGACCAAAAATCAACCAAAATTGGCTTCTCGGTATTTTGAATTTCCTTTTTAAAATTTTTATCAGTTAAAATAAGTGTCATTTTTAACGAACAATGAATTTTGCCAGATACATAATCGCAATACCGACCAGAAAACAGGCAAAAGACAATAATGATTTTCTAAGATTTTCTTCTTTTCTGATTTCAGGAATCAGGTCTGATGTGGAAATATAGAGAAAACCACCGGCCGCTATTGGCAAAAGATACATGGTGAGGTTTCCTAAACTAAAAGATAAAAAATAGCCGACCAGAGCTCCTGCCACGGCAGTCAAAGCAACCGAGAAGTTAAGAATTAATGCTTTAGCCTTTTTAAACCCAGCATAAAGCAAAACGCCGAAGTCGCCGATTTCCTGCGGTATTTCATGAAAAGCAATAGCCAAGCTAGTCGCCACGCCTAATCTGACATCGATTAAAAAAGTGGCGGCAATAATCAAACCGTCAATGAAGTTATGAATGCTGTCCCCGATAAGATTCATATAGCCGAAAGTATGGACAGGGCAGACTTCCTTGTGGCAGTGCCGCCAATGAAGGAGCTTTTCAATCAGAAAAAAAAGAATAAATGAAGCTAAAACCAAAGAAAAGAGAACGGTGCTTGGCAACTGTTCTGAGGCTTCGGGCATTAAATGAATAAAAGCGCCGCCCATTAAAGTGCCGGCAGAAAGGGCAACCAAAAACAAAAGAATCTTCTCGGTTAGTTTTTTCTTGATAACAAAAAATAAAATCCCGACCAATGAGCAAGAACTTATCAAAAACGAAGCAATAATAATACAAATTAAAACGGGCATTTTTTTATTCTACCCCTTCAAGTCATTCAGGGCAAGCAAAAAACCGAGCCTTTGGCGATAAATAAAAATAAGCTCGTTATTTTGACGTTATTTTGATAACGAGCTTATATCTATTTTATAGAGGTTCTTCTCGATGACTTCCCAAGCATCATCTATTCCTTTGATTTTCCACCCAAAAGTGATTTCTCTTTTTTCTTGATGGCGAGTTATCCAAATTGCCCACAGGCCAGCCCGATTGGCACTTTTAATATCTCTCTCAAATTGGTCTCCAACATAAACTGATTCACCAGGAGCAATGCCACCTAAATTTTGGAAAGCCTGATAAAAAATCATGGGATGGGGTTTCTTAAAGCCGACTTCCGAACTCCAGACTTTAACATCAAAATAAGAAAGGATTTTGAGTTTTTCCAGAACTTCTTCGTGAAATCGGCCAGGGAAAGAAGTGTTAGAAATTATCCCCAGCTTTAAGTTCTGGCTTTTTAACTTCTTTAAAAGAGCTATAACTCCTTTACGCAATCTGGCTGGTTCCTCCGAAGATGGGTCATAAATTAAAATACTGCCGATGTCAAAAAAAACAGCTTTGATATCCATTTTCTACCTCCTCATTATTAATGTACTAAACTTCAGGTTCTTAAGGTTGTAAAATATCTTCGGTTCGGCCGTCAATTGAAATAATAACACTGTTGACAGTAGAAAATTGCTTAAGAGTTTCGGTAATTTGGGCTCTAATTGCCGCCACTTTGCAAGACCCGCCAACCTGGAACTCTAATTGCTCATCAAAATCAACTTTAGCTAAACCATCTTTAATCGTCAAACTTTGAATTCTCACTCCAGAGTTAATATTTGAAACGAAACCTTGATTAATTTCTTCTTTGGTTGCGCCTCTCAAAAGAGCTTCTAAGGCGGCACTCGCCACGGCCTGGGTTTTTGGAACCTCTCTCTCAAGGGCAATGGTTTTAGAACAATCAAAATAGGGTTCGTTAACAAAACGGGAATCGCTTAAAGATATTTTCACCACCATCTTTTCTTTTGTTTCTTCGGTTACTTCTTTAAAAACAACTGGCACTCTCAATTCATCAGCATTTTCTGGCAATCCTGATGGGTTATCTTTCTCTAAAATTAATACGCCTTTTTTGGTCGAAGAAACAGCCAAAGGAAGAGTGGCGGAAAATTGTACGAAATCTTCTGTCATCCAATTTCCCAAGGCCTGAGCGACAGTTATGCCCAAAAGAAAATTGTTCTCATCAAAAAGTTTAATTGGAAAACTAGCTTCAAAAAACCAAAGGCCCCTGGCCTCTCCTTTAATAAAAAGCGGGTTTTCGATAATTTGATTGGGACGAGGATTGCTTAGTCTTATCAAATCGGCTTTTTCCAATTCGTTGCCAATATCTTCTTCCCCTTGATAACTCCAAACCAAAAATCCAGCAACTAAAATAATAAACAATATTCCGATAAAAATTAATTGCTTCATA
>Ga0210057_1010674_pt1 | contig 10339 bp, 7 predicted proteins | sample CryGeyCG2114_010_2_FD_183968 | JGI IMG/M metagenome (GOLD analysis project Ga0210057, IMG submission 183968) | Groundwater microbial communities from aquifer - Crystal Geyser CG10_big_fil_rev_8/21/14_0.10 (SPAdes) (version 2) | ecosystem: Environmental > Aquatic > Deep subsurface > Groundwater ...
TTGCAGCTGTGATGACTGTGATACTTTCAGTAGGCATCAAACATATGGCGGAGAAAAATGCCATTGTCCGTCGACTTTCTGCTATCGAATCGCTCGGAAATACGACGATTATCGCCACAGACAAGACCGGCACGCTGACAATGAATGAGATGAGCGTCAAGCATGTTTGGGTTGATGGAGGAGATGAAAAGTCAAAATCTCACGAGCTACTGACAATAAATGGAGTGCTATGTTCTACAGCGTCTTTGGTTGACACTCATTCATCTGTTGGACAAGGTGATTCTTTTGAGGTTCTAGGCGATCCGACGGAAGGGGCTCTACTGACTTATGCGAGAAAACAAGGAATTAATGAGCATGAGTTAAGGCAGCAATGGGAGTCGATTGAGGAGATCCCATTTGATTCGGTAACTAAAAGAATGAGTGTAATTGTGAAAAATGGCGCGACTCATCTGTACTCAAAAGGAGCGCCTGAGTCAATTCTTTCAGTTTCCTCCTACATTATGCAAGGGGCAAAGGTGGTTGAGCTGACAGATTCAAAGAGGCATGAGATCAATAAACAACTCGAAGAATGGGCTCGTCATGGCTTTCGAGTGCTTGCTTTTGCTTACAGTGAAAAGGAAAAAATTGACAAAAACCTTGTATTTTTAGGAATGAGCGCCCTTCATGATCCACCTCGACCTGAGGTAAAAGAAGCATTAAAAAGGGCAAAAAATGCTGGAATAAGAGTTGTGATGATAACCGGGGACAATGAGCAAACTGCAGAGTCGATAGGAACTAGTATTGGGCTAGTTGAGAAAGGAGATGCAATTGTCACAGGTGAGCAAATAGATGGTTATGGCGACAAGGAGTTGATGGAAATATTACCACACACTAGAATTTTTGCTCGGACGACACCGTTTCACAAAGCCCGAATTGTCAAAATGTATCAGAAACTTGGAGAAATTGTGACAGTGACGGGCGATGGCGTCAATGACGCCATCGCCCTCAAACAAGCCGACGTGGGCGTTGCGATGGGAAAAGTGGGGACTGATGTGGCGCGCGAAACTGCCGATATGGTGATACTTGATGACAATTTTGTGACGATTGTAAATGCTGTTGAGGAGGGGAGAAATATTACACTTCGATTGAAAAATTCGATTAAATATTTACTGACGGGAAATTTATCCGAAGGTATGACGCTGTTGACTGGGCTTTTGCTTGGGTTTCCTCCGATTTTATTGCCGATCCAGCTGCTTTATATAAATCTGATTTCAGATGGAGTTCCGGCACTGGCAATGGCTTTTTCTCCAAAAAATACGGACGTAATGAAACATAAACCAGATACGTCGATGTCCCTATTGAATAAAAAAGACTACAAATATATTATTCTGGTTGGCACATTGATAACAAGTATCGTGATGTGGGTGTATGTATTTGTTGCTCCGGAAGGTCTAAAACAAACTGTGACTTTCTCGGTGATGGCTTTGATTCAAGCCTTTATTTTTATTGATATTTGGTTTTCTCAAACGACCGAGAAGCATCTCAAAAAACTACTTCCAAAAATATTCTTTATTACCGTAGGATTGCCTATAGTCTTCCAGTTTTTCTTAGTGAGCGTGCCATTTTTAGCATCGATATTTAAAGTAGAAGTTATCTCATCATTTGAGTTTATTTTCTATTTTCTCATCTCTTCCTCATCATTGTTCTTTTTGCAAGCATTTCGATTGCTGCCTAAAAGTAACAATTCCAAATAATTAGTTAGAGTTGTCGACTGCTTTTATTATTGAATCTGCATTAATTTCAACAAACGCGAGAAGCTCATCCGGTGTCCCTGATCGTGGCGTCTTTCTGACTGCAAGGTGGGTGTATTTGACGTTGACATTGTCATTGATTAACACTTGGCTCACAGCCGAGCCTAAGCTACCATCTGGATAATGATCTTCGACAACGATCACATGGCCTGTCTTTTTTGCAAATTTTACGATCGTTTTTTTATCGATTGGCTTGACTGAGTAAGCATCAATTACTGCGATATTTATGTTTTTTCTGGCAAGTTCTTTCTGAGCTTTGAGAGCCTCATGTACGGTTATACCTGCTGCAACCACGACCGCATCATCATTTTCTGTTGAAATAAGCACCTTTGATCCACCGATGGGAAATGATTCATTTGTTTTATATAGTGATTCTGTTTTTGCTCGTGTAAGTCGAAGATAAGAAATTCCATTGTGGGTGCGGAGTTCTTTAACGAGCTTGATTGTTGAAATAGAATCCGACGGATATAGTACAACAGAATGAAGTAACGCGCGCATCATCGCAATATCCTCAAGTGCCATCTGTGAAGAACCATCTTCACCGATTGAAACTCCAGCATGCGATCCGACGATGTTGATATTTGGATCGCTATATTGACACATTCTAATCTGGTCATATGCTCGGCTCAAAAATGCAGCAAAACTTGATGCATAAGGTATAAATCCGATCTTACTCATTCCGAGTGCGACAGACACCATATTTTGCTCGGCGATAAACATCTCAAAAAATCGATCCGGTGCTACTTCTTTCATGGTTTCGGAGAAGGTTGAATTTGAAGTTTCGGCGTCAAGAACTACTACATTTGGATCGTTTGCAATGAGTTTAATAGCCTGGCCATATGCTTCGCGAGTGGCCATTTGCCCTTCGGGAATTTTCAATTCTGAATTTTTAATTTTCAGTTCATCGCTACTCTTTACCTTCAAAATTTCAATTTTCCCCGGCATATGGACTGTGCCACGAGCATCAAAATCAATTTCACCCAACTCTTTGATGGCGACTTCCATCATATCCTTTGGAAGTGGTTTTCCATGCCAGCTATCTTTGTCCTCCACAGATTTCACGCCCGCACCTTTTTTGGTCTTGGCAATGATCATTGTTGGTTTAGTAGTTGGTAGTTGGTAGTCAGTAGTTGGTAAATCCGATAGGGCTTTTTGGACCTCTTTCATATCATTTCCATTTTCGATGATAATAGTATTCCAGCCAAATGATTTACATCGATCTTCGTATGTTTTGAGATCCCAGCCAAGCATGGTTTCACCCCGCTGACCAAGTCTGTTTACGTCGAGAATGCCAACTAAATTGTTTAGTTTATATTTTGAAGCAACTTGCATTGCCTCATATATTTGACCTTCTGAAAATTCCGAGTCTCCCATGAGAACGTAGACCATAGGAGTACGAGTTAGATTCCGTCCTCGCTTCATCCTCCCGTCAGTGCTCTCTTCGTTGCGCGCTGTCGGGACCCCTCCAGCTCGTCCACCTAACTCGATTATTGTTTGCATTCGTAATTTTATCCCCAGCGCCATTCCTATTCCCACCGAAAGTCCTTGTCCGAGAGATCCTGTCGCGACATCTACCCAAGGCAGATCAGTTGTCGGATGACCTTCAAATCGCGATGTGAATTTTCGCAGCGTCAAAAGTTCGTCATACTCAACTACGCCTGCGGCGCGATAAAGAGCGTAGAGGAGGGGAGCGGCATGACCTTTTGATAAAATGAAACGGTCGTTAAAAATATAATTTGGGTCGTCAAAATCATATTTGAAGTGACCATCAAACCAAAGTGCGGTCATAAGCTCGACTGCTGAGAGCGAGCTTGTCGGATGTCCTGAACCTGCGGCTGTGGTCATTTGGAGGATGTCGTGGCGAACGAGGTTTGTGAGTGCTTTGAGATCAGTTTTCATATGAAATTAGTATAGCATATGGAAAGAAATTTGAAATAATAACATCCTGCAAGACGTATGCTTTTCGAGACCTTCAGAGTAGTCTGAAAAATAGGGACTGTCCCGAATCGGGACAGTCCCTAAATGTGATAATTTCAGAGCTGAGTTCGGGAACGTCTTTATTAATTAAAATATTATAGTTACGTGATATACTATGAGCCATTAAGAAGTTTAAAAAATAATTATTAATGAAGCTACGACAAACTCCGCCGATATTTTTAGATCAGAGATTTGCACATACTCCTGATGACTTATTACCAGGCATGGCGGTATTGAGGCCTGAACAAGGCAGAACTGTGACTCAAAGATCTCACACTATTGAGCGTGAGGGGATTCCAACGGTTACTTCGTGGGGGATTGATCATATGGCTGGATATCCACCGTTGTCATTTTTAAAAAGAGAGGTTAAATTACTGACGCAAAACTTAGCGGTCACAATATCTAAATATAATGATGCATTAATTGTAAGATATTCTTTGAACTACGTTGACTTTGGGACTAGTGTTAGCCTAGTAGATGCATTTTACGAAAATAGGACATTAGGGTTAGTCAAAACAAAGGAAAGAGTCATTGATCCCGCAATAATGACTAATGGTTTTTTCAATAGTTTTACTCTAGGCGGATTGGATTTTTCATACAAAAATAATGGATTTACAGCGGTGTTTAAAAATGCACCTAGCATTGAGGGCTATTCTCTAACCGCTCCGAGTGAAATCAGTGATGGTAAATGGTTGGAAATGCACCAAATTCTAAGCGTAGAAGAGCCATGGAGGTACTGGGCAGTAGACAGCATTCCTGAATACCTCGGCTTTTTTAGTACTTCAGAATAACCTATAAAAAAAGGACTATCCCGATTCGGGACTATCCCGAAACGGGACTATCCCTAAATCAGAGGTAAAATGTGAAGTAATCTGATACCCTATTTCCTTATGGAAAATGTCCAAGAAAGAGCTCGAAATATTCATCCTGCTGAAATAGTAGAGAGATTGCTTCAAAAATCTATACCGATGGATATCCCAGGAAATATGACGACCATGGATTATGGAGATTTTGTGATTGTCGATGAGGGAGGACATATGACCTTGCATGCAGTTTTAACACAGCCCGCTGAGGATGTAGCAGATCTTTTATGTCTTGCGAGTACGCATGAAGCAGAAAATGAAACTGTCTATCCAGGAAGTAGTTGTAGATTGATCAAGCGAGATGGATTATTTTATTACCAAAAATCTGATGGAAGTTTTGTAATTCTCCCAAAAACCGAAGATGCGACATATGTCAGATTGCCTGACGATCGGTTTGGAGCGATTCGTGAAGAGTCAGATGTTCTATATGAGGAAAAAATGCGACATATGAGAAGTATCGGAGCATTGTCGATAATTAGTTCTTCGATGTTGCTTGCCGGTACGTCAGTGTTAAATCATATAATGCGGCTCAAATCAGGACCAGAGACGGCAGTATTTGTCGCGGGACTGTCAGCGATAGTTGCCGCTCGATTATTCGCTAAGCTTGACAAAGAATCTTCTGAGCATGAAAGAGCGCTTTCTAAAAGGTTCCAAGAAGAATATGAAAGATTCTTGGAAGATATTGGAATCGACCCGGATATAATTCGCTTGACAAACAACCTATAATATGGAATAATACACATGTATTACATATTTAAATTCAAATATGAGTCAAGTAATTGGTTTAGAAATGGGAAGAATCAACTACGGTTTAAATAATCCTGACGCCATGCGTCTTGATATTGATCCAATGTATAGAAGAGGTAAAGGTCGTTTCAAAGAATTGTCTAAAAAAATTATTCCAATTGTAATTACCTTATTAGCTTTAGCGGCATGTGGTACGGGTAGTACTGTTGCGGCTCCTGCTGTTGATGCTTCACCTACTAGTCCACCAAGTTGCGCAACCGCCAGGCTTGGTAGTTCGGTCATGAGTTTGGCCGGTGAATTGGGAGGTGGCTATAATTCAATCGTGACTGTGGATCGTGAAAATGATGGGGTAGTAGATTTTGAAGGGTCTCCACATGAAGGTGGCATGATATATTTCAACACCGATGGTAGTCCAAATTCAGTAGTGTGTTTAATAAAATAATCTACCTCGTCACCTGGAAGCTCTTGACCTGCTCAAGGAGTTTTTTTGCCTCTTCATCCTCTTCAAAATGTTTTCTCACTGGCGTGAGAAGTGCGTCAAGTTTTTCGATCACGGCACTTTTCAAATCCATCGGATGAAGGCCTTTTGATGCGTAGTCTAGCTCCAATTCCTCATAACTGTTGTATGTTTTATCCCCCCCAAATTTCTCCGGACGTGTGATCGTGAATCGCGCATCGCCCACGGCGAAACGTTCAGATTCTTGCATTGAGGGGAAGATGATGTACTTACAGTACTCAAGCACCGGGTTTTCTTTAATTTCTCCCTCAGGAGCCCAGGCTTTTCCGATTTTCCGTTTAATATCTTCTGAAGTGTCAGTCATGAAAATTGCCGAGTCTGGATTTGACTTTGACATTTTCAGTTTGATCACTCGAGAAATTTTCTCTTCAGCGCTTTGCTCATTGTCAATTTGTGATTCATCGTTCGTAACTTTCTGAAGTCCTTGCAGCATATGATGACTCACGACCACTGGTTTCCAGTATCCGAGCAGTGGTCCGACTTCACGTGCGAGCATATTGACTTTTCTCTGGTCCATCCCCAGTTGGGTGATTTTAGCTCCAAGCATGAAGATATCAGCGACCTGCATACACGAATAAATGATATGTGCGCCTGTGAGCTTATCCATCGAATCTTCCCGTCCCATCATCTCAGCAGTCCGTACAAATCGTTTGAGCGCGTTTGATTTCCCGACTTGAAGTACCAATTTCCAGTAATCTGGATTTTTGGCCATGTCTGAAGCCCAGTGAAACTCGACCATATCCATGTTCATGCCACAAGCCTTCCAGACTTCGATAAAGTACTTTCCTACGATTTGGATTTTTTCAAGGTCTCCACCCATTTTGTTATTTGCCATCGCGTGCCAGTCCGCGACCCACATCTTGAACGTTATTCCTGCTTTTGTCATCTTGTTGACATTGATAGCTTTCAAAAGTCCTTGGGCGATATGAATCTGTCCCGAAGGTTCAAAGCCGTCATACGCGATCAGATCTTCTCCTGACTCAAGCAGGGTTTTGAGGTCATCATCGGTGATGATTTCTTCTCCGACTTCTTGGATGAGTTTGATTTTTTCTTCTGTGGTCATGTGTTTATTATACCCTAAAATTTAGGGGAGGTGAAAAGGTTGTATTTCATACACCATCATACTTTCTTGATTTAGGTGTATAATACATACTAAATATGTAGTTAGTATGTTCGTATGACAGTATCTCCTGAATTATATAGTTCAGAGTCAGGAATCAATACGCTTGCCCTTGGAAGCGTAGCTTCTGAGTGGCCTGGTCACTCTCATATCTTTACTCCAGATTCACCCCTTCCCGCAGTTCGTATAGAAGGGATGGAACAAACTTCTCCTGAGCTTCAGAGCATGGTTCTCTCTCAAATAGGTGGGATTTTGGGAATTGAGATTGACGAACCAACATTCGCAGCTATAAAAGACAAAGTGGGGACAGGTGTATCGTCATTATTTACTTGTGCTGGGTGGGGACATTCTTATGAGGCATACATGATGGCACTTGGGTTTATACAAAGCGATATTCCTGTGGTTTATGGTCAAGCTGATGGGATAGTCGAGGAGATTGACGAGAAAGCATATGGTCCATATGCGCAGAAGATCGAAGCTCATAAGGCAGTGCAGATAGGCGAAGAAGTGTACAAATTTCTGAAGGATCAGGGACTGGCAGACGGAGTTGCAATGCAGACGAAAGCACACATTCTATCAGTTTTTTTTGGACTTGAAGATTTGGCAGACGGAAGCGTGGACGCAAATGGCGTGGCAGCGGTGAATGTACCACTAGAAGGACTGCTGCCATATCGGTTGATTTACAGGCAATTACTAAAAGGTATTCAACAACTAAATTATCGCCTAAGTGACAAAGCGATTGGGAAAGTGATAGGACAGTTTATGAAGGAATTGGGAGTTTCAAACGGTTATTCTGCAAACCCTCCGGTTGTCCAAGGGCTTAATAAAAAGAGGAATAATATAGACGTAGTCGCCAGTCATGTGGATGTTGGATATCCTCGTGGACCGGATGGAAGGTTCAATCCTGGCCCTTCCGTCGAGTTCGTCTCCGTAAGTCGGGATCAGTTGACAGTTGTACCAGATCAAGTTACTGCCGGAATCGTAAATGATTATTATGGTCATAAGAAAACTATGTGGGTAGGGGATAATGTCGGCCCGATCGATATTGAAAACCATCTGGGAAAGTGGGCAGATACGAGTCGAAAGCGGAAGATTTTACTTTCGACGTCAGGGCACGGCGCCAATGCTGACGAGCTTTCAAAAATGGTTGATCAGTATCTTGAGTATCAAAGTGCACACCCTGATTCACCATATACTTGTGTTGTTTTCGTGGGTGATCATTTGACAAAAGGAAATAATGCAAAAATCAACGACCTCATTGAAAAAGTTCGTGTAGCAGGTGGGCAAGAGTTTCAAGCAAGCTGGCGGGAAAATATCGAAGAATTTGAGTCGAATGTGCGAGCTGCAAAAGGGCTTGTGCTCGTGGGAACCGAAGACATGATCCAGACTGCACGAGTCAAGAATATGCTTCAAAATGAAGTGCACGTTGAGGCGGTGAAATCCGGTGAATCGCACACGATGAATCCACATCACGCGACAGCGACATATTTGCTCAAGCCAGCTCCTCCCAATGAGCCATTTAACGGCATTTACGCTCTCACGCGTGGTGGATCGTTTGCGAGACATCCGATCTGGCGTGATTATCTTCATAATTACTACAAAAATCAAGGCCTTACAGATGAACAAATTAATGTTGCTATTTCGCAAATTCCTGGACTTGAAAAAGACCATCAAGAAGAGAATTTCTTTGATGAACTTGACCTCAACTTTGAGTCTGGTCGAATTCGTGAGGAAGCCATGCGTGGGGTTTTGAATATTACAAACTCGATAGTCCCGACGATGGCACTTGTGATCGCAAACGCACTGGGCATTGAGCTTGATGAAGTGAGGCGTCGAGAAATTCAAGCAAGGATTGCCGAGTACCATACTTCAGAAAGAGTGAGAAAGCAGGCACTTATCGAAAATCTTTACTCAGGAATTACTGAAGGTTTTTCGAGCAGACAGGAAGAAGAGTATCAAAGATTAACGCCAGAACACTCACTTGTTGCGCCGACTGCGGTTGGCATCGGAATACTTGTTACTGCGCTAGCATTTGCATTACGGAAAAAACGTAAAATACGGGTATTATATAAAGAATCCATACCCCCATGGGGTATGTCACTTAACCATCGCAGCCACATTAGGAGAGCTTAGTACTTTTCCAAATAAATATTGATTTATTCCGAAATAAGAAGCTTTACGAAACCCTTCAAGATCAAGCCCCATCTTTTCATAGAAACCTTTTGCAGTAGGCTGACCGGCGACCTCCATCTTATGAGCTTTATCAAGTTTTGCTAATTTTTCCCATTCATTTACCAACATCTTTCCAATTCCAACTCTTTGAAACTCTGGCAAAATTCCAAGCCAGCGGCAAAAAGAAACACCACCATAAGGCATGTCGATGACCGCAAAGCCGACAATAGAATTGGTTTCGGTATTTTCCCCAATTAGGATGATTTTCTCATTTCGCCGTATCCAGTATTGGAGCGTCTGCACATTGTAAATTCTCTCAAGAAGATAGGACTTAACTTTTTCAGAGTAGCCAGGAAATTGGGTATTTAGGACATCGACAAAAGTCGGATAAAAACGTGTGACGTCTGAAGCAGTGAGGCGGATAATATTTGTTTTCAATTATTAAATTGCTAAACTGTTAAATTGTTGAATTGCTATATTGCTAAATTGCTAAACTGTTAAATTGCTGTATTGTTAAATATTTTGAGCTAGCAATTAAGCCATTTAGCAATTAAGCAGTTTAACAATCAATCAAACTGCTTGATAAGGCCGTAAATCTTCTCTTTGATTGACTCATTGACTTTGACCAAAATGATTCCAAAATCGGCTTGTCCATAGACGACGATTGAGCCAAGTGGGGCTAAAAGTGCCGCTGGAAGGACCAGCAGATCTTCCTCTCCTTTTATAACAATTTTCACTGCTTTATTTTTCAAAATAAGTTTTTCGATCTGTTTTTTTATTTTTCTAACAGCTACACTTCTTATCAAACCAGCTGGATTTGTGACATCGTAAACTTCTTTTTTCCGACCGGGTGATATTTTCATACGTCGGGTTCGATAATCAACTATCGAAATATCTGGGGTCAGGCCAGCCTTCTTGAGCGAGTCGCTGATGACATCTCCCACCGCAATGACCATGGTTGGCTCAAGCCGGTTGATTTTTTTGACAGCCTTTTGAGCAGTAAGATTGGCAAAACGAAGCTCTCCTTCGATTATCATGCCGAGTGGTTTTCGCATCAATTCGCGCATTCGAGGAGGAAGAACGCGTTCGGTTGACTTTTGAAATTGTGATGCAAATGTATATCCTGATCTATTTATTTTCCCTTGGCGGATCA
>Ga0210057_1010676_pt1 | contig 10338 bp, 14 predicted proteins | sample CryGeyCG2114_010_2_FD_183968 | JGI IMG/M metagenome (GOLD analysis project Ga0210057, IMG submission 183968) | Groundwater microbial communities from aquifer - Crystal Geyser CG10_big_fil_rev_8/21/14_0.10 (SPAdes) (version 2) | ecosystem: Environmental > Aquatic > Deep subsurface > Groundwater ...
TGAAACCTCTGGTAGACTCGCAAGATAGGCAGAAGAGGAACAAATCACCTTTGGAGCTATCTATCAAGAAGAAAGGCAAACTTAACTGGTATCTTTTTATCAAGAAATCATGCCGTTAAATGAACGTCGCCCCAACCGCCGCCACGCAGGAACCCGTAGACAGTAGTATTGGAAACTGTCCCATCAGAGTAAATACGACCTACGCCATATGTGGCATCATAGGCAGTAGCTAGTGGCCTAACTTTATCATAGGTCAAAGTACCGTAAGTGGTGAGAGCGGTAAATTCTCTCCAATTAAATCCAGGGGTGCCACTTGTTGGCTGGTCTTTGCCTTGGATTGTATCGTTAGTCCATTCCCAGACGTTTCCGGCGACATCCCAGACATATGAACCGTTTGAAAGGGTAAATACCCGTTTCTGGTTTCCGGCCGTGCCCGATGTATTGTTGGCGGTGTTGGTGGGACAGTTAGCTGGAGCTTCGGTTGTCCCCGCCGTATCGGTATACGCACAGGCGTTATTGCCTGTATCGGTCGTAGAGGCTACCATTGCCAGAGCTGGTGCGTTATCATTGTGACCCGCAAACAAGTAGCCACTACCAACCGAACCAAGACTCCAGTTACCAGCTTGCGCTTCGGCGTTTCTGGCAACTGTCATCCATTCGTTATTGGTGATCAGGTGGGCCGCTCCTCCGGCGACCGTTACCGCTGCACATCGGGCAATGGAGTTGGTCTGGGAAATGTTGGCGATCGGGTATCCTGAGGCAACGGAAACCACTCCTTTGATGTTTGTAGCCGTACAGGGAGTGCCCGAATCGGAATAGGTATGATAGCCTGAATCAGGAGCAATAAGACCGGTTGTTAAATCTGAAGTTGCTGCACATTTGGCCTCGTACTTCATCGCCAAAAAGTCGGTGGTTGAATACGTGCTGTTTCCGGGGACGATTACCCATCCGGCCGGAGTAGTGGAACCAGAAACGGCCGCCAAGCTCCATGAACTCGTATCAGATGAAAACGCAGGATTGATGATTTTATTGACGCCGGTTACGGGACGGGCCCCACTGTCGTCAACTGTTACTAACGCACTATCATAAGTGTAATTTCCGGCGTTAGCGGTATTGAATGTCCAGGTTTTAGTCGTGTCATTCAGCGCAAAAACGAAGGGCAACTTAATGGCAGCAAAATAAGTGGCAAATACAAAGCCAAAAACGGCAAACAACAAAGCGGCCAGATTAAACTGGAAACGTGAGAAGCGGAATCGTGGTTCAAATAGATATCTTTTTATTCTCCACATATAAAAATAGACCTCTTTAACTAATACCATAAATAATAAGAAATATGTGGAAAATATACAAGAGGAACTTGGAGTCTCGCCCAATACATGTATCCGAATGTATTAAGTTTAAAGGAATCATAATTGTCCTGAAATTTAGGATGATAAAAATGATATAATTTCAATATGAGACTACCCAAACAACTTCAATCAGTTTTATGGTCGGTAAACATTGATAATCTTAGTTCAGAAAGGGATAAATACTATATTATTCATCAGATTTTATCATACGGTCGCCTTACTGATATATCATGGCTTATGCATAATTATCCAAGAAAAGAAATCAATGAGGTTTTTATGGTATCGTTTAAAGATTATGCCCGTCCCCGTTTTTATTTTGTCAAGGATGCTGTCCTCGGATTGAAACAATGGCATCCCGATGAAAAATATTATGTCAAAAATATATCTCGAAATATTGGATAACGAAAGACTCACTATTTTCAACAAGTTGAAAGCTTTTGAAAATGAGGGGTATCTGGCTGGAGGAACTGCATTGGCATTCCAGTTAAACCATCGGATTTCGGAAGACTTTGACGTTTTTATCAATTGGGAAATAGACAACAAACTACGCCTTAAGGTTAAGGAAATATTCGGAGACGTTACGTTTTATGTAAACTCGACGGACCAGATTAGTTTTATAACCCAAAACAATATTAAGGTTACCTTTCTTTGGTATTATTTTAAACCTCTTAATCCAACCATTCCAACCGCTTCATTGTCTCTTGCTTCAATTGAGGATATTGCAACAGATAAAGCACAAACAATCGGAAGACGCGCTGTGTGGCGCGATTATATTGACATGTTTTATTTATTGAAAAATGGGTATGTTGACTTAGATAAAATTATACAAATGGCAAATAAAAAATTTAGGGGAGAATTTGTTTCAACTCAGTTTTTGGAACAACTGAGATATTTTGATGACGTGAAAACGGTCCCAATTGAGTATGTCGAAAAAAAATATGCGGATGATGAAATTAAATCATATCTTCAACAAACAGTAGAAGATTATCTTAAAAAGATTTTACTCAAATAATTTTAACTGCTCTGTGTTCTTTTTTTCTTTTTTAATTTTCAATTTGACAGGTGGTTGTTCAAACAGATTTTTCGTTAATCTGTAGGCGTTCGCCCGTTGGAGATGGCCCCGAAGCGCACTTAATGAGGCTTTAAGGGGTTTATCGTCATTTTCCTCCATGCTTTTTATTCTTCTTTTTTTAAGCCGCCTTCTCATTCGAAGCAGCGTACTTCCCCGCACAAGAACATGATCATAAAAAATAAGATAGCCGACAAACGGCAAACCGTCTTTCACGTTCTGGATGATGACTTTCTTTGGATGGAAAGATAATTTCAATTCATATTCAAGAAATGTCCTTATGGTATCCCTCATTTTTTTCAGGTAATTCCGGTCTGGATGAATAATCAAAAAATCATCCATATAGCGGGCATACCATTTTACGCGTAGTGTTTCTTTGACGAAATGATCAAGTTCATTAAGGTAGATATTGGCAAACAGTTGGCTCGTTAAGTTTCCAATTGGAAGCCCTTTACGTTTTTCGGGATTAATAACATCATGGGGAGATTTTATGTAATTGCCGTTTATGTCAAAACATCGGTGTTTGGTAATGATTTTTTCTATGAGAATTTTTGTTTTTTCGCAGGGTATAGTTTTGTTTGTAGCGGTAATAAGCACATCCCAAGAAACACTGGAAAAGAACTTTTCAATATCCATCCGTAAACAATATACGGGAACACTTTTTCCATAAATGGAACGTGCACCTTGCAGAAATTTCTTGATTCGATTTAGGCCAAAATGGGTTCCTTTATTCTTACGACAAGCGTAAGAATCGTAAATAAATTTGGAATCAAAAAGCGGCTCAATTTGCGCAACCAATGAATGCTGTAAAACGCGATCTCGAAATGCCGGGGCGGCTACCTTTCTTGTTTTAGGGTCAAATACGGTAAAACAGATATAAGAAGATGGTAGATAGACCTCTGTTACAAGTTCTTTTTGAAGTTTTAATAAATTGGATTCGAGAAAAAATCCGTAATCGACAATATTTTTCTTATACCGTTTGCATTTTCGTGCCATCTGATAGGCTTTAAGGAGATTGTTGAATTCGCATATTTTTTTATACATACAGTCACAAAAAAAGCGGGCCGGTTTTTAGGCCGACCCGCTAGACTCTTAATCATTACCTATTTACCTTATCCTTGAATTTATGCCAAGAATAAGAATACGGGTTTTATGTTCTCCCACTGAAATATTTGCGGGATAGAGGGAACTTGGTGATCTTGTCTTGGACACCGGACATATATCCGTGGAAATATGTCACTCCATCCTGGCGCGTCTATTTGATCACTGGCGCAGCGGAAACCAATATTGTTGTTCGTATTGCCCGGGGTATTGTTCAAATTCAACGTGAACGCTCCCGTGTTGCTCGTGTTATTCCAATTGCCGCCACGTAGGAACCCGTTTTAGTTCCCCCATTGTATAAATATATCACTTCATCCATCCATAAAGGATCTTTCCTATCTCGTTTATTTTTTCGGCAGCATGCTGATATTGAGTAATACTCATGAAATGGAGATCTTTGGTCAAACGGATAAGAATCCGTAATTTATCCAACTCATCTGACATTTGTTGTTGGATTATTTTTCTTGAGTTGTCCTTTAGCTTATTTGCCTCGATTGATAAAAGAAGAATTTTGATTCCCTCCTCTTCTATGCTTCTGCCGAGTATCAAGCGATGGCTTTTAGGGATTCTATTGATAAGCGGATATAACCAAAGAAGGAAATCATAAATCTTTTGGAAAATAATTAGTTTTTCGATACTCATATATCAAATGTATACGATTGCGACAAAATATTCTACTTGTTGACATGGTATAATCTATCCATATGGAAGAAATTGTCGCGCTTGCGAAAAGAAGAGGGTTCGTTTACCCCTCCTCGGATATTTACGGAGGTCTTGCGAACTCGTGGGACTTTGGGCATTATGGTACTCTCCTTAAAAACAACATTCGTGATTTATGGTGGAAAACGTTTGTCTTAGATCGTGAAGACATGGTGGGATTAGATGCAAGCATAATGCTCAATGCAAAAGTCTGGGAAGCCTCAGGACACGTGACAGGATTTACCGATTCCCTCATCGATTGCAAAAATTGTCATTTTAGGACAAGAGCCGATCATTTAATTGAAAATAAAGTGGAAGGTATCAAGGTCGAGGGACTGTCGGTTGGTGAGCTTACTCGCTTGGTAAAAGAGCACGGTATTTCTTGTCCAAAATGCGGAAAAAAAGACTTTACCGATGTAAGGAAATTCAATCTTCTCTTTGAAACGAAGATGGGCATTATAGAGGGAGACAAATCAACTCTGTATCTTCGAGGAGAGATTGCCCAGGGTATTTTCCTCAACTTTAAAAATGTCATAAATACGATGAGGGTGTCACTCCCATTTGGGATTGCACAGCAAGGTAAGGCGTTCCGAAATGAAATAACAATGGGACAATTCGTCCACAGAACCATGGAGTTTGACTTAATGGAGTTTGAGTATTTTATCCGTCCCGAAGCATGGGAAAAAACATTTGAGTACTGGAAAGAAGAAATGTGGAAATTTACTCAAAGCTTAGGTTTGAAAGAAAAGTCACTGCGATGGAGAGAGCATGAAGAATTTGAGCGATCTCACTACTCGAAAAGGACAATGGATATCGAGTATCGCTATCCCTTTGGATGGAAGGAAATGTTTGGTATTGCCTATAGGACTAATTTTGATTTATCAAATCACATGAAGCATTCAGGAAAGGATTTATCCTATATTGATCCACTAACCAAAGAAACGTTGATTCCCCATGTGGTTGAGCCAACCTTTGGGTTATCAAGACTCACAGGTATAGTCCTTACCGATGCGTTTGTCAAGGAAGAGGTGAATGGAAAGGAACGATTCGTATTAAAACTCAATCCTAAAATTGCACCCATAAAAGCCGCCATTTTTCCTCTCCAGAAAGATGAAAAGCTTGTCCTAGTAGCACGGGAACTGTTCGCATCGCTCAAAAAACAATATGTAGTTGAATATGACAACAGAGGGAATATTGGGAAAATGTATCGACGGCAGGATGAAATAGGAACACCCTATTGCATCACGGTTGATTATCAAACTCTTGAAGACAGGACAGTCACTATTCGGGAGCGTGATACAATGAAACAAGAGCGTATTTCTATGGACAAGGTAGCTGACGTCGTTATAAAACGCATTACTAATTCTTAACCAACCAATGAAAAAAAACATGATATATGGGGTTATAGGGGCTCTCATTCTGTTAGGAGTGGGTATGGGGATCTTCATCTCCCGGCAGGAGCCAAAAAAAATAGATCAAGTCCAAAAAAAAGAAGAAGTTGATGCTATTCCTACGGTCGATTCTTCCACAGTGGTAACCCTCAAATCATTGCAAGGTAATAAGGAGATACTGCTTGAAGGTAAAGGAGTTCCAAGTGGAACCTCCTCGATAGACTACGAACTTTCATATGATACACAAGGGCAAGGGAAGCAGGGAGTTATCGGGACGATTTCTGACATTACGGGGAATACCTTTGAAAAACAAATGACTTTGGGCACTTGTTCCTCAGGGCGTTGTGTGTATCATGAAGTAATAGGATCCATTCAGGTGACTCTAAAGTTTACGGGTGATTATGGCGAAAGAATATTAGTTAAAGAATTTTCTCTGTAGGATATTTCTTCTTGTTTACGAACAAGCTCTTAGGATATACTGTTATTAATACTATAGATAAAAGGGGGTGAATTTCCATTATGCCAAATATACAATCCGCGAAAAAGAAAATGCGTAAGGATGTGACTCGAACAAAAGGTAATGCCGTTTATTTAAAGGCAATTGAAAGCGCAATAAAAGGACTTTTAAAGCTCAAGGGAGCACAGGACGAGAAGAAAGTAAAAAAAACCATTTCTCTTATTGATAAAGCCGCAAAGCGAAAGGTTTTTCACAAGAATAAAGCGTCCCGTCTTAAATCTCGCATTACTAAATTGGGTTCAAAGAAGAAATGAAATACAAAATCAATCTTCTTCCTGAAAAAGAGCGCGATTTTTTAGATAAGAGCATATATTTCGTACTGCATTATTTGCGGTATGTTCTTGTTATAACCCAAATAGTCGTCATCTCCGTCTTTTTTTATCGTTTCAAGATAGATCAGGAAATTATTGACTTGAAAGACGAGTTGCAACAAAAACAGGAAATCGTTGCTGTTTCTGACCCCCTGTTAAAAGAAGCGGAGATTGTCGACCTAAAAACAAAACAAATAAGAGAAGTTCTTATGAATCAGGCACTTTTCGCAGAGTCCTTTACCTATTTTTTAGATACATTTCCTCTTCGATTAACCATAAAACGGCTCGATATCCAAGCGGGTATATATAAATTTGAATCAAGCACTACAGACCCAGAAACCATTCGGTCCTACCTGGCTCGGCTCAGGAAGGATAGGAGGTTTAAACTGGTTACATTGGGGAGCATTCGACGAAGTGGTACGGAATTTCTTGTCCCATTTACGTTGGCCAATTTTCAATTAGCCGCCGCAAAAAAATGATCAAATCCATTATAAAAAGAAAATTACTCGTAAAGAAGGTTACTGACTATAGCTATACGATCCTTTTTTTTATATCATTTGCCTTTTTTACTTTTTTTGTTATTCGTCCCAATATTCTCACAATATTATCCCTCCAAGAAGAGTTGGGAAGACTCCACATCCTAGATATAGGATATGAGAATGTCATTAAAAAAATAGTGGACATTCAATCGTTTCTAGAAGAAAACAGGTCCGACCTCTATTTACTTGATGAGGCACTACCTACGTTGCCGCAAATTAACAAATTAGTGGATGATTCACAGTTCTCCGCATCGAATTCAGGTATGAATTTGTCTTCAATGTCAATAAATAAGGTAAACTTAAAAGATACGGAAAAGAAGCTGGTACGAAAGAAAATAGGCATTACCCTCGAAGGAGGAGCGAATTTTATTCAGTCAAAGGAATTTATTACCGAAGTTATGAATGACAGACGTTTAAAAATGATTCAAAAAATTACTTTTGATCAGGATACTAAGCAGGGAACTACGGGAGGTACTCTTAAGTTATTATTAGAAGTTGAAGGATACTATCTGTGAAAGGAAAAGAATTGTTAATACTATCGTTGGGTGTGTTTCTCACCATCATAGCGTGGATGATTTTGGACATTTACCACATTCAAACCAAGATTGCAGAACAGATCAATATAAAGCCGGCTCAAGTACCCAATTATGTTATGGATAAAACTATTATTGAAGTATTAAAACAAAAGCAAGAATAATTATACTATGGCATACAGTTCGTACTACATAAAAAAAAGTCGGAGGGGCCTCTTTGTCCTGGGAATAATCTCTCTTCTTTCACTTATGATAGGAGGAACAGTTTTTTTCCGACAAGTTGGTCGGGAAAATGGGTGGCAAAAGACAAAAGGAATCAATAGACTCTCGGTGGTCAATATTTCTCCTCATGGATTTGAGGTCGTATGGTCAACCAATAATCCCGTTACAGAAGAGCAGTGGATTGAATGGGGCACACAGAAAGGTGTTTTTACTGCAAAACAGAACGCAGAATATATAAATGGGGTATATTACACGGTTGTAACTGGACTGACAGAAGATACCTCATATCATTATCGTGTCCGCACAGGGACTAAAACATATGAGTTGAACGCCTTAGTAAATACCACCGTAAGAACACCAAAGGAATCAAAAGAGAAACCTATTTCACCGGCCTATGGAAAAGTAATAATACCTTCGGGAAAGCCTTATGCAAACGGTTTACTCATATATGAAATAGATGGGTATTATCCTCTTGCGGTGTTTACAAAGGAAACAGGGGAGTGGCTTCTTCCGCTCACTGGTCTGATCGATAAGAAATCAAATATGATTCAATCTGCTGCAGACACAGTTTCGGTTTCATTGAAATTATTCTCCTATCCTGATGGAATTGTGAGGACTACAGTGCTCCAGACCCGCCCGCTTCGTCAAGCTATTACTGCGGGTATTTCGATGCGTTTGGCGCAGCTCCCCCAAGAGGGATCGGTTCTTGGTGAAAATGTGCGAATATCGTCTCCTCAATTAAAGGGGCAACCGCGCATCGTATATCCAAAAGAAAATGCCATCATCCCCGGCAATGCACCCCTTATTCGAGGTGTTGCGGTTGCTTCTCAAGATGTGTTAGTTCTTATTCAGGGACCTACAAAACAGTATAGTTATCGGACAAAATCAGATGAAAAAGGCGATTGGTTGATAAAATATTCACTTGCCTTAGGAGCAGGGAGATATACGATAGCCGCAACAACGGTGGATACTAATGGATTTCCACTTACATTGCGGAGGAGTTTTTCTATAATTAAAAGTGGCGAACAAGTATTGGGTGAGGCGACCGGATCTCCCACTCTCATTCCTACTCCAACAATTACACCTGTGCCAACTAGTACCAGTAGTATTCCAAATAGTACTCCGACAATTGCCCCGTCTATCCCCACAGCGACTCCTCCAGTGACCGGAGGAGGTATGTCTAGCTATCTTTTTGCAGCTCTTTTTTGCCTAGTTGTAGGGGCGGGTTTGGTTCTTGCGTTTTGAGTCTCATTATTGCTAGAATAAATATATGGAGGGTTTTATCGATTTTATAGTTTCAATTAACAAAATTGCTCTTTTTGCGTTCATTGTAGTATTAGGGTTTCTTGTTTATGAAGTGAAAAAGATGATTGATGAAAGGAAAAAATCAGAAAAACCAGTGGTTCCTCAATTTGAGGATACTATACAAGGTAGCCCAAAAGCATCAATGAATAATACACCACTCCCTCCTTCGGTCGTTCTTCCCAAAAAGCCAGAAAGAGGAAGTTCAGCCTTGATGATTGGCATAGGAGCAACAACTCTCCTTATTGTGGTGGGAATTATGGTTGTTACATATAATACGAATCTTAAGAAACAAGAGGGTGAAACAGCACAAGTACCCATTATCCGCGAAATCTCATCCGCTGGTCTTAAGGTGTATGATGAAAACTGGAATGAGATTGAAAAGAAAAAAAAAGATAAAGCAAAACCAGGTGAAAAACTATATATAGGTATTCAAACAATAGTTGAGGCCGATATTGATCGTGCACGAATACGGGTGAATGAACGTGATTGGCAAATTGCACATATTACTACCCTTTTTAATCCGCAATTGGAAGTGTATTATAAGGAGTATATTGTCGCAACAGGTACGGCACAATTAAAAATTGAAGCCCAACTGCACTCAGCGAGTGACGGGTGGTTGGGCGATTAGAAATGAAAAAAAACAAAAAATTGATAACTGGCGCACTTTTGGTCATGACCGTCACGTTATTAGCGGCCATTTTTTATATTAGTTCTTTGCTGTCTTCACCAAACAAATCACCAACGCGGATACGAAAAACAAAGGCATCTGCAGTTACCTATAAAAAAGAAATTAACTTAGTAGATGATTTTTCCCAAACACCTAAACCGACTCTTCTTGTATTAGCACCAACGATTATTCCAACTGTGGCAGTGCCGACAAAAGCTCCGACTAAAGCGCCAACGACAGCTCCTGTTATACTCGCTCAAGAGCCAACTGACATTCCTGAGCCGACAAAACCAGCCTCAACACCAACATTACAGCCCCTTCTGGCTTATAAAAGTACATCGATTTCTCCAACACTGATTCCCATCTCTCCATCAAAGACTCCTACCCCCACTAAAAAAATTCAACCAACAGGAGCTCAAACTTTGCCCGAAACGGGCTGGATTCAGACCTCCTCCCTATTATTCATCGTGGCAATGACTACCATTTTCCTCTCCCTGCTGTTTTGAGGTTAATCAACTGAGGTCTATTTGTCTTTGAATCAACCCTTTCAACTCTTGAATTAATTTTGCCTTAGCCCAATTTTTTTGCGAATCTGTTAATACTTCACCTAGACCCGCCAAGACACTATTTGAATT
>Ga0210057_1010677_pt1 | contig 10337 bp, 12 predicted proteins | sample CryGeyCG2114_010_2_FD_183968 | JGI IMG/M metagenome (GOLD analysis project Ga0210057, IMG submission 183968) | Groundwater microbial communities from aquifer - Crystal Geyser CG10_big_fil_rev_8/21/14_0.10 (SPAdes) (version 2) | ecosystem: Environmental > Aquatic > Deep subsurface > Groundwater ...
GTATGTAAAAGATAGGCCTGGACACGATTTTCGCTATGCTATTAATGATGCAAAAATAAAAAATGAGCTCAAATGGGAGCCCAAAGTTACTTTCGAAGAAGGCCTGGAAAAAACTATTAAATGGTATGAAAAATTATAAAAAAGACGGGTTTGCGATATTGAAGACTTGAAGTAAAACTACTTACTCTTACGCATTGCACGTTAAGTCTTCTGACAAACCCGTTATAAAGGAGGCGACTCGAGGAAGGGTAAGAACTATTTTTCGGAGGAAAGACAGTGATTATCACATCCCGAGTCGCCAAAAATAACAATATTAATATACCACTAGTATAATATAAAATAATTCTATGTCAATATGAAAAAACAAATAATTTGCCATGATTTTAAAAATAAAAAATATAAAATTTCCCCGAACAAATTAAAATTTCGCCCTTCAATTTACGGAATTATTATTAAAAATAATAAAATATTATTATCTCCCCAATGGGACGGCTATGATTTTCCGGGTGGAGGAGTAAATATAGACGAAACTTTAGAAGAGGCTTTAATTAGAGAAGTTTGGGAGGAAACCGGATATAATGCAAAGATGGAAAAAATAGTTTACTCAGGCACTTCATTTTTTACGCCAAAAGAGCACACAACTAACTATGAAGATTACTGGAATTGCATTGTGATATATTATACATGCAAAATTATCAGTGGAAAAATCTCTGACGAACACTTTGATGTAGATGAAAGCCGTTATATAAAAAAAGCAGAGTGGATAGATTTAAAAAATATTGATAAATTAAAATTTTATAATTCTGTTGACGGACCTAAATTAATTAGGCAAGCGATAAAATTAAAATAATATGGATAAAAAAATATTAATAATTGGATCGTTGGGAACATTAGGCCAAGAACTGTTAAAAATATTTCCTAATGCAACTAGTTGGGATCGCGCTGAAATAGATATAACAGACGAAAAGCAAGTTAAACAAAAAATTGCGGAATTAAAACCCGAAGTTGTTATTAATGCGGCCGCCTATAATGCGGTTGACAAATGTGAAACCGACGTAGAGCAATTTGAATTAGCAAAAAAAATTAATGGCTACGCAGTCGGTTATTTAGCTGATGCCTGCACTAAAATGAATGCTATATTAATACATTACTCTACTAACTACGTATTTAATGGAGAGTGCGAAGGGGGATATAATGAGGATAGTAAACCAAACCCGATAAATAAATACGGGCAATCAAAATTATTAGGCGAGCAGGAGATATTAGAGTATAAAAATTTAAAATTTTATATTATAAGATTATCAAAATTATTCGGTAAAAAAGGTGTTAGCGAAATGGCAAAGGACAATTTTTTTGATATTATAGTAAAATTAACTGAAACGCAGAATGAAATTAAAGTAGTGGACGATGAACTAAGCAACTTTACCTATGCGCCGGATTTAGCTAAATTTACTAAAAACTTATTAGACAATAAACATGAAATCGGCATTTATCACGGCATAAACGAAACGCCTTGCACATGGTACGAGGGCGCTAAAACTTTGTTTGACATAATCGATAAACATGTTAAGCTAATACGCGTTAATTCAGATGAGTTTTCTAGACCGGCTAAAAGACCTAGATATGCTATTTTGAATAATAACAAATTACCAAAGTTAAGAAGTTACAAAGAAGCGCTTCGCGAATTTATAAAGTTAATTAGAAAAAATTAAACAAACAAGTACTTTATAAACTTTTAACTTTTTAACTTTTAACTAAATTTTATGAGAGGTATAATCCTATCCGGTGGCTCAGGCTCGCGCTTAAGCCCTTGCACAAAAATTACCAGCAAACAACTTCTGCCGATTTATAATAGGCCGATGATTTATTATCCGCTTAATACTTTAATTAAAGCCGGCATTAAAGAAATTTTAATTATTATTGCGCCCGAACGGGCAGGGGATTACTTGAATTTATTAGGTAGTGGCAAAGAATTTGGCTGTAAATTTACCTATGAAATTCAGGATAAACCAAAGGGTTTGGCAGAGGCATTTATTATCGGTGAAAATTTTATAGATGATGAGGATGTGGTAATGATTTTAGGTGATAATATTTTTGAAGATGATTTAACTGAAGAAATAAAGAATTTTAAAAAAGGCGGGAAAGTTTTTGCAAAAAAAGTACCCGACCCAGAAAGATTTGGTGTAGTTAAGTTTGATGAAAAAATGCAGGCCGTACAAATTGAAGAAAAACCAAAAATTTGGATATCTGACTATGCTTTAACCGGACTTTATATTTTTGATAATAGAGTTGTAGAAGCAGCTAAAAATGTAAAACCCAGTAAAAGAGGGGAATTAGAAATTGTTGAATTGCATAAATGGTATTTAGCTAAAAATGAATTGGAAGTGGCAATGGTGAATGGTGAATGGATTGATGCCGGAACTTTTGATAGCTATTTACGCGCGCAAAACTTAGCCAAGGAGAAGTTGGCGGATAAATTAATCATCTAGGAATAACGAATTATGAGTCAGGAATTAGGTAAAATTAACTCATTTACTCATTTTACCTAATTCATTATTCCTAATTCATTATTCCTATGACTAAAATAAAAAAAGTTATTATTCCGGTAGCTGGAGCTGGCACTAGATTTCTACCTGCGACTAAAGCGCAACCAAAAGAAATGTTGCCGATTATTGATAAACCGGTAGTGCAATACATTGTTGAAGAAGCTGTTAAAAGCGGAATTGAGGACATAATTTTAGTAACCGGTCCATCAAAAGTTTCTATTGAAAATCATTTTGATTATAATTATGAGTTGCAAAATTTTTTAAAAAAACAAGGTAAGAAAAAAGAATGGCAAGAAGTTAAAGATATTGCCGATATGGCAAATTTTATATATGTGCGTCAAAAAGGTCCTTATGGCAACGGTACGCCCGTTCTTAATTGTAAACATGTAATAGGTGATGAACCGTTTGCGGTTATGTGGGGTGATGATTTATTTGTCGGCGATGAAAAACCAAGACTTAAGCAACTAATAGATACCTACGAGAAATATAACGGTCCGGTTTTGAGCGCTATAGAAGTGTCTGATGAAGACACAAAAAAATACGGGATTATTGACGGAGTTCAGATTGAAAAAGGAGTGTTGCAGGTAAAAAATATCATTGAAAAGCCGGAAGCTTCTAAAGCGCCCTCCAACTGGGCTGCTATCGGCGCTTACATTTTAACTCCAGATATTTTTGAGGAATTGGAAAAAACACAACTTGGCAAAGACAATGAGCTATGGTTAGTAGATGCAATTTTTTCCTTATCTAAAAAACGAACGATTTACGCTAAGCAAGTTAATGGTCATTTCTATGACACCGGTTCAAAATTTGGGTGGTTAAAAGCTAATATTGATTTTGCTTTGCAACGAGATGATTTAAAGGATGAATTAAAGGAATATTTAAAGACTATAAAATAACAAATACAAAAAAAACCGTTAAGCAAAAACTTAGCGGTTTTTTTTGCATTAATCCTGAAGCTTCGGGATTAATAATTATTTTATGTCTAAACTATACAGAGTTCTAAAATTATCCGTTCGGCTTAAAAAATATAATTTTTCTCCATTCTGTGACATAACCATATCGCTGGTACCGGCCCAATCCAAAATTTTACTTGAGTCCAGGTATTTGCCGTCTTCAAGCTCAATCGCATTTACGCCATTACTAGTGTTATAAATTATATTATACTGGCTTGGGTGCCAAAGAGCTTTATTTATATTTTCACTAACGCGGGTAATTAATATTTTATCTTTATCATTTTTATTATATTGCCATATTTCATAATTATTCCAATATAAAATTTTATCCTCATTAATTAATGAAAAATTTTTAACACCGTTAATTGCATCCTGGATAGGGAAAATTGACCAAGGATCAATAATATATAAAATATCATGCCGTTGATCATGTAAATATATAAAATTATTATTTAAATTAGTAAACTCATACATACTTACGACCGGCACAGAAACGCTCTTTATAACCTTATTATCGCGGTAAATATTTAAATAATTATCGTTATTTACCTTTTCAATAATATAAATATTACTGTCTTTAACTAAAAATTTCTCGGTTTTTTTATTTAAAACTAATTTTTTATTTTTTGAGATTAAATCAAAAAAATAAATACCCAAATTCTGTTTTATATAAATTTCACTATCACTAAAATCATCCCAAACAACTTCGTTTATATCACCGACCACGTACTCTTTTATAGTCATTTCTTGCCGTTTACTTTCTATATTAAAAACCGGGAAATTACCGCGAGTTAGTAATAGTCTTTTATTACTAGGCGCCCATAAAATATCAAAATTTTGGGTAGAAAAATTATTATCTAAAATCATCCTATCCATGTTGCCGTCTGATAAATTTAAAATTGTTAGTTCACTCTCCGACACTATCGCTAGTTTATTTTTATCTGGGGAGAGTTTTGTTTTTATTATATTTTGATTGATTAAATTTTCCGGCCAGGCATTTTTAAATAATAAAATGTTATCCAGTATTACTGTTTCACCGGAATTTATTTCTACATCTCGCTGGTACTGAAAATAACCATCTTTAGTTAAAGTTATATCGTATTTTCCCGCTAATAAATTTCTTAACTTTTGTGGAGTTCTTAATTCCGAACCTTGGTAAAAAAAATTGTATAACCAATTAAATTTTTGATTTTCTCCCAAATTTACCAATGCGTCTTTGGGGTCTGTTTTAATAATTAGAATGCCGGTTCTTTGCACTTCGCCTGAATTAAAATCAAAACTATAACCAGCCGCGTAAAAAGAGATTGCTGGAGTAATGATAAAAAAAAGCATTATAAAAATAATATATAATATGCGACGATGAAGTATTGTCATATAGTTAGGAAATTTTTGTTATATCCGCCCCGATAGAACGCAACCGTTCTACAATATTTTCATACCCGCGTTCAATTTGGTAAATATTATCAATCTTTGTAGCCCCCTTAGCGATTAAAGCGGCTATTACTAAAGTAATTCCGGCTCTAATATCCGGACTTTCAACCTCTTTTGCTCTTAATTTTGTCGGTCCGGTTACAAGCGCTCGGTGCGGGTCGCAAAGAGTAATATTAGCGCCCATTCGAGTAAGCTTATCAATAAAAAATAATCGACCTTCAAACATCCACTGATGAATTAAAGTCGTGCCTTTAGCCTGCGTCGCTAAAGCGACAAAAGGGCTGATTGCGTCCGTCGACAAGGCTGGCCAAAGACCGTCTTGAATTTTATCCGTTGATATTAAATTAGAAGGTATTATCTCTAAAGTGTCTTTATCTAATTTATATTTTAGATTCATTTTATCAAAAACAATCAAGGTCATTCTTAAATCTTCCGGTATAATAGAGGTTAATTTTAAATTACTCTTGGTAGCTCCTGCTAAACAAGCGAAAGAAATTGCCTCCAAATGGTCAGATACCAGAGTATGAGTTGCGCCGTTCATTTTTTTTACTCCGATTATTTCAATTATATTTGTTCCATGTCCAGTAATTTTTGCTCCCATTTTATTTAAAAATTCGGCTAAATCACGTACATGCGGTTCGCTGGCGGCGTTGGTAATAATAGTTTTTCCCGGAGCAAGCGTTGCCATTATAATCGCATTTTCAGTCGCAGTAACGGATTGTTCCTCTAAAAATAATTCGTTTGCTTTATAATTTTTATTAGAAACTGAATAAACGGGCGTATTATTTTCATTCATTTTAATTTTCATATTGCAACCAAAAGCTTTCATAACCTGCAGATGCGCATTTAGTGGCCGTTTACCAATAACGCACCCACCAGGATGTTCCATAGACATTTTTTTAAACCGGGCGGTAAGTGCCCCCATTAATATTATACATCCACGTAATTTTCTCGTTAATTCCTGAGGTAAGTCTGTATTTTTTATTTTGTTCGCTTGAATTGAATATGAACTATCACTTAATTTTTCAACAATCGCGCCGGTGGATTTTATTATTTCTAGCATAGCAACGCCGTCAGCTATGTTAGGAACATTTTTAATAATGCATTTTTCAGAAGTTAATAAGCAAGCGGCAAAAATCGGCAACATTGCGTTTTTATTTCCCGCAATCTTAATTTCGCCTTTTAATTTTTTACCGCCCTTGATAATAAATGATGACATATAATAGAGTTAAAATTTAAATTTGTAGCCCTAAGGGGAATTGAACCCCTGTTTTCAGGATGAGAACCTGATGTCCTAGCCACTAGACGATAGGGCCATTTTACCTTATTAACATATATATTTTACTCTAATTTGTCAAATTGAAAAAAAAGCAATTTGGACTTTTTATATACTTTAAGTTAATATTAAATTACTATAAAAAAATAACCAATCCCTATGCCTTTAAAAAATACTTCTATTATTTCCGGATTAAGCTTTGGCTTAACTTCCGGAGTAATTACTACTCTAGGTCTGCTGGTTGGCTTGGAAGCAGGCACTGGTTCGACGCAAGTTGTTATAGCTGGTATTTTAACCATCGCGGTAGCGGATGCTTTTTCCGATGCGTTGGGAATGCATATTGCTGAAGAATCAAAAAATAACACCAACGTAAAAAATATATGGCGAGCAACAATCGCCACATTGCTGGCGAAATTTTTATTCGCGCTTTCATTTTTAATTCCGGTCTTACTATTGCCGATATCAACCGCTGTTATTACCAGTATTATTTGGGGGCTATTTTTAATATTAACGCTTAGCTACATAATGGCTAAAAAACAAAATGAAAATCCACTAAAAGCAATGGCTGAACATTTTTTTATCGCCATATTTGTCATTATAATTACTCATTATATTGGCTATTGGATTAAAAACTAATTTATTATGAAATACATAATTTACGACTTAGAAACAACCGGCCTTAGCCATATTGAAAACCAACCGATTGAAATCGGTATAATTAAAGTTGATGATGTAAGTGGTGATATTGAAGAGTATGATATTTTTATCAAACCTGAACAACCAATATCCGATGAGATAAAAAATATTACCGGCATTACCAATGAAATGCTGAATGAAAAAGGAGTTGCATTAATTCCGGCGCTACAAGCGCTTTTTAAGGTAATGGGAGTTAGAACCGACGGCTATGACGAAGACGTAAAAATTATCGGCCATAATATTATCGGTTTTGATAATTTATTCTTATACAGATACGCTAATGAGATGGGCTACCAGATGCCGAAACCTGAACATTATTTTGATACGGCTGGAGAATTTCGTGCGATGTTATTAGGCGAAAAAAAATATATTGATGAAACTGATCATAATTTTCATAAAAGAATTTTAAGTATTTTTGCCAAAGGCGTCCGTTATAATTTAACCGCTGCCTGCAACCACTACGGCGTTTCTATGCCGGATGCAGCACACCGGGCAAATCATGATTGTCGCTACACTATGCGTGTTTTTGAAAAACAAAAAGGTATTACTTTAATTAAAGGCGATCCTTTTCATAAAGAAAAGAAGAAAGAGGGACAGGGTGGGTTTAATTTCTAATTTATAAATATGAAAGTATTAAAATTTGGCGCCGTCTGGTGCCCGGGCTGTATCGTAATGAAACCTATTTGGGCGGAAATTGAAAAAGAAATTCCGGAATTAAAAGCGGAGTATTTTGATTATGACGAAAGTAAAGAAGAAATAAAAAAATATAATATCGGCGATGAAATTCCGGTCTTTATTTTTTTTAATAAAGAAGGAAAAGAATTTCATAGAATAGTGGGGCAGAGGAGTAAAGAAGAATTAATAAAATTTACAAAAGAAAATTTATCCCGTTAAATTTTTTAACTGGGATTTAGACAAATAAAAAGCGGTCGGTTCCTAAGAACAGACCGCAAAGTTTTTTAACGTCTCCTAGGACTATTAGATCCTAAATTTGCATCCTTCACATGACTGCTGAGGAGGTCTTTTTTATTAATGAACTCATGTTTTTGCTTCTTCTTAGAGCAAGGTTTGAGAAAAAGCAACATAGCTACGGCGATAATTATAAATATACCGCCTCCGTCAAAGAGCACTGTTTCTGCTCTTTGCATGAAAGGGATAAATATTTCATTCCACATTTACTTGTCCTCCTTCCATTTTCTGCCATTCTTTTTCCCATTTTTCTCCAAGACGCCGTTCACGCCTTGAATCCATTTTGTATTGCCACCACCATCTTGCCTTTTTTGGTGTGGCTTTTGATGTAGTCATATACACCATGATGTTTTTGAACGTAAGCCCTTTTCTTAGTGCCATTTGACACCTCCTCAACAACTTCAGAATGTGATTATTAGTCAATAAAAGAACAAAAATACCATACACCATTAGTTGACTTGTGTCAAATAAAAAAACGGACCCTTATAATTAGACCCGTTATGGTGTGTGGCTAACTTTTTAACTCTTTCTTAAAGGAAAAAGCCGACATATTCTTGCCGTATGTTGAATAGCCTTAACGCGAGCTTCAATAATCTCACGCATATTACTTCTTTTACAATATAAAAGGACAAGAGTATAAAATATTATCCCCAAAATCAAAGTGCAAATTGTGATTGCTATAGGAGAAAAAAATCCTCCTTTTAACATTTCTACTACTAATAAATCCAGAAATTCATGATTACTCATTTTATTTCCTCCACTAATATTTTTGAAATTCAATATTTTAGTATACACTATTTATACTATTTTGTCAAGGAAGAGAAGTTTGGGATAAAACCGACTTGTTAAAGAGTTTATTCTTTAGTATTATTATATCATATGCAAGCAAAAGAACTACGTCAAAAATATTTAGAATTTTTTAAATCAAAAGGACACTCGGTAATTCCGAGCGCTTCTTTAATTCCGGAAAACGATCCGACTGTTTTATTTACTACTGCTGGCATGCATCCGCTTGTGCCGTATTTAATGGGCGAGAAACACCCAGGGGGAAATAGGTTAACCAATATACAGAAATGTATTAGAACCCAAGATATAGAGGAGGTGGGCGATAATCGCCATGATACTTTTTTTGAAATGCTTGGCAACTGGTCTTTAGGTGATTACTTTAAACAAGAGGCGATTGAAATGAGTTATGAATTCTTAACCAGTGAGAATTATCTAGGAATTAATATAAAAAAATTAGCAGTAACTGTTTTTGTAGGCGATGATAATGCGCCTAAAGACGAGGAAGCGGCTATGATATGGAAATCTCTTGGAATACCTGAAGATAAAATTATTTTTTTAGGGAAAAAAGATAATTGGTGGGGACCGGCCGGGGAAACTGGACCATGCGGACCAGATACCGAGATGTTTTATTGGGCAGGAAAAGAAGAATTTCCATCAAAAGAGAGTAACCCTGGTAATGACGAAAATAATTGGGTTGAGATATGGAATGATGTATTTATGCAATATGATAAACAGGTTGACGGAAGCTTTAAACCTTTAGAACAAAAAAATGTTGATACCGGCATGGGTTTAGAGCGGGTATTAATGGCGATGAATAATGTTGATGATGTTTTTCAAACTGATGTATTTTTGCCGATAATTGAAAAAATTGAAACACTATCCGATAAAAAATATGCGAATGCAAAAAAAGAAATGCGAATTGTTGCTGACCACATTAGAACCGCGGTTATGATATTAGGCGATGAGCGGGGTATGGGACCATCCAATACCGGCGCTGGCTATATTTTACGCCGTTTAATACGACGGGCAGTGCGTTATGCTAAACAAATAGGAATTATAAATAATTTTACCGGCGTGATTGCTGACGAAGTAATTAATATTTATCAAAATATATATCCGGAAATAAAAAATAATATTCAATTTATAAAAGATGAGTTAGAAAAAGAAGAAATAAAATTCAGAGAAACTTTAGAACAGGGTGAAAAAATGTTTCAAAAAATGTCGGATGATAAAAATATTTCAGGTATTGAAGCTTTTATATTATTTTCAACTTACGGATTTCCATTTGAATTAACACAAGAATTAGCGCAGGAAAAAGGTTATGAAGTAAATGAAAAAGACTTTCAAACAGAGCTAAAAAAACATTCTGAATTATCCAAAACCGCCTCTGCTGGCCAATTTAAAGGCGGACTAGCGGACGCATCTGACGAAACAAAAAAACTACATACCACAGCGCATTTAATGCTAGAAGCTTTGCGTAGAGTTTTAGGCGATCATGTCCAACAAAAAGGAAGTAATATTACGGCCGAGCGCTTACGTTTTGATTTTTCCCATGCGGACAAAATGACTGGCGAACAGATTGAGCAGGTTGAGGAGATAGTAAATAAACAAATTAAAGCTAATTTACCAGTGAGTGTACAGGAAATGACTTTAGATGAAGCTAGAAAATTAGGAGCGACC
>Ga0210057_1010679_pt1 | contig 10336 bp, 11 predicted proteins | sample CryGeyCG2114_010_2_FD_183968 | JGI IMG/M metagenome (GOLD analysis project Ga0210057, IMG submission 183968) | Groundwater microbial communities from aquifer - Crystal Geyser CG10_big_fil_rev_8/21/14_0.10 (SPAdes) (version 2) | ecosystem: Environmental > Aquatic > Deep subsurface > Groundwater ...
AAACCAGCGAATTGGCCGTCCCTAAGTCTATTCCTACGTCTTTAAAAAAATTATCAATGAAGGCCATATATAAGTTAGCTGATAGGTTTTAGGAGCTTTAGTAAGTTTGTCATAGCCACTAATTCTGTCTTCGTCTCACCTCTTTTCTTCACCTCAACCTTATCTCCGGTTTTGGAGCTCACGACCAATCGGTAAGGAATTCCCAGAAGATCAGCCTCGGCAAATTTCTCTCCGGCCGAAGTTTTCCTGTCATCAAAGAGTACTTCAACCCCCTTCTTAAGTAAATCTTGATAAACTATTGAAGCCTCTCCGCCTGGGAGCTCAATCAAATGAGCCTTAAACGGCGCCACTTCCTCCGGCCAATTCAGGCCTTTTTCATCGCAAAAAACCTCCGCCAAAACGCCCATTACTCTGCCCGGCCCAATCCCATAACTACCCATCGCCACGGGGTACTTCTCGCCCTTTTCGTCTAGATAATCAAGGCCAAAAGCCTCGGAAAACCGAGTGCCCAAAGAAAAAATATTGCCCACCTCAACCGCTTTCACCTCCTCTAAATTCTCGCTCTTTAACCCCAAGTCCTTTAGCGTTTCCTCGTTAAAAACTTCTTTATTTACGGCTAACCCCTTTTTTTTGTCTAAATAGATAACATCTTCTCCCACATCCGCCACCGCTTGAAACTCGTGGGAATATTTGGAAAAACTCCCTCCCGAAGCAAAAGTAATAAAAGTCTTCTCGCCCAAGCCTACTCGCTTAAAAATCTTGAAGTAAGCCTTCTTTAATTTTTCATAAATCTCTTCATGCTCTTCTTGATTTTTGGCGAAAGAATACAAGTCTTTCATTAAAAATTCCCGAGTTCTTAAAATCCCACCCTTGGCCCGAAGCTCATTTCGAAATTTGGTTTGAAATTGATAAGCCAAAACTGGCAGATCGCGATAAGACGAAATAAAATTTTTCATCATCGCGGTGATCGGCTCTTCGTGCGTGGCGGCTAGTCCCAGCTCGGCGTCATTTTTCAATTTCGTTTTGAACCAAACATCCATCTCTTTGTCACTCCAGCGCCCCGTCTTCTCCCAAACTTGTTTTTCTTGAAGCGAAGTGAGCAAAAGTTCCTGCCCTCCAACCGCGTCCATTTCTTCTCGGATAATCTGCTCGATTTTTTTCAGCGTCCGAAACCCCAGCGGTAGGTACTCATACGCCCCCGCCATCACCTTATTGATAAACCCCGCCCTAACCAAAAATTTGGCGCCCTGGGCTTCTTCGTCCGCCGGAAAGGAACGTAATGGTTTTACAAAAAGTTGAGATTGCAACATGGATTTTATCAAAGAATACCACAAAAAAACCACTTAAGAAACAGGAAGAAAACCTTCGATTTTTTTGACAATTTGGGCAAAACTTGTTAGCCTTAAAATAGTCATTGATTCATCGGCAACAATTGAATATCATCACCACGCCGCTTCTAAGAAGGAAAGAGATGAAAACCCGCTTTTAACTCTGGCGCTTATTATCGCAAACAATTAATCGTAACAGAAAAACCTGAAGGAGGAATAAGGTGAAAAAAATCCTGGCAGTTCTGACGCTGGCAACGGTCATTGTCTTAGCCGATCAATCGGCCGAAACTCAGGCCTACGCCTTCCTTGAAGTCCCCGTAATCAGTCTTGAAAACCCCGAAGGTCAAGACAAAGCTCAAGTCACACTATATACCTACCTCAATAAAACAGCCGACGTGCTTTATATCTTCCTTAAAAGAATACAGACCCGTGTCCCTCCATACCAACCATACCTTGCCTACGGCTATGCTAAAAACGGCAAATTCATCTTTGGTATAGCCAAGCGCGGTGAAGAAATTCCCATTGGAGCAATCGAGAAAAACGGCTGGATTGCAGTCATCTTGGTCCCGCTATCGTTATTATCAGAAGAGGAAGAAAAAGGCGAGGCGATGAATCTAGCTGGAAAAATCTTCTGCCAGCCTCATTACAAGAGGCACAGCTTCGGTTCCCAGCCGGATTAAGTTTCTTGGTCTCAATTCCTTCGAATAAAAGTCCGTGCTCCGACTGTACGTGGGCCAGAAAACTATACGATCCGAAACCAACGAAACCCCTCACTCACCGAGGGGTTTTTCCTTACACTGACCGACTTAAGAAAAAGAACACCAGTCCCAAGGCCGCAAAAACCGCCGAGATAATCCAAAATCGCATCGTCACTTGGCTCTCCGGCCAACCCAAAGCCTCAAAGTGATGATGAATAGGCGTGGATCGGAAAACTTTTTTGCCCCACACGCTTTTACTCACCAGCTGGATAATCACCGACAAAGACTCCACCACTAAAATCACCGCGAAAAAAGGCAAGAGTAGAACCGTGTTGGTGAGCATCGCCACCACGCCGATCGTAATCCCTAAGGACATCGAGCCCGTATCTCCCATAAAAAATCGGGCGGGGTAGATGTTAAACCAAAGAAATGCCAAAAGCGCCCCAATAGTCACGCCGCCAAAAGTCGCTAAGTCGTATCTCCCCAAAACAAAAGCCACCGTGGTAAGCGCCACGAAAGCAAAAAGAGAAACGCCGCCCAAAAGCCCGTCAAGCCCGTCCGTCTCATTGGCGGAAAACGCGCTCGCCATAATGATAAAAATAAAAATTGGGATAGTGAGCCAGCCCACCTCGATCGTCCCTAAAAATGGCACGTAAACCACTGTCCAGTCTAATTTGAAATAAAACCACCACGCTCCGATCAAGGCCGCCACTGAATAGACGATCAACTTAAACCGTACTTTGAGTCCCCCGCCGTTTGATCCAATTTTCAAAACCCCTAGCCAGTCATCCAAAAGGCCCAGGGCGGCGGCAATAAGAAGCGCCGCAAGCGGCAGATAAGTTTGCGCCCGATCGATAAAATTCAAATATCCCCAAAAACCGCTAAAAAAGCGATCTAGGAGTCCGAAAATAATCGCGAGCGCCACCACCGTTGACCAAATAATAATTCCCCCCGCCGTAGGCGTTCCTTCTTTTTTCAGGTGAAATTTATGAAAAACCGGCGCCTCATCCTTCCCCCGGATCTGTTTTTTAATCTGGTATTTTTTAATCAGCCTAAACCAAAATGGCGTCGCGAAAAGCGCCACCAAAAAAGCGGTGACCGTGAGCGCAATCACCCGGATAGCCTGCGCCGAAATCGTTTCAGACATTATTCCTCCCGCGAAATTCATCAAAGATAAATATTCTTATACCAATTAAAAAGATTGTCAGTTTGGGTAAAACGGTCGCTCGTTCCTAAAACTATTACCAAAACCAACTGATTGCCGTATTTAAAAATGGAGAGTAAGTTTTGTTGAGCCTCGTCGGTGTAGCCCGTCTTCCCGCCCATAAAATCCTTTCGGCTCGCAAAAGTGTTGATGTTATCAAAACGGTAAATTTTATTCGCGCCCAGCTCTTTTACGTCCACCTTTGGCCGACGAGTGATCTCAAAAATAGTCGGCTCTTCATTATAAATCCGAATGGCCAGCTCGCGAAGATCGCTCGCGGTCGATTGATTGGAAACGGAAATCCCGGTCGGATCTTTGAAATAGGTGTTGTTAAGCCCCCACTCTTTCGCCTGAGCGTTCATCTCCGCCATAAAATTTTCCCGCCCGTAAAAATTAGCGAGCGCTTCAGCGGCTTCATTATTGGAAATCCCAAGTATCAAATCTAAAAGATCATCCCGGGAATACTCCTCCCCGGTTTTCAGCTTCAAACCCACTCCCCCTAAAAGCTCGAAATCTTTTTCTTTAATTTCCACCACGGCCGCCTGATCAATTTTTCGCAAAGCCACTGCGGCCGTCATCAGTTTAGTGATCGAAGCCATCGGCCATCGGCGCGATGCTTCGTATTCAAAAAAAACATCTCGGGTTTTCAGATTGGAAACCGAAGCCACCGAAGCCGAAAAATCCGGTAAAAATTCTGGTTCTTTCTGTAGGATCTCAAGCTCCTCTTTTTGTCTAGCTTTAGAAGCAAACTCTCCTCCTCCCTTTAAAAGATTCGAGGCCACTAAAGCTTCCTCTTCCTTCTTTTGTTTGTCCTCCTCGAGCGCTCTCACGGCTTCGATAACCGTCTCCTCTAAGGCGGCCGGCGTCAACTTTATTTTTTCCTCTTTCTTATCCAATCCAGTCTCCACTTCTCCTTTGGAATAACGCCCAAAAGAAAGCGTAATCAGTATCATCACCCCAAAAAGAAAGATTTTTTGCGCGCTGGTTTTCATTGGTTTGGGCTTGAATTGGCTTCGGGAGTCTCGAAAACCCGAACCACGGATTTAAATTTCTCAAATTCCGGAAGCTCGGTTATTTTATTCAAACCTAAGTGTTTCAAAAGGTCAAAGCTGGGTTTGTATAGATATGTATTATGCTTCTTGGGGTCTTGGTATCGCTCAATAAGCCCCCGGAGCATCAGACTTCTTAAGGTAAAAAAAGAATTCACTCCTCTTAAGTACTCAAGACGGCTCCGCGAAATCGGGCCTAAGTAAGAAATAATGGAAAGTGTTTCCAAGGAAGCCAGTGTCAAATCCTCTGAAAGTTCTTCGCGGATAAACTGCCCCAAAATCGAGCCAAAATCCTTTTTAGTCGCTAGTTGGACTTTTTCTCCGTCATAGACAACCGTGAGTCCCCGTTTTTCATCACTCAACCCCTTCTCCAACTCCTCAAGCAAAGCCGGAAAATCCTTTTCGTCCATATTCAAAATCTTGGCGGCTTTTGAAATCGTTATTGTTTCCCCGTGTATAAAGAGAAGGGCCTCCAGGGCGGCTAATTTGTTCTCGCTATTAATCATGTTCAGTTTTCTTAATCATTATATCAGAAAAACTCTTTTCTTGTGTGAGGAAAATTCTCTGGTCCCGAGCTAGTCATTTCCATATCTATCTGATCTCCGGGATAAAAAAGTCCCTCTTCTCATCGGCATTTTGATTAAACTATCACCATTTGCTATGCTCATAAAAGCAGAAACAACCAATAACACCCGCTTACTGTAGCATATCAGCAGTATTCACCGATAGAAACGAGTTAAGTGAAATTGCTACGGGGTCGCCTTTCAAAAGATTTATTAAAGTTTCAAAATATTCTTATAATTATGCAGAAGTATGTTTTCAGAAGATACAATCCAGAATATCGGGCTTTTTTCACTTCAGAAAAGAAGAAGATAGCTAAAGCTCTTAGTTCAACAGCAAAAATTGAGCATGTAGGTTCAACAGCTATTCCTGATCTTGGCGGCAAAGATATTCTTGATATAGCTGTGGGTGTTTCAAAATCAAAGATGGCGGAAGCCAAAAAGAAATTAGAAGAAGCAGGTTATGAATTTCGTGAGAAAGCGAGTTATCCAGAAAGATTATTTTTTAGGCGAGATTACCCATACAAAAACAGAAAGAGAAGAATCCATATTCATCTCACGAAATTCAACAGCCAAGATTGGAAAAAAATGATCGGCTTCCGCGATTATTTACTGAAACACCCTCACTCTGTTGAACAATATGTTAAAATCAAAAAAGAGGGAGTGAAAAAAGCCCTTGGCGACGGCGAGAAATATAGAAAACATAAAGAGAAATTCATTGAGAATATTTTGAGGAAAGTATTTAAATGACGGCGACCCCTCCGCAACCCTCCTCCATTCAGTCGTCGGGGCGTTGCACTTTCGCTCCCGTTGGTCGCTCACCTCACTTAATAGCGACTATACGGAAAGCTCGTTGCGCTTCGCTTTCCCAAATTGGCTTCGCCAACTTCGTATAGTCACATTCGTTATGCGAAATAATATAAAATATTTTTTATGAATGAAGAATTTAAACCCGAAAGATTTTTTACCAAAGACAGAGATAATTTAGAGATGTTGCGACAATCTTTGGAATCAAAAGAAATCGATGAAGACATAATCCCAATTCTTGAAAAATTTTTTTCACTGCCGATTACTCCCCGCGAAAGTTGTTATGGGCATGCGGAGACAAACAAGAATCCATATTTGAGCTATGTTAATGATGAAACGAAAAATGAGCAGGAGCTTAGTATTCAAAGATTATTCAAAGAAAAAATTGCGGAATTAACAGCCAAAATTAACCAAAGAATCGGCAGTGAGGCCGTAAATATAGTTTTGGAAGAAATTGATCACGGCGGAGAACCAAAAGATCATACATTACAATTTGAAATAATTGATAAAAAAAATTTTCAAGAAAATGGTAAAAAATCATTAGACATTATTTGGGACGAATTTTCCAAATATCTTGATAAGTTAAAATAAAAAAAATATTTTATATTACACCGCCTAACAAAGTATGTAAGGTTCAAGAAAAAGTGCGTTAATAATTTTCAAAGGTTGCACTTTTTCTTTCACCCAAATTTCGCCTCCTTTTTCAATTTTAAAAAAACGCGCCAGAGGTCCGAAGACATGACGCGTTGTTTGAAACGGCGGGAGACGTAGCTGGAGCTCTGTTTACTTTCGCTCGAACACGACCGTGTCGAAGTCACGCAAACCAGAGCTGCTAACTTCGGACAGGAAGAGATGGCGAAGGATCCAGCAGGGACGTTGCGTGAACATCGCCATGGCTGCTAGAACCGACGGGTAATGGTTGCGTGGCCACTGACCGTCGCCATATCTACCGCAACGACGCTCCACATTATTGGCTCCCGACTCAAACTCCGCAATCACTTCTTCGAGAACCATGCAGACGTAGCTCACATCGCACGAGCAGAAATCACTGAACGCCAGCAGAGCGACCTTGTAGCCGACGCCCTTTGCTCGTTCTGCCACCCGAGGATAGCGAGCGAGGGACTGATCGACCGAGGGCAGTTCAGACACCCACTTCTGCCGCAGTTCAATCTCGTACTTGATCTCGTCAAGCCTGTCCTTGGAGGCCTTCTCACTCAGGTTGTCGTCGGCGTTAATGATGGCCCATGCCATTTCGAGTTCTTCGACAGGGCCAAGACTAACGATTACCTCAGCACATCGCCAGCCTCTTAGGTACGGATCCTCGACACCGAGGGCCTTTTCGAGCATCGTCTTCAACTTGGGCTTTTCCATTGAATTCTCCTTTTGTTTCGGTTTGGGATTTGTTTGATCTCATCCACTTATAATGAGTAGCGCATTAGATACCTATATTAGATGTCCAATGTGCTACTCACAGAGTATGAAAGGAGAATTAACCGTTTCTTTTCTCTCTCTTATCAAGGAGCTATTTTCACTAATTTAAACGGAAATTAATGCTCTAAATTAGCATCATGATCAGAATAGCAGAAAATCAACTCCATGTCAAGGTGGCAAAAATTTTTTAAAATTGAAAAGGGCTTAGATTAAGGGCGAACGAAACATCGCACAACACCGAATATGAGGAAAAAAAAGAAATTCTCTTTTGTGGGTCATGGACTTAATTTTCATTTTTTACCCAAATTTTTGCCCTTTTCTTCATTTATAATTAGGGAGACGGGCAAAAAACTTCTCATATTCGGATACGTTATGCTCAATTCAGAAAAAATGCTCAACACAGTTTGTAATAGATAGTTTTTTATAATAGATTTATATTAATACATTAAATGGATACAAACCAACCCCAAAATCTCACCAAAAAAAACAGCGATAAAAAGATTTCTAATAATCTTAGCAGGTTCAATCATCTTTACTTTAATATTTACATACTTACAATATGGTAGAATTCCAAGTGCCATTTTAATTGGTTTTGCAATCGTTGTTCCTATTATGACAATAAGTGCAATAATAGGTTTTAAGTATCGCGTTTCGATTGCAAACCTTAAAAATAAACTGTGGTATTTATTTCTAATTCTTGGAATTCTTATGGCAATAATTAATTTAGTATTGGTTTTTTTGGAAGGAAGCAATTTCAATTACTATCTTCAGATTGGGGTTGGTTTGATGTTTGTAATCTACTCTATCTATAAGATAAAAAATAGCCCATAATAACATTTTTTCTGAACTCGAAATTCTTGCCTTCGGCATCGTTGCGCTAAAATTTCGTCTTCACTTCGTTCAAAGAGCATAACAGCGATTTAGCGGTTTCGCTCGCCTGCGGTTCGCTACGCCCAAATCGGCTTCGCCGACTTCGTTAAATCGCAAACGTTATATTCAATTCGGGCTGGGGCAAGTGTTTTATATACTGACATCAATTTACTAATTCTATGGAATACTTCGACATCAATGATCCCAAAATAAAGAGCAGGTTAATCGCTGAAAATGAGCGAGCGTTCGCCTTTCCATCAAACATGCCTATCGTTCCAGGACACACTTTGATTTGTCCCAAGAGACATGTTTCAAAAATAGATGATTTAACCAATGATGAACTTCACGCAATTTTGCTTTTGCAGAAAGAGTTAAAACAGGCAATGGTAAAGGTATTTGATTCCGAAGGTTTTAATTACGCTTGGAACGAAGGCAAAATTGCTGGACAAAATGTGAACCATTTACACTTACACATGCTTCCAAGAAAAAAAGGTGATCCAGGCATTTTTGAATATGAGCCGAGAAGGTTTCTTTATAGGCCAGGCGAACGCCCTGACTCTCCAGAACAGGAACTAGTCGAAGTTGCTAAATTGATTAGAAGTAATTTATAATGTCCCAGCCCGAACTCTGAAATTTCCCTTCGGGGAATATAACAAGTGATATACGGTTCGGGGCTCGGCTCGCCGTGTATGAAAAGCAACGCCTCAAGCTCCGCTATTTTTTTGAATCAATCATTTTTTCATCCATATTTTTAAAGCGGTATCTCTCCTCTCAAAAAGAGGCTCGATTTCAAGAGTGTTCTGATTTATCTTTTTGTTATCATTATATCAGAAAAATAAGTCTGTTGTTCAAGGTGCACGAGTTGTTCTCTGGCCAAATGAAGGATAGCGAGAAAAATCACGATAACTTCAGATTTGGTTTTCGCGTTTGAAAGATTACTGAAACTGTCGCTCACCTTGCTTTCAATCCAGCTAACGACTTCCTTAATTTTATCTTCGAGTGATATCACCCTTTCTTTAATGGTTGCCGTCTCCACCTTCACCCCCTCAAAGCTCTCCGCCACTTGCCTCATTGCTTTCAAAATTGTTTGAAGATCCAGATTTACACCCGGGTAAAAAAAATCGTAGGCGGAAAAATAGTTCGCTCCCGATGATTTTCCAATCGTCCCTTCAAAAAAATATGGTCGAGACAACTCCCAGTTTCTCTCCCGCCAAAGCCTGGCGATTATCTTCGTCGCTGGTTTTAGTTCGTTATAAAGTTTAAGCCGATTCTCCAAATCTTTAATCCCCTCTTCGTCCTCTTCGGAGAGCTCAAGTCCCGGCAAAAGCGATTTCGATTTCAGAAGCACTAGTCGGCTCGCGACCGCGATAAAATCGGCGAGGAGCGGAAACTCCACTCTTTGCAAACTCGAAATATATTTCAAAAAATCTTCCGTCACCGCCGCCAAACTCACCTGGGTAATCTCAAGTTGTTTTTCTTCAATCAACTCTAAAAGCTTTTCAAGTGGCCCGGTAAAATTTTCTAACCGTAGTTCATATCCCGCTTCCATGGATTTAATAGTATTTTTTTACGTAATCCAAAATTCTCCGCGCGTCGCCGGCATTGTCCTCCGAACCCAAAACCACAATCGTGACCGGCCTCTCTCCGCTTCTTAAATTCAAATCAAAAATTGAAAGGATAGTCTGCTTCGCGGCCGTGCTCATTCCCACCTTCCCGCCCACAAAATCTGGATCTCCGTCAAAAACATTCAAATTCTTCAAGTCTTGGAAGGTGGACGCTCCGTATGCCGACCACTCGAGCTCTCCGGCGCTCAATTTCAAAATAAAACTCCGGTTATTGTAAAGATACTTGGAGAGCGCGAACAAATCGGCGGCGGTTGAAATGTTATCCTCGTGCGCTCCGCTTGAATCGGAAAAATGAGTATTCGCCATTCCAAGCGAACCCGATTTCAAATTCATTAACTCCACAAACCTCACTCGCCCCAAAAAGAAAGAAAGCGCGACAGCCGCTTCATTTGAAGACTCCTCTAATAAAGGGAAAAGTAAATTATAGGCGGAGATTTCTTGGCCTGTTTTCAGTCTTGGTAAAGAAGTGGTTGCCTTCATCGAATAATCGATGACTACTTTTTGATCAAGATTAATATACTCCGTTGAGATCACCGCCGTCATCAATTTTGTGAGTGAGGCAATCGACATTTTTTTTGAGGAATTTTTTTCAAGGAAAACAAAATTATTTCTCAAGTCCGCCGCCAAATACGCTTCCGCCGTTACATCCGGTATTTCAAAATCATAAGTAAAGTCATCCTTAATAAAATCCTTCTCAAAAACCAAGACAGGCGTCCCAATTTCAACGAGCGCGTAAACCTGCTTCACGTCCTTATCGGCCAATC
>Ga0210057_1010680_pt1 | contig 10336 bp, 16 predicted proteins | sample CryGeyCG2114_010_2_FD_183968 | JGI IMG/M metagenome (GOLD analysis project Ga0210057, IMG submission 183968) | Groundwater microbial communities from aquifer - Crystal Geyser CG10_big_fil_rev_8/21/14_0.10 (SPAdes) (version 2) | ecosystem: Environmental > Aquatic > Deep subsurface > Groundwater ...
ATCAAGTTTCAAGAGATGATTTTTCCAGAAGGCGTTTTATACGACTATTCGACATTTGGAACCACAAAAACAGCCCATATTTACACGCTTAAACAGCTAATTGATACTCCAAATTCTACTATGGTGCTCCCGGCAGGAATCGAACCTACATCAGAGGCTTAGAAGTCCTCTGTTCTATCCATTGAACTACGGGAGCATTACAAATGTTATATCACACCTTCTCTATCTAAGATATCCTTATTAAGGTTTTAGAAGTCTTATACTATTGAGCACTGTCGGCAAGCTGGTACAAGGGCATATGTGGATACGCTATACCATAACTTTGTAAGATAAGATACTTTCTTTCTGAGAATTAACGTGGATCTAACACACGAACAAACATATTCGGTATTTCTTTCTTATGTTGTACATCCGCATCGAGATACATTATTATCTCGTCAAATAACGCAGTATCGAAAGATTGTAGCGCATTGCTCATCTTATATTCCTGAGAAAGTACACGCTCTTCAAGAGAATGACTATATCGAGATACAGTCCATAAAATAAGAAAGAAGATACAAATACTCACACCTACTATCAGCGCCCAATCTCGATACACAGGAAAAACTGGGTTATTAAACACCGTTGTCTTTTTATTCTTTTTTATAAATCTATCTAAGAAAGACATAATTATTTATTCACTACTAATGATTGGTTCATCAAATGCAATCGTAATAATAAGTGGCATTGACCACAACGTATCTTCAGTATGTGTTTCCATATCAAATGATTCAATAGAGAGCGCAAGTGGCGCAGTCTCTAGACTCCCTAAGAAAGAAAGTATCTCTTGCCATGAGCCCTCCGCCACCATACCGAGACGTAAGACTGCATATTTCTTTTTCTTTTCCAAAGTACGTTCATCCCGAGTAACACTGCGCACATCAAGCTCCACACCGGTATCTTTGCCGAGATTCTCTATAACTTCAATATAATCTACTTCTGCTCCCGTCTCTACAAATTGATGTGCAATACGAGTGCGTCCCGAATCAAGTGTACGCATCAATTCTTTTAATTCAGTCAGATAATTTTCTTGTTGCAAATAATCATTAAATACTTGTTGTTTTTCTGCTACCCTATCCGCAACTCGTTCAATATAAATTATTAATCCAACAAGCACGACAAATGCGATGAGAAATACTCCGCCACTCATCCATAATTTTCTTTTTGTGTTGTGTACGTGTTCAGTCATATTATTCATTAATCTCATGTAACGTTTTGGGCACTAATACCAACGTAAATGGTAATGCTTTCTCCTTTGCAAGATTTTCAATTGGTAATGTCACTTCTGAAAAGAGTCCTGTCGCACGGAGTGCATCGGTATAGGTAATCAATGCATCACGTGTGTTTGCCTTCCCTACTACAGAAAAACGTGTCACCTTACTTTCATCATCACTAAATGAAATACGTGAGAGCTGTATCGTCGAAGGCATCTGTTCAATAAGACGGACAATTGTCGTTGATGGATGCATCTGTTCTTGTTGTTTATATATATTCATCAGTACACTAAAATGATTAAGTGTTTCTTCTGTTGTCTCACGTTCACTAATACCTAGTGAAATATCCTCTACTTCACTACTGCGTACTGCGATATGCTCAAGAGAATTGAGTAATTTTAATGTAGGAATCAACAGGACCACCCCACTTACAAACAAAATAGTCAATGCCCCGATGCAGACAATAATTAAACGCACGTGGTATTCATGCTGTAGTGCGTCTTTTTGATTTGTTGAAAGAAAGCCAAATAACATATTACAAACTAGATGTAAGTGCAAGACCAATTGCTGTCGTGTATTCAAGTGACTCTTGAAGAGACATTGGCGGTATATACTCATTCAATGAAAAAGCGTTTTGCCATACTGACGCAGTACGTGCAGACATATTCATAGTAAGACCAAGGAAATCAGCAAATCCTGGTAAGTCAGCATCCATTCCCGACACAATGATACCTACAAGTGGTGCATGGTGATCCCCTCGTGCAGCAGCAACACTATCCCAAAAATCACGACGTCGTATCATCTCATCACGCAAAACCGCAATGGTACTCAAAAGAGAATTGAAGAGATCTGCATTATTGCGTTCTTTTGCGAATCCACGTTCTCGTTTTATTTTCTCTGCCTCTTCCATAGAAACTGAAAAATATTTTGCCACTGCTGATGTTAATGTATCACTCCCCACGGACACACTCGCCGCATACACCGCAATACCTTGTGAAATAATAGCAATACCGGTTCGATTCCGGCTAATGTGTACAAGCATATATGGTCGTGCATCACCTTTTTTCACACAAGCAGAAGATGCTGCTCGCAAATCCAATTCAAATGAAAGTGGCGTAATACTGCTTGCCTGTAATAGATCACTATATTCATCTATGATTTTACGTGCATACACAGATACACTGACCGATAGCGACTTGCCTCTTGAATCAAGACGCAGTGGCACATATGAAAAAGATGCTTCCTGTGGCGCAAGTGGTACATTTTCTTCCAACGTAAAACTAATCGCACTTTCTAGCTCTCCGCGTGTCCGTACTGAAGGAATAAGTGTTTGATATAAGTACCCCTTTGGTTCTGGTAATGACACATGTGCAAAATGGAACCCATGTGCGGCTTGAAATGTCTGTAATGTTTCTTTCAAAAGGGTTGGATTAACAAGTTCACCATTTTGAAAAACTCCTTTTGGTAATGGTGTACACCCATATCGTAACAACATTCGCTTGGGCCCTTGTTTATTTAATTCAATAAAATAAATATGTGTATCACTAATATCTAAGCCAACACCAGCCATAGAAAGAAACCGCGGAGGCGGAAAAAAACGCACTACATGTCTAGAGAGCGACCCTATCATATAAGCATAAGTATATCACGCTTGTATTAGAGCAATCGCACTAAGATGTATACAACAACAATACCAACAGTACCGAGACTAAGAATATTAAAGTATCTAAATAAAATTGCACCAATATATGCACCGTATTTTTTAAACAGATATGCAACGATATAAAATCGTAACCCACGCCCAATCAATGATGCAATAATAAACGTAAGAAAATCAATACTAAACAATCCACTCGCAATAGTAAATACTTTATACGGTATCGGTGTAAATGCTGATATAAATATCGTCCAGAAAGCATTGTCTGAAAAAAGTTGTTGTACGTAGAGCAAATCGGTCTGTAGTCCATACGTCGATACAATCGCATCACCTGCAACTTCAAAAAGAAAAGCACCAATAATATACCCGAGCACACCTCCAGCAACTGAACCGAGTGTAGTTAGTCCAGCAAGATACCAGACACGGCGCGCGCCCGATAAAAGCATTGAGGCAAGCATTATATCAGGAGGAATCAAGAAAAAAGATGACTCTGTAAATGCAATAATAAAAAGCCAAAAATACGCATGCGTACTTTCCGCACGCATAACACACCAATCGCGAACGCGTGTTTTATATGTATCAATGTATCTGACTACTGGTGAAAACATACTAATACTAGTTTAGTGTACGGGTGTACCAGGACGCACTTCTTCTGCTGGCTCAAGTGTAGTGAGTGTACCATCCCCTACTACATAAAGCACCATACCTTCACTCATAATTCCCTTAATAGCACGTGGCTCTAAATTCATAAGTACTGGCACACGCTTTCCTATCAACGATTCTGGTGCTGAATAAAATTCACGGATCCCCGATACAATAGTTCGTGGTGCCTCCTCGCCAACATCAATAGAAAATACAATAAGCCTATCGGCCCCTTCTACAATATCTGCTTGAATAATAAGTCCGATACGAATATCACACTGTGCAAAATGTTCAAATGAAATCATATCTCCCTATACTACACGACAGACCTTATGTAAGACAACTTATACAGATTGTTTATCTAAATACCCTTGTAAAATAAGCGCTGCAGCACTTGCATCAAGCAATGCATGTTTGCCTTGAATACGACTCGCTTGTGCTGACGTCATGTACTCAGGCTCATAGTAAACAGGCAGTGTTGTCTCTTTTTCAAGTAATGTTTTAAATCCTTCAATGTAGCGCATCACACTATTTTTCTCACCAGCAAAGTCTCGTGATTCCCCTATGACTATCGACCCGACATCACGCTTTTCAATAATCTTTTTTATTTCAATAAGAAGACGTGGGTTGTTTGGCAATGTTACCAAAGGCAACGCAAAAATATTTCCATTATCTGAAATCGCCAAACCCACTCTTTTTGTACCATAATCAATTCCTAAAAAACGCATACTTATATTGTATGCGTATCTCTACCAAAAAGAAAACGCTACGAGAAGTAGCGTTGATCCAATACTAGATAAATCATATCTAGGAAAAACAAAATAATAACTGATCCCTATCTTTATTCGTATCCATGACAACACCACATGGACGCTCTTTCTTCTGCATATTTTCATGTATACGTGAAAGGTCAGCTGATGCATCAACAGAAGAGATTTCTTCTTCTCCATCTGGAGGTTCTGTGAGAAAGCTTCTTCTTGCATCAGGGCTTGCCCACAGTGCTTGAGAGATGAACTGAGAAACAGTCGTATCGTTTTGCATAATATATAGAGTACTCCTTCCTTCTGCATGATAACATGCAACACAAAAGAGTCTACTTTTTTTTACCAAATATATATACTCCTATAATTGCAACACAAGCACCAAGCGTATTGAATACAAGATCAAGTGCAGTGTTCATATATCCGCCCACACCAGTCTCAGGAAAGAAAAGCACTGCACCAAATTCAATAATTTCATTCAATGCGCCGAGTCCCATGCCCGCTACGATAATAATAGGATACAACACTTTCCAATTTACTTTTTCATTTAAATACGGACGGATTAGGTGATAGACAACGAGTGTTGCCACACCGAATCCAAACGCATGCACAACTTGATCATATTTCAATAACACAAGTTCACCGCCACCATTGAAAAGCGGTATGAGAATATGTGCATACAATACCTTCCCTCCTACGACGACACCCCCTCCTGCCATATGTAGCAAACCCCACAATGAAAGTCCCCAAACAATATACGGAGGAAACTGTGACCGATGCAGTGTACTTAATATAAGTGCAAATAATGCAACAAGTACAAATACATACCACAAAAATTCAAAGTCTTTAATTGCAATATAATACGCACTAAAGCCTATAACATAGAGAAGTGAAAAAATAAGAACACTTCTATACTTTCGTAATTGATTCATCATATATGTACAGTAGCATATAAAATTAGTTTTTTTATTATCAGATTACTATCTCAAAATACCTCTTTTTATTCCCTAAACAACCGATGTCCAACTGCAATTGCAGACTTTATTATAAGCACAAGTAATGTAAGCCAAAATATACCAAGTGCAAACCCAGCAACAACATCACTCTGCCAGTGCACATTCAAATACACCCGACTAAATCCCACACTTAAAAATGCACCTATCATAAGCGCATACCACAAAACACGCACAAAACTATTGCGTATCATTCCCCTACCTGTATACAAAAGAATTACAAAAAATAGTATCGCCGTTGTTGCATGTCCACTTGGAAAGCTATATCCCGAAACTTCAATCAATGCATTGAGTGGACGCTCCTTCTGTATCAAAAACTTAAAAAGAAGCTCAAGCAATACTCCGCCAGTCATACCCCCAAAGAAAAGCACCACATAGTACCATTTCTTTTTTATAACCAACGCAACAAGCAAAAGCGCCGACATAATAGACAAATTCAACGGACTCGCAATATCAGTAATAAAAATCATTATCTGATTGAGTAGTGGATTCTGCAAAAGAGCCATCTTTCCATTCATGAATACATCGAGTCTAGTTATAGCTTCGCCAGCGTTTACATCTTCAACAATTTTTGCAAACACATACAGTGAGAGAATATTAACCGCAAGTACATATATATGGTACTTTGAAAAAATACGCTTTCGCTTGTTTATAAAGCGGTATGCGTACACAATACCCACGCTGAGGAAAATTGCGATAGTAATAAAACCTCCAATATACCGAGACACTGTCTTATATCCTTCCCCAAAAATATAGCCAGCTAACACAAAGACAATTGCCCAGAGAATACCGCCAACAATATTAAACCAAAGGAATCGTACAAACGAGACACTTGATGAGCCTGCTACAAACGGTGTAAACGATCGTGTAAAAGAATTAAACCTACCAAAAATGAGCGACTTGCCAGTATGCCTACTCATAAGACTGCGTATCTTTTCAAATCGTTCTGTATGTAAAAAGAAGAATTTTCCATACCGATCAAAAAAAGACAAACCATATTTCTTGCCTATTATGTATCCAATCACATCACCAAGCATTGCACCGATACTTGCAACAACGATCACACCACCAATATCCAAGATACCGAGCCTGACCATAAATCCACCAGCAATCACAACAAGCATGCCAGGGATGAAGAGACCAACAAGTGGCACCGATTCAAATATCGCCACAAGGAAAACGATCACATAGCCAAAGTGACCAAATCCAAGAAGTGAGGTATGAAAGAATGTATCCATTATTGTTGTGCTATGTGTTTATATATCGCCGTCCAGGAGCTCTCTTCATCATAAAGAAGGCAACATGCTAAGTAACATCATCTTACTATTTTTCAAATATAAATCGAAGGGGCACTGTATGCGGACACACATGTCGCTCTATTTTACTTCTTATAGTCTTTTTGCTATGGTCTAGGACAGACAACTGTTCAATTCGACAAAAGGTAAAATAATGCAAACAAAACTTAATCAGGCTATCATTTCTGCAATTGCGGAAATACAAATATCTGACGAACGTGTCGTGTTTTGGGACAAAAAAGATACAGGCATCCTTAGATTTATGCTTGCTAAAAAAGTCGTTTCAAAAAGAGATCTCTTAGATGCGATAGATGAACGATTGCGAAATATCGGCAGACAAATATATCGCGCATGTATTCGGCATAACCAAAGTCTTGATCACTCCATCTCGCCAGAAGCCTTTGCATACGCACTCAAAAATGGAGAATTCACTGATGAAGAAAAATCGTGTATCCAATTTGATCATGGCGACACCTTTCATACATTCATCAAAGGGTACAATCGAGGCAACTTGAAGCAGAAAATACTCAATCAGCTCATTGCCCAAAAATAGACTGCATTTATATGCACGCTATATATATTATAAAAACTTACTCAGGGACCAATAATTTGGTCCTTTTTGTTTTTATACAAAATTAAAGGAATCAAAAAAATAGCGTTCGAATGTGTATATGAAAAAAATAAATAATCTTTTCGATTCTAAAACAATCGGCAAAAATATAGAATGTTCTTTAGTAAAAGCAACTCAATTATTACTTTCTATACCCATTATCTCTTCCACATACTTTTCTATAGTTACATTACTCACAATAGTAGTATACAATTCCATTCGGATAAAAATTCGGTTTTGCTTTCATTATTTTGCGGTGATGTATTAACCTTTGCGCGAACCCACTTCGCACGCGCAGAGAGCGTGGTGGCTTGAAACTGCCTCGTACGCTCCGATTGCGTGGTGGAGCGAGACAATGCGCCTCGGACACGCTCGCGGACTCGCGTGTGCAAAAACCAAAAAATTTCCTTGCATTTTTCTCGCGTCTCCTCCCCCCACCCCTCCACCGCGAAGCGGAAAAGAAATGGAAAGGAAATTTTTGGTTTTGCTTCGCCGTTTCAGTCTCCGAAAAGAGCAATCTTATTTTAACATTTTTGTTTGCTCTTTTCTCCGCCCTCACGGCGACCGAGGCGCTCTCGTATCCACGTTTGGTGGTAGCTCTAAACTCTGTGCCTTCGACGGCGAAAGTGCTAACTCATCAATGTGGAGCCTCGCCATACAAAATTCTTTAAGGAATGGCGAGGCGCAAATCTTTGTATGTGTTTGCCCCACCCTCCCTGTGCGCGCACAAATCCCCGCCGTTTTTAGGAAAAATTATAAAATGGCGGGGATGGCTCCCTGAAGTGGATGTTATAAACCTCTACACACAAATGGGATAACCACAGATGATGCTACTGCAACGAGTCCAAGAATGAATAAAAAGAGAATAACATTTATTTCTGAATACCACTTTGAAATTTCAGAAAAATATTTTTCCTCGCGTAAATTGACCTCGTCTCCGTGCCGGTCGTTTCGCCACTTATCATAATTGCTCTTGAATTCTTTCTCAATTTTCTCAAATTCCTCTGGTGTACTTTCTCCTCTCGAAAATTTTACAGCGGTGTTGGAGAAATCAGTCAGCCATCGCGATAATTTCTTTAGATATTGAACATAAGGAACTGAATTTATTATGGCTTTTCGAAAAGGTAAAAAAGACCAAATTACTACGTCTACAAGCAGAAGCAAACCGAGAATTGCCAGAGAATCTATTTTAGGAAAAGATGATGACAACAATGCGACAACTGCTCCGGCAATTACGCCCGATGAGGTTCGCAAATCTTTTAGGTAGTCGCTGTAGTCTTTTTTAAACCCTTCTATTTGTGGATAGATTGTCCCACGGACAGCATTTCCGCTTGTCTCAACATACCTGCCAGCCTTCTTATGTAATTTTTCCAACTCATCTTGATCCATAAAACATAGCGTTTATTTATACTCTGCCAACTTCTCTTCAAAGTTATTGCAACCTGCAAGGTCTTTCTGGTATCGCGATAGGTCGCCATCAAGACGTTCGTAAGTTTCTCGCACAGCAGGTAGGGGCGAAACTGCGCTACACATCGTCAATGGGTCAGAACTGTATCCATCGTTGCGAACATCGAGAAGTCGCTTATTGTAGAAACCGTCCTTTTCCGTGTACTCAACATACACGCATGAGTTTACTTTTGGACTAAAGAAAATTTGCTCAAGTGAGGCATCTCCAAACGGAGAATTCTTGTTCTCAAGTTTTAACTCAATCTCGCTTTTCATTTTCAAACATTCCTGATTCTTTTTGAAGTCGTCAGTTTGATTTCGAGCGACAGGTTCCCCTTGGCTATTTACAGAAGGAGTTTCCGTAGAATTAGATGTAAAAAAGTATACCGCTCCACCGACAAGAACTGCAGTAACGAGAACGGCTGTAAAAGTTTGTTGATAATTTTTCATAATTTCATTCGTCTTCGTCTGTTAATTCCACATTGATTGGGAAATCGAGACCCCTCAATGATTTTTGGACATTTGTATATGCTTCACTCTGGGTTAAATCTGATACCTTGTGTTCTTTTTCACGCAACTCTTTCCATCGTGCAATATATCCACGGTCATAGCTCTTTACCAGAGAAATATAGGCCTTGAGATAACCATTTCTTTTTCCAACCTCAACGCCCAACAAGTAAACAAGAACTATACTAACAGCGAGGAAAAGTATTTCTAAATCGGAAAAAAAAGAGAAATAGTGCCAGAGAGATAACCAACGCCAAGGACAAAAAGATTAAGCGAGATTTTCTACTACTTATTGTTCGTCCATTTTCAGAACTGAAATGGTCAATAATATACCGTAAGTGGGCGTCTTGAATATAAGCTCTTTTATTTTCTTCGTTCATAGTATTTATTTCACGAAATAATCTAATGGTTTGCCGTACAACTTCGCTAATTCATCCAACTCAACTGCATCAATCCTACGCTCGCCTCGCTCTATCTTGGAAATATACGCCTGCGGTTTCTTCAACCGTTTTCCCGACTCAACTTGCGTCAAACTTGCTTCGAGGCGAGCTTGGCGAAGACGCTCAATGAGTTTTTGATATTTTAATCGGTATTTGCTCGCCATAGATATACTAGCATGATATAAACGATTGTGGAATATACCATCATGGTTTATTATGTGTATGGGTGATGTTGACGGCGAAGCAAAACCAAAAATTTCCTTTCCATTTCTTTTCCGCTTCGCGGTGGAGGGGTGGGGGGAGGAGACGCGAGAAAAATGCAAGGAAATTTTTTGGTTTTTGCACACGCGAGTCCGCGAGCGTGTCCGAGGCGCATTGTATCGCTTTCCCACGCAATCGGAGCGTACGGAGAGATTTAGAGCCACTACGCGCTCCGCGCGTGCGATTAGTCGTCAAAATCCTGCGGATTTTGCCCGAAATACATTCGAACTTCGTCCAATACACACCGCCAAAATTGGAAATCGGAATCAGAAGCCAAAATGGGGTCGGCGCGAAGCGCCGACACAAACGCATTCCCGCCAAAAATTCCCGAATTCAAAAGGTTTTTCCACGCTCCGCGTGGCTCACTCGTTTGCCAATACAATTCTATGAATAATCACACCAGAAAGTTTTTTATATACACTCGCAAAAGTACCGATACAGAGGATCGGCA
>Ga0210057_1010681_pt1 | contig 10334 bp, 13 predicted proteins | sample CryGeyCG2114_010_2_FD_183968 | JGI IMG/M metagenome (GOLD analysis project Ga0210057, IMG submission 183968) | Groundwater microbial communities from aquifer - Crystal Geyser CG10_big_fil_rev_8/21/14_0.10 (SPAdes) (version 2) | ecosystem: Environmental > Aquatic > Deep subsurface > Groundwater ...
GACCGCTTCCGTGATCTTTTCGCCAAGGCGCGCTTCCGCATCAGCTTTCATTTTCTGGAGAATCATCGCGGAAACCTCTTCGGGCGAATACCATTTATCCGCCATCTTTACCTCGATCCCGCCTTTACCGCTTTTCTGCATCTCAAACGAAACCACGCCTTTGTCTTTCTGAACAGCCGCTTCGTCAAACGTGTGGCCGATGAATCGTTTTATCTGGTACACCGTGTTCTTCGGATTTGTTACCCCCTGGCGGCGGGCAACGAGTCCAACCAACCGTTCGCCGGTCTTTGAAATAGCAATCACCGAGGGCGTCGTACGATTTCCTTCGGAGTTTTCAACAATCCGTGGTTCGCCGCCCTCGACGATAGCCATAGCCGAGTTCGTAGTGCCGAGGTCAATTCCTAAAATCTTACCCATAAATGTGAAATAATTATTTAATAATTTTCTAAGACTCCTTGTTCACCTCCTACTCTCCACTGTCTGCTGGTTTAAAGTGCCCAATTTGGACGCGTGCCGGACGGATGGTCCTGCCGTGGAGGGTATACCCTTTCTGATGAACTTTGGTGACCACATTATCTTCCGATTCACTCTTAACTTCAAGTGTCTCGACAGGTTCCTGCAGTGACGGATCAAATGTTTCGCCTAACGGGTCCGACTGTACCAGGCCGTGAGCGGCAAGCGCCGTGAGGAGTTGTGTGTAGGTGTTCGTTATGCCCTTGGCGAGGTCGGAATCAGGTTCTGCGTGGGCGAGCGCTTGTTCAAAGCTGTCGATAACCGGCAGAATATCAGAAACAATGCCCTCTGCAGCCGCTTTTACCTCCCTCAGGCGGTCTTCTTCAAAACGCTTCTTGGCGTTCACATAGTCCGCCTTGCTCCTCTGCCACCCGTCGAGATACTCGGTGCGCTCTTTCTCCACCCTCTTCAAGGTTTCTTTCAACTCTTTGATCTTCTGTTCCGGAGTTTTGGTAGACCCTTCTCCGTCTTCAGGTTCAATAATCACGTCGTCGTCTTGCATGGTTTGCCATTATAGAAATTTTTAGGTCAAGAGTCAAAATTTTATAAGGCACATGAAGGCGTGGTATAATAAGGTCATGAACGACCGCGTTGAAGAAAAAATAGATAAACTTGCTAATGCTCTCGGAGAAGGGTTTAAGGAAGTGAATAATCGTCTTGATCGCGTTGAGGGGCGGTTGGAAAACGTTGAGGGGCGGTTGGAGAACGTTGAGGGGCGGTTGGAGAACGTTGAGGGACGACTCACGATCGTTGAACAAAAAATAGACTTGCTCCGCACAGATGTTCAGGAGCTTCATTATGACTATAAGAAAATGCTTACCCGGATTGAAAAATTAGAACTCCAAACATTCGGTTCGGTACAGGAATAAAATTAGGAGGAAAATGGGAGGAAATGGAAATGGGAATAGTCACGGTTTTTTCAGAGCCTAAATCCCGCGCGGGGTTTATTTATTATCTTTTACGTCACAACTCGCACTCCCCCTTCGAGCGAGAGTGCGGTCGCGACTCCGGCTCACGGTTCGATAAAACGTCAAACATTGCTACTATGTGTTTTCTCTAACTGTTTTGCCCACCTACCGCCTGCTCGCAAGCTTACATCAGCGGTTGCCAAAGACGGCACCGGAGTAAACGGTAAGCAATTAGCGTTTACTCCACTGAGGAGACTTACGGGCCTTCTTTAATCCGGGTTTCCTTCTTTCTTTTGCCCGAGGATCGCGCTTCAAATATCCCGCTTTTTTAAGCGATGACCGGAGAGCGACATCGTGTTCATTCAATGCGCGGGCAATTGCATGCCTCACTGCGCCTGCTTGCCCGGAAATGCCGCCACCTTTCACGACGACAGTCACGGAAAATTTCTTTTCTGCATGGGTAAGCGGGCTAACCGCTGTGTCGGTAAGTTGTTTCGTGGAGAAATATGAAGCAACGTCCTTCCCGTTTACCATGACACTTTGCTTGCCTGCCTCGGTAAGTCGCACCCGCGCTGATGCGGTTTTTCTTCGTCCTATCGTCTGTATATATTTTGTGGTTGTCATAGTGTAGAGGTGAGAGTTTAGAAATTAGAAAGAAAGTGAGAACATTACTCTTCTATCGTTAAACGCTTCATCATGTCCGGGCGAAGCTTATTCCCCGGGAGCATGCCTTTAACCGCATGCTTCAAAACCTCTTTATAACCGCGTCTTTTTGCCAGCGCATCAAGTTCTTCGAACTTAAGACCTCCTTGATACCCGGAAAAACGGGCGTACCTGATACTCGAGCGTTTCTTTTCGCTAATCGAGAGCTTTGAAACGTTCATAACGGTGACGGAGACTTCCGGAGCACGGTTACGGGCATAGGTTGTGAGATTTTTGCCCATGAGGATCTTTGCCACCTCACTCGCAACGCGTCCCAACTTTTTCCCTTTAGCATCTATGGTGTGAGTGTTTTTCATACAAATTCAACGACAGAGCTCTGTCGACCGTCCGAAGAGCGCTTAACCACTTTAGTGATACGGATATAGCCGCCTTTCCTGTCTTTAAAACGAGGCGCCAGTACGTCAATAAGTTTTTTAACTGTTTTTTCTCTTCCGCCAAGCTTTGCGATCATGATGCGCCGAGTAGCGAGTGTCGGTTTCTTGGCCTTGGTTATCAAACTCTCAACAATCGGTCGGACCGCTTTCGCCCGTGCTTCCGTCGTTACAATTCTTTCACGTTGCACGAGGGATTCGGTGAGCGAATTTAAAAACGCTTTGCGCTGGTCGCGCTTACGTCCGAATTTCTTGTTGGTGTTGTGATGCCTCATGATTCTTAACTTTTCATCGTAACTCCCATTTTTGCGAGAGCGTCTTTTATTTCATCAACCGCCTTTTCGCCGACTCCTTCAAGAGCAAGGATGTCAGCAGGACTTTTCCGCGCAAGACCTCCGATGGTCCGTATGCCTGCGTTCGTGAGCGCGTTCGCGGTTCTGGTCGAAAGATCCAGCGAATCAATTCTTGTTTTCATTACGTCCTCACGCGCTTCGGTAGCCAATTCCTCGCCCATAGCTTCGGTGACCGGCTCCGGCTCGTCTTCTTTGAAACCAACAACCGCCTTGAGTTGCTGAATCATCATGGTGATCGAGTTTTCAAGTGCTTCGCGCGGTGCTAAGGTTCCGTCAGTTTCGATCATGATGCGGAGACGATTGAAGTCAGTCCTATCGCCGATACGCATGTTCTCCACTTCATAGTTCACACGGCGGATAGGAGTGAATATTGCATCAAGGGCGATAGTGCCGATGTCTACCCGATCCTTCTGAACGACCTCCTTCGGAACATAACCGAGGCCGGTATCAACTGTCATCTCCATCTCAAGTGAAGCGTTTTTTTCGGTAAGTTCAACAATGTGCTGGTCAGGGTTCAGAATCTCAACCTGCCCCGGCGCAGTAATATCGGCGGCGGTGAAACTCTTAACTCCCTTTGCCTTCAAAGTCAGCGTGTGCGGCTGGTCATCAAGAATTTTTATACGTACCTTTTTCAGATTCAGAATGATGCCGATAACATCTTCTTTGACGCCATCAATGGTTGAGAATTCATGAGATACTCCCTCAATCTTGATCGCCACCACGGCGCTCCCCGAGATCGATGACAGTATGATGCGACGCAGAGAATTGCCTAGGGTGTGCCCGTATCCGGGATACAAACCGTCGATCTCATAGACACCGGTCATCCCCTCTTCGGAAACGATGCGAGGTTTGGATGGTAATGCGATTGAATAATCCATACGAAAAAAATAAGTTCGCTAATAATTAAGTGCTACCGGGTGTAAAATTCGAACACTGCACCGATATCCGCTGCAGTATCCTGATCAGAAAAAACAGGCGGCGTCGCCAACACTCCCTCTTTCGTGGAGGCATCGAATTGAACCCAGGAAGGCATTCGGAATTCCTTCAACTTTTCAGTCAGACCCTCAAAAAGACCGGTCTGGCGGCTCCCTTCCCGAACGGAAATAACGTCATTGACGGATACGTGGTACGAAGGAATCGTAATGCGTTTGCCGTTCACCAAGAGATGTCCGTGCGAAACCAATTGGCGCGCGGCGCGGCGCGTCGGCGCAATGCCCATACGGTACGCGATCGCATCCAAGCGTGACTCCAAAGAAGAAAAGAGCGTTTCTTGCGGATTGACTTTGCTTTCCAGCGCCTTGCTGACGTAGGTTGAAAATTGACGTTCGGTCAAGCCGTATGAGAGTCGGAGCTTTTGTTTTTCAATAAGTTGACGCGAGTAGTCGGAGCCCCCTCTCCCGCGGCGTCTGTTCTTCCGGGCGTTTTCCAAAGACCTCTCCTTTGACAGTGCGAAACGGCGTGTTTGGCATTTCTCAAAAATTGAGGAACCGAGGCGTTTGCAGATTTTGTATTGTGGACCTAACTTCATAAGTGTTTAGTGATTAGAGTTTAGTGTTTAGGATCAGAAATTACACTCTCCTTGCCTTTTTTTGGCGCGGTCCATTATGCGGAACCGGCGTTATGTCATGGATGGAAAGAACCTGAATCCCTTTGGAAGCAAAGGCACGCAACGCGGACTCCCTTCCTGAACCGACACCTTTAATGAAGACATCGGCCTCCTTGACGCCGATGGTCGACGCCTTTTCTCCAATCACTTCGCCCACCTTAGCGGCGGCAAAGGGTGTCGATTTGCGATTTCCGGAAAAACCAAGCGATCCGGACGATGACCACATGACAGCGCCTCCGTCCTTGTCTGTGAGAGTAAGTTTCGTATTGTTGTACGTTGATTCGATATGCAAAACCGCGCGATCAATGAGACGCTTTGAAATTTTTGACAGAGCGCGGTCGCGTTTACCTCGGTCGACTCCGGACCCGCTTTTTCTAAGAATACGTCGTTTTCCCATATATTATGTTTTTTCAAGCTTCCTTTTGCCGGAACCCATGGTTTTTCGCGTGTTGCCGCGGACCGTACGCGAATTAGTCTTCGTGCGCTGTCCGCGCGCCGGAAGTCCCTTCATGTGGCGAGTCCCGCGGTATGCCTTGATATCCTTTAACCGTTTGATGTTGCCGGACACCTCGCGACGAAGGTTGCCTTCGGTCGCATATCCTTCAATGATGGTACGCAAGGTGTTTTCTTCATCCTGGGTTACGTCTTTTGCGAGCTTTGTCGGTTCTACCTTTGCCTTTTCTAAAATGCTTAAAGCGCGTGCGCGACCGATGCCGTACACCGACGTCAATGCGAATGCAATGTGTTTATTATCAGGAAGTGTAATACCGGTGATACGCATAGAATTAGGGGGTAGGGGGTAGGGGGTAGGGGGTAGCACAAAAACCAGAAGTAAAATTTGTTCTGACTATGACTTGCAATCTGTAGTCTGTAATCTTCATGGTTATCTATCCTTGGCGGGCCTTACGGCGCGGGTTCTTTTTGTTGATCCTATACAGACGTCCCTTACGGCGAACAAGAATGTCGCCTGCCTGCTGTACTTTGAGCGATGACTTGATTTTCATAATCTAATTTAGAGACGACGCACAATTCTCGCGCGACCACCATACGAATCCAAGACAAGCGACACTTTGTCGCCTACCAGGACGCGTATCCTATGAAGACGCATTTTCCCGGCAAGGTATGCCAAGATCTCATCTCCGCTTTCTAGCTTTACTCGAAAGAGTGCATTGGGTAGGGACTCGGTGACATTCCCGAGAACCTCATCCGTTTCTTTCGTGCGTACCATTTGAGCGAATCGGGATCCGAATTGGGCGTTGGTTATAGTAGCAGAAATCAGTTCGCCACGTCAACCCCATCGGTTAGTTCTTGTAAAATCTCAATTTTCAGCTTTTCAATCTTGTCGGGCAGACTCCCTCTCCAGAATGGGTACACCTTTACGCTCATACTCTTGATTCCCGGATAACTGATACGCACCTCGGTAATGTCTTTTTCCGCCTTACCCGCCAAATCCGCGAGAAGCTTGGTTTGATCAAAGGTGGCAATCAATGTAGTAGTGCCCGAAACACTAAGTGAGAAGGGGTCACCGGTTGTCGGCGCGCCTGACGGGTCCACCAGCACTGCGAGGTTATTCGGGTTATCAAACCGGAGATCTCCGTCGTAAGAGATATTCGCCGAACGAGCAAATTCTTTTGCAAGGGATGACTCATCAAAAGAAGGAGCTACTGCCGTACCCGTAACGGAAACAACCGCGTTTCCGTTATCTATTTCATCGGGGTTATCCGCAAAAGTAACCACGACAGTGCTGTCGAATATGAGGTAGCCGTCCGGAGCGCTACCTGCAATTTTGGATAGGAGCGACCGGTTAAGCTCTGCTTGTATTTCCTGCACCGTACTTGCGCGCAAGGAAGCATCCACCACGGCGCGCTCGCCGACAAACCCGCCGGACATTGCGCCTTTCGACCGCGCATACATCAGCTTGTACTGCTCTCCTGAACTCTTGAGACCGGGAATAGTGAAATCAGAAAGACCGATATTGTATGTGTTACCCGGTTCATCCGCGTATGCGGTCACTTCTATCGAACCGGGGACCTTAACGCCCGCTTTTGTGGTGTATCCAGGAACGGTTATGGGAGTGTGTATGCGATAAACCAGCCCATCAGGCGATTCAAAGCGGGTGTTGGTGATTAGCCGTTGCGACTTTGTGCTATATGCGTTGTAGACAACAATTATTCCTGACGCTCTGTCTTCAACGTGTGTGCTCCCCGTCGCGGGAATCGTGCGGGACGATGAGGCGTCAATCGAAACTTTCTGATACGGCAGTACCGGACTATCAGCAGAAGCCGAAAAAGATCCGGACACGGAAACTTCATACGTGTACGGGATGACGGTTATGTACGCTCGATGAAAGATTGTACTTAAAGCGGCGACGGCACCGCCACCGATGACCAATAATGCAACAAAAATAAACCCGTAGACGTACCACTTCCCGCTTTCGTTCGTTTCCCTAAGCGGACCCGGAGGGGTCGGGGGCACTTGTCTGTCAGAAGGAGGCACCCGAATAGGGCGCGAACGTGCGGGAGGGATAATATCTTGGATGCTCCGACGTGGTTCCATTCAACATAAAGTATACCCCATGAGGTACGCATTTGTCGCACCGGTAAAGGGCTGTTGTGTGTAGATAACTTATCCTCGGAGAATCTCTCGAATACGGACAGTCTGGGAGACCCTCGCCGGCAAACGACTGTTTAAATTTCAATCAGTTCTTTTTTTTCTGTGTGGAAAAACAGCGCCTCCAAAGACAAGAATGCGTCATACACACCGCCGTTTCCCAGTGTGATTGCAGTTTGGAAAAAATCAGGAGTGAGCGCGATTGGGTGAGTGGGGAACGTACCGCTTTCATTTATTTCGATCACTTTTCGATACCATCCGAGCTCTTCCTTGTCTGCAATTAAAAAAGTGGTGCTCGGGACAGGTACGTCATCAACCGCTTGTTCCAGTATCTGCTCGTAATCTTTATTCCACAGTGCGGCTGCTTTTGAAAATCCTGCGGCAAACGAGGCACCTTCGTCTGCCGAAAGCTCGCCTTTCACGTAGAGGGAGGCGCGAGACGCCATCCCCGAACCGTCTTTGCCTTGATTGATGTCCGATAATAATTTTTTGGCCCCCCTCGGGAAGGACCCCAAAAAACGCAGACCGTCTTTATGAACGATGGCGACGTCGGTAACTTCACCTCCTATATCCAAAAACGTAAATCCCTCTTCATCCCGCAGGCTTCGCAAGGTAACGAAAGAAATGAGCGGGAGTGAATGAAATGATATGTGTGCTTCATGGAAAACTCCGTGAATTGCTTCGGTCACAAGGTTCACGAACGCTGAATCGGCGACACTCTCGTACAGCTCGATTTTAAGCGCCGTGCCCAAAAGCGGTTTTTCAATCAGCGACTGATAGCCGTTGACATAGGCCTGCGTTATGACCGACTCAATCGAGGTGTGTCCCGCCGGCAGAGGTTCTTCTTTTGCCTTTTTCGCACGGTAATTGTTCACCGTATGGGAGACAGTGGCATGAGTGACCCGTACAGGTTTCTCGGACTTTGAAAAGATGGTCTTCAGGTGGGATTGATACCACGGAGACGAAAGAACAACATGGACGGAGCGCATTGCACCCATTTTTTGATATTCAGCAAGGAGTACTTTCAGGTTTTCGATAAGCGCGCCCTGCAAGGAACCGGGGTTCTTTTGGTCCACCGTCACTGAAAACGGTGTCCGCTTCACATGCGAGAGTTCCGGACTCTCTTTTTTACGCTTGTCGGTCAAACATGCGCCGAGCGAGGCACTTCCAATATCAAGAATAAGACTGATGTTTCCTTTCATCTTGTTGTGAAGTTTCGATTCGTGTATTCGTGCCTTTGCGCATGTCTTGATGGTTTACGCGCTTAAACTTTGAAACGAGACTCACCCGATTATTCTAACACTGCCTTGATGCGTCTGATGCCGGAGGAACTTGCTTCTTCCTTAGTTATTTTAAATGTACCCATCGTCGCCGTATTTGTAACGTGAGGGCCTCCGCACAATTCGCGAGAATATACCGAGCCGTCCGAACATTTCACCATGTACACATTCACGATATCCGGATATTTTTCCCAAAAACTTCCTTCGACCCCTTCTTCTTTCGCTTTTTCTTTTGGCATCTGTTCAATAATCACATCACACCCTTTCTGGATTGCTTCGTTGACATAGGATTCGACCTTATCAAGCGTTTCGCGCGGGACTTTCCCCAAGTTCGTGAAATCAAAACGAGTTCTTTCGGCCGTGATGTTTGAACCCGCCTGGTGCACGTGGTCTCCGACATATTTCCGAAGCCCCGCGAGCATCAGGTGCGTTGCGGTGTGAAGCTTGGTCGTCTGCTCCGAGGCATCGGCAAGACCTCCTTTAAATTTTTGTTCCGCCCCGGCACGCGAAAGTTCTTGGTGTTTCTTCATTTCTTTTTCAAATTCACCAAGATCAATCGTCATCCCGTGCTCTCTTGCAAGTTCTTCGGTAAGTTCATACGGGAACCCGTAGGTAGAGAACAAAACAAACGCACCCTCCCCCGAAATGGTCGACGTCGGACGTCGACCATTTCTTGAAGAAACGAGAATCTTTTCGAATTCCTTCATTCCCTGTGCAAGGGTTTTCCTGAATTTCAGTTCCTCATCGCGAATGGTGTTTCGAATAGTCAGGCGTTCGGCGTCAAGCTTCGGGTATGTTTCGCGATACGCATCAATCACCTGCTCCGACGCCGCTCCCATAACCCCCTCACCTGCCCCCAGGCGATCAAGGTGACGGATGGCGCGACGAATAAGGCGACGGAGGACATATCCTTGGTCTGTGTTCGCGGGGAGTACGCCATCATTGATCATGAACGTGCTCCCTCGAATATGGTCCGCAACGATTCGAAATGACGCCTGGTATTCGGGATCGTCGTATGATTTCCCCGACACTTCGGCCAAGTGTGCAATGACCGTTTGCATCGTATCGATGAGAAAAATGTCCGGCGTGTCGATGGCGGCCGCGGTCAACCGCTCAAGTCCGCCACCAAAATCGACATTCGCCTTCGGGAGTTTTTTGAACGAACCATCGTCCTGTTTTACATATTCCATGAAAACCGAGTTCCCTATTTCCATGAAGCGACCACAGTCACAGTTCGGGTGGCACTTTTCACCGTACGCGGGGTCATGCGGAGTTTTGAAGTCATAAAAAACTTCCGAATCCGGCCCGCCCGGCTCCCCTGCCGGCATCGAGTCCGGTACGCCGGATCGGCTCCACCAGTTTTTCTTTGCGTCGTAAAAGAGTATGCGGGAGTCCGGAATGCCGAGTTCTTTCCAGATATCGGCAGATTCGGTATCCCGTGGAATACCTGTTTTTTCGTCTCCCTCAAAACACGTTACCCACAAACGTTCAGCGGAGATCTCCAGTGTGCCGGTTAGAAATTCAAAGAACCACGGCAACTGCTCCGCTTTGAAATAGTCGCCGAACGACCAGTTGCCGAGCATCTCAAACGCGGTCGTGTGCCGGTTGTCCCCAATTTCTTCAATGTCCTGGGCACGGAACGAAAGCTGGGAATTCGCCACGCGCGTTCCTGACGGGTGCGCTTTGCCCAAAAAATACGGCAGGAGGGGTTGCATGCCGGATGAGACGAAAAGTGTTGTCGGGTCATTCTCGGGAACAAGGGGCACCGATGGGATGACGACATGCCCGCGCTCTTTGAAAAAATCAAAGTATGCCTGTCTGATCTCGTTAACGGTCATGAACCTTAAGTGTAGGAGGGTTTCCCTTTTTTATCAATGGATCCCGCCGCAGCCAGTGAAAAATTGACGGGGTCAAGATACTTCTGTGCGACGGTCTTCACCTCGTTCAATGTCAATCGCGAAACCGCTTCG
>Ga0210057_1010682_pt1 | contig 10333 bp, 7 predicted proteins | sample CryGeyCG2114_010_2_FD_183968 | JGI IMG/M metagenome (GOLD analysis project Ga0210057, IMG submission 183968) | Groundwater microbial communities from aquifer - Crystal Geyser CG10_big_fil_rev_8/21/14_0.10 (SPAdes) (version 2) | ecosystem: Environmental > Aquatic > Deep subsurface > Groundwater ...
TTTTAGCCTGCTTTTTTTAGGGTTTATTATTTTTGCTTTGTTCAAAACTAGTTGGCTAAAGAGAATGATAATCTGGGATGCCCAGGAGTTTCTCACCTATCGACCCTTTGGAGTAAGCAAAGTGGTGGGAAAATGGCAACAGATAAAAAAGAGATTAGAAACTGGAATTGAGTCAGAGGCAAAACTATCCATTATTGAGGCAGATAAGATTTTGGATGATACCTTAAAACGGATGGAGTTTGGTGGCGCCAGCTTAGGAGAGAGATTGGAGAGATTAACTGCGGCTTCTCTGCCAAATATTGAAGAGGTAAAACTTGCTCATAAAATCAGAAATAACATCATTCATGACCCAACTTATAGATTGGATTTAGAAGAGGCAAAGAAGGTAATATCAGCTTACGAAAAAGCCCTGACCGATTTACAAACATTATAAACCCCGTTAGAAAATTTAGATAAAATTAGAAAGCTATCTGTTATATTGCGATTTTCCCAGGGGTCTTTTCTAACGGGGTAAAATTTGCTACAATTGGTGCAGCGGGGTGGAGGAGTAGTACCTTGCGAGGCCCATAACCTCGAGACCTGAGTGCAATTCTCAGCCCCGCAACAAGAAATTTTAAAATAAAATTTATGAGATGGACAATCCAAGAAGATAAAAAGCTTAAGAAACTTTATTTACAAACCAATCTTTCTTTTGAAAAAATTGAAAAAATAATTGGACGTAGCGTTCCTTCTTTAAGTAATAGAATAACTAAACTAAAAATAAAGAGACGGTTTCCGGCAAAATTTAAATGTCCATCGGAAATTACCGCTGGTTTAGCAAGAATTCATGCTCATCTTTGTGGAGATGGAAATCTTTATTGTTCCAAACAAAAAGATTGTTACGGTCCCTGGACAAGATATCGCAAGAATCCTTATCGGATTAAACATTATCTTGTTTATAATAACAACAATCAAGGTCTATTAAATGAGTTCTGGCAGGATATATTTTCTACATTTGGTATCCGAGGCAAAAAGTCTGAGAAAAATAGAATTAGAGTAACCTCAAAAAAAGCATACGAATTGTTAAAAAATTTTGGAGCCGGCGGTTCTTACATTTAGTACATTCCAAAAGAAATTAGCAATGGTTCAAAAGAAGCGCAGAAAAATTGGATTAGAGCATTTTTTGATGACGAGGCTGATTTTGATGACGATGGCAGAATTAGAGTAAAATGTGTAAATAAAAAAGGACTTAAACAAATTGTAAAAATGCTAAAGAAATTTGTTCCTTGTCACTTAACGCCAAAAAAAGGATTTTATTGGGGTAAAACTGTTTGCATAAATATAAATAAAAAAGATGTTCCTAAATTTTTTTCGGAAATAGGATCGATTCGGTATCCTTTTTGCCGAGGTGGCTCAGTGGTTAGAGCATTCGCTTCATAAGCGAGAGGTCGTGGGTTCGAGTCCCACCCTCGGCATAAAAAATTGTTGACACTTGCGGGCGTAGCTTAGTCCGGTTTAAAGTGTCCCCCTGTCACGGGGAAGAACATGGGTTCAAATCCCATCGCCCGCGCAGTTAATTGGCTTGGAGGGAAGTCCGAGCCTTTTAGTTAAAAAGAACCTTAAAAATCTTTTTGGAAAGAGAGGAGAAAAGGATGAAATTCTATTATCGATGTTTGGAAAAGGATTGTGGCAAGGGCTATATTGTAGAGGGGAAACCAAAAAATTGCCGAGATTGTGGCAGTAAGAACATTAAGATATGGCCCTATCCAGAATTTAGCTGGCTTAAAAGAATCAGGAAAAAAGCTCAAGAGCTTTTTTCCTGATAGAAAGGAGATGAGAGTAGTGCGATAACACGCGGAAGAGGAAACAAGACCAAAATAAACTAAGGGAAAGGAGAGAAATGGAAAAACTGATTGCTCAACAAAAGAGTGTAATTCCGGCCTGCGATGTGGCAAGTCGAGAGAAGCTAAGAGATCTGGCTATAGCTACTTCCGGAGTAGCTGGAATCGGTGGCTACAAGGTTGGCCTAGAACTGGCTATTCCTTTTGGGCTAAAAAAGGTGGTCGAGACAATCCGGAAAGAGAGTCAGTTGCCAATTATTTATGACCATCAAAAGGGAGGCACTGATATTCCGAACCTCGGGTCAAAATTTGCCCGAGCTGTAAAATCCTCGGGAGCAGATGCGGTAATTCTTTTTCCCTTTGGTGGAGCAGCCACGGAAAGGGAATGGATTAAAGCCTGCCAAAAGGAGGGCTTGGTGGTTCTGGTTGGAGGTCATATGACTCAGCCTGAATTCTTGGCCACTGAAGGAGGCTTTATTGCTGATTCCGGCCCAGAGCAAATATATAAGAGAGCCGCTGAGAACGGCGTGACTAACTTCGTTGTTCCGGGGAATAAAACCGAGTTCGTTCTCAAGTATCGCCAGCTCCTAGAAGGATTGCTTGGCCAAGGGAACTTCGCCCTTTATGCTCCAGGTTTTATTGCCCAAGGCGGCATTATCTCTGAGACCGGCAAGGTGGCTGGAGAAAATTGGCATGCCATTGTTGGCAGCGCCATTTACAAAGCTGAGGGAGTGGAAAACATGCGTAAAGCTGCTCTGGAGGTTACTTCCCAGATCGCGACGCTTGTATAATGCCGAAGAAGGCGTGCGCGAGCGCGCCACAACAAAAAATCCAAGGAGGTGAAAAATGAAAGAGGAAAGAGCTCTAGAGCTTCTCGCTCAAACACAAGCTGTTTTAAAGAATGACCATTTTGTCTACGCTTCAAAGAAACACGGGCCAGAGTATGTTAATAAGGATCGCGTGTATCGCGATCCCATGGCAACTGACGAACTCTGTCAGGGAATCGCCGAGCACTTTCAGGGTTATAATGTAGAAGTAGTGGTTGCGCCGGCTGCGGGCGGGATTAATCTTTCTCAGGGAGTGGCCCGTCATCTTTGTCAGATAACCGGTCAAAAGGTTATCAGTATCTATGCCGATAAAGATGGAGAGGCCCTTGAGCTGAGAAGGGGATACGGTAAGGATGTGCCGGGTAAGAGAGTCTTAATAGTTGACGATGTTTTTACCACTGGCGGTTCAGTGGAAAAACTAGTCAGGATGACCCGAGTTTTAGGCGGCGAAGTGGTCGGTGTCGGAGGCCTTTGTAATCGTGGCGGAGTTAAAGCAGAGGATATTAGGGGAGTACCGGAGTTTTTCACTCTCGCCAGCGTTCAGATGGCTGCTTATGAACCGGCAGTATGCCCGCTTTGCAAAGAAGGTGTACCGATTAACACTAAAGTTGGAGAGGGAAAGAAATATCTGGCCGAGAAAGCTGAGGAGAAGAATACCTAGATTAAATAGATTGGTTCACAAAAAACGCAACGGCCCGACTGGGATTTATCCCGGCGGGCCGCTTTTAATTAATTTCCGAGTTATCCACACTTGCCCCCCCAAATTTCGTCATTTGGATAATTCCACCTTAATTTTAGCTACACTGTGGATAAAACGAAACTTGGGAGGGCTTGATTTTGTATTCATTTTAAGGTAAAATAGATTAATTAACCCTTCGACACGGCTCAGGGTTAATGCTGAGCGAAGTCGAAGCATTAATATGGTAAAAATTAGCTTAAAAATACTCAAAAAACAGGCCCAGAAAGATATCAATTTAGCGAGAGATTTAAAAGAATTAAATGAGATTTTTAAGAAATATTTAGGCAAGCGCGACGGGGAGCTTACCCGAATCTTGAGGTCTCTGGAAAAATTACCAAAACAAAAAAGAGTGAAAATCGGCCGGGAGGCAAATGAACTGAAAGATTTCTTAAAAATCAAATTTGACCAGAAAGCTGAAGAAATCAAAGAAAAAATCAAAAAAGAAACTGAAGAAAGGGAATGGATTGATATCACCGTTCCAGGCAAAAAACCTCTTTTGGGCCATTTGCACCCACTGACTTTGGTAAAAAGAAAAGTTGAAGAAATTTTTCAATCAATGGGATTTTCAGTTGTTGAAGGTCCGGAAATTGAAACAGAGTGGTATAACTTCGATGCCTTAAATATTCCTAAAGATCATCCAGCCAGAGATATGTGGGATACATTTTACCTTAAAAATGGGTTATTACGAACTCATACCACTCCAGTTGATGTTAGATATATGGAAAAAAATCAGCCGCCCTTAAGAATTATTACCATTGGCCGTTGCTTCCGTCACGAAGCTACCGATGCTTCTCATGAATCTAACTTTTATCAGTTAGATGGCCTAATGGTTGGAAAAGATATTTCGGTGGCTAATTTTAAGACAGTGATTGAGGAATTTTTCAAAAGATTTTTCAATCGGGACTCCAACCCACCCACCGCCCTCCCGTCCCCTTCGGGGGCCCAGCGGGCCCCTATTGAAATTAGAATGAGGCCAAGTTATTTTCCCTTTGTTGAGCCAGGCTTTGAAGTGGATATTACTTGTTTTATCTGTGGCGGCAAAGGGTGTTCGGCTTGCTCAAAAACTGGTTGGATGGAAATGATGGGAGCAGGAATGGTTCATCCAGCCGTTTTTAAAAATTCTGGTTTGATTCCCCCCTCCTCCAGAGGAGGGGGATGGCAGGGCTTTGCCTTTGGCATGGGCATGGATAGATTAGCGATGATGAAATACAAAATTAACGACATCAGATTATTTTATTCAGGCGATCTGCGCTTTCTAACCCAATTTTAGTGTTTAAAATGGAGTTTTAAACATATGATTTTTTCCTACAATTGGTTACAATCATTTTTCAAAAAAAAGTTATCTAAACCAGAAAAGTTGGCCGAACTTTTAGCTTTGCATTCTTTTGAAGTGGAGGAGGTAAAGAGAACAGGCAAGGATTGGGTTTTAGATATTGCGGTTTTACCAAACCGAGCCCCGGATTGTTTCTCTCATCTTGGCATTGCCAGAGAAATCTCAGCGATTTTAAATTGTAAACTGCGGATTGTAAATTGTAAATTAATTGAGAATAAAAATTTAAGGGCAAAAGATTTTATCGTAGTAGAAGTTAAAGATAAAAATGCCTGCCCGAGATATACCGTCAGGGTAATTACTAATGTCAAAATTACTCCTTCGCTGAAGTGGATACGAGAGAGATTAGAAGTTTGTGGATTAAGGCCAATTAATAATGTTGTTGATATCGCCAATTACGTAATGTTGGAAACTGGTCAGCCCATCCATGCTTTTGATGGTGAAAAACTCGAAGGTCAAAAAATTATCGTTCGATTTGCCAGGGAACGTGAAAAAATAGTTACCTTAGATGAAGAAAAATATGATTTAGACGAAAATATTCTGGTAATTGCCGACGAGAAGAAACCGGTTGCCATTGCCGGGATTAAAGGAGGGAAACTTCCGGAAATTGATGAAAAAACAAAAATTGTTGTTTTAGAATCAGCTAATTTCAATCCTAAAGTTATCCGCAAAGGCTCCAAAACTATTGATTTAAAAACCGATGCTTCCTGGCGTTTTGAACACGGAATTGACCCAAACTTAACCGAAATGGCAATTAACCGAGCCGCTTTCTTAATTCAAGAAATTGCCCACCCGCAAGGCGGGTACCCGAAAGTTACCCAGGGATTAGTTGATGTTTACCCTAAAAAACCCCTGACAAAAAGAATTAAGTTAGATTTAGATTATGTCGAAAGATTGTTGGGGACGAAAATACCAAAAATAGAAATAAAAAATATTTTAAAAAGATTAGGATTTAAATGTAACGAGGAAAGAGCTCGTTACATTGAAGTTTTGGTGCCGACATTAAGGTTAGATATTTCAATACCAGAAGATTTAATTGAAGAAATTGGTAGAGTTTATGGTTATCAGAAAATTCAAGCAATCTTTCCAGTTGCCGCTTTGATTCCTCCCAAAAGAAATCTCGATATTTTTTGGGAAGACCCGACCAAAAATATTTTAAAAGAAGCCGGCTTTACCGAAGTTTACAATTACTCGTTTATCTCAGAGAATCTAGCAAAAATCTTTAATTTTAATTTCCGGGATTTGGTTAAAGTAGAAAATCCGATTAGTCTCGAGCACGAATATTTAAGACCGAGTTTGATTCCAAATTTATTAAAAAATGTTGAAAAAAATTTAAATTATTTCCAGCATATTAGGATTTTTGAATTAGGAAAAATTTTTAAAAATTTTAAAGAAAAAAGGCAGCTCTCTGGAGTAATGACCGGTGATAACTTTTATCAACTAAAAGGAGTTATTGATTTGTTACTAAATAAATTGGGCATAAGTAATGTTTGGTTCGCTGAGCCTTCGGCTCATCTCACGCCTCACCCCGCCAAGCGGGGCTCGGCGTTCGATGAATATCAGCCAATACCTGAGGAATCGAAAATCGCAATTTGGCATCCAAAAAAATGTGCTGAGATTAAAATTGACCATGAGGAAATCGGATTTTTAGGTGAAATTTCTCCCAAAATTCTTGAAGAACTAAAAATTGAGGAGGGAGTGGTTGTTTTTGATATTGATTTCGAAAAATTACTTAAATTTTGTTCAGAGGAGACAATTTATCGACCAATTTCTAGGTTTCCCTCAGCTATCAGAGATATTGCCATTTTAGTGCCGCCGGAGGTTAGAGTGGAAGAGGTTTTAAATAAAATTGAGACAGCTGGAGGAAGTTTAGTTAAAGATGTTGACCTCTTTGATATTTATGAAGGTGAAGAATTGCCGGAAGGAAAAAAGAATTTAGCCTTTCATATCATTTATCAAGCCGAAGACAGGACCCTGACTAACAAAGAAATAGATGAAATTCAGAACAAAATAATCGAGGTATTAGAGGAGAATTTAGAATGGACGGTAAGAAAATAGTATGGTTCGCAAAAAAACTTATCAAAAACTAAAAAAAGAATCTACCTACGAAGCAAAAGACATTTATGTCTTAGAAGGTCTTGAGCCAGTAAGAAGAAGACCGGCAATGTATATTGGTTCAACTGGACTCGATGGATTACATCATTTAATTTGGGAGGTAATTGATAATTCAATTGACGAATGCTTAGCTGGTTATGCAAATGAAATTACTCTTACCCTTTTGTCAGGAAATAGAGTTAAAGGCGAAGATAATGGTCGGGGAATTCCGGTTGAAAAGCACCCCCAGACAAAAAAATCAGCTTTAGAGACAGTGATGACTACTTTGCATGCTGGAGCAAAATTTGGCGGTAAGGCCTATCAGGTAGCCGGTGGCCTCCACGGAGTGGGAGTTTCAGTGGTTTGCGCCCTGTCTGATTGGATGAGAGTTGAGGTTTGTCGAAATGGTTTAAAATTTGTCCAAGAATATTCTCGAGGTAAGGCAAAAACAAAAGTAAAAAAAATTGGGAAATGCCGACAGACCGGCACTACTGTTACTTTTGAGTCTGACCCGGAAATCTTTCCCGAAATTAAATTTGATTTAAAAAGGATTTTAAATCATCTCCGGCAGCAGGCCTATTTAACCAAAGGAGTAAGGATTACTGTTGTTGATGAAAGAGAGAAACCTGTGAGACCTTACACTTTCTATTTCGAGGGAGGTTTGGCTTCTTATGTAAAATATTTAACCCGCGGGGTGACCCTTCGGCACCCAAATATTTACTATGGCAGCGACGAGAAAGAGGGAATTTTAGTTGAAGCAGCTTTTCAATATACTGATGAATACGAATGTTTCGAAGAAGGCTTTGCCAATAATATTCATACCGAAGAAGGCGGCACCCATTTAACTGGTTTCAGAACTGCTTTAACTCGAACTTTTAATGACTACGCTAGAAAGAGCGGCCTCTTAAAAGAAGGAGACGAAAATTTAGGCGGCGAAGATGTTAGGGAGGGATTGACCGGGGTCATCTCAGTTAAAATCAAGGAGCCCCAATTTGAAGGACAAACCAAAGCCAAATTGGGAAATCCGGAAGCCAAAGTAGCCGTTGAAGCGGCGGTAACTGAAACATTAACTGATTTTTTAGAAAGAAATCCTCAAGATGCCAGATTAATTATTGAAAAATGTGTTTTATCTCAAAAAGCCAGAAAAGCAGCCAAGGTTGCCAGAGAAACCGTTTTAAGAAAGGGAATTTTAGAAGGTTTAGCCCTACCAGGGAAATTAGCCGATTGCGTTTCCAGAAAACCTGAGGAATCAGAGCTTTACATAGTGGAAGGGGAGTCAGCCGGAGGCTCGGGAAAACAAGCTAGAGACAGACACTTCCAGGCCATCTTGCCCTTGCGAGGGAAAATCTTAAATGTTGAGAGAGCCCGTTTAGATAAAATTTTATCCTCAAAAGAAATTAGAGCCTTAATCATTGCTTTAGGTACCGCCATCGCCGAAGATTTTAATTTAGATAAATTAAGATACCACCGAGTGATAATAACCTGCGATGCTGATACCGATGGAAATCATATCAGAACTTTGCTCTTGACTCTTTTTTACCGCTATTTCAAGCCATTAATTGAAGCAGGTTATTTGTATATTGCCCAGCCACCGCTTTATAAAATTCAAGCTGGAAAAGAAATTAAATACGCCTACACCGAAGACCAAAAAGCAGACATTTTAAAAGTATTGAAAAAAACTTCGGGAATAAACATTCAAAGATACAAGGGTTTAGGCGAGATGAATTCTCAAGAGCTCTGGGAAACAACAATGAATCCAGAAAAGAGAGTTTTACTCCAAGTTAATGTTGAAAATGCCAGAGAGGCAGATAAAATTTTCGATATTCTAATGGGAGATGAAGTCTTACCCCGGAAAAAATTTATTCAGACATATGCTAAGAAAGTCCAAAATTTAGATATATAGTTCTTAGCGTATCGAAAAGAGCTTTAGCTCTTTGAGCTTATGCCAAGAAGGTAAAGAATCTTGATATTTAATTCAAAATTTCTAACGGGGTTGACAAGAGTTTTTGATGCGATAAAATAAAAAGACAAGATAACTTTTTCAACATTTTAGGCCTATTTTGTAGAAATATTTACAATAGGCCGACAGAATGTTTGAAAATAAAATATGAGTAAAAATTTTTTGATAACAAGCGTTTTTTTAAGTTTTTTTATTTCACTTTTTTTAATAAATGTTCCCCAGGCAAAAGCCTTAACAGCTGAAGAGATTTCAAGCCAAATAAGCCAGCTTCAAGTCCAGATTGCTGAAATTCAAAAACAAATAGCTCAAATTCAATCTCTTCAAATGGCTGGGAAGGAAACCGCCCTCGTCATCACCTCTCCCAATGGCGGAGAAAAATGGGAAATGGGTTCGATTCACGAGATCACCTGGCTTTCTTCAACCAGCTCCTCGCCTATTACTAAAATAAAATTAGAACTCTATCAGGCGAGTCGTCTGGTCGTTGCCCAATTAATAGTTTTTCCCACCGAAAATGATGGCATTTATTCTTGGAAAATCCCCACCACCCTTTTGGCCGGCACAGATTACAAAATTAAAATCACTGCCATCTCAGGACCAGCAGTTACAGATGTCAGTGATAGAACTTTTGAAATCTATTTTAACCCGGCCTCTCTTGCCATCACCTCTCCCAATGGCGGAGAAAAATGGGAAATGGGTTCGACTTACGATATTAATTGGTATTCTTTTGGCTCCATCCCTGCCACAAATGTAAAATTAGAACTTTATCGAGGAGACAACCTTATCCATCTAATTACCCAATCAACTGAAAACAATGGTACCTCCTCTTGGAAAATCCCATTTACTCTTTCACCCGCTGTCGATTACAAAATTAAAATTACCGATATTTCCCGACCAGCAATAACCGATGTGAGCAATAATAACTTCGAGATATCTTATCAGTCAATCTCCGAGAAATTAAAAATTGTAGAAAGTCAGTTATCCGCTGTGGTTGAGGAAATTTCCAGTCTCTTGGAAGAGATTAAAAAATTATCGGAGTAAGTTAGATGTTAGGTACCCCCCACCTAATAAGGTGGGGGGTTTGATTTGAAATAATTGATAAAATTGGTAAACCCCGTTAGAAATTTTTTTGATTACTAGGGTAAATCTTATCCTATTGCCTTGGAATTTCTAACGGGGTAAAATAAATTTGACCCCGTTAGAAGTCTGCCCATATAAAATAATATTTTTAAATCAAAAAAACACGATATTATGGTACTAATTTATCTAATAACATGCGAAAAAATTTTTAAAATTAAAATTTTTTCGCCAAGGACTTCTAACAGGGTTGACACCCGGGCTTTAACCTGTTAATATTTAAAATGAAGCCCTCTGGGGCGTTTTTTAAACCAATTTGCATAAAACCTGCCCCGCACCTTTTGAAAATTTTAAAAAGCAAAGACTTTAAACTTAGTAAATACCTTGAATAACTGACAAAAGGTGCGGGGTGAACATTTTAATTCGTATGAATTTATTTACTAAAATTACTACTTTTCTAAAAGAAGTCCGTTTAGAAATGAAAAAGGT
>Ga0210057_1010685_pt1 | contig 10328 bp, 15 predicted proteins | sample CryGeyCG2114_010_2_FD_183968 | JGI IMG/M metagenome (GOLD analysis project Ga0210057, IMG submission 183968) | Groundwater microbial communities from aquifer - Crystal Geyser CG10_big_fil_rev_8/21/14_0.10 (SPAdes) (version 2) | ecosystem: Environmental > Aquatic > Deep subsurface > Groundwater ...
GAAGAGATTTGATAACTACAAAATTATTCCTTTCGGCAGAAAGCATGGGTGAACAAATTCAAGATTACTTTAGAAAGAAGTCTTTTTTTGGCTTAAAGTTAGAACGTTATTTAAGTCCGTGACTAAGGAAATATGTTACCACTTTATAAAAGGGACAAACCAAAAGATTTTTAAAGGTAAAAGGATTAGGGTTATTATGGAATTAGTAGATGAAATAAGTAGGGTGTTTGAACAATTTGGAGACACTACCCCGAGTAGTTCTGCTCAAATTGGCCAGGAAAGTTCTTCAAAAGAACAAAAAGACCCATTTACTGAGGCATATGAAAAAAGGGTTTACAGCAGACGGGCAGGAGCAGAACCAACAAAACGTGAAGAAAGAATCTATCGGCTGGGTAGAACTAAGTTTGAGCTGGCAATGGAAAGTGTAGCTAAAGGCAAGGATATAAGAGAGGCACTTGGTTACATAAATAAATTTGAGGCTTACTTAAAAGAAAATCCTATAGTCTCTAAAGGTTTATTCGAAGAATTCTCAATCTTGTGTATTGAAGCAAGAAAAAGAATAAAGGCAAAATCAGGAAAATAAAATAACAAAGGAATTTGTAAATCCGGTTCCAGCGTTTAGACAGGTTATCAAGACTCGTTAAAGATGTTGCAAATTTTGAATTCTTTAATTGCCCAGTTTAACTATAATTTTTAAACCTACCTTCTTTATTAGATTTATGAAACTTCCATCAAAGAGAGAGGTTAGAAAACCATCAAAAACACTTGCAGGTGTAACTCCAGTAGCAGTTATGCTAAAACCAAGAAAGTGCGCCCATGGAACATGCCTTTATTGCCCGAGTCTTGATGTTCCTCAAAGCTATACTCCCTTATCTCCTGCGGTTATAAGGGCAAGAATGCTTGCCTATAATCCATACAAGCAAGTAGAAGCAAGATTAAAGGCATTTAAGCTTATGAATCACCCAACAGATAAAATAGAGCTTATTATCATGGGTGGAACATTTCTTGGTTATCCAAAATCTTACCAATATAACTTCGTAAAGCAATGTTATGATGCGTTAAATACAAGAAAAAGCAAAACACTGGAACAAGCTAAAAAAATAAATGAAAAAACAAAACATAGATGTGTGGCATTAGCAATAGAAACTAGGCCGGATTATTGTTCTGAAAAACAAATAAAACAGATGCTTGATTTTGGAGCAACAAGGGTAGAGTTAGGAGTTCAGGCAATTGAGAACGGGATTTATAAGAAAATTAATAGAGGCCATAGTGTTAAAGATGTTATTGGGGCAACTTCAAGATTGAAAGATGCGGGTTTTAAGGTTGGTTACCATATTATGCCAGGTCTTCCATTTTCAAATCCAAAAAAAGATATCCAAATGTTCAAAAAACTTTTTTCAAACCAGGATTTTAGGCCAGACCAGCTTAAAATCTATCCATGCCAGGTTTTGAAAGGAAGCAAACTAACAGAACTTTATAAAAAAGGAAAATACAAACCATATACAAAAGAGCAAATTGAAAAACTCCTTGTGGAAATGCTAAAGCTAATTCCTGAATATTGTAGGGTTATGAGGATTATGAGAGAAATTCCTCCGGAATTTCTTGTGGCAGGAACAACACGAATTGATCTGAGAAGAGACCTAGAAGCAGATTTGAAAAAAAATAAAGTTAAAATAAAAGAAATAAGATTCAGGGAAATTGGATTTGCTATGCGAGATAAAAAAGGAAAAAGAAAAATAAGCAAGCAAATAAAGATTAAGATAACCTCTTATAAAGCTTCTAATGGAGAAGAGTTTTTCATTCAGGCAGTTAACAAAGATAATATTCTCTTCGGGCTTTTGAGATTGAGATTCCCTAATAACAAGAATATTTTCGTCAAGGAGTTAAGGGATGCAGCAATTATAAGAGAAGTTCATGTTTATGGAAAAGCAGAGGAGATTGGTAAGAAAGAAGCTAGTGGAATCCAGCACAAGGGTTTAGGAAGGCAGCTAATGAAAAAAGCAGAAAAGCTTGCAAAACAAGCAGGTTACAAAAAGCTCGCAGTTATATCAGGCGTAGGTGTCAGAGAGTATTATTCGACTAAACTAGGGTACAAATTAATTGGGCACTACATGGTGAAAAACTTATGAATTTTCTACCACCATATTTGTTTTAAATATCCTACTTTTTTAGGATTAATATAATAAAATTTGATATTATTTTTGAACTGAGTTAATAATAATCTACTCTTAACAAATTTCTTAAGAAACTTATGCGAAGAGATATAATGCTTTAAATTAAACTCCTTTTGCCAATCATTTGCCGTAAATTTTTTATTACCGAATCTTTTAAGTTTGATTATTCCTCTCGTAGTCTGATGTTCTTTGAAGCCATTACTAAACACATCTATTTTAGAGATACTATTTATTTGAGGAATAGTGAAGGCATTATTTTTATATAGAAAAAAGAAACTATTCCATCCAGTTATTGAAAGTTGGTTTTCGCCTTCTGTAAATTTTAACCTTAATTTTTTAAGCAGTTTTTTTATGAATCTCCTTTCTTTTTCATTTGTACACCCGATGGTAACTTCTTTTAACTTAGGACGAGATACAGACCCCTCCGAAGCTAGTAACCCCCTTAAATAGGCTAACGAATATGAATTATTAGACAAGGCAAATTTTTTCGATGAATTTATTAATTTTATAAGAAATGATTTTAGAACAGTATTCGCAATTTTAATATTTAATACCCCCATATTATTGACTAGTCTGCTGCCGAATTGATTCCTTTTTCTAACTAAAATTTGACAATTTTTTATATATGGAACATTTTTCTTCCAAAAATCAATTAACTTCTTTTCATCACATTTATTACCATTAAAGTCTATTTTAATATTTAGTTTATAATTTTTTAAAAACGAGTTGAGCCATCTAAAAAATAAATTTATAATTGAAGGTTCCGAATTTCCAATAGATATAGAATCGTTATATCTCCCAATTTTAGTAGTCCCTTCTGATGAATATATTGCAGAACCTACAAAAAATAACTCATTCAATTCTGTAAACCTTTTTAGATTTATAGATGATTTTTTCCAATTTGCTTCCGACCATAATTCTATCTCATCGTCTAAAATTTTAGCGAATAGCGGCAATCTTTTTCTTGATCTTATAGATTCCAAGGTTTTTTCTGGAAGAATAGAAAATAAATCTAGATAGTGTTTATTCTCTATTTTTGTTATTATAGACTGACTTGCTCTTTTTATTAAGTACCTTTCTTTTTTAGGATTTTTCCATGGGGGATTAAACTTTATAGCATGGCTAATAACCTTTTCAAAATTTTGAGAATTAATATTACATAATTCCTTAAGAACATCAATAGGAATTAAAATATCCCACCCATAATTATGCTTTCCTTTTAACCACCCCTTAATATCCTCTCTTATTATTTTTCTCCTTCTTATCTTAGAATTTAAATATTTTGCAAGGCCTGTTTGGGTTTTGGATTTTGATATTACTTTATTTAAGAACTCTCTTCTAAATTCCCCCCCAAGTAATACAGAATAAACTTCTTTTTTCATAGCAAATTAATTATTTTAATGTTTAAATATCTTTCGGTGTTGCTGTATATATTATTTAAAAGAAAGCTCGGTTACGAGCTTTTTGGTGGTTATATGGTTAAAGTGATTTAAGCAGCAATACTATAATTTTCTCTTTCAGAATAAATATCTTTTTTTCCTTGATAGCTTTTTCCCTGGATTGGATAATTTCTAAAACTAATCCCTGGGATTTCTTTAGGATAATCTACTCTTCTCTCTCTCCCACCACTAAGGGGCTTATTCCCATATTTTGGAGGGCTTAACTGAAAACCATCCAAATCATAATTAGCACTAGGAGAATTTTCTTTTTTCCATTCTTTATAGTCTATCCTATTCCTATCTGCTTCTTCTGAAACATTCATAAAAACAAAGAAAATTTAGAGTTTTTAAGGTTTATGCTGGAGAAAGTTTTATAAATCAAATATTGCCAATTCAGCTATGGGAAAGAAATTGCCACACAAAAATTTGCGCAGAGAGGGGTATCAACTAGACTGGGATAGCGAGGTCTTCAGAAAGAATCCAAAAGAATTTTTTCCAGACAAACAACCGGAAGATATTCCTATAAATGATAGTGAAGAACGGGAGGCATTTTACCAGGGAGTAAGAGAAAGGTTGCTCCGGCTTATAGGAGATTTGAATTATGCAGAAAGTTTAGCAAAGAGATGTATGGCAAATATAGATACATTCAAGGGTTTTGTATTCAGAATATATTTGATGGACCTACCGACTGGACCAGAACTCCCCTCTCCAAATTATGACAAAAAGTGCAATGATTTAGCAAGAGATTGGAAAAATCTTTTTAAAGATTATCCTGCAAGAGGAAAGAGATTTAAGAGGGGGGAAATGCTGGCTGAAGAAATAAAAGAAATAATCTGGGACGAATTGAAAATTTAAAAAATAAAAAATAAATTATGCACAAGTAACTTCTTGGCTGTCCTGGATACTGCAAACATCATCGTCTCCGCCTGATTTTGCAACAATTGGAGCAATTTCAACCTTGCTTACACCAGTTAAACCGGAAACATCTACTTCAAGGTTTCTGCTTGCCAATTCATCCATTGTTACTTCTTTATCAAAAGTATCAGAACCTGCATCATGAGTTATTACAACTCTTATTTTCTTTAAATCAGCTTCTCCTGCATTTCTCTTTACTGTAAGCTTAAGCATATTATCAGCGCAAGAAGCAGTAGTTATTTCAGTGCTGACTGTAACGCACCCTGTTCCAATGTCTTCTGATGTTTTCTTCAGCATCGGTCCTACAAAACCCCAGACAATAACAATTGCTGCTATTACGAGAAGTATTATAAGAACAGATGTTATCACTTCTGACATTCCTCTCTTTTCTCTTAACATTTTACCTCCTTTTGTGTCTATATACTTAAATTTCTGAGATATAAAAAACCTTTGGTTTTTATCCGTGAGCAAACCAAAACTCATAGAACTTGTTCTTGGCTTTTCCATTAAACCTGCAGAACCCAAATCTTTCAAACTGAATTATTTCTCCTTGTTTTAGTGTCTTAAGGTCTTCTTCTCCCAATCCCACTGAAAGGCTTCCATCAGGCATTCTTACACTTACTTGTACCAGTTTTTTCATGTTTGTAGAATCAACAGGCAACCAGTGTATTGGAGAGGCTTTTAAGGTTTTATCAAGTTCTTTTGAAATAAATTTCAAATCTCTGCTAAAATTAAGGAGATGCATCAGCCTGAAATATTCTTCTTTTCTTTCCTTGTCTTTTTGAGAGATTACAAACTCATTTTTAACATTAAATATTCTTTTTCCAAGTTTTAAGCTTGGATGAAGGGGAAGTTCTACTCTTGCTCTATCAAATCCTTTAATTTTTATTTTAGTTGGATTTTCTATGAAAAAGTATCTCTTGCTTTTTTCTATCAGTTTTCTGTTTTCAGAATAAAGAATGTCAATTGGAACAGTTGTTTCTGATTTTGACAACCCAAGATTAATAATAAACTTTCTTAAGGCTTCTGGTTTAATCCCTCTTTTTTCCAGACTCTGGAGACTCCACAACCTTGGGTCGTCCCACCCAACATATCTTCCCTCTTTTACTTCTTTTTGCCCTTTGCTCTTGCTTATTTTAACTCCCTCAATTTTTAACAAGCCGGTGTGGATTATCTCCAGTTTTGGCCAATTAAATATCTTCCAGATAAATTCTTCCATCTGGCTTTCAATTTCCAGCTCTTTTCCACGAATAATATGGGTGATTCCAAGTAAATGGTCATCTATTGCCCATGAAAACTCCAGTAATGGCCATACTCTGTATTTCTTTTTTGTTTTTGGATGTTCCCTTTCTGAAATTCTGAACAAAACCCGGTCTCTAAATGCGGGGTTCTTGTCCTGCATGCTTGTTTTGATTCTTAAAACATAATCTCCTTGTTTTGATTTGAACATGTCTTTCCATCTTGCAAGATGGTCTTTAAGAGGAAACTGTCTGCATCCACATTCTTTCATTTCCAGCCTGTTTTTCCTTAACTCTTCTGCAGAACAGGAACAAACATAAGCATATCCTTTTTTGATTAATTCTTCTGCATACTTATAATAAATTTCAAGTCTTTCGCTCTTAAAATAAACTGGTTTTGAATAATCAACATTAAGCCAGTCAAGACCATCTGGAATTAATTTATAAGCTTCTTTTAACAAAGCTTTCTCCTCGCTTCCGATTGTGTCATCCATAACAAGAATTAGTTTTCCATTGTATTTTTTTGCATACTCGTCATTTAAAACAGCTTGTCTTGCATTTCCAATATGCAGCGGACCTGAGGGATATGGAGCATATCTCATAACAATATCTTTCCCTTTAATACTTGGCAGGTCAGGAAGGCCCACTTTTACTTCTCTTTTCTTCACATAATCAAGCAGATGAGCAAATTCTGTTTCTCTTTCCACCCTCGACATCTTATTTACCTTATCAACAGATTCTTTTATTTTTGGCATTACTTCTGGAATTTCTTGTTTTTTTAATCCCTCATTAAAAAGTGCATTAAGAACGGAGTTAGCAGCTGCTTTTTCATATCTTAAAGAATTTTCTAATGCATACGCAAGAATTTTTTTCTCATTCATGTGAATCTACAACACCAGACCTTCTCTCCAGCCTCTGAATCTTTTTTTCCAGCAAGTCAATTTGATTTTGCATATTGTATATCTTGTCACTTAGTTGCTCAATCCTGTTTTTTAATTCATCTTCGCTATAATTTAAACTGTTTGATGAAGTGGATGATGCAGATGATGCGAAAGATGATAAAAATCCCATTGCATCTGAATCAGAACCTTCAGATGCTGCGGGGGAAGTGGGTTGAGAAGTCTCCCTTACCGCCACATAATCATTATTGTTGTTAATTTTCCCGGCTGCTGAAATCTCTTCTGGAGAAAGTCTTGTGAGGTTCAGCACTTTTTTTCTCTTAAAGACATCAAACATTCCCATAGTTGTATAAACTCTTAGAGATTTTTAAACCTTTGGAGACTGCCTTATGCAAAAGATTATATCCTATGAAGAAAAATGGGATCGGAGGGATTCGAACCCCCGACGGTCGGTTGCTCCAAAATTGCTGGAGCCGACAATTTTGCCATTGAAACTACGATCCCTATAAGAAACCTAATTTCCCTTATTTTAAAATACTTTGCTTTTGGAGAAAAGCCCCTTCCAGTTAAATTTATAAATTCTTTTTTCCTGACTTTAGCATGGTAAAAGTAATAAAAAGAGTTGATGAAATTAAACCCAAAGTTTCTAAAAAACCAGATGTTAATCACCTTCTCATTGAAAATTTTGTAAACCTGCAGAGAGTAATGACTAATCTGTCTATTAAGTTTGATAATCTTTCTGACCAGATATCAAAACTGCTACAGTTATTTGAAATTTCTGCAAAAGCTTTTACAGAAAAAGAGCTTGGGAGAGGAAGTTTAGACAGAGAAAAAGATAAGGAACTTGTAGACAAGCTGAATGTTCTTCTTGATCAAAATAAAACAATTGCAAAAGGATTGACATTGATGGAACAAAGAGTGCGGGAAAGGGCCCAAACAACTTATTCTTCTGCACCTATACCTGTGCAGAGACCGCAGTTTAATCCTTCTCAATTTAATCTTTCCCCTGCAAGAGTTCAGTCGCAAATACAGCAGCCTATGCAAAATTCAATGCAAGGAATGCAACCAAGCATGCAGCAATCCCCACAGCCAAATCCACCTAAAAAGTTATTCTCAATGTGACTATGAAACACATAAATGATGTGAGGAGGGAGTTTCTTGAAAGGTTTACTCGGCAATTAATTTTTTCTTCTATTAAACCAATAACCCAGCAGGAAATTTATGAAAGGATAAAACGAAAGCTTGAAAAAGAAATGCCATTAAGAATAATAATGGATACAAGCAGGATAGAGCAGATTGCACCTGAGAAAATTGTAAGACTTGCACCCATGCAATTTAATCCTGTGCCGAGAGTTCAGAAACAAGCAATGCCGGTTCAGCAAATTTCTGCAATGCCTAATGATTTCACAATTGACAAACTGGATTTTTTTATAAAAGATAAATCAATAACGATGGTTGAGTGTCCTGGTCCTGGGAAAGTTGTGTTAATCAGAAGGGGGCAGATAACAGAACCAACAAGCATAATTCTTTCAAAAGACGAAATTGACAAGATAATAACTGCATTTTCAAGAGCTGCAAAAATACCAGTTATAGGTGGCACATTCAGGGTAAATGTCGGAAATCTTACTATTTCTGCAATAATTTCAGAAATAACTGGAACAAGATTTATAATTATGAATAGGATGTGATATGGAATCTAAAAAAATAAACTTAATTTGTAAAGAAAGACTTGAAAAATATTTTTCTGTTACTGAAAAAGCTTTTAAAAAAGTTGAGAAGAAAATTGTGGTAGGAAAAGAAAAAGATGCAATGGAAATTTTTGATATGGTGAAGAATTATTTGTCAGATGCGAGATATTTTGAGAAACAGGGGCATTTTGTAAATGCTTTTGCAGCAATAAACTATGCTCACGGCTGGCTTGATGCCGGTGTCAGACTCGGGGTTTTTAATGTCAGAGATTCTAAGCTTTTTACTGTAAAATAAAAGAACAAATTTATAAACTCTTCAGGGCTTATTTATACATGAAAGAGGTTGTGGTAATAAGTCTTGGCGGAAGTATAATTGTTCCTGATAAAATTCATACACAATTGCTGGAAAAATTCAGAAAAGTTCTTAATTCCAATAGGAATAAGTATAAGTTTGTTGTTGTCTGTGGCGGGGGAAGTGTTGCTAGAAAATATATTTCTTCTTTAAGAGAGATTGGAAAGTCAATATTCTTGCAGAGCATGGCGGGAATAGCAGTTACAAGAATGAATGCAAGATTCATGACTTATTTTTTCGGGAAAGATGCAAGCTGGGGAATTCCGCATGACATGAAGCAGATAAAGAATCTTCTTTTGAAAAATGATGTTGTATTTTGCGGGGCATTAAGATATGAAAAAAATAATACGTCTGATGGAACAGCTGCAAAAATCGCTTCTTTTCTAAAAGCAAACTTCATAAACATGACTAATGTAAAAGGACTTTATGATAAAAATCCTTTGGCTCATAAAAATGCTAAGTTTATCCCTGAAGAAAAATGGGATTCTTTTATGAAAAGAGCTAATAAGATTAAGTTTGAGGCAGGACAGCATTATGTTCTTGACCAAAATGCAGCAAAGATAATCAAAGAACATAAAATAAAAACTTTTATCATAGGGGACAGCATGGTCAACTTAGATAACCTTTTAATCGGCAGGAAGTTTACAGGAACAGTAATAGAGGGTTAAAATGAAAGCAGTTGATTTTGTTCTAAATAATCACCTTGAGAAAAAAGCTGGCAAGTATAATTATGGGGAGATTAAGGCAGTTAAGATTATTGACGAAAAAGAGATGAATCGGGCAAGAAGCATAATTGATAAGAATTTTTCTTTTACAAAAGAAACAAAAGATAAACACCTGAAAATATTTGTTTTAAGCCAAGATGATAATTTTAACAGGAAAATTCTTGAGCATAAAAAGCTTGATGCCTTGGTTCTGGCTGATAGCAAAATGAAAAGAAGTTTAAGGCATGAAAATTCTGGCTTGAATCATGTGATATGCAAGATTGCAACAAGTAAAAAGAAACCAATAATCATAAATCTTTCAGATATTTTTTCTCAAAAAGGGAAAGAACAGGCAGAGACTCTTGAAAAACTAAGGCAAAATATAAAACTTTGCAGAAAAGCAAAAACAAAGATTTTTGTAGCAAGTTTCGCAAAAACAGAAAAACAGCTTAGAGATTCTTATGATGTTTTTGCTTTATGTATTTCCTTAGGCATGGATACGCAGACTGCCAAATTTGCGCTTGAGAAAATTGGGGTTTGAATTTGGATTTAATAGTTCTCCTGTAGGAATATTGTATTTATGCGAAATGTGGTGAACAGTATCCTCAATAAAATTAACTAACTTATCCTTTCTGTCTATTACACCATCCAACCAATTTCCCCTTAACTCCAATTCTGCAAGGATTTCAGTGCAGACAATTTTTTCTTTTATGGGCACATAAGGTTCTCTCTCACCATTCCTGTTAAAGAAATATCTTCTTGTTCCAAAAAAGTTTGTTTTTTATTGGCATTGTGAACCTCTCCGCAGCAAGCTGCGGAGCATCTAACTAAACTCAAATAACTTTAATTGTTCTGCTTTTCTACCTTGTTTCTTAATGTAATCTCTGATGATGTCTGCATTAACTCCCTCGCCAACTGT
>Ga0210057_1010686_pt1 | contig 10328 bp, 12 predicted proteins | sample CryGeyCG2114_010_2_FD_183968 | JGI IMG/M metagenome (GOLD analysis project Ga0210057, IMG submission 183968) | Groundwater microbial communities from aquifer - Crystal Geyser CG10_big_fil_rev_8/21/14_0.10 (SPAdes) (version 2) | ecosystem: Environmental > Aquatic > Deep subsurface > Groundwater ...
TCACCCTTTGAAATTATTGGTTTTGTTGATGATGACAAAAGAAAACAAGGTATAAAAATAAATAGGATTAGTGTATTAGGGAAAGTCGCTGACTTACGAAAAATCATTGAATCAAATAACGTGCAGGAGATATTCATTGCAATTCCATCGGAGAGAGGGAAAGTCATCCGAAACATCGTTGAAAATACAATGGGGCTGAGAGTTGTTTATAAAATTCTTCCTCGTCTATCAGAAGTTTTGTTACAGGACTTCAAGGAAGATTATTTAAAGTATGTACGCAAAGTAAGAGCTGAAGATTTATTAGGTGGTGAAATACTTAAAGCAGATCAACACGAGATTACAGAATTCGCAAAAGATCAAATAATAATGATTACAGGTGCGGCTGGTTCAATAGGATCGGAACTGAGTCGCCAGCTTGTTGCGTACGGGGCAAAAAAAATTATCCTATATGACTGGTGGGAAAATGGCATGTTCGATTTACGTAACCAGCTTATCGAGAATCATTCAGATAGCAATATTGAATTTATTATCGGTGACATTAAAGACAGAAAAAAACTAGATCAAGTAATGAGAAATTTTATGCCCACAACCATTTTTCATACAGCAGCTTATAAGCATGTTCCACTTATGGAACACAATCCGGCCGAGGCTATTAAAAACAATATTATAGGTACAAAAACAGTTGCAGAGATTGCTATTAAACATAAGGTCAAAAAATTCGTTCTTGTATCAAGTGATAAAGCAGTTAACCCAACGAATATCATGGGGGCAACCAAGAGAGCGGCTGAGAAGATTATAAATATACTTTCTGAAAGCCAGCCCGATACTGTCTTATGTGCAGTCAGATTTGGCAATGTGATTAATAGTAACGGAAGCGTAATACCGACTTTTGAAAGGCAAATTGAAAAAGGGGGCCCGGTTACCGTCACCCATAAAGAAGTTACTCGTTATTTTATGACCATACCAGAAGCTGTACATCTGATTTTACAAGCATGGGTTATGGGCCGTAATAATGATCTTTTTGTACTAGATATGGGTGAATCAATTAGAGTATATGAATTAGCTAAGTCGCTGATTGCATTACAGGGTTACGAGCCCGAAAAAGATATTAAAATAAATATTATAGGACTCCGACCAGGAGAAAAATTATACGAAGAAGTGCTTGTTGATGAAGAAGAGACCACATCAACCGCTATAAAGAAAATCTTTCGTACTAAGAACCATATGAATTTTAATAAACTTGCCTTTCTCAATAACCTAAACTTGGTAATGGAATCGCTCGAAGAAGATGGCTTAGATATTAATAATCTTAAAAACAAGGTAAGTCTAATGGTTTCAACTTATTCCCCCGATAAGGAAAACATATAGATAGCTGGTATGATATATGAACATAATCAACAAACCAGAGGATACTAGATACTGAAAAATAATAAGTTGGAGGTAAAAATGTCTGAAAAAATTAACAAAGGTCCCAACAATAAAAAAACAAGCTGTATTGCTTGTGGGTCAAACAGCCATCAATCTTATGGCAAACAGTTATTAAAATGTCAGAAATGTGGATTAGGCGTTGCTAAAAGCATGCCTATGCCGGAAGAATTATCGAGGCTTTATCGGGAGGAATATTTTTTTGGTAAAGAATATTTTGACTATAAAGCCGATAGACCTGCATTGGAAAAGAACTTTCACCAACGTATAAAATTTTTACGCCCTTTTTTACATAGTAACGCCAAGGTAGTAGAGGTCGGCTGTGCTTACGGATATTTCCTTAACTTAATTAAAAGCGATATCACTTGGCATAAAGGTTTTGATGTAAGTAAGGAAGGCATTGAATACGCATGTGCAGAATTGGACGTAAATGCTCGCAGTACCGACTTTCTCAAAGATCGTGATATTAAGAATTCTTCAGTTGATTTGGTTTGTATGTGGGACGTCGTGGAACATCTAGGCGAACCGGATAAATACATAAATAAATCTGCCCAAATCCTTAAACGAGGAGGAGCATTAAGTCTTACTACAGGAGATATGTCTTCCTTTGTAGCTCGTAAACGAGGGACGAAATGGCGTATGATCCATCCACCAACCCATATTTACTACTTTAGCCCGATAAGTATTCAAAAACTACTAGCAAAAAATGGCTTGAAAGTAATATCAGTGCGATATAAATCAACCTATAGGAATTCAGGATCGGTCTTTAACCAACTTATCTGCAACCGCAAAGCAAAGGGGCAGGGAGCGGGTTTACTCGGGCTAGGGTACAAGGTAGCTCAGCTTACTAAACTTGACAAACTTAATATACCGCTAAATCTTTATGATGTGATGGAAGTAACCGCAATCAAGGAATAGCCTATGATTATTGTAATAATTGCTGGGGGCCAGCTAAGACAATTATCAATTTACAATTTTCAATGGGCAATGAATTACCACCTTCCAATTTACTAAACAACTTCTTACAAAAATAACCACTAAACACAGGAACGAAGATCATCTTAAGTTGACCTTTGATTCATATTTTGCTATCCTTCCAATATCACCATGACCAAGCTAAGTCGCCTAAGGTTTCGACCGACCGCGGATCTTGGTCTTTTTGTTTTACTTAGACCCTACGATTAACAGTCGATTACAAAAAGTGTTGCAAAATGACAGTAAGTGCTATATAATTACAGCTATGAGTACAAATTCAACTACAGCCATTCGTTTAACTGTTACAAAAGACGTTAGCCGAGCCTTGGGTATAGCTAAGAAACGCTACCCAACATTATCTTATCCAGAAATCTTAAAATTGGGTTTGGCTAAAATCGTTACGAGTGACGAAGCAAACAAAGACGCAAAAGAACGCAAAGAAATTATGGATATGGCAGCTTACTCGGTGGGTTATGATTACTTAAGCGACCCCGAAGAAGACATATATACCCTTAATATGGGGAAGAAAGTGCATTTTGAGTGAATCACCCTATGCTGTACGGTGTGTATATTGCTCGGTTTCCGTTCATAGAATCAAGCAAGGACAAGCTTCGACCAGTCGTAGTACTTAGTAGACCATATAGTAAACACAAAGTTGTTACAGTAGTACCAATTTCCTCAAAGCAAAACGCAGAGGCTATTAATATTACTATAAGTGATTTGGCCATAGCCGGACTAATTAGACCCTCTATTGCTCGGATTTACAGACTTGGGACACTATTACAGACCAACTTGATCACTCAGCTTGGGTCGCTGAGCGATACCGACATAAGGAAACTACAAGTAGCTCTTCGCAAGTTATTGAATCTATAGTTATCGAATGAGATTTCTTTATGGTTGGTTTGCAAATGTGTAAATTTGCTATGATAAATACAGATGATTACTGTAATAATTGCTGGGGGCCAGCTAAGACAATTATCAATTTACAATTTTCAATGGGCAATGAATTAGCATTTACCAATTCACTAAACATAACTTCTTACAAAATAACCACTAAACACAGGAACGAAGATCATCTTAAGTTGACTTTGGGTAGATGGAGGAATATAATTAAGCTTATGAAAACAACCGATTTAATCAGTGCTAAAGAAATTCGCCAAGACTTAATTGGGTTCTTGCGCCGTGTCAAATCTGGCCGCCCATTAACGGTGATTTATCGTTCAAAACCATTTGTAACCCTAAATGATGACAATACACCTTTATCGTCTATCGGACAGCTCCCTGGCTCACCTGAAGCAGTTTCTAAGTCTCTAGCATACGCCAAGCGGCTTAGAAGTGGCCGTAAGCCCGTACTAGACCCCGCCAAATCTATAAAAGAACTGTACGCAGAATCTATGGATGAAAAATATGGTATTGTTCGCTGACGCAAATGTAATCCTAGAAACACTTTTGCCAGGCAGGCCAAGAGCACAAGAAGTTGAAGTATTGTTGCGGGGCAAAGATATCTGTATATCGATGCTGACTATTCATTTGGCGTATCATTTTGGTCTCAAAGAGAAATACGAATTAAATCAGATACAAAGAGCTATAGATGGCTACGCCGTCCTAGACATTACAAATAATGACTATCAGGGAGCACTTCGAACGATAAGAAACAACGATTTCGAAGACGCTCTTCAGCTGGCCGTCGCAATGCGGAGTGACTGCGATGCCGTCATAACTCTGGATCGCCAATTTGCTAAGACATACAAAGACAAGATACGTTTTATTGTTCCGGAGTGAGTGGTTAAATCTGCTCGTTTGTGGCAAAAACAGATAAAACAACGACAATGAAGACAGGCTAGTGATAAAATAGACATATGATTGTCGTAATAATTGCTGGTGGGTCGGGGACTAGGCTTTGGCCGTTGTCTACGCCCGAATACCCAAAACACTTGCTAAGACTGACGGGCAAACGATCCCTTCTACAGCACACCTACGAACGCGCCAAGGCCATTGGAGATGCCATATATGTAATAACCGAGGCTAGCCACGGCAAACACGTTAAAGCGCAGTTACCGGAACTGGCGGACGAAGCTTTTATCATTGAGCCGGGTAGGCGAGGGACGGCAGGCTGTATCGTAGCGGCATTGCACCACGTCAGCCAAAAGCACGACAAAAACGAGCCGATTGCTTTTATGGCGGCCGATCATTACGTGCGCGACACGAATGGCTTTAAACACTCATTCAAAATTGCCGAAACAGCCGCCAAGCAAAATAAGCGGATTGTACTGATTGGAGCAGAACCCAATTATCCGTCGACTGGCCTTGGATACATTCAAAAAGACGGTTTGTTTGACGAGAAAATGTTTGTTTTTAAGGTCCATTCATTTAAGGAAAAGCCGCCATACGAAACCGCCAAAGAATTCTTTAAGAGCGGTAATTATCTCTGGAACTGCGGGTATTTTGTAGGTTCCGCGGATGCTTTTTTAAAGAATATACAGAAACACACACCAGATTTACAGGCTAATTATAATAAATTAATAAAAGCCAAGAATCTCGAAGAATACAATAAGGCATATCTGGAATTTGAGCCTCAAGCAATTGACTACGCACTGATAGAAAAAGTTAATAATCTTTTGGTTGTGCCAGCCAGTTTTGACTGGATGGATTTGGGTTCGTACGGCGATGTGCACAAAGCAGTCGAGAGCGACCAGCTAGGGAATTATAAAAACGGCGACAGAATAGAAATTGAAGCGGTTGAGAATTCATTCATACACAACACTGAAGATAAACCGGTGGCGGTGATTGGGCTTGATAACATTGTAGTTGTAAATACTCCAGACGGTATATTAGTTGCCAGAAAAGACTTAGCCCAAAAAGTCGGTGAAGTCGTAAAAGGTTTAATAAAAAAGGAGAAACGTGAAAAAAGTTATTGCATTTGACTTGGATGAAACACTTACCGAAACACGCTCGCTAATCACCGATGAAATGTCCGAATTGCTAGGGCAACTACTCCAAAAGTACCAGGTTTGCGTAATATCTGGCGGGAGTTACGAACAATTCCAAAAACAGTTTTTGGCAAATTTGAAGGTCGATTCAAAAAGTTTGGGCTCGCTACACCTTATGCCAACCTGTGGCACAAGGTATTATGCGTTTAATCAGGCAAATGATAAATGGGATCTAAAATACGCTGAGAACTTTGAGGCAGACGAAAAAAAGCTTATCATTGCAGCACTTAATGAGGCGATAGACGAAATAGGATACAGAGCGGCGCATCCAAAGGGTGCTTTGATAGAAGATCGTGGCAGTCAAATTACATATTCTGCGCTGGGGCAGGATGCTCTGCCGGCAGAGAAAAAAGCTTGGGATGCTTCTGGTGATAAAAAGCGCAAAATCCGCGATTTGGTAGCTTTGAAGATACCGCAGTTTGAGGTACGAGCCGGTGGCACAACTTCTATTGATGTGACAAAACAAGGTATTGATAAAGCCTATGGTATGAAAAAATTGATGGAAATTATTGGCATAAGTAAAGGGGAAATACTATTTATCGGCGACCGAATCTGGGAAGGCGGTAACGACTACCCTGTAAAACTAATGGGTATTGATACAGTTGCAGTGGGAGGATTTGAACACACGCCATGGGTGATTAAGGGGCTTTTGGCGATATCTTAGACACGCATTTCACATCAGCCCTGCCTACCTATCCTCCGGAAGGCGGGCCGGCAGGCAGCCTGCTCCTTTTTGCGTTACGCAGTGGCGCACCCAAACTAGCTCAAGTGTGAAAGCGTGTTAGACAAGAATTCGCGCATATTTGATTGAAACTTGTCGGAACTAAAAGCTTTAGAATTGGCTACAATGTCTTCCCGATTAAAATCATCTGAGTTAAATGTTTTAAGTGTCTGGACGAGTGATTCTACGGTTTGTTCGATGAAGAATTCGCCGGTTTTACCGGGGATGACATAATCTATGGCGCCGCCGCTTCGAAAGGCGATGACAGGTGTGCCAGAGGCCATGGCCTCTACTGCCACGATGCCAAAATCGTCCAGGCCGGGGAAGATAAAGGCCTCTGCCTCAACAAAATAGCGCGCCACGTCCGCGTCGCTGGCATTGGTGACGAACTTAACAGTTGGTCCGGCCATTTTGACAAGTTTGTCGTGTTCCGGGCCGTTGCCGATGACCGTTAATGGCAAATTAAGTTTAGTGCAGGCAGCCACAGCAAGATCGTGTCTTTTATATGGTGCCTGCCGACCGGCAGTGACAAAACCATGACGAGGCGAGAGCGGAGGGCTGAGGACGGAGGGCTGAGGGCTTTTAGCTTTTTGGAAGCGGGAGGTGTCGACGGGGGGGTGGATTAGTGCAGCCTTACGCCCATAATACTTCTTTATTTCTTTTTGGATGTGTGATGAGATGCCAATAATGAAATCGGGGCGCTGAGCGGCTTTGTAATCCCAGCGGCGCATTGGGCCAACAAGCATTTTTAGTCCCATACGAGCAAGCCAATTAAATGCGCCAAAGCCCGGATTTTGCATATATTCGTCGTAGCGACTCCAGTAGTAGTGAACCGGAGCATAACAGTAATAAACATGCACGCATTTTCGCACCGTATTGGCCTGCTCATCGGCGGAGCCGATAACACCGCCAATACTTTTGTCCGGATCGCTGTGTTGCAAACTCCGGTGCGCACTCGTCGTACTAACGTGTACGTTTCCTTTGCGCTCCTCGTTTGCGCCTTGCGCTCCAAACAACTGCGAAAATCGTGAATGTTTATTTGGAGATGTTTTGATGAACTTGGCTTCGGCGCCGCCGGTGGAGATAACGAGATCGTATTCACTCAAATTCAGACGGCTAAAAGACCAAGCCCGTAAAACCGGCAAAAATTTCTTAAGAGCTGATGGCAATTTTTGCAGCCAGGTCGTACGAACATCAGCGCCAGCAAACCAGTCAATCCTGCCCGGGTCATACTGGGAAGTGTAAATTGGGGCATCGGGGAACATTTTGTGAAGTTCTAACACCACGCGCTCGGCACCGCCAATACCGGTTAGCCAATCGCACACCAAAGCAACTTTGATATTATTCATTTTACAGTTCTCATTTTCCAATTATTTGTCATTTAGCATTTGTCATTGATGGTTTAATGAATGATTAATGATAAATCTTCCTATTGTGCTCTAATTTTGGCTCATTCGGCGATATCTAAGTGTATCTTAATGGCTTTATTTATGCGATAGAGAAGCTTGGCATCTATTGGTGAACCCAATGGACTGGTGCTGAGGCGCTTTTTATCGACGGTACGAATTTGGTTGGCCTTGGCTTTACTAGCGACCTTTAGTCCGCCAGCTCCGACAGGAAGTAAAACCTCAAAAGGATGTATAACTTTGGTCTGCGAAGTGAGAGGTAATACCGTTACCGTATCAGAGAATTGATTGTTAACATCGTTGGACACGATTAGCGCCGGTCTGGTTTTTTTGATCTCAAACCCGATAGCTGGATCGAGCTGGACCAAATAAATTTGGCCGCGAAGAATCACAGACCATCCCCAACTGTAGTGTCCCATTCTCGGTTAACTCGTTTATCTTCATCTTTAGCATCGGCATAGGCTTGCTCAAGGATAATGGCAAGTCGTTCTTTGTCCTCGCGAGCGAATCTTTGACGAAGAGATTCAGAAATTATTGCGCTATGATTCTTAGACGCCTTAACTCTCTGCCCAATATCTGATGGCAGAGTGATATTAAATCGCATGGAGTTAGTGGTACGTTTACTCATACTCATAATAATACACACATTAATACACAAGGTCAACACACGATGGTAACACTGAGAATATTTTTACATTTTTACAATTCTCATTTACCTAATTATTTTCCATTTTTCATTGCTACGGTTTAGTTGCGAGCATCAAGAGTTTTCAAGGCTTTATTCTTAATCTCCAATATATTTTTATCTGACGTCATTAATGTTAGATTTTCCGTCAATGCGACGGAAACTAGCGCATTATCAAAAGGATCTTTGTTGGGCGTAGAATGCAAACTGTAAGATTCGGCTTGTGATGAACTAAATGGCAAAATAGCCATATCCATCATCTCGATATTATGTGATATATCAAAAAGAGGTAGTTTGCCAAGCTCTTGTTTAATACGTATTTCAAGGATTGATAGAGGTGACACAAACACTTCATCGGCTTGAGAGAGAAGTGCCAGATGCTCATCCGACAAATTTGTCTTAAAAATTGCCCAAATTACAATATTGGTGTCAAGAAGTATTCTAATCATGCGAAAGCGGATCATTCAGCATTTTATTAATGATTTCTTGCCATTCAGGACTTTTGTCTATAGCTTCAAGGTCAGGCAATGAAGCAGCCTTGCCAGAAAGTGGGCCAAGTTTGCGTTTTGGCTGAGTAATATCAGCAGGCTTGGTTACTACGAGTTTGACTTCTGGTTTGCTGTGATTACCAATATAAATAATTTCACCGCGTTTGGCGGCAGCAATGTACTTGCTCAGATTAGTTTTAGCATCGTGGATTGCAACTGTTTTCATAATATTAGCTTAGCTAAGTTAGCTAAGTTTGTCAACTCTTTTTCTATTGTGCTCCAAATCCGGACAGTACAGCTCTGATAGTTTTTGCCAAGATAACCAAGTCTAGCCAAAAGCTCCAGTTTTGGACGTAGTACATATCTAGCTGGCGGCGTTCGTCATAATTAATATCGCGCCGGCCAGAAACTTGCGCCAATCCGGTCAACCCGGACTTAATGCTTAAAATAGCGTGGCGCTTGGCATAGGCATCAAGTTCTTCTGGGACCAGCGCGCGCGGGCCAACAAGGCTCAAATCGCCCTTAATGACATTAAATAACTGCGGTAGTTCGTCCAAACTGGTTTTGCACAAAAATCGTCCGAAACGTCCATAACGTGGATCGTTTGATAATTGGTCGCCGTTTTCTCGATATTTTTTAGATAGTTCGGGTTTGCCCATTTTGGCAAAGGCTTCCTCAGGCGACAAGCCGTTATAATCGGGCCTGACAGTGCGAAATTTATAAACCCGAAATTTATTATTAAACCGGGTAAGTCTGGTTTGTTTGAAAAATACCTCGCCGCCGGATAGTTTTATTAGTAAAGCAATCAGCAACATAAACGGCGAGGCAATAACAAGCAGAATTACACTTACCGCGATGTCAAAAAGCCGTTTGATAATGCGTCCCCAGCCCAAGAGCGGTGTTTGATGAACAGCAATCACGGGTGTGGAAGCCTGAAATAATTCAACATCAATATTACCGACAAATAGCTCGGTGTTGCCAGGTATAAACCTATAGGCAATGTGATTGGTCTGGGCGAAGGTCAGAATCTCGTTATTTTTTTCTGCGGGGCTATAAAGTTCGGTTTGAACGATATTGTGAATCTGGTCGGCGCTGATTGCTTGGCAGGCAGCTTCAAATGTTTGAAATACGTGCAAATTAGGGCGGTGATCAATTTTGTGCTGACTGCCGACGACGCCCACAATCCTGTAGCCGGATTCGCGGCTGTTGTACAAAGAATCAATTAATTCGGTAGCCACTAAAGTATCTCCAACTATTAAAATATGGGTGATGCCAATGCCGTAGCGGAAAAGCGTGGTGCGGATAAATCGAGCCAAATTTCGAAAAATAACCAAGAAAATAAAGGCAAAAACGAAGCCGTAGATAGGCACTAGCTTGGCCGGGAAAATTGGTTTAACGGATATAAAGTTCCAAAATACTACGAACATTAAGCCTACAAAAGAGCCAATAAATAATCTTCCAAGTTCGCTAAAACGCTTTTCGTAAATGTTGCTGTTATACAGCCCAAGCAAGGCAAAAATTAATATCCAAAACGGTAATAGTACCAAAAAAACATGTAAATAGGTTTGAGCGTGAACTTGAGCAGCTAGCGGGCGAGTATCAAGCGTGACACGCAGGACGTAGGCAGTTACGAAAGCG
>Ga0210057_1010687_pt1 | contig 10326 bp, 9 predicted proteins | sample CryGeyCG2114_010_2_FD_183968 | JGI IMG/M metagenome (GOLD analysis project Ga0210057, IMG submission 183968) | Groundwater microbial communities from aquifer - Crystal Geyser CG10_big_fil_rev_8/21/14_0.10 (SPAdes) (version 2) | ecosystem: Environmental > Aquatic > Deep subsurface > Groundwater ...
GTTTCTTTTGGTCTTGAGACTACCGCAATCTGGGCACTTTTTTTGAAATGCTCATACAGATATTGTTATTAGTTTGTGATAAAGCCGTAGTGTAGCAGAAAGAGCATCACTTTTTACCATTTAGCCTCTAAAATCACGGTTTTTAGAAAGAAGAGCAACTAAGACGACGGCTAAGGTTCGACCTTTCCGTCGCGACGCTCCTCTTTTAGGTCAAACCTGCCGTAGTCTTAGACGCTCTTTACCTTGACGCTTTTGCGTAAACTCTTGTCGATCTTTGGAAGGCGCAGTGTGAGCAGGCCGTGCTTCTCGGTGGCCTCTGCCTCCTCGGGTTCTATTTCGGCTGGAAGTTTGATGGTGCGAGAGAATGAGCCCCAGTAAAGCTCTCGATGATAGAAGTCGTCATCATGTACTTCGTGCTTGTCGTGGCGTTCACCTCGAACAATGACACGGTCGCGACCTATATCAATATCTACATCATCGGGTCGCACTCCCGCGATCATCGCGCGAACAATTATATCATTAGCTGTTTGGTACATATCTACCGAAAGTTGGCCCTCGTCTGCACCTTTGGCAATCCAATCCTCCGTTTCTTCACTCCCCGACTCACTAGTTACGGCAGCGAGCTCGTCCCCCTCGTCCAATGGAACGGCTCCGGTCAGCTTGTCAAAAAAAGATCTCTTCATATTTTTATTTTTAGGCGTAGTAAAAGCAAATTGATTGTGTGCAGAACTATTTTCCGCACCTGTTTTGTCAGATATCAATCTTGGGCCTGGTCAGATGCTTGACCTTTTCGAAAAAAAGAATAATCCCGATGATGAGCACCCAAAGTGCGCCAAAGACTAAAAATGTATGCTCGCCCCCACCCAACATTATAAGGTGATTGAAAGCGAGGTGCAACGCGGTTGCGAGAAGTACGCCGGAAATGGCAGCGATTATCTTGAGAGGCCAGCTGCGATAGAACGCAAGGGCCACACATCCACCAATAACAGCTGCCGCAGCCACATGTAACAAGGTGGCCCCAACAGAGCGCATCGAGGCGGTCAGGATGCCGATAGTGCTGCTCTCCTCCAAGAGGTCTTTGAGGATGAACAAAGTGTTCTCAAGAGCGGCGAATCCCAAGGCCGCGGTAATCAGATAGATCATGGCATCTACCGGCTCGTCGAATGCGTGGCTGCGGAAGGATGTTCCGAGGGCAGCCAGGTACTTTAGCAGCTCCTCAATAAAGGCCCAAGCCAGAAGAACGAGAACCGTGATGCTTCCACCTAGCAATCTGATCGAGTATTGTTCGGCAGGAAGGGCTATGATAACAACAAAGGCCCCCGCAAAAAATGTGCCAATGATCAATGAGCGCGGTTCGGGGTGACGGGCATCTTCACGCAACCAAAACAAGAGCCACAGAACAGCAGGCAACACACCGCCGACCAAGGCAAAAAGAAGTATCGAGGGACTTACTGCTTGGAAGATTGCGGCCATGGGAGAACCATGAGCATACCCCGCTTACCGTCGTGCATGATTTGCCAAAGCTCTTCGGTTACGAATGGCATGAACGGGTGGAGCAGCTTCAAGGATGTCTCTAGTATAGCGCGTAAGGTGCGCTTTGCGGAACGTTGCTCGTCCACACCCCCACTTTTTAGAGTAGGTTTCATCGACTCTATTATCTTGTCGGCAAACTCGTGCCACACATAGGCGTACAGACCCTCGGCGGCCAGATGGAACTGATACTTCTCCATCTGATCGGTCGTCTCTAGAACGATTTGGTTTAGCCGGTCTAGAAGTTTGGCATCGGTCGGTGTCGTGAGATGAGCGGTAAGATTTTCATGGCCTTCAGCGTTGTCCATGACAAAACGAGTAATATTCCAGAGCTTGTTGGCAAAGTGTTTGTAGGCCTGTACTTTTTGGCTGTCATACTTGACATCACTTCCAGGGCCGGTGCCGACTATAAGTGCCATACGCAGAGCATCGGCGCCATAGGTGTCGGCTACTTCCAAAGGGTCAACTCCGTTATCGAGTGATTTACTGAACTTCTGGCCATCTTTGTCGCGAACCATGCCATGGATGTAGACTTTTCTGAAAGGGATATCGCCCAAAAGGAATCCAGACATCAGTATCATGCGCGCTATCCAGAAGAATATGATCTCGTACCCCGGGGCCATGACGGCATTAGGATGATAGAGGCGCAGGTCCTCAGTATCCTTCGGCCAACCCAGGGTCGAGAAGGTCCAGAGTGCTGAAGAGAACCATGTGTCGAGGGTGTCTTGGTCTTGCTCCCAGCCGGCACCTTCAGGTTGGTCGAACGCGACCCTAACTTCATCTCCTCGATACCAGACAGGGATACGGTGCCCGTACCAAATTTGCCGACTGATGCACCAGTCACGCAGATTATCTATCCAGTGGAAATAGTTCTTGGTGAAGCGATCTGGAATGAACTCTATCTGACCGGAAGCGACCGCTCTCCGCATTATTTCTTTCAGCGTGACAGTCGTGCCAGTGGGCAGGTCGTCTATTTTGGAGTGCTTCAGAGTGAATTCTTTGTTCACGTTTACGAACCACTGCCTCTTTATTTGCGGCTCGATGATTTCTCCTGTACGTTCTGCTGTAGCGATGTTGTGAATATAGTACTCATCGACTTTCTCCACTAACCCTTTTTGCTCTAGCTTTGCGACAATTGCTTCGCGCGCTTTCTTTATATGTTGGCCGGCAAACTCGCCCGCAATGGGCAAGAGGATACCGCGTTCGTCGATGACTTGCTCTTTGTCTAGGTTGTATTTTTGGGCCAGCTCAAAGTCGACAGTTGAATGGGCGGGAGTGATAGTCATGACGCCGCTCCCCATCTCCATATCCATAACTTCATCCTTTATGACTGTCGCCGTAATGGGGCCGTTGATCCACTCCAGCTCTATTTTTTGACCGTTTTCATATGCACTGTAACGAGTATCAAGAGGGTGCATGACGACGTACTTGTCGCCAAACTTTGTTTCGGGTCGGGTCGTGCCAATTGTAAAGGGGCCATATTTGAGGTAATAGAACTTGGCAGTTTCTTCCTTGTATATTATTTCATCATCAGAGATCGTAGTCTGGCCCTTTGGGTCCCAATTGACGATGCGATCCCCGCGATAAATGAGACCTTGTGCGTACATGCGCTCAAAGGCGGCATAGACGGCGCGATTGCGAGTGTCATCGAGAGTGAAGGCCTCTCTTGACCAATCGAGTGAGGCGCCGAGACGCCTCACTTGGCCCACGATGGTGTCATGGCTTCCGAGAGCGAACGCATGGACACGCTCTAAAAAAGCTTCGCGACCGAGGTCGTATCTTGTCTTTTTTTCTTTTTTGTAGAGCTCCTTTTCTACTTTGCTCTGAGTGGCAATGGCCGCAGAATCTGTCCCTGGAATCCAGACTGTACGGAGACCTCGCATACGCGCATATCGGACCATAACATCCTGCAGACCATCTTCAAAAGCGTGCCCGATATGGAGGGTGCCGGTTACGTTGGGGGGCGGCAGTACAAGGGCAAATGGCTGGGCATCTTTTTTTGTATGGCCCGCCTCGATCAATTTGTCAGGATTGAAGAAACCGGAATCCTCCCACATTTTATAAATGCGCGGCTCTGTTTCTTTGGGATCGTAGGGCTTGGTCAGTCTCTCATTCATAGAGCCACATATTAGCAAGTTTGCCGATTAGAGACAAATGGGCCCCACGGACATAGGGCAGCAGGCCCATCACTAGCATTTCTTGCAAAGTCCGAAGAATGTCAGTCGATGGCCGCCAATGGACCGGAAGCTTTTTTTTGTTTTTAGAACCTTTTTTTCAAAACTCTCAACTTCACAATCTTCCAGCTCCACGATTTTGTCACAGCCGGTGCAGACAAGATGATGATGGTCGCCGCGCGCGAGTTCGAAGTGGGCATGCCCGTGGCCAACGTCCACCTCGTTTACAAGTCCGGCGGTTTCAAGCTCGCGCATGGTGCGATAGGCCGTGGCCTTATCGGGAACATTTTTGCCGCTACGGCATTCTTTCAGGATGTTATCAATCGATAGGGGGGTGCCGGCGCTCATTATGGTTGAGACAAGCCCTACGCGTTGCACGGTGGCGCGCAGACCTGCTCTTTTTAGAATCAATTTGGCGTTGCCCTTATCGTTACTACTTTTTTGCATACCCCCATCCTACAATCCAGGGACAGAGATGTCCACAGATAACCTACTTGCAAATTATTCGCAAGTAGGTTATGATTCATTTGCGTTACTCATTTGCGAACAGCCCTGCAATATTCATGAAAAGAAAACTAGGCCTTATCTTGATGATCGTAATTGTCGCGGCGGCCGCAATCTACGGCGTATTTGTGGTTTCAGAAAGAGATTCGGAGGATGGTGAAAGCGGAATCATAAATGTGACGACGAGTTTTTACCCCCTCTATTATCTGGCTTCTGAAATAGGCGGTGACAAGGCGCGCGTCTCTGTTGTCACTCCGCCCGGTGCCGAGCCGCACGAGTACGAGCCGACCGCGCGTGATATCGCCCGCATCGAGGGGAGTGATTTATTTGTAGCAAATGGTGCTCATTTTGAAGCGTGGGCCGATGGTGTCGTCTCGAATCTAGACCCAGATCGCACGCATGTAATCTTTGCAGGTGAGCCACATGCCGACGGGTTGTTTGTCCATGATGACGAAGAGGAGACTGATCCGCATGTTTGGCTCGCACCTTCACTTGCGGCCAAGATGGCGACTCTCATTTTGGAGTCATATGCGGCGATTGATCCGGAAAACGAAAACACCTACCGCGCCAATGCTTTGGGGTTGTCTTTGCGTCTTGCTGCTCTCGATGCATCCTACAAACGTGCGCTTGCGACCTGTGAGAAAAGAGATATTGTTACAACACACAGTGCTTTTGGTTACCTCTCATCCGCGTACAACCTTAGGCAGGTTGCAATAGCCGGTTTGTCTACCAAGGAGGAGCCATCGGCAAGAGACCTGGCCAACATCTCTCTCTTTGCACGGGAGAACGATGTTCGTTATATTTTCTTTGAGAGCTTGGTCAGTTCAAAGCTCGCCGACACCATCGCGACCGAGGTGGGGGCACAGACCCTTGTCCTCAATCCGCTGGAAGGTTTGACTGATGAGGAGGTAGCAAGCGGAGCCGATTACTTCTCGGTCATGAATCAGAACTTGAGTAATCTTGTCAAAGCGCTTTCGTGCACAATATAGATGACAATGTCGTAGAAGTGCAAAAAGTCTCTTTCTCTTACAATGGGAACGAGGTTTTGCAAGACATCGATCTCGCAATCCATCGCGGGGACTATTTGGGACTTGTGGGTGGCAATGGCGCCGGCAAAACTACACTCTTGCGGATAATTCTCGGTCTCCTCTCTGCTTCTGCCGGCTCGGTTCGTCTTTTTGGTAGCGACATATCTGATTTTAGCGATTGGTCTAAAATTGGCTACGTGCCGCAAAAGGCCACCAGCTTTGATGCCAAGTTTCCGGCTACCGCCTTCGAGGTAGTGCTCATGGGTCTCTACGGCAAGCGTGGGCTATTCCGACACATCAGAGGGACTGATAAAGAGCTTGCCCTAAAAGCGCTCGCCTTGGTCGAGATGGAAGACGAATCTGCGCGCCTCATCGGTACCTTGTCCGGTGGTGAGCAGCAAAGAGTCTTCATCGCCAGGGCCCTTGTTTCCGAGCCGGAGATTCTATTCTTGGATGAGCCGACCGTGGGGGTCGAGAAGAATGTGCGGGACGCTTTCTACGCCCTTCTTCGCCGCTTGAACGAGGACCTCCATCTGACTGTAGTTTTGGTGACGCACGACATCGAGAGTATTGCCCACGAAGCAATGCATATCGCGTGCATCGATCGTACTTTAGAGTTTTGCCCGTCGGCAGCCGAGTTCTTGCGTGAAGGTCACTCGATCACTCAAGCCCATCATTTGTAAAACATGTTGGAAATCTTTCAATACGGATTCGTCTTGCGCGGCTTTGAGGCCGGTCTCATCGTTGCTTTTATCGCGCCACTCATCGGCATCTTCTTGGTTCTGAGACGCTATTCCTTGATAGCCGATACGCTTGCCCACGTTTCGCTTGCAGGAATTGCGCTCGGTATTTGGCTCGGCATCAACCCAGTCCTCTCGGCTCTCGGGGTAACTATTTTATCTTCACTCGGCATAGAGCGATTGCGAGAGAGGAGGCGCATTTATGGCGAGTCGGCGCTCGCCCTGTTTCTTTCAGGCAGTCTCGCCATCGCAACCGTCCTCCTCTCTTTGGGCAAGGGTTTCAATACGCAGATATTGAATTATTTGTTCGGCTCAATTCTCACTGTGACGCAGATGGATGTTTATGTTATGGCAGTCCTCGCTCTGGTTGTAGCAGGACTTACCTTCCTCTTTTTCAAAGAGCTGGTGTACATAAGTTTTGATGAAGATTCGGCCCGTGTCGCTGGGATTCCTGTGCGGCTTATCAACACCATCCTCATTGTACTCGCGGCGCTTACTATATCGCTCGCCATTCCGGTAGTCGGGGTACTTCTTATCGCCGCCTTGATTGTCATTCCCGTCATTACCGCTCTTTCTCTTGGAGTCAGTTTTTTGCACACGATAATTTATGCCGAGATTATATCAATTGTCTCGGTGTTATCTGGGATATATGCCTCGTTTTATCTTGACCTATCGGCCGGAGGCACAATCGTCATTATCATGCTCTTGGTGTTTAGCTTGGTTCAGATGTTTACCAGACGTTTCTCTAGCTAAGTTCTCGTTCGTTCTTGTGCTAAACGCATATTACCATTGGCGACAATTGTGTCTATGGCGGGCAGGTCACCGCGCAAAAAGCGCAGATAACCGGCAGCGCCTATCATGGCGGCGTTGTCTGTGGTTAGGTGGCGCTTCGGTAAGAAGACGGCAGTATCTGGACAGTTTTCCGCGACACGCACCCTTATCTCTTCGCGTAGATAGGTGCTCGCGGCGACACCTCCGCCCAGAATAAGTGATTGCGCACCGGTCTCTTCCAGCGCCCGCAGAGTTTTTCCCACGAGAACATCTACAACCGCGCTCACAAACTCGAGGGCGATGTTTGCCTTGGTTCTGGCATCGAGCTCGCCACTGGCTTCAAGTTTGCGTACGAGGTACAAGACTGCCGTTTTGAGACCGGAGAATGAGAAGTCAAGCGTCTTATCGTAGAGCATGGGGCGAGGCAGTGAGATGCGCGGGTCGGGTATACCAGATGGAGCCAGATCCTCAATGGCGGGGCCTCCCGGATACGGGAGGCCAAGCATGCGCGCCACCTTGTCAAAGCATTCACCGGCGGCGTCGTCGCGCGTTGCACCCAGGAGCGCATACTCTCCTATTGCTGAACTGAGAACAAGCTCTGTATGGCCACCGGAGACCAGTAACGAAAGTATAGGAAAATCTTTTTTTGAAAATTGAAAATTGAAAATTGAAAATTCCTTGTCGCGCAACAGCGCGGCAAGGATGTGTCCCTCCATGTGATTGACGGGAACAAGTGGTTTGTCCCAGGCAAAGGCGAGCGCCTTCGAGAAGTTCACCCCCACCCAAAGGGCGGGCTCTAACCCCGGACCGTGCGTGACAGCAATAGCGTCGATTCCGGGGCGGCCATGTTCCTTGAGATAGGGGAGGAGAATGGCTAGGAGATCTTGTTCGCGGTCAAGAATTGTCGTGAGCTCGTTCGTGTTGACAGCACTCCCCTCAAAGACGACACCTGCGTCTGTTAGCGCCTCATCCAAAACAGGCACCAGGTTCCTCTGGTGCTCGCGCTTGGCGAGATTCGGCACCACGCCTCCAAACTGTGCGTGGAGCTCCATCTGGCTCGAGACAGCTGAAGAGAGCACGCGGAAAGAGGGCGCCTCAAGACCGCCCTCACAGTCGAGGACGGCGACCGCGGTTTCATCACAGCTGGTTTCAATGGCGAGTATCTTCACAATAGCCGTTTTACAAGTTCTTCGGGGCTTGTTATCACCTTGCGGAAGAGGGCACCGCGGCACAGTTCTGCTGTATCGTGCGCATATGCGTAGATGGGCTTGCCGAGCGCGACTGCTGCGCCGAGCTCCATCGTGGTAGAAGGGCCGATGTAGCCGTTCTTGTTATATATGTGGGACTTACGCAAATGGATGCAGTTCGAGGCATCAAGGAGCGAAAATGCGAGGCGTACTATAGCTACGGCGAGCATTTGAGGGACGAAGATAACGAAGAAATGCGCCATTTGCGTAGGTCCTAATATGTATACGACATCCGCCATCCTAATCTTGTAGTTATGGTCGTGCGTCAGTCCGAGCGCGATAAAGCGCTGGTAATCCTCGGGTAGTTTTTCCCAGTCATCCTGCCCTGAATGGTGGTAGGGCCAGTAGACGACCACCCCCTCACGCTCGAGATCTTCCCGAAAGGCACAAACCTCCGCCTTGAAGCGGCGTGAGCCGCAGATCACGACCGTTTTAATGCTGTCAGTATAGCACACCGTGTATTCGGCAACAGGCCCATGCGGATAAATTACTTTACACGCTCATGTTGACAGTGAATACTAGGGTCGGACCCTGGGGTAGGAGGTGGGGTGTGTATAACCCGAGTGCTGGTTTGCTTCACCGAGGTTATAATTTGCGTACTATTAGTTATCTATTTTTGCGGTCGCGCTTGGTGCGCGGGTGCCCTCTTATTACAAATATGATATTTATGAAATATCGAACGAGATTGTTCGTTTTATCGTCGTGCGCGCTCCTCTTGGCGGCGGGTGCATTTTCTGTCGGGTTTGTTCAGGTCAAAGCGGCATCTACCGTTGTCATCAATACACTCAACTTGCCCAACAATGCTTTCCCGGGTTCGCCGGTCAAGGTGTCGTCGGTCGCAAAGCCCGCGGCTCGCATAAACGTTTCAGCATCGCAGGTGGATCAGACTTTGAGTGCTGTCACGGTGACATTTTCCGGCACCAACTTCGCGACCACTACGCTTGCCGCGATTACCAACGGTGCCAATTCCGGTGTCTCCCTATATGTGGATGCTAATGCCAACGGTAACTTCGAAGCCGAGAGCGACACTCGCGTTGCCCTCACCAGTCCGGACTGGACCACCGACACGACAACTATTGTTCTCACCGCTACAACTCCAGTTACACTCACCAATGGCGCGGACAAGGCCTTTTTCGTAGTCTTCCGCACCTCGGCTACGGCGGCCAATGATGTTCAGATTATCGCCACCATTCCGCAAAACGGGGTGGTTACGTCTGACGGGAACGGCCCCACGACGGCTTTCTCCGCCAATAGCTACAAGGTGGATAGCCAAGCGCCGACCATTACCGAAGTGTCCGGCTTTGCGGGTAACGCTAATCTGGAAGTGCGCTTCTCAGAGCCGGTTATGGCCGTAGGAGGAGGTCCTTTGACGGCAGCTGCTTTCACCTTTGTGGACAGGGGGACGGACACCAACAATTCCACCAGCACTGCTTCTCACCAGGCCGGCCAGGATTTTGCCAATGTTACCATCGATGCCGCCTTGGACAGTGGTGACTTGGATGGCACGCCGTCCACACTTGCCGCAGGTACGGCCAAGGTCGCCGACATGGCAGGTAATGTTATGGTACCAGCGGCTGTCCCCCTCTCGAGCCCCATCGAGTTCACAACCAAAGTGATTCCCCTGGCGACCACCACCGCTGTCTATGGTGCTGACAATCCTCTGGTTGCCCTCGCGGCTCAAGGCGGCACCGCTCCATATAGCTTTAGCACTACCACCACCGCAGACGGTGATGTGCTCACAGCGCTCGGACTAACGCTCGCATCGAACGGCAAAGTGACTGGCACCGTGGCCAATGTTACCGGCAGCTTTACCATCAACCTCAAGGTCACGGACAGCTCGGATCCGGTGGACACTGACACCGATGCCTTCGTCTTCAATGTCGGAAGTGCAAGCGGCGTGGTACCGGGGATCGAGAGCGTCTCGCCTCCGGGCGCGGCTCAAGGGGCCGTGAGTCAGAGCGTCACGGTTACCGGCTCAAACACGAGCTTTACCAATTCCTCTACGGTGCAATTTCAGAAAGACGGCATAAATGACACCGACATCGTTGTCTCAGGTATATCAGCTGGAAGTGCCACCTCGCTAACTTTCAATGTCACCGTCGCAGCCGAGGCGACCGTCGGTGAGCGTACTATCAGAGTAGCGACCGGCGCGGAAACTGTTTCCAAGCCGAACTCCTTCGGCATCTTTGACGGTTCGGGCGGTGGCGGAGGTGCCCCGGCGCTCTATCTTCCCTCTGATGCCGCGACCGGCGTGCAGATTTCGCCTTCCTTCTCATTCTCCACCACGAGCGAGGCGACGGTTTCGAGCTATCGCATCACCATCAAGCCCAAC
>Ga0210057_1010688_pt1 | contig 10326 bp, 10 predicted proteins | sample CryGeyCG2114_010_2_FD_183968 | JGI IMG/M metagenome (GOLD analysis project Ga0210057, IMG submission 183968) | Groundwater microbial communities from aquifer - Crystal Geyser CG10_big_fil_rev_8/21/14_0.10 (SPAdes) (version 2) | ecosystem: Environmental > Aquatic > Deep subsurface > Groundwater ...
TGGTTCATTTTACTTTCTCTTTCTTCCAATTTTGAATGAGTCATCACAACTTTTGCGAACCTTGCCCGAGTACACAACCATCATAGACAAAACAGCCGCCTTACAAGATTCCGGTGTTCCGCAAGGTATTTTTGCGGAAGTTACGGACACATTTTCTCTATCTTCCATAATTGATTTTGTTAATCAATTTTTGTCCAACATTTCTTCCGGTTTTTTCGGCGCAGTTGATGTGATTTTCGGAAGCATTATTAGTTTCTTGCTTATAATCGCTCTATCTTTTTATCTGGCGGTTCAGGAGGATGGAGTGACAAAATTCTTGAGAATTGTTTTACCGCAGAAACAGGAAGAATATGTGGTTGATTTGTGGAAACGGTCACGAACAAAAATCGGTCTCTGGATGCAAGGGCAACTGATTCTCGCCATAATTGTCGGTGTGCTCGTATATTTAGGTTTGTCCATTCTGCAAATAAAACACGCTCTACTTCTAGCCGTTCTGGCGGCTGTATTTGAAATAATACCGATATTCGGGGCTTTTTTGGCGGCCGCTCCGGCAATCCTAATCGCCTTTCTAAATGGCGGATTGGCAATAGCGCTTATAGTGGCTGGATTGTATTTGGTGATTCAACAGTTTGAAAGTCAGCTCATCTACCCTTTGGTTGTGAAAAAGATTATTGGAGTACCACCGATTATTTCCATTCTGGCTTTGGTTATAGGCGCCAAGATAGCGGGATTTCTGGGCATTATTCTTTCTGTTCCTTTGGCTACCGTTCTGATGGAATTGCTCAATGATTTGGAAAGACGAAAAGCGTCAGCCAAAGAAAACTAAATTTTTTAAATTAAATAATGACAGAACAAAAAAAACAAAATGCCACAAAAGCATTTTATATAACAACGACCCTGCCTTATGTAAATGCGGAACCGCATATCGGTTTTGCTATGGAAATAATCAGGGCGGACATAATAGCGCGCTACAAAAAACTTATGGGTTTTGATGTTTTTTTTAATACAGGAACGGACGAACACGGTCTAAAGGTTTTTAAAAAGTCGGAAGAAGAGGGGGTGGATATTAAAAATTATGTAGATAAATACGCCCAGAAATTCAAAGACCTGCTGAAACTTCTCAATATAAGCAAAGACATCCATTTTGTTAGAACAACTGACGCTCACCACAAGAGTGCGGCGCAACATTTTTGGGAACTTTGCGACAAAAGCGGAGATATTTATAAGAAAAATTACAAAATAAAGTATTGCGTAAGTTGTGAGTTGGAGAAAACAGAATCAGAGCTCGAGAATGGACGGTGTGCAATTCACCCGCATGCGTCACTTGAAATTATTGAAGAGGAAAATTATTTTTTCAAGTTTTCCAAGTATCAAAGCAAGCTATTGGATTTTTATAAAAATAATCCCGGTTTTGTGGTTCCCAATTTTCGTTTCAATGAGATAAAGAAATTTGTTGAGAGAGGGTTGGACGACTTCAGTGTTTCAAGGCTAAAATCTAAAATGCCGTGGGGTGTTCCAGTGCCAAAAGACCCAGACCATGTTATGTATGTTTGGTTTGATGCTTTGGTAAATTATGTTTCAACATTAGGTTGGCCGGAGAGTACCGCAAATTATGAAAAATACTGGGTAAACGGCACCCCCACGCAGTATGCCGGAAAAGACAATTTGCGCCAACAGTCCGCTATGTGGCAGGCGATGCTTGTGTCGGCCGGACTTTCAAACAGTCACAATATTGTTATAAACGGCTTTATAAATATGGGCGGAGAGAAGATGAGTAAAAGTTTGGGCAATGTCGTTTCTCCCGAAAAGCTTGTGGAAGAATATGGTCCCGACGCTTTGAGATATTTTCTTGTCAAAGAAATATCAAATTTTGAGGATTCGGATTTTACATTGGAAAGATTCAAAGAAGCTTATAACGCAAATCTTGCCAATGGTTTGGGTAATTTGGTAAGTAGGATTATGAAAATGGCGGAAGCTAACCTTGAAGATTTTAAGCCGGTGTTTGATGAGTCAATATCAAAAAATGATTTTTATAAAAATTCATTTGAATCGTTTAAAATTCAAGAAGCGGTTGAACATATTTGGGCGTCTATAAAATCTCTTGACCAAGAGATACAACACAAAGAGCCATTTAAGCTTGTTAAAACAAATAAGGAAGAGGGGGTTGAGGTTATTAAATCAATGGTCGCCAAACTTTTTTCTATTGCCGAAATGCTGGAACCCGTTCTTCCGGAGACTTCAGAAAAAATAAAATTTCTTATTAAAGAAAATAAATCTCCAAATATTCCATTATTTCCTCGGAAGGACTAATCATAATTCACAATTCTTTATTCATGATTCCCGAATTCTTTGACATCCATTCTCATCTCAACTTCCCAGACTACGGAGATGAATTACTGTTGATTATAAATAGAATGGAAAAAAACGGTGTTTGGACTACCGTTGTCGGTACTGACCTCAAAACTTCCAAGGAAGCTCTGGTTTTGGCAGAAAAACATGAAGGAATTTTTGCTTGTGTGGGTGTTCATCCTGTGGACGAGCCACAGCAAAACTTTGATGAATTAGAGTTTGAAAAACTTGTTGCGCATCCAAAGGTGGTGGCTGTTGGAGAGTGCGGACTGGACTATTTTCGCATAGACCAGAATGATATTGAAGAAAAAGAAAGACAGAAAAATCTTTTTATTAAACACATTTTGTTTGCCATCAAACACGACAAACCGCTTATGATACATTCGCGCTCGGCATACGATGATTTGATAGATATTCTCCAATTTTATAAAAAAGAAAACAGCCACCTCTTGGGCAATGTTCATTTTTTTTCCGGCAACTTAGAACAGGCCAAGAAGTTTATCGCCATGGACTTCACTATCTCTTTTGCCGGTCCGATAACTTTTGCTCACGACTATGATGAAGTAATACGGTCTGTTCCTGAAACATCAATACTCTCTGAAACGGACTCCCCGTTTGCTTCTCCGGTCCCTCATAGGGGCAGACGCAACGAACCTTCCTTTGTCATTGAGGTCGCTAAAAAAATAGCCCAAATAAGGGGAGAAGATGAAGAAAAAACAAGAAAGATTCTCGTAAACAACGCCCTTAAGCTGTTTAAGATTCACTGATAAGGCCGGGTTGCTTTATGTATTTCCCTGTGATACTGTGTTTCTTACTGTTTTTGGAAAAATAATGAGCGAAGAACTAGAAAAAAATGAAAAAGAAATGGATGAAAAAACCAACAGGGTATATGAAGTTGGTCTTTTGCTGATTCCTAATCTCGCTACGGAGAAAGTGAATGAAGAATTTTCTTCCATAAAATCTTCAATAGAAAAATCTGGTGGTAAGTTTATATCAGAAGAGTCTCCATATTTGAGGCCCCTTGCCTATACAATAGTAAAATCCATCGATACAAAAAACCAAAAATTTGATAATGCTTATTTCGGTTGGGTAAAATTTGAAATTGATACGGCAAATTTAGAGGAAGTAAATACGGCTTTAAAATCCAATGAAAACATTTTAAGGTTTATCAATGTAAAAACCGTTAGGGAGAGCACCTATACGCCGTCTCGGCAAATTTCACAGCCTTCTATCGGAGAGAGTGGTTCTGGAGATTTGGATTCGGCAATTTCTCAATCAGAAATAGACAGTGGCATTGATAAGCTATTAGTTGAGTAATATAATGGATGGAATTACAAAATAATCCGCATAACAATGTATTTAAACAAAGCCATAGTAATAGGTAATTTGACCAGAGACCCGGAAATCAAAGCTCTTCCGTCCGGGATACAGGTCTCTACTTTTTCCGTTGCCACAAACAGAGTTTGGAAAGATAAAAACGGAGACAAGCAAGAAAGCGTTGATTATCACAATATTGTGGTTTTTGGCAAACAAGCCGAGAATGTTGCTCAATATCTAAAGAAAGGAAGCTCCGCGTTGGTGGAAGGTCGAATGCAAACAAGAAGTTGGGATGCTCAAGATGGAAGTAAGAAATACCGAACAGAGATAGTCGCTGATCGCGTGCAGTTTGGTCCAAGAAGAGACTCTGTCGGGTCATCTTCGCAAAAGGAGAACTCCAAAGATAAGGAAGATGACAGTTCCAACGATGCTCCCGCCATTGAGTACCCTACGGAAGATATTAATCCTGACGATATTCCTTTTTAATAAGTTATGAAAGACTCCAAAACAAATCAATCAAGTATTCTCCAGAATGTTAAGTATTTTGACTACAAGGATACCGAGATGTTGAAAAAATTTTTGAATCCGCACTCCAGAATGCTGTCTAGAAAAAAGACGGGCACTTCCGCGAAGAGCCAGAGGGCGATAGCTCAAGCTATAAAAAGAGCCAGGTTTCTGGCCCTACTTCCTTACGTATCCAGATAATTTTTAATATGCCAGGATGGTTTAGAGGATTAATATTTTCCGTTTTTTTTATTTTTCTAATCTTTTTTCTAAAGATTATTTGCCCCCTTAGTGTGGGATGTCTTTCCGACCCATTTTTTGTTCCCATTTTTTACCCGCTAGTTTTAATAAAATTTATTTTCGGGGTTTCATCTGCGGAGGTTTTAGGGAGGTGGGAGCCGATTTTTATTTTATTTTTCTGGGCTTTGGTTGGTATTATACTCGGATACATCTACGATATATACAAAAACAAAAGAAATAGAAAAATAGAAAACTTTAATTTATAACTCTGTCCGTATATTGCCCTGTTTCGGTATTGACTCTCACGACATCACCTTCTTTAACAAAAAGGGGGACTTGTATTTTCGCTCCGGTTTCCAGAGTTACTATTTTGTTACCACCCTTTGCCGTGTCTCCCTTTACCGCGGGCTCCGCTTCTTTAACTAGCAAATCAATTTTGATGGGGATTTTCACCCCGATAATTTCATCTTCTTTATTTTGTTTTTCGTCTTTTGGATTGTCAAAAACCAAAGCATCAATGACAGAGTTTTCCTTTAGAAATTTACCGTTTTCTCCCACTAGGTTTTGGTCCAAAGAAAATCTTTGACTCGGATTATCTGGTCTGCAAAACCACCATACACCCTTGTTGTTATACAAATATTTTATTTCTTTTCTGGAAATATCCGCTTCTTGCGCTTTTTCAGACACATGGAAAGATCGCTCGGAAACTTTTCCGGTAAGGAGATTTCTAAGTTTGGTGGCGTTTACCGGTTTGCGTTGTTGTTTGCGGAAAACGTGCGACTCAACCACCTCATAAGGGTCTCCATCCAAAACGATATATTTCTTTTCTGTGATTTCGTTGTAGTTGAGCATTTAAATATATTTAATTTTTTAAATTAGGATGAATATTTTAACCAAGAATTAGCACCCTGTCCATTAAATGAAAAACCGCGCGTAGGAGAGACGCACGGTTCCGCAGAAAGCGAGTTGTTGTCTGGGTTGACCAATTTCGCAGGGCTCAACCACTTAAATAAAGTTTTTGACCCGATACCTTTTTGATTGGATTCCAGTCCAACCTTCCCTCATTACGCCAGAGGTGCATTCTCCTAGGAAAGGATTTGGCTCAACTTCCAGATGCGGTATTAAATACTTTAATAATTTTTCTCCACCCTGTCAATCAAATTTTTATGCTAAATGCCCTTAAGTTTCAATCTAATCTCTTTGAGAATTTCTCCGGCGATTTTTTTGTCTTCTCTTAAAAATTGCCTTGTGGCATCATACCCGCGTCCGAGCTTGATTTCGCCATAAGAGTATGATGAACCGCTCTTATTCACTATCCCGAATTTTTCCCCCAATGCTATAATTTCACCCTCTCTGGATATTCCTTCATTGTACATAAGGTCAAACTCTGTCTGTTTGAACGGGGCGGCCACTTTATTTTTAACAACCTTGACTCTGACCCTTCCTCCGACCACATCATCGCCCTTTTTAATTTGAGCTATTCTTCTTATGTCCAAGCGCACCGAAGTGTAGAACTTTAAAGCTTTGCCTCCAGGAGTGGTCTCTGGGTTTCCAAACATTACTCCAATCTGCATTCTTATTTGGTTTATGAAAATTACAACGGTTTTGCTTCTTGCGACTATAGCCGTCAATTTTCGGAGCGCTTGCGACATAAGGCGCGCCTGTTTTCCCACATGGTGCGCGCCCATATCGCCCTCAATTTCATCTTTTGGCGTTAAGGCGGCAACCGAATCAATAACAATGACATCGGTTTTGCCCGACCTGACCAAACTCTCCACAATTTCAAGCGCCTGTTCTCCCGTGTCTGGTTGAGAAATTAGAAGCTCGTTTATATTTACTCCTAGTTTCTTTGAGTATTCCGGGTCCATAGCGTGCTCGGCATCTATGTAAGCGGTTATACCTCCCATTTTTTGCGCTTCAGCTATTACATGAAGGGCAAGGGTGGTTTTTCCGGACGACTCTGGACCAAATACCTCTATTATTCTCCCCCTAGGCAGACCCCCGACACCGAGCGCCGCGTCCAAACCTATTGAGCCGGTAGGAATGACATTGACATCAACCCTTGGTTTTTCACCCAATTTCATTATGGCGTCTTCTCCGAACTTTGTTTTTATTTGGCGAATAGTTTCCTCTATATTTTTTTCCGATTTTTTTCCCACCTCCTTTTTTTCTGTTTTTATTTTTTTCATATATTTTATTGTTGGTTCGTGGTCGTGCTATTTGTTGTCTCAATCGCCGGCTCTATATTTAATTCGGTTTCATTTTCAGTTTCCAAAATTATCTCCAGAACCTTCTTTGTACTCCGTCCAAATTTATCCGTAGCATTAAGGGTAATTATATTATAGCCGGAAGACAGTATCAATTCTTCTCTAAAAGCCCCAAGGTCATCAACGAATATCTGTCTTCCGTTAAGTCTTATAAAAGCTATATTTCGGGCATTGCCTTCAATTTTTAGAACTTTTTCGGTTGTGGTCGTTCCGTTTAGAGGGGTTTTCACGACTATAACGGGGCCCAATATCAGATTTCGCGCTTGAAACAGTCCATAAAGCAAAATCACAACAAGAACAATAAAAAATAAGACCAAAGCGAACCTTTTTCTGGGGTTATTATCCAACTTCTTCATTATTTATTTTTTCTTCGGAATTGGGATTTTCTTGCGCGTATTCGCTTTTTTCTAAAACCTCTCTGGGTTTCGCGCCGAAGCCCGGTCCTACCACCCCTCTTTCTTCAAGCATATCCATAAGTCTTGCGGCGCGGGCATAACCCACACCGAGTTTTCTTTGCAGATACGAAGTTGAGGCTTTGCCCGCTTCTACGACGGTCTCGCGCGCGTCTTCATAAAGGTCATCTTCATCGTCAAAGTTGCTTTCAAAAAGAGAATCTTTTTTTGTTTCTTGCGCAAAGTCAATTTCGTTGGGTATTTCATCTTTATAATTATCATAAAGATATTTTGTTACCTTTTTTACTTCTGATTCTGAAATAAACGCGGACTGTATTCTTCGTGGTTTTGACATTTCTCCCGAAATGAAGAGCATATCACCGGCGCCCAAAAGCTTTTCCGCTCCCGAAGCGTCAAGAATCGTTCTAGAATCCACTTGAGACGCGACCTGAAGCGCGATTCTAGACGGTATGTTTGCTTTAATAAGCCCCGTAATGACATTGACGGAAGGTCTCTGCGTGGAGAGTACGAGGTGAATACCCACGGCTCGGCTCATCTGTGCCAAACGAACAATTGCCGACTCAAGCTCTCTTGGGTATGCGTGCATAATGTCTGCGAGCTCGTCTATTACGACCACTATATATGGCATTGTTTCCGGCAAATCTTCCGCGCTCTCTTTTTTCTCTTTTAATTTTTTTAACTCCGGCTCTAAGATATTTTTGTGATATGAATCAATGTCTCTGACAGACATCTCTTCAAAAACGTCATAACGTCTATCCATTTCTTTCGCCAACCATTTGAGAGATAGGATTGCTTTCTTTGCTTCAGTTATTACGGGAGTTAGTAGGTGGGGGACTTTGTTGTAAAGAGTAAGTTCAACCCTTTTTGGGTCAATCATTATAAATTTTAAATTTTCTGGCGGATTGCGAAAAAGAAGAGAGGTCACGATGGAATGTATAGTTACTGATTTGCCGGAACCGGTGGCGCCCGCTATAAGAAGATGTGGCATTTTGTTTATGTCCGCGAAGTGGGATTTGCCGGAAATACCACGGCCCAAAGAGACCAAAAGCGGTTTGGCGGAACTCTGAAATTCTTCTTCCGCAAGCATTGTGCCAATACCGACCACGCTTTTTGAACTGTTTGGTATTTCAATACCCACCAGTGATTTACCCGGGATGGGTGCTTCAATTCGTACGGGGTGTGCCGCCAAGGCCAGTTCAAGATTATTTTGTAAGGACAAAATTCTAGACAGCTTTACGCCTTCTGCCGGCTTAAGCGCGTACCTTGTTACTGACGGGCCTATTGTTACCTCATCCATTTCAACGGCGATTCCAAAATTTTGAAGAGTCCTCTTTATAATATTCGCGTTGCCTTTCACATCTCCGACATCTGGTTTACCGCGGTCTTTTTCAAGAAGAGAAAGTGGGGGAGGGGTAAACATTTTTAGTGAAAGTGTTTTTATTTTGAAATCCGCGAACACTTCGTCTTCATTTTTAGAGAAGAACCCACCGGACGATTTTTTGCTTTCTTCTTTCTCTGTTCTCTCTTTTTTTTCTTCGGTCTCTTTGTTCTCTGTTAGTTGTATTGTTTCTACTTCTGCTTCCACATCTTTTTCTTTCTTGTCTTTGCGTCTGAAAATATTTCTTATCCCTAGAAGAAAGTCTATTCGCAGAGCCGTATCAAACGCGATTAAAAATGAAATAATCAAAATTGCCAGCAAAATTATACTGCCCGCGTAGACATCAAAGAGTTTAATAAAGGGAGAAGAAATAAATTTTCCCAAGAAACCGCCTCTTCCTGCGTCAAAAACATCAATCAGCCCAAGCGATGAAAGAAAAAATATTGAGATTCCCACTATTTGTGTTCCCGCAAATTTCTTGCGTATGTTTTTGAAATAAGAAACGGATAGGGCGATAAAAAGTGCGGGCAGAATAAAGTATCCCCAGCCAAACAAAAAGAAAAATGTAGAGTACAGCTTTCTACCCACAATTCCCGCGCTACCAAACACCGATAGTATGAAAAGGATTGCCATAACAAGGAAAAAAACCGCGAATATTCCGCCAACTGTTTCTTCTTGCAAAGTTTCAAATGTCCTCTTCCACCAGCCGTCTCCGCTACTTTTTCTTTTTCTGCCCATTTTATTTATTTTCTTATTTTATTTTTGAAATTTCTTCAATCATAACACAAAAGGGTGACGGAATAATTTTTAACAGTTTAAAATAAGGTTAGAACAAAACACCGAAAAACAATATCATCTTTTGTCCTTAAAGTTACGGCGATTGATTTTTTAAAAGAAGATGGTATTATAAAGGACAATAAAAGGACAATATTTTGAAAATAAAATCCAAATAAAATAAAGGACATAAATGCGCAAAAGAAAAAATTGTCTTATAACAAAAACATAATGGACGATAATAATACTGAATATGATATGGTTTCTATCGGCTCTCTTGATGTTCCGACCTCTTTTAAAAAGGACAAAAACCTCCTATTTATTTTGAGTAAAACAGAAAAGCTTTCTACCGCCGTATATTTGGTCACCAATCTTCTGTCGGACAAAGAACCAGCAAGATGGAAGTTAAGAGAGCTGGTGTTGGATTTAATGTCCTTTAATATTTCTTTTTATAAAAATCTTGAATTTCAAAATAACGGACTTGGAGAAAAGATAGAATCCATTGTTACGGAAATAATTTCTATCATTAATGTTGCCATGATTACCAAAACAATCTCCCATATGAACGCTTCAATTTTGAAAAGCGAATTCCTCTCTGTTTTAAGCCACATACAAACCGCGGTCAATAGTCACAAAAACCAAAATCTATTATTTAACCAAAGCTTTTTTGAAGTCCCGGACACTCCTCAAGACGCGCCAAATAAATCCAGTGAAAAAGAAAACCAATCAAGTATTTTATCAAGGACAAAAATTAATTATGGCATAAAGGACAAATCTTTAGTGCCCACTAACTCCTCTCAAAAACCGGACAAAATCGTGAATCCTCTCAATAGATTTAGTCCTGTTTCGGTAAAGAAAAATCACAGAAAAAGTCTTATAATAGGTCTTCTAAAGAAGAAAAAGGTAGTAATGGTAAAAGATGTTACGGAGCTCATTGGCAATTGCAGTGAAAAGACAGTGCAGAGGGAATTGCTCGCTTTGGTAAATGAGGGTTTGCTAAAAAAAGAAGGGGAACGCAGGTGGACGAAATACAGTTTGGTTTAAAAATGTCTTTTTGTCGGTATCTAAAATAGAGCCGTATTTA
>Ga0210057_1010689_pt1 | contig 10326 bp, 12 predicted proteins | sample CryGeyCG2114_010_2_FD_183968 | JGI IMG/M metagenome (GOLD analysis project Ga0210057, IMG submission 183968) | Groundwater microbial communities from aquifer - Crystal Geyser CG10_big_fil_rev_8/21/14_0.10 (SPAdes) (version 2) | ecosystem: Environmental > Aquatic > Deep subsurface > Groundwater ...
AGTTTCGTGGCAAGGTTTTATGATAAAACATCATAGATACCATAACATTATAAGCTGAAACTATGGTATAATTAGGTATGAGCATACTTTCAGAAACCAGACGTTTGGCAGCGGGGAATTTCGCTGTAGGAGATAACCATTTAGGTGGAATACATACTAGGGAAAAGAAAAAACATGTTCTTTCAGCAACAGAGGCATTATCCCGTCTAGGATTAGGCCATAATTTAGGAGATTTTTTAGAAAGAGTTGCTAATAATTTACCTGAGGAAATGCAAACAGATGCTGCCGGGAATCTTGCGCGCGGAGAAAATGTAGTAGATTTAGTGTCTGACGGCAAAAGATTCTTAATTTATCCCAATAAAAACGGAGATAAACAAATGTATGAATTATTGCAGGAATTAGGTATTCCTCAGTTAGAAAGATTTCATTACGCCCCAAATCCCGATATAACAATTGTTAATCTTCCGCAGGGAACATGGAGATTGGACTCATCCGATTATCCGGAACAAGAACCAACATCTCCTGAAGGAAACGGAGCAATTGAAATTATGGAAAAGTTGGGTTCTTTACTTAACTCCATTAGTAGAAAAACCGGATTGTTACCGGAAAATTTCAGGCTTTGTAAAGCAGCATATGTAACCGGAAACAGAGATTTTATAAGATTAATTCCTCCCTATTCGTTTTCCCCGGATGTTCTACCTACTGATGTTATAAGACGTGTCCAGGAGGATTTAAATCATATTGATCCTGCCAATCCACACCAAAAACAAGTAAAAGCATTTTCTGCGGCTTTATTTAACGAACTATAATTATGTCTGTAAGTATTGTAGAACGTCAATCTCCACCAATGTTAATCTCTCCGGATACACCAAGTCCTGATATAAGTGATTTACCGCATAGCGAGGGAGGTTTTGTCTCAGCGGAACTGGCACAAAAAAAAATTGACAGGCTAAGAAATATTGTTCAAAATGGCAGAAAACCCTATAGATTACTTGATCTTGCGTCTTACTCCCCCGATCCATCTGGTGCAAAATCGCTTGATGAAATTGTATTACAAAGCGAAGCTTCAAAAATTTCTGTGAATAACAGTCCAAATATGGACTATGTGGATTATTCATCCTCTTCTACCCCCGAGAGAATTGTCAGGATTCAAACTGGAGTTGAAGGAGCACCGGTTAGGGGCAGCAGTGCCCACGGTGTCTTGTTTTTAAGGTTAGGTACTCAAAGAGGACAACTTTTAGATGTTGCCGTTAAGGCTTTTACTAAACCTTCCCATGCGTTCTCCGAATATGTTAATACTCAGGTTATCAGGAAAAGAGGAATTGATACCCTTGAACCAATAGCGGTTATTATAGAAAGCAGCGAACATTTAAACGGCAATGGAAAACAGCAACGCTTTGCATCACAACCGCAGGAACCAATTGGATTTTACCTTTCTGCAATGGAACCGATTAGATCATTAGATAGACTTAGGATAATAAGAAACGGCTATATGCAAATATTAAATGGTGGAGAAAAAGAAAAAGAATATTTAAAATACTTATCTATGATTGGCAAAACTTTGGCACAAATGCATTTAAAAGGAGTATTTTCCAGAGATTCTCAAATTAAAAATTTTGCAATAAGAGGAGACCGTTCCTTAATCCCGATTGATTTTGAAAATACAAATATTTATAACGAAGATTTCCAAATATCAAATCCGGAAAAATTTGTCGATGCATCTTTTAGAAGCCTGTCTGTTTTATTCGGTAGTTTAAACAACGAAGGAAGCCCACCTATAGATTTTTATGCAGGATTTACGGGGGAAGCTCTTTGGGAAGTATTTGATAATACAGTATTTTCGGCTTATCGAAATGAATTTGAAGAGAGAATATTAGCTATGGCAGATTCCGGGTCTTTGGATGTAAATCAATTTTCTCAATCTTTGGAAAATCTGGAACAGATTAGAGAAAAAGTCAGAGAAAGAATTTTAACACCTGTTAGCTTAGCCCACCAATAACTTTTACTCTTTGGAGTAATGATTCGTCTTCCAAAACCTTTCCCGTACCGCGGACAACTGAAGTAAGAGGATCATCAGACAGGATAACCGGCAAGTGGGTTCTTTCAATTATTAAACTATCCAACCCTTCCAGTTTTGATCCCCCTCCTGTAAGAAGTACACCGTGTTCTAGAATATCGCTTGTAAGTTCGGGGGGCGATTCTTCCAAAACGTCCGCAACAGAATCTACAATTTGGGTAAGTATTGGAGAAAGTGCTTCTCTGATTTCAGTGTCTGAAATTCTTAAGCTTTTCGGAAGCCCTGTTTCTATATCGCGTCCTCTTATGATTGCAGCCTTTTCGTGATTTTTTTCTTCCTCTGGGTTTTGATTTTTGATTTTTGATTTTTGCTTTTGAAATGCGCTCCCTATATTTATTTTCAAATCCTCCGCACTTTTTTCACCTATTAAAAGACCGTGCCTAAGTCTTATGTAATGAGATATAGCAGCATCCATGTCATCTCCTGCGATACGCAAAGACTTAGATACAACAATTCCTCCCAGAGAAATGACTGCAATTTCAGTTGTCCCGCCCCCGATATCTACAACCATTACTCCGTTTGGAGAAAAAACAGATATTTCTTCACCTATTGCCGATGCCATCGGCTCTTCTATTAAATATGCCTTTCTTGCTCCAGCAGAAAGCGCTGCCTCCCAGACTGCCCGTCTTTCAACTTCTGTAACAGCGGAGGGAATTCCAATTACAACACGCGGTCTGGAAAAAGCAGTAGGAAGCGGATTCCCGACTTCATGAACTTTCTGAATATAATAAGAAATCATTGCAAGTGTTGCATCAAAGTCTGAAATCACTCCACCCTTAAGAGGCCGTATCGTAATAATTGATGCCGGGGTTTTTCCAATCATTCTTTTTGCTTCGGTTCCTATAGCAATGACTTTTTTTGTTTTTTTGTGCATTGCAACAACAGATGGTTCTCTTATAACTATTCCTTTACCCCTTACCCAAACAAGAGTATTTGCAGTTCCAAGATCAATACCAATATCATGGGAAAAATATGAAAAAAATTTGTCTAACATTTTTGAATTTGCGGGGAGTTTGCAAAATTTTTGCAGGACGGCAAGCGAACTGCGGGTCCAAGAAAATTTCCGTAAACGACCACAGCAAATTATTCCTATGATAACATCTTGCCTCTTAATTTCCAATACACTTTATTACTTGACAAAATATTTTACAAACTGATATGTTGTAGTTATGCCAGAACCCAGTGTAGAACCGGTACAACCAACAGCACAACCAGCGTCTGCAGAGCCAGCGGGTCCTCCTCCGATTGAACCACCTCCGGGAATGCCGTCTATGCCCGAACCCGCACTTTCACCTGATGCTGCAGCTCAACCGTTGAATGTAACACCCGAACCTTCGATTAGTGACCATCTGGCTTCTAATTTTTCGTCTTCTCCGGCTGCAACCGAAACACCACAGCCAGCTCCGGCAGCAGAAGTAGCTCCTGCGATTACACCTGAACCAACATTGTCAGCTTCGACAGAAGTGAATACAGTAAGTATTCTTCCTGAGCAAACCCCTGAACAACCCTCTGCTCCGGCTGTACCGCTGGCACCCGAAGTTGCAACTGCACCTTCCCCGGATGTAACCATTCAACCAACCCCTGAACCCGCAGCTTATTCAGCCCCAACTCCAGCTGCAGCAGAAGTCTCTCCACCGCCTCCTACATTTCCTGATTTAACCTCATCTACAACTGATCCAATTCCAGCTCCAACAAATCCCCTTCCTGTTACTCCGCCGCCAACACCTCCTGCTGCTCCTGTGGAAGCACCAAAACCCAGATCATTTATGGACAGGGTTTTGGGCAGAAATAGATAATCTTCTTCCCCCCTTGCGGTAGTTTTTTCAATATGTTAGGATATTTTTTATTGGGTATTAAATGAAATTTTTAAATTTGAATTTATTAAACAAAGTAATAGAGTATTCATTTTACCTTCTTTTCTTTCTTGTTCCTCTTGCGTTAACCGGCGACACCTCGGAACTTTTTGAATTTAATAAACTCTGGCTTACCTTTATAATCACTGTCGTCATCGGTGCAGCCTGGTTTTCTAAAATGATTATTAAAAAGGAGTTTAGAGTCCAGCGCACGCCTCTTGATATTCCGATTGGCCTATTTTTAATTTCTCAGATTGCATCAACAATTTTTTCTATGGATACTCATGTATCTTTGTGGGGATATTATTCCCGTTTTAACGGAGGGCTTTTTTCTATTTTCTCCTATGTATTTCTCTACTATGCGTTTGTTTCAAACCTAAAAGATATTACGGAAGAAAAAGGGGAATTTAAATTTACAGATATATTTGTTTTTCTCCTGGGTATTGCCGTGTTTTTTGCGGGAAGCTTTATTGCATCTCTTATTAAAATGGCACAGTTTAATGTTATCCCCTTCCAGATGCTTGCAACTTTGGTTGCCGCAGTTTCTGCTTTTGCGATATTTATGAAAGTTGCTCCAAGCGGAGTTATTAAAAGATCTCTATATGCAATACTTTCATCTGCAGTTTTAGTTATTTTATGGGGACTCCCTTCGCATTTTGGATACGATCCAACCTGTCTTTTGTTTAGGGGCACACTTGATGTTTCCTGCTGGACAGAGGATTTTCAGCCAAAAATAAGAGTATTTTCAACACTTGGTCAGCCGGCATGGCTTGCGGCTTATCTTGCCGCACTAATTCCTATTATATTTGCGCTTTTCGTTAATTTTGTTTCCGATAAAAATATTTTTCAAAACAGACTGCAGTTTTTTAGGGATAAAAATTTTTTTGTTTCCGCAGGGCTTTTTATTTTTCTTTTCCTTTCTTACTTAATGCTTTTATATGCAAGGTCAAGAGCATCATTAATTGCAACGTGGCTTTTCTTTGCGCTTTTAGTCGGTTATTACATTTTTGTACACCTTCGTCCGAAGCTTTCAAAATCCAAATTAAGCGTGGATTTTCGGGCAGTAATATTAATAATAATCTCGTTTTTTACGATAACGTTTTTTACAGGACAGCCTTTTCCGGAACTTGATATTTTCACATATAAAGGTATAGTTTCGAAACTATCAGCACCTGCACCGGCCGATAATAAGCCTTCCGGACAAAAACCCATACAAACTGCCCCAGCTCCTCAGCCTATTACAGCTCTCGGAGGCTCAGACTCCGGAGTAATAAGGCTATTGGTGTGGAGGGGTGCTTTGGATATTTGGAAAAATTACCCGGTATTTGGCTCCGGTGTAGAAACTTACGCTTTTGCATATTATAAATTCAGACCCGTGGCTCATAATATGGTGTCTGAATGGAAATTCCTCTATAACAAAGCTCATAACGAGTACTTAAATTTCCTTGCAACAACAGGAACTTTTGGCATTGCTACCTATCTTTCAATAATTGGTTTGTTTATTTTTATAAGCATGAAATATATATTAAGCCACATTAAAAATCCCACAAAAAAAGACTTTCTTGTTGTATCCATACTTTCAGGCTACGGAACCATTTTAATAACTAATTTCTTCGGCTTTTCCGTTGTATATATTAATATTCTCTTTTTCTTTTTTCCCCTTTTTGCATTAATGCTAATAGGAAAAATAAATTATGACAAAACTTACGGATTTTTGCTTAATAAAAGTGCTAAAGAAGAACATGCGGTAAGCGGATTTCAGAAAGTTCAGCTTGTGGTTATGCTGGCAGGTGCTCTTTATCTTATATATGTTCTTGCCAACTTCTGGACTGCAGACAGATACTATTATCTTGGGTATAATTTCGACAGAAACGGAGAATATCAAACCGCCTATACTCATCTTCAGCTTGCCGTAAACAAAAGACCAAGCGAACCTGTATTTAGAGATGAACTCGCGTTAAATAATGCAATTTTAGCGTCTGCTTTAATGTATCAAAATCAGCAGCAGCCGGATGAACAAACTCAAGCTTTTGCAAAACAGCTTTTAGATAACGCAGTTAACCTAAGCAATAGATTAACTCTTGAAAATCCCAGTAACATTGTCTTTTGGAAAACAAGAGTAAGGATATTTTATACTCTTTCCCAAATTGACCCATCTTATCTTCCGCAAACACTTGCTGCAGTAAAAAAGACGGCAGAGTTTGCACCCACAGACGCCGACGTTTCATACAATCTGGGGGTTTTATATGGCGAAACAGGAGATATTAAAAAAGGAATAGAGGTTTTGGAACAGACTATAAAACTTAAGCCGGATTATCCCAATGCATATTATGCTTTGGGAATTTTTTATCATCAGCTGGCACTTGATGAAAACGGAAAAGTTGTAAATAAAGAATATGTAAAAAAAGCAATCGGCAATATGGAATATCTTATAAAAATATTCGGGCCTAATGAGCAGGCGCAATCAGCTTTAGACCTCTGGAATACAGGTCAATGAAAATGGCCGGGTTCGCCCGCAAACGAAGCGCAGACAGACGAGGGTGTTGTAAAATAACGTAAACATTGTAAAATAATAAAGTTATGTTGCAAGTTTTAAATACCCCAAATTCCATATTATCCCAAAAATCTGTACCTGTTAAAAAAATTGATAAAAATCTTATTGAATTTGTAAGTGGAATGAAACAGGCTTTGGAGAAGGCTAAGGATCCAATAGGCGTTGGCCTTGCTGCGCCTCAAGTCGGAGAGAATATAAGGGTTTTTTTAGCAAAACCTACCCTAAAATCCAAAATTTTCGTTTTTATAAACCCGCATGTTGTAGACAAAGAAAACTTAGCTTCGCAAGGCGATGCCTTGCAAGACAGGAATGAAAACAAAAAAAAACGGATAAGAAAGCTTGAAGGCTGTCTTTCTTTAAAAGATATTTGGGGAGAAGTAAAAAGAGATTCTTCCATAACTGTTGAATATACGGATGAAAAGGGGAAAAAATATACAAAAACATTTAACGGTTTTATGGCAACAATTATTCAGCATGAAATAGATCATTTGGAGGGAATTTTATTCCCGCGGAGAGTCTTAGAACAAAATGGAACTTTATACAAAAGCGAAAAAGACGAAAAAGGCGGGGACATATTCGAAGAAATTAAGATCTAATAATATTGCTGCATTGCTCAATTGCTAAATTGCTATAATTATTTCAACAATGAAACAATCTAATAATAAAACAATTTCAATTATTTTTTTCGGAACATCGGACTTTGTAAATCCAGTTTTAAATAAACTTAAAGAAAATTTTGATGTTGTAAAAGTCATAAATTCTCCTCAACAATGGAACAATAAAACAATAGAACAATTGAGCAATTTGAATCCAGATCTTTTTGTTGTTGTATCCTACGGGCAAATTTTACCTAAAAAACTTTTGGATATTCCAAAGCTTGCTGCAATTAACATCCACCCATCCCTTTTGCCAAAATATAGGGGTTCAACCCCTGTCCAGACTGCGATTTTAAACGGGGATAAAACAACCGGAGTAACAATAATAAAATTGGATGAGCATATGGATCACGGACCAATTATTGAACAATTTGAAGAGCCGATTTTACCGACAGATACATTTGAATCTCTTATCCAAAGACTCTTTGAAAAATCAGCAGATGCGTTAGTACATGTTATAATGCATTATAACGAAAATAAACTAAAACCTCAAAACCACTCAAAAGCAACATTTACGAAACTTCTTAAACGCGATGACGGATACATTAATTTGTCTTTATTGGAAATTGGAAATTGGAAATTGGAAATTGACCGGAAAATCCGGGCTTATTATCCCTGGCCTGGAGTTTGGGTAAAAACAATAGTTAGTGAAAAAAATGAAAAGATAATTAAATTTCTCCCGAACAAAAAAATTCAGGTCGAAGGTAAAAAAGAAATGTCGTACAAGGATTTTTTAAATGGGTACCCCGATGCTGACTCTCAATTGAGACTTTTTTTAGAAAAAAATGTTTAATGTTAATCCCGCACCTTATTTACGCAAGATGTTGAACTCATTCTTAGGAATTTCGAAAAGGTGCGGGATAAATTGGAAGCTGGTATTTTCTTTTTGGGCAATTCTATTTATTCCGCTTTTGTATCTTTTGAACATTTATATTGCGGCTATTACTCCCAACAGTTTTTCAGCACCATTTGAACTGAAAATTTTCGGAATATTGATTGCTTTTTCCGGACTTATTTTTTGGATAGTGAGTTATATAAATTTAGGACACTCTTTTGGAGTTTTGCCGCAAAAGCAGAAAAAGGTAAAGCGCGGACTCTACAAATATTTTAATCATCCTATGTATATTGGAATTTCAGCGGTAATGATAGGACTTAGTATTGCAAACGCTTCCTGGCAGGGTTTGCTATTTTATAATTTAATCCTTCTTCCGGTTTTAATTATAAGAGGAGCTTTAGAAGAAAAAAAACTCAAAGATTAGGCTGTCACAACCAATGGCTGGGCCTTAACATCTTCGGTTTTTGAATTTTGAGATGTATTTTTTATATTTTCTTTTTTATTTTTAAGTTGTCTTAGGCACTTCGTACAAAGCCTCATTGATTTATTGATACCGTTGACTAATATTCTTGCTCTGTGAAGGTTTGGTTTAAAAATCTTTCTGGTTCTGTTTTTTGCGTGCGAAACATTATGCCCGTACATAATTCCTTTTCCGCAGTTATCGCATTTAAGTCCTCTATTCATATCATGCATTATACCTAAAATGTGAGGGGTTTTCAATTTGATATTTGATATTGGTATTTATTTGAAATTTGTAGTATTTTATAAGATATGGATTTAACACTGGGACTTGTTTCTCTTCTGGTTTTAATATACAGCGCAATTTTGCACGAAATCGCCCACGGATTTGTAGCTTACAGACTTGGAGACCCAACAGCAAAGCTTATGGGAAGGCTTACTTTAGATCCCCGTTCTCATATAGACCCTGTTATGAGCATATTGCTGCCTTTGGTCTTAATACTTTCAGGCTCACCTATTATTTTCGGCGCAGCTAAACCCGTACCGGTTGATCCCTTCAATCTTCGCGACGGAAGAAAGGATATGGCGCTTGTTTCTTTGGCAGGACCTGCTACTAATTTTTTGCTCGCGGGAGTTGCCGCCTTACTAATTAAACTTTTAGGCTTTGTCCCGCTTGGAACTGAGGCAGAATTGTTATCAGGCTGGTTTCTTCTGATTGTTGTAAGGCTAAATTTACTGCTTGGAATTTTTAATCTATTACCAATTCCGCCTCTTGACGGTTCTAAAATTTTTGCCCTTTTGCTTCCGGAAAAAGAAGCTGCTGCATATCTTTCTATAGGAATGGTTGGGATTTTTATACTCTTTTTCCTGCTGCTTTTTCCAATCGGCGGATTTTCGCTTGGCCAAGTTATTTTTAATCTTCTGATCTTTGCCGAGGGAATTTTGGGTCTTTAAAGTGATTTGCATAAGATTTTTTAAAACCAGGAGACAAGCTCAGTGGGGTAAAAAAGTTTTAGAAGAAGGCGGAATTTCTGCTGAGATTTCTGAAGATAAACTTTGGGGAATACCAATCGCAAGATTCGGAGTACGAGCGCGTTTTAGATTAAATGTTTTAGAACAAGATTTTAACCGCGCTGTAAATTTTCTTGCAAAAAGGTTAAAAAAACTAGATTAACCTAAGCTGCGGGGACGCTCAGACTTAAACTTAATTTTAGATTGGTAAACCTAAATGCTGCTCTATTTTTGTAACTCTTTTTCCCACTTCCATCGTTTGCTTATCGAGAGTATAAGAAACTGTTTCCAACATCTTTAAAATATCTTTGCCCATTTTTGTTGTCTTTTTATCAAGTTTATCAATTTTACCTTCTACCCCATCAAGTCTTACCTCGACGTTTTTCATTCTGTCATCGAGATCGCTTATATCATGCTGAACCTGCATCTTTGACATTCTAATCTGACTATCCAAAGTACGAGTCGAATCTTTTACTTCGGTTACTACTTCTTCCCTAACGACTTTTCTTATTTGAGTTAAATCTGATTTTGTTAACATAAAATATAGAATACTATTTGGGGGAAAAAATTACAATATAGCAAAATGGTGCAGGGGTACCATTCGGTACCCGGCTGCGTCACAATTTTGCTTTGATTTCTTGCGAAGTCAGGCGCAGACTTGTGCCTGGCAGGGTTGCTCAGATTCGATACTCTAGATGTGATACGTCATTTCAATTGTTACGCTTCTGCGACATTTGAACTGATACATTTTGGAAGTATAAAATGATACACGCTTTAAGCTGTAAAACCATATACAATTATCTATTAGGCACAAAGAACTTTAAGTTTTGATATTCGCACTTAATTAAAAAACCGTTTAGTTGTAACATTTGAAATGTCGT
>Ga0210057_1010692_pt1 | contig 10325 bp, 8 predicted proteins | sample CryGeyCG2114_010_2_FD_183968 | JGI IMG/M metagenome (GOLD analysis project Ga0210057, IMG submission 183968) | Groundwater microbial communities from aquifer - Crystal Geyser CG10_big_fil_rev_8/21/14_0.10 (SPAdes) (version 2) | ecosystem: Environmental > Aquatic > Deep subsurface > Groundwater ...
GAAAACGTCCATATTGTCGCAGCCAGCCGAGGCTATGACTGGAATATTAACTGTCTGTGGTTCTGAGTTTAGGTAATCAACTAAACGAATACCACGACGCTCGTACCGGCGACGCTCAATTAGTCCTTTCTTTTCCAGTGCTTCCAGATATTGTGTGACGGCTCGAGGAGATGAAAACTTCATCAATTTAACCAACTCGGCTACTGTTGGAGATTCGCCCTTCTTTTCCATTAAATCCCTTAGAGAGTCGTAGAAAGCTTTCTGCTTTGAAGTTAACTTACGGTTTGGCATGTATATATTATATTCTTTAGGGCTTTTTATATACAATATATACTTGTGGATAAAATTTTAAGCACTGTGTGTTGGGAGTATGTAGTTTTTAATGAGACTAACAACAAGCATAGCAATTGAAACTACAAGCAGATAGAACAGTATTCCCTGTGCGTAGGTATAGGGTATGGAGCGAAGAACGCCCAGTATTATAGCAAAACTCCAGGATGTGGCTGAAACTGCTCCCCCAAATAGAAGCCATAGGCGGTGACGGCTAAATTCGTCGGATGATGGAAGATGGTGGCCAACGTGACGCTTCATTCGTGGAATGTGCCAGGAGTGAAAAATGATGCCATTAACTATGATGATGCCAACAATCGTTATCTTGACCAGGAATTTACTTGAGGCCAGATACACTTCTGGGTTGAGTGAGAAGAGGGCGTATCCGGATCCAACCAGGAGCAGGATGCCACCCCAAACCATGATACTTCCCAGGTTGAGAAACTCCATCTCGGTGTGGGATATTTTTTGGTCGCGGACGGTCTTGAAAAACATGGCGTCTGACATGTAGGCTCCACCAGCACCAATAGCAACGCCAAAAATATGGAAGATGGTGAAGAGTGTTTTAGCGTCTATAAAATCAATCATGCTTCCCTGATATGCTCATATAATACCATTTTTTAATTAATGATATTATCATTTCTTTACACACATATTTGCCAAGCTTACGATTCCAAAGTATTAATATCTGTCAAGTTTTTGAGAGGCGTTTTTAATTGACAGAGGCCTGTCTTCTGCTAGTATTATTTTTATGCAGACGTGCTTCACGTGTGCATTTTTTAAACCGAAAGGTCGCCTTGATAGCTTCAGCATAGAAGCTCCGTCAAATTAACTTTTTTAATCTGAATATGGATATCAGAATGCAAGAAGCTCCTCAGGATGGGGGCGAGAACAACGAGGGTGGTGAAGAGGCTACCTCTTAACTTCCCTGCTAAATTTGTGAAAATAAAACCCCTTTAAGGGGTTTTATTTTTTAAAAGCATAGCCTTTCTCTGTTAGTCTGGTTTTGTGCTTGGGAGTTACAAAAAGAAAGTTGAAGTCCGGTAGTTTTTTGGCGTTGTAATCGAACACTTCCTTGAAGCGGTATTTGTTGTTGTGATGGTAGGCCTGGTAACCGTACTTTTCCATAAAAGTAAATATTTCTCTTGAGTCGCGATTGTTAATTTCGCAATAGATGAGAGGTTGGAATTTTTCGAGAAGCTTCTCCCCTCCTCGGAAAGTGTCTAGCTGGGCTCCTTCTACGTCACATTTTATAAAATCGATGCGAGTAATTTGATTCTTGTTCATAAAAGAGTCTAGGGTTTCAATAGAGACCTCTACTTCTCGCGCTGAAGTCATGTCCTGATTATAATCTTTAATGAGAGATGAGAATGATAGGCCTAGGTGTGTTGGCACATAAAGCTTGGCTTTACCACTAGATGATCCAAGGGCATAGTTGTAAGCTTCCCATGCTTTTTGCGGATAGTTGAGAGCTAGATTTCTTGTTAGAAGTTGGTAGTTTTCTGGTAGGGGCTCAAAGGCGTGAACTTTTCCTTTTGCTCCAACCGCAGAACAGAATTCAACACTGTGCCATCCAATATTAGCTCCTATATCGAGCACGACTTGCTCTGGATCTATGAGTGACATTAATAACCTTGATTCTTCTGCTTCAAAACTGACTCTACCAGCAACAATCATGGTAAGGAGGTCGTCGGAGTTAGTGGGATCGCTCCAGATAAAGCTGTGTCCGTTCTCGAACTGAACAATGATTCCTTCTGGCGTTTTTCGAATAGATCTTATATTTTTTTGCTTTCTGGCGAGCCTAGAGAGCGCTGCTTGGTTACGAGTCTCAAATCTCAATAGTTGGTGGTCTAGGTTTTTGTAGAGTTTTCTCAAGAACCTAAAAAAACGTCCCTGTCTCGGGATGATGGGCGCAAGGAGCTCTTTAGTTTTCTTGAGAAGCATGGAAATATTTACGATTTTAAAACTATTCCTGAATAGATACAACCAGACCCCTATTATGGTAAAAACAAGAAAAGAGTCAATTAATTAAACAATTTGGCATTATTTTTTCTGTTACTTTTACTTATTGTTTTTGTGTTACTAATTTTGGTGCGTCAGGTTAATCAGCACGAGCGTGGCGTGGTGCTTTTGATGGGGTTATTTTCGCCGTTTCCCTCCTTGAGGTGCTGCGGGCGCTAGAAGGGATTAAAAAATAAAGTTGGGGATATATAACTCTCACGTACTCAGTTTTGCTGCTGTATAATTAGTATTGAAAAAAACAATACAGTGTTACAGTTTTTTAGAGATTTTTTTGGTGGTTACACTACTGCTGGGGAGCCTAAGAATAAAAAGCAAAAATCGAGCAGCACTTTAAGAGCGACTAAAAGAGTCGCTCTTAAAAAATCTACCAGAAAAAAAACGACTAAAAAAACCGCTAAAAAAGCACCTACTAAACCAGAACCGTCACGCGCCCTAGAGCGTTCTCCGGAAAACCCAATTATATCGCCAAATCAGGGCAATAATTGGGAATCTTGGCAAACCTTTAATCCAGCTGCCGTGTATGAGGATGGACGTGTTCACTTGTTGTATCGCGCCATTGGTGAAGGCGGCTATTCAGCCCTAGGATACGCCAACAGCAATGATGGTCACGTGATTGACGAAAGGCACCCCGTGCCAGCTTTTGTTAGGTTGAGTGATGATGAAGATAAGTTTATTGCTCCCCCGATTACCTACGGTTCTGGTGGTGGATGGAATGGTGGCTGCGAAGATCCCAGGTTAACCAAGATAGATGACAAACTCTACCTTATATATACCGCCTTTGATGGGTGGGCATCACTCCGCTTAGCGCTAACATCGATTACAGTTGATGACTTTACGAAGCATAATTGGAAATGGGAGGAACCAGTTTTTATCTCCCCTCCTCTTGAGATTCACAAGAACTGGGTATTGTTTCCTGAAAAAATTAATGGCAAATTTGCGATTTTGCATGGAATTGATCCCGAAATTTTAATTGACTACTTTGATAATCTGGGCGAATTGGATGGTAAAAGATACATACAAAGCAATAAGGAGTATCATCTAGTAAAGAATCGCTGGGATAGTACGGTGCGTGGTGTTGGCCCCCCACCTATCAAAACCGATAAGGGCTGGTTGATTTTATATCATGCAATTGACCAGCGTGATCCAGGAAAGTACAAGATCGGAGCAATGCTTCTAGACCTCAAAAATCCTAAGAAAATTTTGCATCGATCTAAAAAGCCTATCTTGGAGCCAAGCGAAGAGTATGAAAACAACGGCAAATCGGGAGTGGTTTATTCTTGTGGGGCGGTAGTGGTGGAAGGCACACTCTTTGTTTATTATGGAGGAGCCGACGCCGTTACCTGTGTTGCGACTGCTGATTTGAACAAACTTGTAAATGATCTTACTAAAGATGTCTCTACTAAATTAAAACGTGTTCGTCATTCTAAAAAATAATGCACCTAGTACAAAGATCAGAAGAGAATCCACTGCTTTTTCCAAATAAAGCTAATTCCTGGGAGGCAGAAGCCGTTTTTAATGGTTGTCCTGTAAAAAAGGGAAAATCAATCTACTTGCTATATCGAGCCTTATCGGCCAAGCATTATCATGCTGGAACGGGCACCCAGATGAATATATCTGATATTGGCAGAGCAGTCAGTAGTGATGGCGTGCACTTTAAAAACAGAGAGAGATTTATTTTTCCCGAGGAGGATTGGGAGAGGTATGGATGTGAAGATCCTCGTGTCACACACCTGGATGGTAAGTATTATATTTTCTATACTGCCCTATCAACATTTCCACCCTCAGCCGATGGCATTAAGGTGGGAGTTGCTATTTCTAAAGATCTAAAAAAGATTGACTCAAAACATCTAGTGACGCCATTCAATGCAAAGGCTATGGCGCTTTTCCCAGAGAAAATCAACGGGAAGATGGCAGCAATTCTTACACCCAACACAGATCGTCCACCGGCAAAAATCGGTCTGGCTTTTTTTAATGAAGAGGAAGAATTGTGGTCAGAAAAATACTGGAATGAGTGGTATGGAAACCTGAATAGTCACACACTGCCTTTACAGAAAAAAGAGGAAGATCATATTGAGGTCGGAGCTCCACCCATTAAGACCAAACATGGTTGGTTGGTTTTTTATTCCTACATCAGAAACTATTTTTCTGAACATAAAATTTTTGGAATAGAAGCCGTTCTACTAGATCTAAGCGACCCACATAAAATCATTGGCCGTACCCAAAATCCTATCCTGATACCAGAAGAGCAGTATGAAATTTATGGAATGGTCCCAAATATCGTGTTTCCATCTGGGGCAATTATGAAAGATAAAGATACGGTTGATTTATATTATGGCGCAGCTGACTCGACAGTTTGTAAGGCATCTATCAATCTAAAACAGTTAATGATTGAACTGCTTGCCGACTCTTTAAAAATTGTCCGCTTGGAACGAGCTCTTAGAAACCCAATTATTACTCCCCAGCCCAATAATGAATGGGAATCAAAAGCTACCTTCAACCCAGCAGCGATATACTTAGAAAATAGTGTGCATATTCTTTACCGCGCAATGTCTGATGATAATACCTCTGTCCTAGGGTACGCCAAGAGCCGTGATGGAATATGTATAACCGAACGTAGTTCAAGCCCAGCCTATATCCCTCGCGAAGACTTTGAAAACAAGCGCATTCCTGGCGGAAATTCTGGCTGCGAAGACCCCAGACTAACCAAGATAGGAAAACGAATTTATATGTGCTATACGGCTTATAATGGCGCAGAGCCACCCAGAATAGCCATGACTTCCATTGCGGTTGATGATTTTTTGAAAAAGCGTTGGGAGTGGAGCATTCCGACCCTAATATCTCCTCCTGGATATGACAATAAAGATGCCTGTGTTTTTCCTCAAAAACTTGGGGACAAGTATTTAATTTATCACCGCATGGGTGAAAGCATTGATATTGCCTTTGTGGAAGATCTTGATGATTATGACGAGGTTTGGCTTGAGGAGCGACAATGGCTTGGTCCGCGAGATGGTTACTGGGATAGCTTGAAAGTTGGCCTGGCCTCTCCCCCACATAAAACTTCCAAGGGTTGGTTATTTCTTTATCATGGCGTTTCAGCCGAAGATCGCCATTATCGTGTTGGTGCGGCTCTTCTAGATCTTAAAAACCCGACCATCATTAAAGGTAGGACTCGTATTCCAATCTTCGAACCAGAGACAGAGTATGAGAAATCTGGACAGGTGGGTAATGTGGTCTTCCCCTGTGGAAGCGTGGTTATTAAAGGAATTTTATACGTTTACTATGGCGGAGGTGACTCTGTCGTGGGTGTGGCCACGATACCGATGAAAAAACTACTTTCAATCTTTTAGATCCTAGATTGATCTAGGAAATTCTATTAAAGAATCTTTAAGCAACGGGAAATCATCCGGATCTATCTCTCGCTCAAAGCAGGTGCGACCAACATCATGGCGCCAGTTATTTTCGATGTCATAGTAGGATCGAGTCACGACAGCTGACTCTTCGATGAGGTTACTGGTCTGAAATGTAGCGCACAACTCGAAGGTTAATGGTCCAAGAATATTGTATTCATAACTCTCCCCTGTTTCTGGATCGGTCGGGAGCATGTATCCAGATAAAGGATTCTCCATATCCTCTAGCGAAGCAGGTAGTTCTTCTTTGGTTTGCCAATGATTTACTACTTGCCGCTGAATTGAATCAAGGGAGTAGATACGCTCAGAATCAAGGCGACGAAGACGCTCAGCAAATGGTGAGCCCATTTGGACGAAGCCATAAACTAAGAATCCGAAAACTATCAACACCACCAACCCAACAAAGATACGCATCTTCTTATCCTTTAGAGCGGGAGTGGTGTTATTCAGTATCCATCGATAATAAACGAAGATAGCGGCGGCCATAAATAGTACGACCAGGACTTTCAATAAGAAACGATTAGTGAGCTCTCCCCCAAGGAATCGATAAACTAAGGTAACCAGATCAACTAGGATGGCTACAGCTGAAGCAAACAGCGTGAAGTGAATTAACCAGCGACGAGTCCTTAGGTTTTTCTTTTCGGGGTCTTTTTCAATATCGCGAGCAATGTAGTGTGCGAGCCAAAGATAAACAGGGAAGGTGATTACCAAAAATGACAGTGGCCATCGCAGACTGGCGGCTTGAGAACCTGAGAAGAAGTTATCATTTAAAACGTCCGGGAAGTTGATATTTATCAACTGGAAAAGAAGGTTGCCGAAAGCAAAAATACCCACATAAAGCAGTAGAGTGCTTAGGATGTGAAGAAAGACGTCTCTTGGACCGGTGTTGCGTTGATTATCCATGGAGGTAGCGCCTGACGGCAATAAAGCTTGAAAGACCACTGACTATAATACCAGCCATTAAAACATAGATAAAGAGGAGATGAATATTGGTTATGAAGTACCTGAAGATGCTGACCTCGGGTATGGCTTGAGACAGGTAGGGGCTAATTGAGTAGATGCTCGGCAGGGCAATAAGGAGGCTCAAGAGAGCAGCGGCTGCGCCACAGATTATTCCCTGAACCACGAATGGTCCGCGAACAAAGCTATTAGAGGCTCCGACGGCCCGCATAATACTAATCTCATCTCGACTAGCATAGATAGCAAGACGAATGGTATTGAATACAACTAGGCCAGCAATCAGAATCAGAACAAGCGTCGCCAAAAATCCTCCTCTGTTGATGTTGGAAATTATGGAGTTTAGTCGATCAATAACTACCTGATTTTCAGCATAACTGACATTGCTGATATAACGACCAAGAACAGGGTTTTCAAAGTAGGCGGCGATCTGAGCATACTGGTCGGGGCGCTTTGCCTTAATACTGAGGGATGCTTCTAGTGGGTTATCCCCTACCTCGCGTAAAGCCTGAATAATAGCCTCATCTCCAGCATGACGAGTTTTAAATATTTCCAAGGCTTCTGTTTGTGAGGTGTAGTTAACTTGACGCACTTCGTTTAGCCCCTCGAGCGAACGTTGAATGTTCAAAATTTCGTCTTCTGGGGTGATAGTCTTGAATGAGACCACGATATCAATCTTATCCTCTAAAGTAGCGACGGTTGAGGTCATTAGAACATCGAACAGTATGAGTCCTAGGAAAACCAGGAGTGACAAAGTGACGATAGCAACAGTAGTTGTCGTTAAGAGCCCATTGCGGGTGAAGTTTTTCCATCCAAACTGGAAGATGCGTGAAATGACAGTAAGCATTGTTTAGAGAAGAATATAGCGGCCGTTTTCTTCATCACGAATTATACGACCGTTATCAAGGGTGACAACCCTCTTGCCAAGGCTATTGACGACATCCTTGTCGTGTGTTGCCAGGATGATTGTGGTGCCGAGCTGATTAATTTTTTGCAGAAGACTAACGATTTCCCAGGTATGAAAAGGATCAAGGTTGCCAGTTGGTTCGTCGGCAATAATTACCTCGGGACGATGAACCATCGCGCGGGCGATGGCGACACGCTGTTTTTCTCCTCCAGAGAGTTCATTGGGGAAGTTTTGAAGCTTGTCTCCTAGGCCAACCATATCGAGCACTTGTGGCACCAGGTCGTCTATTTCTTTTTGTGGACGACCGGAAGCCTCAAGGGCGAAAGCGACATTTTCTCTAGCTGTTTTATTAGGTAAAAGACGGAAGTCTTGAAAAATAACTCCGATGTGGCGACGAAAGTATGGGAGCTCTTTGTCTTTTAGTTTATTAACCTCGAACTGTCCAAAAAAGACCCTGCCGCGGGTCGGTCGCTCCTCACCGATTAACAGTGAGATGGCTGTTGATTTTCCTGCGCCGGATTTTCCAACGAGAGAGACGAACTCTCCTAGATTAATCTGGAAGTTCACATCCTCTAGAGCAACAGAACTTCCGTTGTAAACTTTATATACGTTTTGAAAGGCAATCATTTCGGTTTTCTAGGTCAAAAATAAGGCGGTAAATTCCAGGGTTAATTATATCATACAGCGGTTATTTTTTGTCATCTATAATATCGGCCTCAATAAATAAATCGATATCCCCATTCAAAACATCATTCACGCGCGGTGTTTCAACATTATTGCGATGATCTTTTACTAACTGGTATGGGTTTAAAACGTAAGACCTGATCTGGCTTCCCCATTCAGGCTTAACCTTGGTGCTTAGCTTGTCTATGGCTTCAATCTGTTGTTCTTCCATTAATTTAATCAACTTGGCTTTCAGGATGCGCATTGCTTTTTCTCTGTTTTGACCCTGAGAGCGTTCGGCGCGGGACGAGGCAGACAAACCGGTTGGAATGTGAATAATTCTAACAGCAGTCTCAACTTTATTAACGTTTTGCCCACCAGGACCACCAGCTCGAGCAAACTCTAGTTGAAGGTCTGACTCTGGGATTATTAACTTGTCAGCTTCAACTTCTGGAAGTGCTGGCAATACTTCAATAAGCGCAAAGGAGGTGTGGCGCAAACCTTTACTTGAAAATGGAGAAACCCGCACCAGGCGATGCACGCCAGTCTCTTTTTTTAAGTATCCAAAAGCGTACTCCCCCTTAATTTCAATTGTTCGACGACGATCTGAATCATCGATAAGGATTGTTTTCCAGCCTCGACGTTCAGCGAATTTTTCATACATCTCAAAAAGCATACGAGCCCAATCCTCGGCGTCCTCTCCGCCAGCACCAGGATAGATGCTCAAGATAGCTGGGCCTTTATCAAGCGGACTAGAAAAGAGGCGCTCCATCTCTAACTGGCGCAGCTCTTTATGGAGCTTGAAATACAAGTCTTCGTCAAACCCCTGATTTAACAACTCTAGATTGGCTTGAATTTCTTCCCAGCGATCAATAAGCCCTTTGGTTTCACCCATCTCCTTCAATCTTTCATCGGCACGGGCTCGATCCTTCCAAAAATCCTGATCGGAAAGTTCGGCTTCAATTTCGGCAATAGTAGCTTTCTTTTCAGCCGGGTCAAAGCCACCCGCCTAGGCGGCGGGATAGCTCCTGTAATTCTTCGATTTTTTGTTCGTGTTCAGCGTGCATTTTCTTAATTATAACCTAAGCCACCTCCGGAATATTTCACTACTCGCCCTTCGGGCTGCGTTTTTAAACCCCTCGGTTTGTATGTTTCACCGACCCCCTTCCCGTTCAAATCCGTGAGCCACCTCCCGGATTTGAACCGGGGACCTCTGCTTTACGAAAGCATTGCTCTACCAACTGAGCTAAGGTGGCAATTTACGGTTGTCTCAATTGTACTTATATAAAACCAAAAGACAAACGCTACTGAGGGATTTAGAGAGATTATTAGCCCCTCGATTTTTTCTCAGCAAAAAACATGAGTAATTTAGAATTATTTATTTCCGGATTAAACAAGTTAGAGTTTTTATTGAAAAGATTGTTGCCGTACAACATCATCAAAGACCCAACTACGAAGTAGGTAAGGTATATATAAATTTCCATTTCGATTTTCCCGAAAATTTCTTATTTTTTCCGTGAATAAGATAAGAGACCAGCAGGGTGCCCAGTAGTACCAATAGGAAACTTATTCTAAACCAAGGTTCTATTTCGAGCACCGTCCCAAATAAAAAGGCTAGGCCAAATAGAATGCATAGTGGTCCAAGTATGTAGCTCGCTATGAAATTAACGTGGATATTAATTGCCCGCCAAGTTTCTCCAAGTGACACTTTTTCTGATTTATTTCAGAGGACGAGCAATGGTCATGCTTTCTGGTGGGCAGGGTGAGAGTCGAACTCACTGGGCCACATGGACAACAGATTTACAGTCTGCCCCCGCACCCTACGGGACTACCTACCCTTACTTTATTTTTTGTCGAAGATACTACTCTTAAAATCGATTCGATCGTCCTCTTCGGTGTCATCGGTCCTGGTTTGTTTTAACCAGAAAGTTATTTGATTGTCGGCTTTTAGCATACCGACCTTTAGCCTGCGAAGCAAGCGATGAAGAGAGCGATTAAGGGCTGCGTCTATTTTCTCAGGAAGGCCAGAGCGGGTCCAG
>Ga0210057_1010694_pt1 | contig 10325 bp, 11 predicted proteins | sample CryGeyCG2114_010_2_FD_183968 | JGI IMG/M metagenome (GOLD analysis project Ga0210057, IMG submission 183968) | Groundwater microbial communities from aquifer - Crystal Geyser CG10_big_fil_rev_8/21/14_0.10 (SPAdes) (version 2) | ecosystem: Environmental > Aquatic > Deep subsurface > Groundwater ...
TGACGAAGCAATCCCGTTACAAGCGGAGGTATTTGAATAACTTTATCGTCTTGTTAACAGTTGTGTTGTTGTGTTGGTGTTGTCAAGGCATCGCAGGATTTGGTTTGAATAGGTTTTGTAGCTGGTTGGATTATTTTTGCTAACATTATTTCTGGCCAATACAATACTTCACACATTAAACGTGTTAAATAGACTATCACAATAATCAATTGTATCCTTTCCTTATTTTTTTAAAGATCCAATAGGACCTTTGTATTTCCTTAACCAATCAATAAAATTCAATAGTACCTTTACCATATACTCGTGATATTCTTTCCCTTTCTCTGGTGACGCTTTAGACGAATCGGAAAAAGAGCCATCTGGTGCAAATGCCTTTTGCTCATAACTATTCCATGGAATATCTATCACCTCACCAGCTTTCCCAAAAAGGTCATATTGGGAATATTGAGAAAATATTCTCTCAAAATTTATTCCTTTCTTAGTCAATTTATCCTTTTTGATAAGGTGAGGATATTTGTACCAGACATGGGATACTTCCAATTCTCCGACATGGTGCTCGATATTGTCTTTTATTTTGCTGGCAATTCCCTTAGCAATTTTCATCGGGTCGGCGACAGCAAAAAAGACCTGTGGTAGTTTGTACTCATGCAAATTTTTAACAGCTGAAAGAAGTGCGGGTAAATTGGCACTCTTATGACCATTGATCATGAGGATTTTTTTCACCCCATTTCTGGCCAGACTCTCACTTATGTCCTCAATTACCGAAACAAGAGTAGACGTCTTCAAGGACATCGTACCGGCAAATCCCAAGTGATGACTGGAATCCCCATACCACAATGGTGGAGCAACCAAAATGCCAGCTTTCTTGCCTACATCTTCGGCCAAAGCGATCGCAGCATAACTATCGAGTCCTAAAGGACCGGCTAGTCCATGTTCCTCGGTACTACCAACTGGTAATATGACGATACTTTCTTTCTTGAGATAGTTATTAACATCTTCCCAAGAAAGCTCATTGATCCAAACTGATTTTAGTTTGTTCATACGATAAAAATTAATTAATAATAAGCATGAAATCAATCATGCTGAAACCAAACAGGGCCGACTTTCATATACATATGAGGCATATTCAAAGGAAGAACTTCTCTTCCTAAATCCTCACTTCCATTAACTAGTAAAATCGCATTTGAAAACGATTGAGCTAATGGTTCCCGTTCTTGTCTTCTCATTACCCAGTAATGAAAAGCTGAATCCTCCGGGGATATTCCAACCTGACTATGTTTTGCTGCCGATTCAACTAATTGGCTAAACCTTCGACTTTTCTCAAATTCTTTCCATTCATTCGATTTTTTATTAATGGGAATATTTGGGTCTGGCAGTGAAATTCCCCATTCTCTATATAGTTCATTAAGAAATACTGAGGCAATTCCTCTTTGATTAGCACTTGCGGCTATAGCTCCCAAATAACCATCAAAATCTTGATACCCATTAAATTTTCCATGAGCGTTGGCCAGTATCAGGATAAGGTCTGCGGCTTGTGGATATTGTCCTCTAATTGATTCACGAACAGCCTCATATTCTGCTAATAAACTTTCATCGTGTCTGTCCGGTTCTTGCTTACCTCCAATTCCCCAAAATCCGACCATCTGAATTGGTTGTCCTTTTAGGATGTTTGCTTGTAATCTTCTTTCCCATAAATTATCTCTATTAAAGAAACTTCGAGCATATGGCTTAAGAACACCAGGATAAATAGCACTCGCAAGTTTCCTTGCCTGAGATTCTGGACTGGCCGCTCATTGTGCTCTAATAACTTCTATATCTAACGACATATTGTTCACCTCCTTTCGCTAACTAAAAAACCTCCCTTTCGGGAGGTCTGTTTGTAACTATTAATTTCTAAACCACTACAAATCCTCCCATAAAATACGGGTGATTGTAGTACAACAGTTATTTAGTATTACTTTTTCCATAAATTTAAACCCATAAAAAAACCCTCCATTTCGGAGGGGTATTTAAATACAAAATACACCCCTCCTTTAGGAGGTGGTGCAAGTGCAATTCAATACTTTATTTATCAATTTCATACCACTAATATATCATGAATAACATCAAAGTGCAATACTTTTGGTTCCAGTACAATTATTTTGCTTTGAGTTATGATAAAGGCATATGGTCAAGGTAGCTCAAATGACTATACCTCCGGAATATGAACCTTTGCTGGCTAAAATTCTCGCTTGGTTTGATTCGTTAATTTATCCTTACATGCCTTGACAAAATCGAGGTCAATGTCTAAAATAAAAATATATGAATCAAACAATATCTTTACCTACATCGGTCTTTGAAGAAATTGTTACAAGGCTTAATCGCCTCGAGACAATCGTCTTTGGCAAAAAACAAAGTCAAGTGACAGATGAAAATATTAAACTCTCATCTGCAGCCAAAAGACGATATAAAAAAATGGATGAAGATATTAAAAATGGTAAGAATATCTATACTTTTAATAATAAAGATAGCGCACTTAAGTTTTTGCTTTCTTAACATCGGCACTCACAATCAGGTCTACGAATAATACGAATCTATGTAGAAACTCGGTTAAAATGAAACAGCAAAGCGAAAAAGTAGTTTCTTATTTTATTAATGATTTAATAATCTTCTCAACCGCTTCTTTTTCGTCCCAAGGATATTCTATTTTTCCCCTGCACAAACTTTTTTCATGTGCTTTACCGGTTAACACAACGATGTCACCAAGTAATGCTATACTTATTGCTTTTTTTATTGCATCGAGCCTGTTTTCAATTATAGTATAACTTTTATGAACGGATTTTATTCCATTTCCAATTTGTTCACATATTTTATACAAATTTTCTATTCGATAATCTTCTTCTGTTAAAATAATTACATCAGAATAGGTTGCGCTTATTTTTCCCATAGAATAACGTTTACTTTTATCCCGCAAACCAGCTGCGCCAAAAACATGAATGATCCTTCCTGTTTTATCAAGATATTTTTTCCTAACCTCTGGAAGAAGTTGTAAAAAGGCATTTGATGTATGAGCAAAATCAATCATTACCTTAAAATCTTTATCGTAAACTAAGTCCCATCTGCCTTTTGGCAGTTGAAACGTTTTCATTGCTTTAAAAATATTTTTACCCTCAATTTCAAGCTCTTTGCAAACAGTATACGCCGCTGCATAGTTATATCGATTAAATTTTGTCAACTCTAAGAATTTTTCTAAACCTTTGAACTTTGAGTTGTAACTTTGCACTTTGAACGGCGCCTGCCCGCCCTTTTGGCGGGAACTTTGAACTATTTTATAAGATTCATCATCCTCATTCACAACTGCTACTCTTGAATTAGATAATAACTTTAATTTAGCTTTACAATACTCTTCGTAAGTTCCATGATAATCCAAGTGTTCATGAGTAATATTAGTTAATACACCAATTTCAAATTTTATTCCCCACAATTGATTTTGTTCTAATCGATGTGATGTTAATTCCAATACAAAAAATTCAGATCCAGCTTTATATGCCTCAAAAATTAGTTTTTGGACAGTAAATGCAGAAGGTGTTGTCACATGAAATCCAGTATCATATTGTTTTTTCCCAATCTGTGCATAAACAGTTGATATCATTGAGGCTTTTTTTCCAGTTGATTTTAGAATATGATATATCAAATGCGTCGTAGTCGTTTTACCATCAGTTCCAGTTACTCCAATCACTTTTAATTTTTTACTCGGAAATCCATAATAAATATTTGCGAATATGGCGATTAAAAGATGATATTGATTTTTCATCACTTGCCATAATCGTTTTAAACTATATCTGTTCATATTTTAATATAAATTTCGCACTAGGTAAAAATAATGTCATTGCGAACCCGAGTTTAATCGAGGGTGGGGTTATAATCCCGAGATTAGATCGAGGGACAATCCCGTTAATATAAAAATTATCCTATTGGTAACGGGATCGCCACGCTCCCCCGACGTAACGTCGGGTTCGCTCGCGATGACAAAGTAATGAGATTTATAATTCCTGCTTGCCGGCAGGCAGGCTGAATTCTTATTGTTCCGGCGCTATATTATAATATACAATTAAGTCCTTGGCAATTTCAAAAAATAAAGGAGCGGCAGTTTCTGATCCCCATTGAGAAGTTTTTGGTTCTTTCAAAATTACTAGTGTTAAAAATTTTGGATTAGAAACAGGAGCAAAACCAATGAATGAAGCAATTGTTTTTGATGAATCATAATGTCCTTTTATCGCAACTTGTGCTGTCCCGGTTTTCCCACCGATCAAATAGCCTTTTGGTTTTGCCCAACTAATCTCCCCATTTTCTACTGTAGATTGTAACATTTTTTTAATTACTTCGCTTGTTTGTGTACTTAAAATTCTCTTAACTAACTTTTTTTGAATATTTCTAATCGTGCTATTATCGTTAATTTGCTTAACTACATGCGGTTGTAATAGTTGACCTCCATTAATTAAGCTTGCAAAAGCTTTGACCATTTGTAAAGGGGTTACTGCAATCCCCTGACCAAAAGTAACTGTTGCAAAATCAATTGGATACCAATTATTGAATGGTTTAATTTGATTAACAAATTCACCCTGCAAATCAATGTCAGTTTTTTTTCCAAACCCATAATCATTTAAATATTGATATATTTTTTTATTACCAAGTTTTTCTCCAATATATACCATTCCTACGTTTGATGATTTTTCCAATATCCTAGTAATTGAAATTTTTCCTTCGTATTTATTATTCCAAGTCTGAATTCGATATTCTCCAAACTGAAGAGGTCCGGTTTCATTATAGATGTCATTTGGTTTAATTGCTTTTTCTTCCACTGCTGCTGCCACAATTAATGGTTTAAATATTGATCCTGGTTCATATAAATTTGTAAGAGCTGAATTTTTGTAAAACGTCTCGTCAAATTTATAATACTGTTCTGCATCAAAATCAGGCAAGCAACTAAGACCAAGCACCTCTAAATTTAATGGGTCTACAACTATCACGCATCCTTCCTTTGCTTGATATGTTTTTATTGCTTTTTTTAATCTGTTCTTAATTATCATTTGTACTGCTTTATCAATTGTTAAAATTAAATCCCTTCCATCTTCAGCTTCAAGCATTTCTTGGGTCCCTGCAAATATTGGATTATTTGATAAATCTCTTTCAGATCGTAATAAACCCGGTAATCCAGATAAATCTTTTTCAAAATATCCTTCAACTCCAAAATATCCAACTGGATCATTTTCAGAATTTTTGCCAACAAAACCAATTAAATGAGCGGCTAATGACGCTTCAGGATAATATCTATAGCTTTCTTCTTCAAAAATAATACCCGGTTGTTTTAATTGAGCAACTTTGAGCATGGTTTCCTTTGGAAGAGCGGTTTTAATCAACTGCCATTGTTTAGTTGAGTCAATTTTCGCCTCAAGACTGGCGCTTTCAATTTGAAGTAATGGAGCAATTTTATTAATAAAGTCCGTCTTATCTTTAATTTTTGGAGGTTCAATTGCCAAACGATAAAGTGTCTGATTAACAGCCAATGGCTGTTTATTCCTATCAAATATCCTCCCCCTTTTGGAAGCAATCTTTGTTGTTCTAAAATAATTACTACGATTAGAATTTGAGGATATTTGGAAACTAATTAACTTGACAATAATAATCAAAAACACAAATAAGAAGGCTATAAAAAGTATTTTAAACTTAATCATATCAACGATTAAATGCCTGCTTTAAAACAGTAAGAGAATAAGCATGTGCATTTTTAGTATAACCCAATTGTGCTGCTTGAGAAGCTGCATACCGAAGTGAACTGGTGTCGTATATTTTTTTTTCCAATTCACTATTTTGTTTTTTAATGTTTTTAGTCTGGATTTCAAAACGATATATTTCACCACTTAACTTTAATCCGCTTACGATGATAAGCGCATTAACAATAATTAATATCAATAAAATACAGGGAACAAAATAATTAAAATATTTTTTCATGTGGGATTATTAGAAAAAACTCGTAATCGCGCACTACGTTCAAAAAAATAAGCAAGTCGATCTGCAACAATTAGTTTTTTATGCAGCTGTTTTAACCGATTTTTAACGATAAATTGTTTAACGATTCTATCTTCATTTGAATGGAAAGAAATTACTAGAATCTTCCCTCCTGGTTTGAGTAATTTAAGTGTTTTTTCTAACGCGATATGTAAATTATCAAATTCATGATTAACTGCAATTCGAAGCGCTTGAAAAACTCGTCTTTGAGTTTTCTCTCCTCCGTTAGTTTTTTTTAAAATTTTATTTAAGTCTCCAACTGTTTTGATCTTGTTTTTTATTCTTGTTTGTAATATTTTTTCAATAATTACGCTTGCTTTTAATTCTTCACCATAACCAGCAATTGTTTGATAAAGATTTCTTTTATCATACTGATTAAGAATGTTTGCCGCAGTTTTGTCTAACGTATTGTCTAAACGCATATCTAACTGATCAGAATCGTTTTGATAAGACAAACCAGGAACGGATCCGCGAAGCTGACCCATTGAAACGCCAAGATCAAATAACACCCCTCCGACTTGATCAAATCCTGCATCCTTAGCAATTTTATCTATGTCAGAAAAATTTCCCTGTCTTAAAAATATCCGATTCTTAAAACCAGAGAGATTACTTAAAAATGATTCAATTTGGTTTTTGTCTCGATCAATTCCCAATACAATTCCGCCGAGTTCAAGTATCGCTTTAGTATGCCCACCTTCGCCCACAGTTGCATCAATATATTTTTCATCTGGCTGAACCTGTAACCACTGAATTACTTCTGCTAATAAAACTGGTGTATGCATTACTTATTGTTAAAACTGGTAATCTCCATGGGTTGATTGTATTTTTGCCAATTTACCGGCGACCATATCTCAAAATGATCTCCAACACCAATAACAACCGCTTTATCTACAATTTCGCTGTAACTTAGCATGTTTTTAGGAATGACAAATCTTCCTTGATCGTCAATCTCCAAATAGACTGTCGAGGCGAATAAAAATCTTCTATTTGCTAATTCGTTTTTCTCCAGTAATGACACATTCAATAGTGATTTTGAGCGTTCTTTCCAATCATCTTGATTATATCCACTCAAGCAATTATCAAAACCTTTTGTTAAAATAAAGAGATTGCCTTTTAATAATTCACGCAGTTTTTTTGGCAGTACAATTCTGCCAGGAGCTGAGAATGAAACTTGGTATTCACCAAAAAACACCATATATAACCATTTAACGCCATTTTTATCCAGTTGTCAATAGGAATTCTATGGATAAGTTTATAAGTAAAACTAAAAAATTAATTTTCACAAGGCAAGGTGGAATAATTTCGTCATCATTGATTTTATCGGGAATGATTTTGTTATCTAGGTTGATGGGGTTTTTTCGTTATCGTGTTCTGACCGACTATTTTAATAAATATGAACTTGATGTATTCTTTGCTGCTTTTCGCATACCTGATTTAATATTTGAGATCTTAATTACCGGCGCACTAACATCAACGCTTATTCCCCTTTTTATTAAATATCAAAATAATTCAGAAGAACAAGAAATCAATTTGTCATCAATTATTAATCTAATTAGCATTACTTTGAGTTGTCTTATCGTTATTCTTTTTATTTTTATGCCAGGAATTACTGATATTATTGTTCATGGTTTTAGTCCAACACAAAAAATCCAAATCGTATTTTTCTCACAACTACTTCTAATAACCCAACTCCCATTCTTGATGTGGGGAAACTTCTTGACAGGACTTGCACAAGCAAATAAATCTTATTTTATTACCGCGTTAGCTCCGATTTTTTATAATTTATCGGCAATTATTGTTACAGTAATTTTTTCTAAACAATTATCTCTTTTCGCGCCAATACTTGGTGTAATAATTGGATCAATTTTGTTTTTTATTATTCAACTACCGATTTTAAGTACGTTTAAGTTTCATTATCGTTTTCTTATCAGATCATCTAGGGCAATTAAAGAATTCACAATTTTAATCATTCCTCGAGTCCTTACTGTAATTAATACCCAGATTGATGCCACAATTGATTTGACGCTTTCATCATTACTGGGTGGAGGGGCATATACAACTTTTTATCTTGCTCAACATTTACAACTACTGCCCGTGTCAGTTGTGGGTATGGCATTTGGTCAAGCAGCACTACCTTATTTATCTGAAATGTATCAAAAAAAACAGTATTTAGAGTTAAAAAATCTTATCATTAACTCTATTCTAAATCTATTATTTCTTACGGTCCCAATCGCCGTATTTTTTATTTTCGCACGAACTCCTCTTGTCCGTCTTTTTTTCGGAGCGCAAAAATTTGATTGGGACGCAACTGTATTAACTGCATATACTCTTTCTTATTTTTCTATCTCTATTCCTTTTCATTCTGCTTATTATCTTTTAACTCGATGTTTTTACGCCGTGCTAGATAGTCGAACGCCTTTTATAATCAGTTTAATATCCATTTTTATTAATACGGGCTTAAGTTTGTTCTTTGTTCTATTTCTTCATCTTCCTGTTTGGGCATTGGCATTATCTTTTTCCATTTCAATAATTTTTAATGTTGTTATGTTACTATTTATGCTTAGTAGTAAGACAAACGGTTTTCCAATAAAAATTTTAATTGGTAATTCAGTTAAGATTGGATTTTCTGCTCTTATTCCGGCAATTCTTGTTTATTTTACAATGAAGTTGTTGGATGGATTAGTTTTTGACACATCTAGAACTCTTAACCTCTTTTTATTGATTATTTTTAGTGCCAGCATATATTTTTTGTTATACTTTTTTATCGCTTGGCTTTTAAATATTAAAGAGCTGGGAATAATCACAAAATTTATAATTAAAACAAAACAATACCAAAAAAAAATATTAGAAATTTATGTTTCTAATCAATCGTGAATATTATTATTAAAAAATACTCTATTAATTACTAATTATTTAATAAAATGAATAAATTTTTTATTTTTATTGTTATTTTAATAATGTTAATATTCGTCGGATATATTTTTGTTCGCGAAGGAAATATGCCCGTAAATAAAAATGATAAAACCAGCATTATTTTTTTAATCAAACCAGGCGAAAATCTTAATCAAATTATCAATAACTTAGCCAAAAATAATCTTATACGTAACAAAATAAGTTTTTATTTAATTGTTAAACGATTAGGAATTGAAAGAAAAATCCAAGCCGGAGATTTTCGTTTATCACCCTCAATGTCAGCGGAAATAATCGCTAATAGCTTAACTCATGGAACAATTGATATTTGGGTAACGCTTCTTGAAGGATGGCGCAAAGAAGAAGCGGCTCAAACAATCAGTAGTAAAATCGCTTTACCGGAAATTGAGATAATCCAAGCCTTTAAAGAAGGTTATATTTTTCCTGATACGTATTTGTTTCCAAAAACAGCTTCTATTGAATCTTTAGTAAAGATAATTAATTCTAATTTTGAAAATAAATATCAATCACTATCGTCAAATTCAATAAGCCAACTTGAATTAACCATCAACCAAGTGGTAATAATTGCTTCTTTAGTTGAGAGGGAGGCCAAATTCCCCGATGATCGTCAAAAGGTCGCAAGCATTATCTATAAACGTTTGAAAAGCGATTGGACATTAAATATTGATGCAACCATTCAATATGCTTTCGGTTATCAGGTGTCTGAAAAATCCTGGTGGAAAAAAGAACTATCAGAAGATGATTTAAAACTACAATCTCCATATAACACCTATATTCATACTGGTTTACCGCCATCTCCAATTTGTAATCCAAGTCTATCATCTTTGACAGCAGTTACTGAAATTGATCCAAATATTGATGCGTGGTTTTACATCTCAGATAAAACCGGCAAAATGCACTACGCCAAAACCCTCGAAGAACACAATACTAATGTTGAGAGGTATTTGAGATAAGTAAAATAACGTCAATTAAACATTTGCAATTAATGCTATTTTTTGACTTGTATTTGTTTGTTGATTAAAAAGAGTATTTTGACTTTGTAGATATTCCTCGATCCTTCTTTCTGCTAATTCATAATATTTTTTATCGTTTTCATAACCTATGTATCGCCTTTTTGTTTTTAATGCAGCAAGACAAGTGGTGCCATTACCAACAAAAGGATCAAGAACAACCTCATCTTCAAAAGTATAAAGCTGAATCAAACGATACGGAAGTTCAATAAACAAGTTGCGTAATAATATATTTTAAGAACATATTGACCCGTATTGGAATTAATAAGTATTATGAAGCAAGATGATAATTCCATAAACCAGCACAAACAAGGGTCATAGTATCATCTACAAAAA
>Ga0210057_1010695_pt1 | contig 10324 bp, 11 predicted proteins | sample CryGeyCG2114_010_2_FD_183968 | JGI IMG/M metagenome (GOLD analysis project Ga0210057, IMG submission 183968) | Groundwater microbial communities from aquifer - Crystal Geyser CG10_big_fil_rev_8/21/14_0.10 (SPAdes) (version 2) | ecosystem: Environmental > Aquatic > Deep subsurface > Groundwater ...
ACAAATTCGCTGTGTTTTTCCAGCGACCATCCTTGTATTGTTGTTTTTGTCATAACGGAATAATCGTGCAGAGAACCAATATGACTTTAAGCGTAAGCTGACTCTTGTTAAAGAGGAAAGTCTTATGTGAGAACAAACGTCAGTGGTAGACAAAAACATAGCAAGGAAAGAGCGAAAATTAGTTAATTTTGAAAAGAAAAGAGAACAAGTGTGAGATGATAATGGCTTTTGGTTTTTGAGATAGAAAAGTTTATAGATTAGCCACCATCTAAAGTTAATTATGAAAATAAGCTTCCAAAACTTTTATGCTTTTGAATTTACAATCGGCCTAACTGGGATTATGGCTGGATTTTATTTTTTACAATATAGCTTATTCTTTATTCTATTGATTATTGGAAGCTGTGGTTTTGTTTTTAATTCTATCACGAGATGGAATAAATCACAGAGAAATAAAGAAACATTGGAAGGATTAGAAGTTGAAAGACAAAATGCACACTTGGATTTTGATATTACTAAAATAGAATCTGAAACTGATATTGATTGGTATCCTGATGATGTAGTTAATGGGGAGCCAGTCGGTTTTAATGAAATGTACACAGTAACTTATATTATTAAACTTGTTGTTTATAATTCCTGTATTATTGAAAATGTTATAAGAAATATAGAAGTTACTGTGAAAAATAGAAACAAAGATGTTGATACTAAAAACTGTTCCTCTTCTAAAGATAAAAATAAATTCCCAGTATCAATATTGCCAAGGAAATATTTGAATGTCGAATTTCTTGCTTTTGCAAATGATATTAAAGGAAATAAAGGGGACATTTTACAAATTACAGTTATAAGTATAGATGGGAAAAAGACTTCAAAAGAATATGAGATAAAATATTATCAGTTAGGAGAAACTTTACGTGAGGTCTTACCAAAAGCATAATCTCAAAAACTAAATTCATTCTTTTATTGTGGGATTAAAATTACACTTAACAATGTTAAGTTTCAGGGTTTTACGCCCTTGTAAGCGTAGCGTTAGCGGAGCAAGTTTTTTGTGAGCGTACATAGAGACTGACGCCGTTTAACATTTATGATTTTTAGATTTAGTAGTTCAGAATGGGATTTCCGTTTTATTTTAACAATTTTTATATAGTTTCTATGTCAATTAATCAAATATAGAGGGTTTAAACGAATAAAAATGGAAGATCACGAATTCAGAAATGAATTATTTAAATATTTTAAAATTGTAATCTCTTCAAATAAATCTGTAACTCATATGGTAGAGATAGAACACCACTTGAAAAAAATCTCTCCAGAAAAACAATGGGATGAAAAAGAAGTTATTTTCAAGGCTAGAGAAATCATTAATGAATTTATGAATAATAATCTTCTTATGTGGGGTTATGGGAACAGCATGGGTGAAACAGTCCCGTGGCTAACAGTAACAAATTTTGGAAAGAGATGTATTGAAGAAGAAAATATCCTGCCGTATGATCCTGAAGGGTATATTAACGCACTTATTCAACAAGTCCCTTCTATTGATGCTATTACATTAGAATATCTGAAAGAAAGTATTCAGACATATAACAAAAATTGTCTGTTATCTTCTAACATTACATTAGGAACTGCTTCAGAGAATATAATAAACAATTTAATTGAAACATTTACTAATGCTATTTCAGATGCTGGTAGAAAAGCTGATTTTGAGAGAAGAACAAATACTTGGATAATATATACAAGGTACAAAGAGTTTATCAATGAATTTAATACAGTAAAATCAACTTTACCTCATGAACTTAAAAAAGATGTTGAAGTTTATCTTGATGGAATGTTTAACTTTATAAGATTAAATAGAAATCAAGCGGGGCATCCTACTGGGAAACGATTAAATAAAAAGATCATTTATTCTAATATACAAATATTCTCGGAATATTCTCAACGTATCTTTGATTTAATTGATTATTTCAATAATAATTCTATTATTTGATCTTATGATAAATAACAAATATTCTTCAAATACTTTTTTTTAGAATTTAAAAAATAAAAAAAAATTAATCAATCCAACGGCTGTAATGTCCACATAATGCACAAGTGTATTCTTCCCGATCTATGACTTCGTGTGCAGTATCAAAGCGACATTTCTTACAGAATGTTATGTGTGTTTCTACTAACATTGTGCAGCCTCACGTACCACAGAACAATAGTCATGTTCCTCAGCAGTAACATACTGCAACTGCCGGGTAATCCAAGGGGCATATTCACCATTCAAAGCTTGACGTTTCACAACATTTCGTGCAACATTCAAACTATGTTCCAAGAATGGGAATTGCCCCCGAATCCGCTTATACTCTGGCAACGGACAGGTTTCCAACTTCTTGATGGCACATGTTAAATCCATCCTGCTTCTGCCTCTCCGTACTTCTCACACCAACCGCAACACGTTAGTCCATACTCGGCTTCCCGATCACAACTTTGACATTTCATTGGTCAGCCTCCAAGACACGTTCATAATACGTTCGTGGCTTGATGTCAGTTATGATGGTTCTGTGCAAAACATACTTACCATCTTTACTCTTGCCAATTTGTGTTTCCACAATTGGTCTATTTTCAAATTCTTTTTTTTGTTCTTCCATTTTTGTTTTCCTCCATGAGAACATCTATGACCTCTTGAGAGAAATCTAGTCCACAAAAATTATCATCATATTTTTGGTACGGAAACGATATTGTCGTTTCCTGTTTCAAAGGTTCAACGAGATTACGGCTTAGTAGAGGGGCTGTTTGAACCTCGGTTTCTTCATATTTAGTCGTTTCAGCCCCTCTTTCCTTAGAATTTGAAACAGGCAAAAATCTTTCATTTTTGAATGTGTTCAGAAAATGTTTAGTTTCTGACACAGAAGAAAAATAACGTTTTTTCAAGATTGCAGGTATTTCTTTTCGTACATACGTTTTTCCTAATGGTGCATATTTCTCTTTGAATGTCCAATCTGTGACAACGAAAATCCATTCTTTGCCAAAACGTTTATTCAACAATTCTATCTTTCGCAGTAATGCTTTTCTATCATTATGATATGTGTGTCCTGTTTCAACTTCAATGCCAACACTTACCCCATTACCTTCAAAAACAATATCTGCATTAGAACTTACAATCAATTCCACTTTATCTGTATACTTTCTGATGTATTCTTCAATCGATTTTATGACAAAGAAATGCTCTGGACTTTCGTTATAACGTGGTTTCAAAAGATATTCTTCTTTTCGTCCGCCAAATAATCCAATGTGGGAAGAAAGTTGATAACCATTCTTTAAGAGGTCTGTCACTTCTTCATGCGATAATTCTTTTTTCTTGAACCACCCTTTGCTATAATCTAAAGAATCTTCAAATTCTGTCACAACGTCATTTGCTTTCTCACGTTCCTTCTCTAAGCGTTCATCTGCATTCGTAGTAATGACTTTATGTTCTTCTGGAGATGCAATAATCTTAATCTCTGAATGTTCATTAGAGATAATAATAATGCCTTCTCCTGTTGATGCTGTTAGTAAGCGTTCTCGTTCCTGTAAAGAAAGGTGAAACGTTTTTTCCAATTGGTCAATGATGGAATGTTTTTGTCTGAGCAGAAGAGTATATTCAGAATTGTTTAACAAGGCTTTTCCTGCATCCCCTTTCAATAAGTCGCCCACGTCTTGGGTGATCAGTAATAATCCTAAGTTAAACTTCCGACACGTTTTCACAATCTTAAAGATATAACCTTCATCTTCCGTTCTTTGCAGGAGTGACCAAGCTTCATCAATGACTAAAATTTTCCGTTCAATGTCCTTCTTCATTTTCATGTAGACATAATCTAGAATGAGAAACATAATTGTTGGTTTCACTTGCGATGGCATTTCCCCGATGTTGAAGCACACAAACCTGTTTTGGAAATTTAGGTTTGTGTGTTGATTCAAGAAGGAAAAGACACCCGTGACATACATTTCAATTCTGTTAATTAAGCTTCTATAAGTCTCCGCTTCTATCTTTGTTGCATTCTTGCTCATGCTTTTTAATTCTTGAAGTAAGTCTCCCATGACTGGCGGTTTTTTACGCCATGTGGTTTTATCATTGGTAATACCTTTTTCTTCATAGATGGTTGTCAATGCACGGTCTAAGACAGCTTTTTGTATCTCTGATGTTTGTCCTAACATGATGGGAAACAATTCTAACAAGGTTAATTTCTTTTCATCATAATCGTGCCCCATCAAATCTAAAGGATTAATAATAGTTGTAGAATCTTTGGATATGGTGACAAGCTGTCCGTCAAAACGTTCCACTAAATCTGTATATTCTGCTTGTGGATCAATGACCATTACTTTTGTATTATTCAAAAGTAAACGTGAAATCATTAATTTGGTAAAATAACTTTTTCCGCCACCTGATGATGCAAGAACGACACCATTAGCATTATAGAGATTGAAAATATCTTTAATGATGGGAATGTTGTTCTTGTTCAATCCAAGAAGAATGCCTGTATCTTCTGCTTGAAGGAATTGTGATGTAAATGGAAAGAACGCTGATAACGCTTTGGTTGTAATATTTCGTTTGATGTTCAAGTCATCTTTTCCGAAAGGAAGCATAGATTTGAACGCTTTATGTTGTTCATATTCTGGTAAGGTTGGTACCATTAACAAAGAATTTAATTCAGATTCTATCTTTTTGGTTAAAACATTTACTTCATCTAATGTTTTACCTTTGCAGGTGACATATAAAGAAACGTTAAACAGCTTCTCACTCCCTTTCTGTAAATCTTCCAGAACTTTCTTTGTATCTTTATATTTAATTTCTAAGTAAGGATTAATGATTCCTTTGTTTTCCATTGACCATAAATCCCCTCGTTGTTTTTGAAGTTCTTTATTGAGCATCACCATCATGGTTTCAATGTCATAGGGTTCTATGTGAATCGCAATATCAAAATTGCCGTTGATGGTAATTATTTTATCTAAGAAACCTTCTTCTACGGTTCGTGGATACCCTTTCACTGCAATTGTTCGTGCATAGAAATCATTAATTTGAATGTCTTTGATGTTTGTTATGATTGAATTTGGTGCAACGTTGTAATGAAGATAATCTTGTTCTTTAACTTCCATGTCTTTAGGGTTGCTGTCAGAATACACATCGCTAAAAAAACTGCTTAAGGTAAACATTAAATCCCCTTCCTTCAAGATTGAAAATTTTAAATTCATATTTTTCAGAAGTTCTTCACATACACTCACTTGCACCTTTAACCCTGTTTCTTTTTTCTCAGGTATAATCATATAGAAAGAACGGTTAATCAACCCTTCTGCTGAAATCATGCTATGAAGGTGTTTCTTGAAGTCTTGGAAGATTTCATTTAAATCATCCGTCTTCACATTCTCTTCAAGCTTTGCCAAATAATTATCTAAGTTTAATGTGTCTGTTGCAATTACAATCTGAATCGGAAAATCTAAACTATTCAAGAATCTTTGAAACATCGTAATAACAATTTCTTTTTCTTGAATATTTCTAAGATTGAAATTGATTGGTTCTACTTTGATTATAGAAAGTTGTGTGTTTTTCAGTTTCAATGTTTCATCTTCAATTGATTCTAATTGAAGATAGTTTCTCATTTTACTGGTGAATTGATTGTTTTTATCAATGAGTGTGAGATTACGCCATCCTAACCATTTGTACCAATTGAATAATTTTTGAGGAAGTTTGGTAAACATGAAAACAGCACCGATTGATGAAGGAATTAACGCAAACGATACCCTGTATGTAATGTCAAAAGGAGCTTTGAGGAGGATAGCTAACGCTATAGGGAGAAAGATTACTGCATAGGCTAACTGTTGGAAGGTTAGCCCGAAGATAATCTTCTCGTTGTATTCAAGTTGTTGTGGGATTTCGTATGTCATTTGGAATATAGTTCTAAGAATGCGTAATTATTTAAATTAAAAAAAAAAAGAAAAAATATGAGTCAATTTGATTTAAATGGAATTCAGAACGAACTACGGGATATTGGAAGAAAATTAGACAAACCTTTTCAAGATATGAATGAAAGTAGGCGACATGAAGAAAGCTTAAATGAATTTAAACGTTCCAACGATATTAATAAAAAATTAATAGAAAGTTCCCAAGAAACAGCAAAATGGACAAAATATCTTGCTATTGCAACAATCATTTTAATATTACTTCCTTTAATGCTAAATTTTATTCGGCAAGAACCAGAAGTTTCTCCGGTCATTCATAAAACGATTAACATTAAATCTATAGATTATAATAAAAATACTTTGATGAATAAAGCAGGGATTAATAATTTAACAATTGTTAGTGCAACTATTCTCACAGGATTATTTCTTTTGCTTACAATATTAGCCATAGAGATTAAAAATAACAAAGATAATTTTTCATCAATTATAAAAGATTTTCTTAAGAAAAAAGAACTGCCTCTAAGAATTTCAAAATGGGCTTATATCCTTTCGGTTATTGTTTTAACAATAGTATTAATTTTCTCACTTTTCTTGAAGCAAGGATTTATTTTAAACATTCTATTAACTTTGGGAGTTATTTTTATGGTTACATTTATTTTATCATTACTTTACTACTTATCCAATAATTAAATTTAAATCAAAGGCACGTTACCCCCACCCACTACCAAACCCTAAGTTTTCGCCTAAGGATTTCTAAATCAAATACTTTACAGCTTTCTTGACGTTCCGACCAACTTCTGAATTCATAACGCCAAAGACGGCTTTTAAGATCGCAAACACCAACAGGATAAGCATGAAGAGATTCACACCGAGAAAGGCAACGGTAACAAGGATGATCTTGAAACTAGAAAATATTCCTACTTTTACTAATGCTGATGCACTGAATAAAAGAATTGCATCAAAGAACGTAACAAAAATTGACGTTAAAATAATGTTGAATATTAATTTTCCATAACTCTTCAATGGCGGAATGAAATAAAAGAAAAATGCAAACGGAAATAAAACGACACCTGTTGCCACAAAGATGTATCGTAATCCTAATAAAAGCACGGTGATAATTAAAACCAATGTGTAAGGAATAATTAATGAAAATTGTAATGCAAAATTGACAATGTTATCTACAGTCAATAAAAAGAAATTTGGATCAATCAATCCCATGGTGCTTGTTGTGAGGATACTTGAGATTTCTAAGATCGCATTATAAATGACAAAGGAAGCTTGTACGCATAAGACCATTAAAATGATATTCCTAATCCAACTTTTAGCATTCTCACGTTTGGCAGAATCATAACCAGATACCATAAAATTTATTCCAGCAAACAAAAAGAAAAGTCCATAGAATAACGAAATGATATACACCATAATTGCCCAGAATGCGTAGAATAAATTGATGTTCACTGGTTCTGTCAAGAGATAATTTACAATATGTAATAGAGGTTCAACACTACCATTAAGAAATTGTACTAAATATTCAAGAAATTTCTCTGGTAAACAAAGTGCTAAATTTGTAAGGCCACATTCCATTACATGAAATACCCCCAAAAGCGTTTAATGAATCCTACAAAGGTATAATTCAATAATCCAAACATTGACAAAGAGAAGAGGAAGCTTAAGGGTTCTTCATTCTTAACATGAATGAGTTTCTGAACTTCCTTCCCTTGAGATTTAACCACAATCCGATTTAGGGGATATGTTGCTATCAAGGAAGTAGTGCCCTTGCTAGAAGAAGAATTATTCCCATATTCAACAACATAATCCTGTCCTTGCGGTGTGATTTCAAGATTAATTTTTTCTCCATCATTATATGCAGTTTTATCTGTTTTAATTGTAAATGTAAAAGAATTCTGATTCAAATTACAAGGAATACCAAGTCTATGAAAGAAACTATATTGAATGATTTGGCAACCTTCAGTATCAGCAATTGTAATATCATTATGAGAATAAATAAGATTTTGTTGTTTCTCAATAGTTTTTTTATCTGCCTTTAATTGAAGAACATTTACAGGTTGCAATAATTCTGTTTCAGAAAAAACATAGTTGTATTTTGCATAAGAAGAATCTTTGAATCGTAATTCTGTGATTACAGCATCACTAAATGTAAAATCAGCTTTCTTAGTTTCCCAATAATTTCCTTTAAGTTGGAAGTTTGCAGTTAATGTAGGTTTGTAAACATTTACTGTTTTTTTACGTGAAACTGTTACTGAATCCGTTTTATATTCTGTTGAAGCATAAGTACATGACCACGAGTATTTCTTTTTCCCATATTTGTAATAATAAACTTTCTCCCATTGATAATGTTTGATTTTAGTGATAAGGGAGATAACGTAATCTGTGATGAATTGAACATGATCTGTATTTGTTGAGAATAGAATTGTATGACCTTCTCCCAATTTATCGTTGTTAAGGTAGGTTGTTGCCGTTGCTGTATTTTTGTCAATACTACGTTCCGTTTTACAATCCCCAGAAGCAGTAGATGAAGGTATTTCAACATTGTAATCATAACCAATCTTCACTTCTCCTTGTGTATCTATCATAAGTTGATTATTTACTAATACAGAAGGTGTTATCGCAAGAATTTCAACCCAGGCATCTTTGATATAGCCATTATTTTGGGTTTTAGTTTCGTAGGGCTTGACATCTGTCTTTAGTTTACTATTCCAATCTTTGATTAGAAGAAGATCTGGCGAGAGTTTATCTTCACTGATGATATCTTCCAATAAATAAGTTTTTTCATCTGCTGTAAGTTTGCTGTCTTGAATTTCTTGACAGATTTTAGCGTTTGATGTATCGTTACAATCAAGAGCATTGACTAATGGTAAGAAGAAAATGATTAAAAAAAGAAAAAAATAAGATTTCATATCAACAGCCCTATCACAAACGGTGTTGCCCAAATTAAGATTAAGCCTGCGACACAATATGTTGCAATATTCTTTGCTTGATCTCTTTTTCTAGGATCACTGCCAGATGTCATAAACGTGATTCCAGCAAAAAGCATCATGATTGCTGCAACGATTGTGACAATATATTTGATGAAATTGTAAATTTTCATTACTGGTTTCAAGATTTCATCAAACTTCGCTTTCTCTTCCTTTGAGATTTGTCCATCAATAGGTGCTTGATTATCTGATAACGCTACGGGTATCGTAACTAGCAACATTAACAGAATAACTAGGTTCAGCCATTTCATTATTTTTTACCTCCATATTTTGTTGTATTAGGTTAAAAGGGAATTTTGGTTCTTGGATCTCTTGTTCAGGTTCCTTTTCTTCAGAAGTGTCTCGTAATTGTTGTAAAATCTTCATTTTATGACGAATCAGATTCTTGTAATTCCGTTTACGAGAATATTGTTCATAATACAAATATGCTAAATATAAACTTGCGAGAAGCAATGTCCCCACAACATTTCCAAAAATAAATTCAATCATTTTTTTACCTCCAATATTGCTATTGCTTTTTTTAAACAAAATTCACAGATTATCGCTTCATATAATCCTAATTTTTTGTTACAAAAATCACAGTAACGTGTTTTTTTTGCTGATTCAGTGTATCTGTATTTTACCATGAATCAATAATAGAAGAAGTGGTTTAACTACTTTGTAACCCGCTTTTTTATAGAATGTCTACCACAAATAATTTATACTAGAATGATTTTATAAGAATTAATAAGAGTAAATCCGTAAGGCGTTAAACACACCGTTACATTACGGGCGCTGGCGCTCTGGGTTGTAGGCGAATTGCCTGCAACCTTCCATATTTAATACAGTTTATTTTCTGTTATATTATGGAATTAATAAGCCATTATTTCTTGCGAAAAATAAAATGCAAGAACAAAGGTTAAACATCTATGTAAAGGAATTGAGTAAGTATTATACGGAAGAATTAAAGCGATTGGAGAAAAGCCCAGTAAAAGCAAGAAATATAGTTGCTGACATTAGTTTCGTATAAATTTGGCACTATTGCCAATGGAGGCACATTTTTGCGTTTAGTTTAAAATATTTAAATTAGCAAAAATCCCACGTGCCGTGCATAGTGCCAAATTTATGTAGTTTTGTCGGCAACTAATGAGGGATCAATTGTAGAGTTTCATAATTTCTTGTTTTCAGATGGTTCAAAAGAGAAAAGGGTGGCTAAACTGACCTCAGAATTACGACGAATTGAACCAGTACCAAATATTGAATTTGATAAGGCAACAAGGATAGATATTCAACATTTGATTGCATATATTATATGAATTATTCTAACCCAATCCTCTCAATTACATCTTTCTTAGGAAACCAAAGTTCTCCTGCTCTTCTTAACTTCTCCAATTGAGCATTAAAATCTTTTTCTAAAGAAGCGAAATACTCTTCCTTTAATT
>Ga0210057_1010696_pt1 | contig 10324 bp, 7 predicted proteins | sample CryGeyCG2114_010_2_FD_183968 | JGI IMG/M metagenome (GOLD analysis project Ga0210057, IMG submission 183968) | Groundwater microbial communities from aquifer - Crystal Geyser CG10_big_fil_rev_8/21/14_0.10 (SPAdes) (version 2) | ecosystem: Environmental > Aquatic > Deep subsurface > Groundwater ...
GGCCTGCTGTTGTACTTTACGAAAGCGAGCGCGGCGCCGAGCCCCAGTGCCCCGCCGCCGATAGGAACGGCGATATACAGCGGGAGCGTTTTCCACGCGATAAAAGCAATACCGGCCCCCCCAATCATGTAAATGAATTGCCGAAACGTAAACGGACCAAAAATTTTATCTTCCACTTCTATGAATTGAGGGACTTGGAATTGCATCTTAGAGGTTCTTAGCGAATAACATGAGCTTAGGAACTCTTAGACCCCGCCTTATTTTTGCGGAGAGCATATTGTGCGCCGCGCGTGGCCGAATAGGCCAATCCGTGCCGGGCGAAGCGCGGCGCCTATAAAATCCGACACAATAGTATTATCGCACGTCTAATACATTTACGCATGCAAAAATGGGGCGGGGTAGTGTATTTATTAGCTCCTCGGCTAGTGAGGAACCTTTATTCTTCATCGGGGCTTTCTCTGTATGGATCGTCCCAAACGTCTTTTCTTTCGGTGCTTACCATTCCCGGAGAATATTCTCCGGAAGCCGGCGCTCTTTTAACCTTCTGCTGTGTTTCTGCGGGAGATGCTACCGGTGTCGTTTCTAGTGGTTCGTTACCGCTCTTTTCTTCCGCTATTATCGAGTGGAGAGCGTCATTTTGAATTCTTGGATTATCAGATGCGAGGATATCTTCCTCCTCCGGCTCGGCAATTGGTGAAGCGGTGCTTGCTTTTGCAAGTATTTCAGCGCGCAAATCCTCAATGGGCTCTGTTTCTTCCGGCTGCGCATCAGGGTGCGCCAGTTGACGCTCCATCTCTTTTCGAATTGGGTCGAACACCTCTGTTGCGATGTCATTCGCAAGCTCTCTCGCCAATTCTTCTTCCAGTCCGACCTCTTTTTTAATGTTCTCTTCGAGATTTTCTGCGGATTGCAATCCAATGAGCGTCATCATCACCTCGTTTTCAAGCAATTGCCACTGATCGAGATGCAGCTTGTGCTTATCGGAGAGCTGGCGGAGGTGATTCTCGACTTCTGCGCCGGCAATAGCATCCTTAACAACGGGGGGAAGCGTGGCGAGCCGCTCTTGCAATATGTCATCCAATTTTTTTTCCTGTTCCATATATACTATTTTTTACCAGTGTCCTCACTTTTATTATCATCTTTTTCTTTGGCTGTGTCTCCTTCTTTCAGTCGATCTCTTAGCTTAGTGAGTATTCGTTTTTCTTCAGCATCCGCCTTACTTTCTCCTACTTGTTTGCGAGCGGCCTCAGCTTCTCTTACGCTTCTTTTACCGCCCTCTATGAATGGCAGTCTTGATAATGCACGGGACGACCTATTAAGTAGTCTTCGACTCGAAATGTCTGCTGCTCGATCTGCTGCGCCCTCCTTGCTCCATTTTTTGATGTTTGGCACCAGTGTTTCAATGGCGGCTTGAGATTCTGCACGCGCACTTGAAATCCTAGCATCCTGTGCCTTAAGAGCGTTTTGATGTTCTCTCTCTTTTGCGCGAATCGCATCTCGGGCTGCCTGTTCCGCATCAGGATCCCTTGATTGTGCAACTTTCTGCGATAACTGTGTGATTTCTTGTCTGTATTGTTGTTGCATCTTTTCTTTTTCTTTTCCGAGTATTTCCACTAGTCTATCGGCCTGTTCTTTTTGATTTGCCGCACCTATCTTTTCCTGGTCACCACTGCTTTTCGCCGCAGATACGGCCGAATCGACTACTTTCTTTATTTCATCTTCCCCAAGGCTTTCTCTCTTTGCTCTACCGGCGTCTGTTTTTGCCCGTTCCTTTTCTATAGCGGCATACCCACCGTATTTTGTAGTGCCTGCAAGCTTCCCTTTAAGTCCTGCTTGCGAGGCTAATTTTTTGCCGAATCTTGAGTTTGCGATGTTAAAATCGGCTTTCTGGAGCTTCTCAAACCCTCCCGCAAGACTGTTAAGTTGGTTTGCAAAAAAGCGCGCACCAGGAACATTCGATCTGCCAGCTCGTTTTTGTATTGCCTCTACGCCTCTTTGGGCATACCCGGCTCCAACCCCAAATGTCCGCCGTCCTACCCACCCCCCGAGTAGTGCTCCGCTAACCGCCGCAAGACCGGGTAATGTCGCAGACAGCTTGAAACCGGTAATGCCACTCGAAAGCGATTGAGACATCTTAATTGAAGTAAATAGAAGGCCGACGCTAATAATCAACAGCCATATCGGTTTCCAAGAATCGGAATCATTTGGTTTGCTCAAGAATGCGCCAATGGTGTTTTGATTTTCCGCACCTCCCGATTGCAGTATAAACAAAGACGCCCAGATAAATAATAGAAGAAGAGGCGCCATGAAAGCGGTCTTCAAAAGCGTGTCTCTCCACACCTTCCAGCCGTATTTTCCGCCATCGAGAGATGGGATTAGGTATGAAGCGAATGCAAGAGAAGAAGTAATCATTAATACGATTAGGAGTATTCCTCTCGACGCAAGAAGAAAACTTCCGTAAAGAAATATGATGGCAACGGTCATTATAAATAGAGATGCAAAAGATGTGTATGCGATGATTGTAACGAATGGCGTGCCGTTATTTGCACTAATTTTCTCTATAAATTTTCCGGTATCAAACGTGCTGGTAATGCCGGTTTTTGCCATAAATGCATCGGATATTTTAATCGTTTGAGTATTTCCCACAGATGCAGTTTGGGTTCCTTGTAGAGTCGTTGCGGTAATAGATTTATAAAATTGGTTTGCGGTTATATGAGAAGCGTCGATGATTACCTTTGTAAAAAATAAACTAAAATTAATGAGTATTGCGACAATCAGGAGGCGTGCAATCATTTTCTTTTCGCCGTATGTCTGAAGACCTAGAATAATTGATATTGCAACAAAAACGAACATTCCAATAATCACAATATTGCCGATATCTCGAAATGCCCCCCACACTTTCTCTATGTTCGGCATCAGCCCGGTGTCGTTGAGCGTGCGTGCAAAGTCCACAATAGTGTATTTAATGAGGAGATCGAATAAAGAGCCCGCGATTCCGAGGAACCAAATGGCCATTCCTATGAATAATTTTCCTATTTCTCCTGATAAATACTCAAACGGATATGCAATTGCCCGCCATATTTGATACAGAATGTTTCCACTTTCCGGCGGACTCGATTCTGCAGCAAACACGGGAAGTGCGGTAAACAGTATGAGAAAAGAGAGCAATAGAAGGGTTGCACAAACGGTAACTATGATATTTCTGGCCATCATAATATCTATACGCCATCGGTGCGCCACGCATTAAGCCACCCTTGTACGACACCGCCGTTTGAAACGTTGCACCACCCTCCCCCGGTACCCCACTCTTCAATGGTTTCCTCAACAATTGCTCCGACAGTGCTCTCGACATTTGGCTGCTGTTCTTGTGCGGACTTAACGTCGAATGCGGTGTGGATTGCGCGGTTGCCGATAAGTGCATCGAGCTTTTCAAGTGCGATTCGCTGGATTGTTTGCGACGCGGTGTTCCGAACATCGTTGATAAGTCTTTCGATGAGGACAACTGCGTTATTTGAACTTTGCACATCCTCTTTGATTATTTCAGATAGCGGCTGTATCTCCGAGTCGAGCGCGGCCGTTGAAAATTGTGTAGAGGTTGCAACGGTATACGGAATCGGCTGGCGAAGTACGCACACTTCTCTCTCTATTTGAAGACCGGTTTGCGGGTCGATGGTTGTTTCCGTACTCGTCTGCACACACTGGAATGCAATTTCCTTCACCGCCTCCTCGATAAGTTCCCAACAACGCGTCTCTGTTGAAGTGATGTCGCTGATTGCTTTGTCGAGAAATGTATCGATGTTTTTCTTGATAGTATTGTAGCTGGTTTCCGTTGCGAGCGTTGAGTTTAGCGCGGTGAGTGCCGCGTTCGTTGCCCCTTGCCGTACGCGCGCGGATGCCTCACTTGAGAGCTGGTCGAGGTATGGAGGGTTGCCGCGATTGCTTTCAGTAAGTCCGGTGAGGCCGCGAACGCTCGTCAGGATTTGATTTCCTATTCCCGAAAAGAGCGCGTTAATAATCTGATCTACCTCACTTGCGGTTTCAAGCTGTCTGAAACCGGAACCTGCAACCTGTTCGAGTGTGCGGCTTATAAGGTACCCAGGAGTAAGAATGGTTCTTACAAGGCGCGTATCGTTTCCATCGGTGGGCACTTGGTCGATTTGCTCCGGGGAGATGAGCCCGTTTCCAAAAGAGAGAAGCTCTCCCCTTTCGGCAATTGTCTTTACCACCTCGCTATCCAGTGTTTTCTTTGCTTCAGTGTAAGCACCGAGCCTATGGTTTTGAGGGTTAAGGCCGAGTTGCATTAAAGAGTCCCACCCTTGCCACTTACCTCTAAGGAGTGCTTGGTGATCGGCGTTTGAGAGGCCAATGTTGCATGAAAAATTACTCGTTCGATTCTGCACTTCACGTAGGTGTTCTCTCGCGAGAGTGACACGTACCTGCTGGCGATATGGCGCACATACTTGGCCAATTGAATAATCTTTAAGATTTTCAAACGTGGTTTCTATTCCAAATTTTGCATAATAGTTTTTTAAATTCGTCGGGTACAGCGGCTCTCCGTTTTCTCCTCCTCTCGTGATGTAGTTAAGCGAGCTCTTCACGAGCGCGGCGGTTGCCGCTTCTCGCATTGCAACAATGACGCCGTCGAGTACGCACTCTTTATACACGAGATATCCGGTGTTTAACGTAACCGCCGCGTCATTCACCGGCACATAAATACCGCCGATTGCAGTTAAGGTGCCGGTGGGGAGTGCATATTCACCTGCGGCACAGCCGAACAATCCTTCGCGCAAAAAAGAGCGTTCGGTATTCGGCGCCACTTGGACGGTGCCCACCTGCACCGGCTGTGAAGTGTTTCCTTGAGTGTCTTGTATTACACCAATGATTATTTCGCCGTCTACAGGACTTTTATTGAATGTGCAATTCTCAAATCTTCCCGATGCATCCGCCCGCACTTGGCATCGCGCGCCGCTCTCTGTTGTCAGGACGACGGTGCTCCCCGGAAATGCGGTACCCGACATATCAAATCCACCGGTTGTTTCAACATCAAGACCGGGCGGCGGCAATACCACCGTTCCCGTGTGGTTATCCGCATTGAGAGCAATCGGAACGAACGCGAAAAAAAGTATAAAAGCAAGGAAGGTCGCTTTTCGTACAGATGAAGATATGTCGGATGTGCTATAGGTCATATGCTTCACGATATTTTAAAACATAGTACGAACTCAATGTGTTGAAGGTCGTAAAAACGTATTCTTCCGCCTGTGCGTACGTGCGAAGAAGTGCAAATGATGCAACAGAGTCATAGGAATAGCGCACCATGTCGCGGAGCACGGCGGCATAAAACGAGAGCGCATTCACTACGTCGAGATGTTCGTCGACCGCATCTTCGGGGACGGTTATAAGGGCGGCGCTATTTGCGACAGATTCGTATACATCCGCAGTGTCCAAGAGTGTCTGTAACGCGGCGGTATCTCTTTCCTGAACGAATCTTCCATAAATAACGAATTCCGCTTCCTCGAGCGATAAGAGAGGGGAAAAAATTTCTTGCATTGCCGAGCGATACAGCAACACACGTTCATACGAAGTATCAGGATCGCTCTTTATATTCTCGGCGTCTCTTGGTTCAAATGGAGTAATTTGACGTATGTTTTCGGAGAGTTTTTCTCCGATTGAGATACCCCGCTCGTTCGTGTATGCGCCAGTGCGCTTCAGTGTCATATACTCGGAGATGAGCCTGTTTCCAAGCTCATCTGCGGGGCTAAGCGCCTCTGAATCGATGGAAAGAGCAGGAGTGACGTTTGATTGTATGTATGCAATCGATGTGTAGGTGTCCTTTTGCCCGTCTCCGTCCGAGTCGGGGTTAAAGGGGTCGGTGCCGATAAGTGTCTCTTGCCAGTTCGGGACACCATCTTTGTCGCTGTCTTCTTCCGGAATCGGCGCGACAAATGTCGGCGGAATCACGACAATCCGCCCAGAGTCTGCGGCTTCTTCTGTTTTTGTTAGCTGGTACACGATGGCAATAAGTAAGATAGCAACCGAAACCGCTGCGACAACGGTAATACTTCCGCCTGTCTGCGTGCGCCCAAACACGCCGCACACAGGCAGGCGGTTTTTTTGCGGTTTTTCGACCACTGATAAATTATAACACCGCAAACACACTCCTTTTCATCGTCGGTCTGCACATCCGTCGATAACTATTTTGTATCTGTTTTTAAATGGTAAGAGATGGAGTAAATACGAATACACTCCCCGGCTCACTGTTTGAAAATGGCACCTCTGCAACTGAAAGGAGCGTTACAGTCGACAGATAATCTTCAGCAAAATCGTCGGCCGCTTCGTTGTACGCAAGGATTGCGTCGAGCAGTGCTTCATCGGATCGTGCCTGTGCTACAGCAGTGAGTTTTTCCCCGATTGATACGTATCCTGAAGCGAGCCGCGCATTTACGCCCTGTGCTACATCGGGAATGATGTCTATGTCAGCAAGGTCTCTTCCTATTCGTGTAAGAGCAAATGCCAAATCTTCAACCAGCTGCGCTTTTTCTTCGTTTTGCATATCTTCCAAAAATTGTTTTAATATTTGTGCCTGATCTCTCCATCTCTCGTTGAACGATTCAATGTATGATCCCGCCTCGTTTCCGTAATCCTTGAGTGCCCGTTGCCTCTCCGTCAGTTTTGATGATTCAAGGGCTTCAGCGGCGACGGTTGCGGGAACGAATGCGTAGATATCCGAGAGAAGAAACTCGCCTTCAAACGGGTTATACGGAGTGACCACTTGTGCGGTCGGTGATATGGATGCAAGCAGTGCCGTAATCTCATCTGCGTCAAAAGTAATTTCCGTATTGCTGATGGTCCCTGTGGCATTAAGGCGACTTTCGTACACATTTGTCTGTGGGATGAGTGAGGTATATGGCTTGTCTCTTGTTTCGCTTAAGAGCGTATAAAAATCTTCCTCGCTAAACTCTTTTTCAAGTGCATTGGGAACGCGGAGCGAACCTTCGTTTGCGATGATGTCGGAAAATCTTCCGCTTCCGTATTTGCCCCATGTATACCCGGCTGAAAAAGATGGAGCTGTGGCAACTTTGTCCCACACAAGTATCGCGCCCAGAAGAATGAGAATAAAAATACCGACTAATGCGAAGAGAAATGGATGTGCCTTAATCCAATGCATATCCCCACTATATCACGCACTGATTTTTCGAAGTGCTATCATGTGCATATGGGACTTCTCATCCATGTCGAAAAGAAAACGCTTATAGTAAGGGCGGTATTAGTGGGTTCTGCTTTCGCCTTTCTCCTTGCTCCTGCACACGCCGAGGCATTTCCATTCGGAGGGCAGGCGTCGATAGTCCGCCCCTGTTTTAACCAAGCAATTTACGCAAGTCTCGGACCGCCGCGCGGAGGTCCATTCATCTGGACGGGGAAAACAAAGACGTATCAATTCGGCCCGCCTTCGCATGCGGGGCAGTGGCTCTTGGGGCTCGCTGGCGCTCCTTACTTTTGTATTATACGGATTCAGCCGCTTACGGTGTGGTCGGGGACGCATATCATCATGATGGGGAGTAGCCAGTAATTTCGAACTTGCTCGAAATTAGCACAGTGCTTCTGCACTGTGCGTGCTGGGTTACTTGGCCGGTGCCATGGCGCAAGGAGCGGAGCGACGCAGCGAAGGCGAGGTCGAGCGCATTTAGTATTTTGGAGTGCAAAGCACGAACAAAATGCTTAGTGATGAGTGACCTTCGCAATTAGCGAGTGGAGAGTGATAAGTTTTGAGCAACACACTTCCATTTTTCAAGCGACACATCTTCTGCGCGCGCTTTTTCCGGGATGTTGCATGCCGCGCATGCGGCCGTCACCTTTGATTTGTCGTATGCATGCGAGAGGTTGTTGACCAACAGCTTTCTTTTTGATGAGAATCCCCTCTTTATAATCTCAAAAAAGAACTCTTCGCGTATGTCGTCAAAAAAAAAGTCTGATATTTTTTCTATTGACATAATTGCCGAATCGACTCTGGGTGCGGGAGAGAAACAAGAGCGGGAAACGGTTTTCACGTAGCGCGGTGTGCCGTATGCTTTGACCGACAGAGAAAGGATGCTTTCCTTTTTCGATTTTGCAATGCGTTCCGCAACCTCTTTTTGTACAAGCAGTGTCATGCTTTTTGGTTTTCTGCATATGGAGAGAAACCCGCGTATGATTGCACCGGTAATGTAGTACGGAATATTCGCCGCTACTCGGTAATCATTTCCTTCAAATCCGAATTGCTCCATGGTCACCGAGTCGTCCATGATGTCAGCGTGTATGAGAGTAAGTGTTCCCGATGCTATTTCGTCGGTAAACTTCTCTTTTAGTATCGGTATCAATGCACCATCTATCTCTATCGCTATAACTTTGGCTCCCAAGCGAAGAAGCTCGCGCGTGAGCACTCCTTTTCCCGGCCCTATCTCGACAATGGTCTCTCCTTTTTTTGCGCCGCTTTCGCGCGCGAGCATCGTTGCGGCCCAGCGCGCTTTTAGAAAATGTTGTCCAAGTCGGGCTCCTTTTTTCATATACACTAAAAATCAATCAGGTCTATTTTGCCCCCGCTCCTCGTATTTGGCGCGCTGTCGTTGATATACAAGGGATCGATATCGCTTAGAAATTCCGAAGGAACGGTGAGGTCTCTTGATCCATACATCATCCGCGACATCGCGTGCGACAAAAATATTTTTTTACGGGCTCGAGTGAGCGCCACATAAAACAGCCTTCGCTCTTCTTCCTCATCGGCGCTCTCATCATGCCTTTCGTGCGGGAATAGCCCTTCTTCGAGTCCGGTAACAAACACGACATCAAATTCGAGCCCCTTCGACGCGTGCACAGTCATCAACGATACCGCCTCGGACTCTTTGTCGAGCGAATCTTGCTCCCCCAACAACGCCGCGTCTTCGAGCAGTTTTTCCGCCCCCTCTTTTGGAGGGAGCTGATCATATTTTGTTGATACGTTTACCAACTCCTTTATATTCTCAAGTCGCTCTATTCCCTCGTCGCCCTGCTTCATGAGGAAAGACTCAATCCCTGATGCATTGGTTATATACCTGATTACTTCTGAAACAGGCATTGTCTCGGTGCGTTTCTGAATTGAATGAAGCAATGAGCGGAATTGTTCAACTTTTTGCTTTGTCGCAAAAGGGAGCGCATCCTCTTTTCCTTCAAGCATTCGAGACAGTGTCTGTTTTCCTATGCCGCGCGGAGGAGTGGCAATAATGCGGGCGATATCCCCGGCGCTTTTCGGGTTCATACCTGCTCTGAGATACGACAGAATATCTTTTACCTCCTTTCTCTCGAAAAAACGAGTCCCTAGCACTCTATACGAGATGCCGTGCGCGATGCACGCTTCTTCAAGCACACGGGATTGGAAGTTCGCTCGATACAGGACGGCAATTTCGCTCGGCTTCGTTCCATTTTCAATACATTCAGCAATTGTCTCTGTGATAAATTGCGCTTCATCAATTTCGCTATGAGCGCTGTAGAGCGTGACTCCTTCGCCGTCGCTGTTGTTTGTGAACAGCGTTTTTTCGTGGCGGCGGCTATTTTTTGAAATAATATCGTTCGCGACATTGAGAATCGTTTTTGTGGAGCGGTAGTTTTCTTCGAGAAGTACCACTTTTGCGTTCGGGAATGTTTCCTCGAATGAAAGAAGGTGCGATATGTCCGCACCTCTCCAAGAGTAAATGTTTTGATCTATGTCGCCGACTACGCAGATGTTGTTCTTGGGTGCCGAGAGCAGTTTTGCAATCTCAAATTGAACGTGATTAGTGTCTTGGTATTCATCTATCGTGATGTACTCCCATTTTTCCGTGCACGCGCGCAAGACATCTTGTTTTTCCGACAGAAGAATGAGTGTTTTTAACAGAAGATCATCAAAATCGAGAGACCGCTCTTTTGTAAGCGCCCTCTCATATCGCTCCCACACACTGGCCACGGTATCTTCCCAATTATTTTGCGACGACTCTCTTATATGTTGCCATGAACGCCCTTCGCCTTTTGCGCGGGATATTTTTCCAAGAAGCATTCGCGCCTCATACTGTTTTTCAATCCCGAGTTCTTTTAGTATCGCTTTAATCGCACGGGTGCTGTCTGCTTTGTCCCAAATACTAAAAGATCGCGGGATGCCGATGTGCGCACCGAAGGTGCGCAGTATGTACACGCCGAGAGAGTGGAACGTCGCGACAAAAGGTCCGCGCCCTTGAGCGTATAGAGAAATGGGAAAATGCGCGGCGCCCGTCTGCTCGAGCAGTGCCCCAATGCGCTCCTTCATCTCTCCCGCGGCCTTGTTGGTAAACGTAACTGCAAG
>Ga0210057_1010697_pt1 | contig 10323 bp, 7 predicted proteins | sample CryGeyCG2114_010_2_FD_183968 | JGI IMG/M metagenome (GOLD analysis project Ga0210057, IMG submission 183968) | Groundwater microbial communities from aquifer - Crystal Geyser CG10_big_fil_rev_8/21/14_0.10 (SPAdes) (version 2) | ecosystem: Environmental > Aquatic > Deep subsurface > Groundwater ...
ATTTATCTTTAATTCCTAAGATAGGTATAATTGGCGCGGCAATAGCAAAAAGTTTAGTTTATGCCCTTGGAGGCATTTGCTTTTTTTTCTTAACCAATCATTATCTTAAATTAAAAGAATATAAACAAATTTTATTGATTATACCGCCAGTAATATTTTTTATAGTTGTTCTTTTACTGCCCGGTATTTATTTTTTCTTAATTAGCGCTTTACTTTTATTTATCACTATGCTTTTAATAGCCAAAAAAATAAATCTCTTTTCCCCAGAAGACAAAATAATTTTTGAAAAAATTGATATGCCGGAATTTGTTAAAAAATGGATTTATAAAATCATAGATAAACTTTCTCCTGCTTTATGAAATTTATCTTATTTGGTATTTTAATATCTATTTTTGGGTTTTATTTAAGAATAAAACCGAGATTAGGAAAAGAAAAAAGAGGAGTGGATACCTGGTATTTTTTGGCTTCGGTGAAAGAATTTAAAAAAAATTGGCGAATTCCTATTAAATTACCGAATTATTTATTAGATTTAGAAGAACAATGGTACCCGCCCGGTTTTACTGTTTTCCTTTCGATTTTCCCTCAAAAAGTTCTTGAAAAATATCAATGGCTTTTAGGTCCTTTAATCGATACCTTGCAATTACTCTTTATTTATTTATTTTCTCTTATTTGTCTCTCCAATTTTAAATTAGCTTTAATTTCCAGTTTGGTTTATGCTGTTGTTCCTATTCTTATTTCCGAGAATTCAACTTTAAATTCCCGCGGTTTAGGAAGTTTTATTTTCAGTTTACTTTTAATTTCTATTTATGGATTTATTTCCTCAAATAATATTTTCTGGCTAATTTTAGTTTTAATTTTTGGATTTTCTCTTTTAATGGCCCATAAAATGGCTGCTCAAAATTTATTTTTTATAATGTTGGGCATGTCTTTGATTTTCTTAGACTGGCGCTACTTAGCGATTTTAGCCGGCATATTCCTTTTTACTTTAATTTTTTCCAAAGGATTTTATTTAAAGATTTTGAAAGCTCATAAAGAAATTCTTTTATTCTGGAAGAAAAACTTAAATAATTTAGGAGTTCATCAAATTTACGATTCCAAAATTTATAAAAAAGAAAATATTGAGAATAGACGGCTTTTCCCGGTTTTTCATCAAAAAGGCCTTAAGGGAATAATTCGGCATTTAGTTTATATTTTCGGTTATAACCCCTGGATTTTATTGATTGCTTTTGTTCCTTTTTCTGTTTCTCTTTGGCGATTTGACTTTTTTAATTTTCTCTTTTGGTGGGTAATTTTAACTTATCTTTTTGTTTTTTTAACCACTTTTTTCCTGCCAATGAGATTTTTAGGCGAAGGTTATAAATATATAAAAATGGGCATTTTTCCTTTAGCTATTTTAATCGCAGTTTTATTATTCAGTAATTTAATCCCAATTTATTTATTTATCGCCTTGCTTTTATTGAATTTGTTTTTAATTTTTCGTTTTGTTGGGAAGGCAACGGTTAATGTTCAAAATGAAGATTTATTACTTATTTTTGATTTTCTAAAAAATGAAAAGAAAGATGGCATAATGTTACTGCCAACTCATTTAGCCGATGCCATTGCTTATTTGACCAATAAAAAAGTTCTTTGGGGAACTCACGGCAGCGATGGTACGGGCCGCTGGGCGAAGATTGAAGAATTTTTCCCGGTTATTCAAAAACCAATTGAGTATTTTTTTGAGAAATACGACCTCCATTTTCTGCTGATTGATAAAAATTATGTTGAACCGGAGGATTTAAAACTCAACAATAGATTCGCTCATTTAATAACTAAAGCTAATTATTCGTTATTTGAATATTTAACTCCTAAGATTTGATAGAAGAAATCATTTAGTTTTTTAATCGTTTTTTCTATCGAAAATGATTGAACTTTTAAAAAAGCGTTCTGGCTAAAATTTTCTCTCAGATTCTTGTTTTTTAATAGTTCAATTACTGCTCCAGCGATTTTATCGCTGTTTTTTATTGGAACTAACAAGCCGGATTTTTTATCTTCAATTAATTCTCGGTTTGAAGGAATATCAGAGGCAATAATCGGGATTTTGGCTGCCATTGCTTCTAAAATAGAGTTTGACATACCCTCATAAAGCGAAGGATTTACAAAAATATCAAAACAATTTAGCAATTCCGGGATATCATTTCTTTCTTTAAGTAAAATAACATTTTTCTCTAAATTAAAAGATTTAGCAAGCTCTTTTATTCTTTTTTCTTTTTCGCCGCCTCCAACTAAAACTAAAGTAGTATTGGGAATTTCTTTAAGAATTTGGGTTAGAGCTAAAATCAAATAAATCTGGCCTTTTTCCGGCCGTAATTTACCAATATTCCCGATAACAAAATTTTCTTTAGGAATACCTAATTTTTCTTTTATTAAATTTTTATCAAGTTCAATATTAAATTTTTCAATTTTAACGCCGTTATAAATAATCTCAATTTTTTCTTCAGGAATTTTTAATTTTTTAACATAAATATCTTTTACCGCTTGAGAAACAGCAATGTATTTTGTTATTAAAAAAGAAGTTAAACAATCTAAGATTAAAAAAGGCAAATATTTCAGTTGCTGATAAGTGGAACGAATAGAAGTTACAATTTTTTTAACGCCAAAAAGACGGCCAAAAATTCTGCCGAAAAGATCGGCATAAATAAGATAGGTAACAATTAAATCTGGTTTTTCATTTTTGATGACTTTTTCAAAATCGGCTATTTTCAAACCCTTTAGTTTTATAGTAGGGATATTTTGTTTTTTAAATTCTTCAACCATTTTAGGATTAGCAAAATTAATCACGCAGATTAAATGATTAAAATCAGAAATTTTGGGCAGAGTGGAAAGCATCATTTTTTCAGCTCCGCCAATTCCTAAATTATAAATTAAATGCAAGATTTTTTTCATACTTTATAGCCAAAAATTCGCCAACCGCCGTTGCCAAGAATTTTAACCACCTTTAAATTATTATTTTTATACCAAGAAATAACTTCTTCTTTGTAATATCTATTTTCAATAGGAGCGGATAATCTGTCAAAAGTGTCATTTAAAAGAACCCGAAAAGGGTATTTTAGATAAAGGAAAAAAGGAAGATGTTTATTTTCGGCCTTAAATAGTTTATAAGGGATAATAAAAATAATATAGATTAAAAAAGCGAGGGGATAACAAAGAAAATATAAAAGAGGATAGGACAGGCGAGTAGTAATAAATCTTATGCCGTTTACTATTTTTATTGCCCAATATTTCCAGTTGTTTTTAGGAAAGTTATGATAAAGATAAATTAAAACTCCCCCTTTTTTCTTTAAAGGAATAAGAATTTTTTTAAAACCCTTTTCCGGTGTTGGTAAATGATGAAGTACTCCTAAAGAATAAACAAAATCAAATAATTCCGGTTTAAATGGCAAATGATAAATATCTGCCTGAATAAAATAAACATTTTCAACAATCTTATTGTTTTGTTTGGCAACATCAATAGCCGGACTGAAATCAATCGCGATTATTTCTTTGGCAAATTGAGCGGCATAAAAAGTATGCCTTCCCTTGCCGCAGCCGATTTCCAAAACTGTTTTATCGTTTAAAATTTTTTGGCCGCAGGCCTGCGGTAGCAGGCAGGGTTCAAAATACCATTTAAAGTTTTCTTTCCAAATCGGCAGCATTTCGGAAAATTTTTTCCATTCATAACCAAAACTTTTCTGCGTTTTTCTTTCTTCTTTTGAAAGTTCAAAAATAAATCGGGGGATACCGTTAGTAATGGGAAATTTTTTATTGCAAAAAGAACAAGTTAATTCTCCTTCAATAATTTCTTTCCCCTCTTTTTTTAAAATAAAAAGATTTAACTCTTTTTGGCATTTTGGGCAGGCAAGAAAATTTAATAATCTTTTTTTCATAATTTATTCAAACCAAATTTGCAACCATTTTTTTAGAAATAAAAGAGTCCAGAATTGATAGGCGTAATTTTGCCGATAATTTTTATGGTCAGACAGCATTTTTTCAATACCTTCTTTTTTGAAACCAAAGTCCAGAAATTTTTTGTCTAAGAGTTCATTTTTTAAATAATCAAACAATTGTTTTCTAAACCAATGTTCTAATGGAACGCTAAAGCCCTGTTTCTGTTTTTTAATACACTCTTCAGGCAGATATTTTTCGGCAATTTTTTTAAGGAGATATTTTTTATTATGTCCTTTCATTTTTAAATCAGACGGCATTTTAGCCGTTAATTCTAAAAATTCGTGGTCTAAAAAGGGCGAGCGGATTTCCAAAGAATGAGCCATTGAAGCAATGTCAACTTTTACCAATAAATCGTCAGCTAAATTAGAATTTATATCTACATAAAGCAATTTATCCAACCAATCCAATTTTTCCGCTTCTTTAAATTTTTTTTCAATAAAAGAATGCCAGCGGGAATTTTGAATTTTTTGTTTAAATTCGTCAGTATATATTAAATTTTTTTCTTCTTGATTGAAATAAGAGACGATTTTTAAAAAACTATCAATTAAATTGGAGCCACTGCTCCAAGAGTTTAAAAACCGGTACCCTTTCTGAAAAATTCTTTTTTTTGTAATTTGGTAAGCAAATTGATTTATTTTTTTTAAATTTTTTTTAAACGGCAGATGTTTTAATTGGCAATATAATTTCATTGCATTGTATCTGGTATAGCCGGCAAAATTTTCGTCGCCGCCATCGCCATTGAGGGCAACGGTTACATATTTTTTAGTTAATTCCGAAATATACCAACTGGGCAGAGCCGAAGAGTCGGCATAAGGTTCTTCATAGTGATAGACAATTTTATCTAAAATCTCAATTGTTTTTGGTTCAATAATAAATTCCAAATGATTGGTCTTATATTTTTTTGCCACCAAACGAGCAAAAGGGAGTTCATTATACTCGCTTTCTTTAAAGCCGATAGAAAAAGTTTTTATTGGCTCTTTTGATTGGAGCGCCATCAAGCCGACAATTAAACTTGAATCAATCCCACCTGATAAATGAGCGCCCAAAGGCACATCGGAAACTAATCTTAAGCGGACTGCTTCTGTTAGTTTTTCTGTAATTTTTTCTTCCCATTCTTTTTCCGATAAATCTAATTTTTCGGAATAATTAAGTTCCCAATATTTTTGAGATCGGATCTCCTTGGGATTCAGTTTAATAATCAAATAATGAGCAGGAGGAAGTTTATAAATATTTTTGAAGCCGGTTTTGGGATGAGGAACATATTGGTAGGTAAAGTATTCATCAATTGCTCCAAAATCAGGTTCTTTTTTGACTTCCGGATTTTTTAAAATTGCTTTAAGCTCCGAGGCAAAAATAAAACAATTGTTATCAAAATAATACTTTAACGGTTTTTTGCCCACTCTGTCTCGGGCTAAAAACAACTGCTGTTTTTCTTTATCCCAAATAGCAAAAGCAAACATTCCTCTTAAATGCTTTAAACAATCAATTCCATATTTTTTATAAAGATAAATAATAACTTCGGTATCGGTTTTTGACTTAAATTTTATTCCATCTTTTTCTAATTCTTTTTTAAGTTCCAAAAAATTATAAATTTCACCGTTATGAACGAGCCAAATTTTTCCCTCCGCGTCCGACATTGGTTGATGACCGAGAGGGGAGAGGTCAATAATTGAAAGCCGGCGATGGCCTAAACCAACCTGTTTATCAATAAAAATTCCTTGGTCATCCGGGCCTCGATGGGAAAGAACATCAGTCATCTTCTTGATTTCCCCATTGGCAACCAATTTATTTTTATTGAAGTATATTTTTCCGCAAATCCCACACATAGTTTAAGTTGAGTTATTGAATTATTTTAACATATAATAGAGAATAAAGAATATGCGACTATTTTATTTAATTACTAAATCAGAAGCTGGAGGAGCCCAAACCCATATTTTTCAGTTAACCAAGTATTTTATTCAATTAGGAAATGAGCTCGCCGTAATGGCTTATCCGGGAGGTTGGTTAGAAAATGAAATTAAGAAACTGGGAGCCAAATTTTATCCTAATTTTTATTTTTCGAACAGAATAAATCCGATTGACGATTTAAAAGCAATAAGAACGATAAAAAAAGCAATTTTTGATTTTAAACCAGATTTAGTTTCCTGCCATAGTTCTAAAGCAGGTTTTTTAGGGAGATTGGCAATTAAAAATAAAATTCCGACAATTTTTACCGCCCACGGCTGGGCTTTTACTGAAGGTTCTCCTTTTTTTAGGAAATGTTTAGCAATTTTCGCGGAAAAATTGGCAAGTAAATATTGCGAAAAAATTATCTGCGTTTCAAATTTTGACAGGGAATTAGCCATAAAATATAAGATTGCCGGCCAAGCTCAGTTGCTCGTTATTCATAATGGCGTTGAGAAATCTTTTGAGATCGGATCTCGAAAGATTGGACCTCGAAAGATTGTTTTTGTTGGACGGCTGGCAAAGCCAAAAGAACCGATTTTACTATTAAAAGCTTTTAATGAGCTGCCAATTGAATTAAAAGAAAAAGCAGAGGTTTTGATTATCGGCGAAGGGCCGAAAAGAAAAGAATTGGAAAGGTTTAATAAAGAAAATAATCTTGAGACAAAAATTAAACTATTAGGAGCTTTACCCCGAGAAGAAGTATTTAAAATTTTAAAACAATCTGAGATATTTGTTTTAGTTTCAAAATGGGAAGGTTTCCCCCGTTCCATTTTGGAAGCGATGAGTTGTGGTTTAGCAATTATTAGCACTGATGTTGGGGGAGTAAAAGAGGCAATTGATGAAAATTGCGGGATTTTAATAAAAAGAGGGGATAAAGAAGGACTTAAAAATGCCTTAGAGAAATTATTAAAAACCCCGTCTTTAATTAAAAAGATGGGGCAATCGGCAAGAGAAAAAGCAGAAAAAGAATTTCCCTTAGAAAAAATGCTAAGGGAAACTGAAAAAACTTATACCTCTCTTTTAAAAAGTAATTGAAAGGTTTTAAGTAAAACTCCCAGGTCTAAGAAAAAGGAACGATTTTTTATGTAATAGAGGTCATATTGGAATTTTTCATAACTGTCTTCTACTGAACGGCCATAACGAAATTTTATTTGAGCCCAACCGGTAAAACCGGGCTTTATTAAATGACGTAAATGATAATGGGGGATTTGTTTTTCTAATTTTTTAACAAATTCCGGTCTTTCCGGTCGAGGGCCGATTAAACTTATATTCCCCTTTAATACATTAATCATTTGGGGTAATTCATCCAAATGAAAATCCCGCAAAAATTCCCCTATTTTTGTGACTCTCGGATCGTCTTTTTCCGCCCAAATTGCTTTACCTTTTTCGGCGTCCGGTTTCATTGAACGGAATTTGAATAACCAAAAATTTTTTTTATCTTTACCTACTCTTTCTTGTTTGTAAAGGATTGGTCCCTTGTCTTCTAATTTAATGAGCAGAGCAAAAATCAGCCAAAGAGGCGAGGTGATAAAAATAAGCAAACTAGCCAGAATGATATCGATAATTCTTTTTAAATTGTCATAAATCTTTTTCTCCCCTTCTTTTAAATTTTCTAAAAACCAAACTTGGTTAATGAAGAAAAGAGGGATTTTTTGACAAATATTTTCATAGGCCTCGGAGATATCCATAAAGTCTATTCTCAGAGGCAAACATTTATAAAGATCCTGAGTTATTTTTGATTTAGGTAAAAAATTTTTGGCAATAATTAAAGTATTAATTTCTCCGTTTTTAATTTCTGAAAAAATATTTTCATTAATATTTAAGAAGTTTACAAATTCATATCCTAAATAAGGCCGAGCTTTAATTTCTAAAGCCAAATTTTCGGTTAATTTATTTTTTCCTAAGATAGCAACTTTATTTAAGAGATGAATTGCAAATAAACTGTAATAAACTTTCCGCCAGATTAAAAATAAAATTCCAAATATAGCGATGTTTAAGAAAAGATTAGTTTTAGGAGTAATGTTAGGACTAATGTTAAAAACAGGAGTAAGATAAAAGAAAATCATTCCGATGCCAAAACAAACCAATAATGCTTCGCCAGCTCGAGAATAAAAACTGATTTTTAAATGGGCTAAATTTAAATCGTAAAGACCAAAAATAAAAAAAACAATGAGCCAGAAGAAATATAAGAGAAGAAATGGAAAAAAATGTTGCCAAAAAATTAAAAAATTGAAATTATTTAAAAATCTTAGAAAAATTGTCAGAAATAAAGAAAGTTCCAATAAAATTATATCTCCCAGAACAAGGAAAATTTGACGAATTTTTATGTTCATATATACTTAAGTATAATAACTTTAAAATGGGTAAAAAATCAAGAGAAAAAAAAGAAAGAAAAGAAACAGGAGAGCTCAGACCTTATTTTGAGAGCGAAACGCCGTTTATTTCTTTTTGTCTTTTTATTGTCAAATTTGGGGTTTATGCTATTTTATTTACTCCTTTAATTTTTAGCGGTAAATTTTTCTTTCCTTTTGTTGGTCCGAAAAGTTTATATTTTATGGGTCTCACCCAGGTAATTTTCTTTACTTGGCTTTTTTTAATTCTTCAAACAAAAAAATATCGGCCGACACCAAATGCTGTTTTCTATTCTCTATTGTTATTTCTCATTATCGTTGTTCTCAGTTCAATTTTTGGCGCTGATTTCTTAAATTCTTTTTGGTCGAAATTTGAAAGAATGACAGGTCTCTTAATGATGTTCCATCTTTTCGCTTTCTTTCTGGTTATTTCTTCTGTTTTTAAAAAGGAATCTGATTGGCAAAAGTTTTTTAGTGTTTCTATTTTTGTTGCTGTTTTAATTAGTTTCCTTGCTTTGATGGATTGGGCAGGAGTTACGGCATTGAGAATTTCCGACCGGCGAGGAGCAACTATTGGCAATACTTCTTTTTTAGGAACTTATTTATTATTTAATTTATTTTTTGCTATTTATTTAATTTTTAAATCAAGAAAAGGGTGGAGGATTTATTCTTTATTTTGTTTAGCAGTTATAGCTTCGGCTTTATTTTTCGCTAATCCTGGCAGCGCCCGAGCAGCCAAAATATCTTTTTTAGGCGGCTTATTCTTATTTTTCTTGTTTTTCTTAGCTTTTTATTCTTCAAAACGATGGATTAAAATTATTGGGAGAGTTCTTTTAATCATTTCTTTTGCAGCTCTTTTTGTAGCATTTTTCCTGGTTTTTCAGGAAGGAAATTTTATTAATCAGAAATTTGTAGAAATGGGAACAAAATCGCGAGTAGCTACTGCTGAAATAGCCCTCAAAGGATTTAAAGAAAAACCTCTTCTTGGTTGGGGGCCAGAAAATTTTGAATTAGCTTTTTTTAAATATTTTGACCCCAAACTGCACTTAGGAGAATACGGCGGCGAGGTTTGGTTTGATAGAACCCATAATATTGTTTTTGATACCTTAGTAAGCATTGGCATATTTGGGTTTTTAAGCTACCTTTTAATTTTTGGAGCTCTATTTTATTTTTTATGGAAGAAATATCTTAGAGAAAAAACAATTGATTTTTGGACGGTTTCTATTTTTTCCGTTATTCCTATTTCTTATTTTATTCAAAATATAACTGTTTTTGATATGATTTCCAGCTATTTGATGTTTTTCTTTGTCCTCGGGTTTGTGGCAAGTTTTGCCAAAAAAGGCCCGGAAGGCGGTCAAAAAATAATCCTTCAATCTCATCCAATTTTATCCTTACTTATCTTGCTTGCTTTTTTTGTTAGTTTTATTAAGTATTTTATCCTGCCGCTTCAAGCAGATTCTTTATTAATAAAAGCAGTTAACGCCTCTACTTCTGAGAAAAGAATTGAACTTTATAAAAAAACCTTAGCCGCTTCTCCCTTAGGGAGATATCAGATTAGGGAGTTTCTTGCCCAGACAACCCAGGGAAATACTCAGGCCAATTTTAACCAACCAAACAAAGAAGACATAAAAAAAGAACTCGATTTTATGATTGAAGAGTTGGAAAAAACTAAAAAAGAAAGTCCGCTTGATTATAAATCTATTTTGCGGTTAGGTCAGCTTTATATGCTTTATGGCTTGATTGAGCCCCCGGGGCTCCAAAAGTTTTCTTTAGCTGAAAATACTTTTAAACAAGCGATTTCCCTTTTTCCCAATAATCAACAAGGTTATTGGACTTTTGCCCAAGTAAAACTTTATCAAGGAGATATTGAGCAGGCGCTGTTATTGGCAGAAAAAGCAACTGAGCTTGAACCAAGATTATTAAATTCTCATTTAATAGAACTTCAAATTGCCAAATTGAAGGAAGATAAAGATTTGTTAAAAAAGAAAGTTGACGAAGCAATTAAAATTAACCCTTTATGGGAATCAGACCTCAAAAAATTCTTAGAAAGTTAATCGCTCGG
>Ga0210057_1010698_pt1 | contig 10322 bp, 9 predicted proteins | sample CryGeyCG2114_010_2_FD_183968 | JGI IMG/M metagenome (GOLD analysis project Ga0210057, IMG submission 183968) | Groundwater microbial communities from aquifer - Crystal Geyser CG10_big_fil_rev_8/21/14_0.10 (SPAdes) (version 2) | ecosystem: Environmental > Aquatic > Deep subsurface > Groundwater ...
ATTTTGCCAAGCCAAGCATAAACTTTTTTCTTTGGGGTAATTCTAATAATAATTCAAATGTCTTTCTGCAATCTTCTTCTGTTTCAAATGGGCTGTTAGTTATGATGTCAAAAAACACAGGAATTTTAAGTTTATAAAGTATCATAGCACATTTTTTAATTTCAGAAACAGGGGTTTTTCTATTATATTTTTCAAAAAGTATCTTTTCACTTCCAGACTGAATTCCCATAGTTACAGAATCCAAACCACAATCTTTAAGCATCATTAAAACTTCTTCATCAACAAAAAAGGGAGAGACATTGCACCAAAAAGGTATCTTTATCTCTTTTTTGTACAATCTAGCAAATTTCTTAATCCATTCCTTGTCAAATGTGAACACTTCATCATAAAAATCGACATATCTGATTACATAATTTTTTTTGGCTTCTTTAAGTTCTTCAATAACCAACTCCACACTTTTTCTTCTTAGATATTTCTGACCTTTATACAAATTCCTCAAATAATTGTTACAGCAATAAGAACAGCTGAAGGGGCACCCCATAGAAGTCATTATTGTGTAAATCCCTGGCTCATTGTTTATTGATGTGTCATTTGTTATAAGCTCATCTTCATTTATGGAAAACTTGTTTTCAAAGGAAAAATCAGGTGCAGGAAGCGAATTTAAATCCTGAACAAGCGGTCTTAAATTATTTCTAATAATCTCATTACCTTTTTTAATCCATAAATTTTTAATTTTATTTACTGATTTTCCAGTCTCCAAATTATGAAGCAAATCCAATATGGTATATCCCTCTCCGATACATACAGCATCAGGATATTTTACTGCAACATCTGGGGAGGTTGTAACATCTATTCCTCCCCACACAATAAAAACATCTGGATATTTTGATTTAACTGCCTTAGTTAATAATATAGCAGTATCTCTGGCTATTGATGTGACACTAAATCCAATCAATTTCGGCTTTATTTCTCTTATTAACCTTAACAGAATAGCAACTTCTTTTTAGAAGGTGGTTCTGCATAATTCAATATATAATCATCCCCCATTTGGTCAACTTGAAGATGATTAAAGTTATTTTTAATAAACTCATCTTTCATATATCTTGGCTTGTTTTCCTTAAAATAAACTACAAAAACTTCATAACCTTTGGATTTTAAGAAGCTGGACAGACTTCTGATGCCTAATGCCCCCTTATCATATAATGTAACTAAGAGAATTTTAGACTTCATTTTCCGCTTAGCTCTTTTATTTCCTCTTGTACCTCTTTTTCGGGATTCTTAAGCTTATACAGTCTTTTTCTTGCATCATCAGGGTCGAGTTCCAAGCTTCTCCACCACCCAAATCCAAAACTCTTTTTCCTTTTAAAGAAGCATATTCTGACATCAAATCTACACAGGGTTTAACTCTTTTTAATCTCCATTTAAAATAAGATTTTACATCTTGAACTGCTTGTTTATAATTAATTTCTTTCATTTTCTGCCCATTCCTTAGTCATTTAACTTTAAGTGATAAGGCATTTAAAAAGGTGTTGTTTAATATTGAATGACGTGGTAAAAATGAGAAATATAAGATACATCAATGTTTCAATTCCAGAAGGATTGTCTGAAGGCATAGATGAGTTTATTAAAAATAATCCTAAATTAGATTTAAGGTTTAGAGCACAAGTTGTTAGTCTTGCATTAAGGATATTATTGATTGAGAATAAGAGGAAGGTTCATAACAAGAAGAATGCGACTTGACTCAGACACCCTGTAGAAATGAGAACTCCCGACACTTAACAGCTTAATTCATCTCTCGAAAACTTAGTACTCCTCAAAACAAAAAGAAATTTAAACTTGAAAACTCTCCAATCTTATGGAAGAAACAAAAGACACAGAAAAACCATCAGAAAAAATAGAAAAAGTAGAGAAATCTTCAGAAGAAAAAGTCAAAGATAGAAAAGAGAGGATTAAAAATTGGCTGAGAAATCCTTATAATCTTGCTTTAGTTGGGATTTTAGTTCTGGCATTTGTTATCCGCTTGTACTATTTTTTCCTAACTAAAAACCAAGCTTTGTGGTGGGATGAAGCAGAGTATGCACTTAAGGCCAAATCTTTTGCTTTTGGCACTCCTGACACTGGCTGGGCGCCTGAAAGAGAGATTGTTGTACCGTTTTTGTTTTCGCTTATCTTAAGGGCTGGCGGCGGAGAAATAATCCTCAGAGTAATACAGTTAATTGTTTCAATATTAACAGTAGTCTTCACACAAATTTTATTTGCCAAAATAATATCAAAAAAAGCAGCAATATTCGCAACATTCGGTATGGCTTTTTTTTGGTTGCATGTGTTTTTTACACAAAGAATTCTTTTGTATCTTTGGGCTCCATTGATTTATCTTATTCTCATTTATTTATTTTATGAGGGGTATATAAACAATAAAAAGAAGTATCTTATAGCTTTTGCAATTCTTGCTGCTGTAGGCTTAGAAATTTATTTTTCAATAGGTTTTTTACTTTTTGGGCTTTTAATTTATGTATTATTAACAGAAGGATTTTCTTTTCTAAAAAATAAAAAAGTATGGATAGTTTTGATTGTTTTTTTATTAGCTATATTGCCATTTGCGATTTATTTTCAGTCCACTTTTGGCTTCCCTATCCCAAGGCTAGCAATAGGATACAAAGCAACTACCCAAGAACCAGGCGCAGGGATATCGGGATTATTAACCTATATTTCAATGTTTCCTTCGCGAGCTGGTTGGGCTTTTGCAATTCTTTCTTTTTTTGGGCTGATTTACTTCCTAATAACTCTTTTTTTAGGGCTCGGAATTAAAAATTACTTAAAAGAAACTCATAGATGGTTGCTCATTTTCATTTGTTTTTTTGTCCCTTTCTTAATGTATACTCTCTACGGAACAATCGGAGGGAGCGGAACTTTCTATGATGCATTTATTCTGTCGGTTTTCCCATTTGCGTTTGCGTTTGCCGGATTGTTCTTAGAAAAAATATTGAATTTCAATAAAAAATATCAAACCTTCGCTGTCCTCTTGGTAATCTTGCTTTTATTGATTCACGCATATTACGGAATAAAAAATTCAAGTGATACTATAGTGCCAAAATTAAACTCTTATGATAGTGTAAAATTTGCTGGGCTTTGGATAAAAGAAAATTCTCAACCAGGAGACATAATAATCTCAAGAAGTAGACCACAAAATACCTACTACAGCGAAAGGCAAACTATCAATTATCCAAAATCAGAAGAAGAATTAAATAAACTTATTGAAGAAAAAAGACCTAAATATATTATTGACTCTGTATGGGAACAAACAGACCAGTGGGTTCATGAATATCCATCTAAATACAACTCCACTGTAATCCCTGTACAAATATATTTCTTAGATGTTGAAAAAACCCAACCCTCATTAATAGTATACAAAGTAAATTATTAATGAATCTACTAAAATATTAGTATTCTTATTGATATATCTAAGAATTACCGATCCTTAATTTTTTAAAATCGTCGATAAGTAGATTAGTGATATTCAACTTAGTTATCAAATGAAATATATTCTCCAAACCAGTTCCGCTCTTATTAAACTGACTTTTCAATCTCACAAAAAAGCCCATTATAATTTTTTCTGCAGAAAAAATCGCCCGCTAAAGATAAAAAATAAAGAGGATAAAAGAGAAATGCCAAAAGAAACTTATTTTTATACAAAAGCCGGTTGATTCCAAAAGAAACTTCCCCTAGAGGAGAAGAGTAGAAAACCATCTTTCTGATTTTGAGCTTGTTTTTCCCTGCCAGATTTTTTATATCTGCTGTGCTATAACCTGGTTTTATATGCCCAAACTTTTTATAATTTTTTATATTTTTTTCAGAAAGATAAGGCAAGGTTAGAAGTAGTCGCCCCTTATTATCCAACACCCTTGCCAACTCTGCCAAAGCTTTTTTATCATTCTTAACATGCTCTAAGACATCAGAACATATAACCACATCAAAAACCTTATTTTTGTACTTCAGCTTTGTAATGTCCATAACTCTTGCATTTTTCAGCCCATTTTTTTGTAAAAAATTTATTCTTTCTTTTGAGTTATCAATAGCATAAACCTCATATCCTTTTTTTGACAGCGTAAATGAATAAATACCATAACCACATCCTACATCTAAAATTTTTATTTTCTTATTTTTATACCTTTTTACTTCATTTATTATTAATCTCGCTCTTAATCTCATTCCGATATGTGGCAACCCAATAATTTTAAAAGCAAGTTTTGAAAAGAAATTATTTTTAATTTTAAAACTATTTCCTTCTGCATCTTCTAATTCTATCTCTTCAAAATCCGAAAGAATATTTCCAAAAGGCATTTTTATTCTTTATAACTTATAATGGAGAATTTATAAACATTTTTATTACTTTAAGTACATATACAAGTTCATTATAGTCTTTTTAACAGGGCTTATAGCTTCTATGCATATTTCACTTTTATAGCCCTTATGCCTCTCTAAACCACATTATAAAACCTTCTAATTTTATAGATAACAAAATAGCTATTATCTACTTAAAAGTGTATTTAAGTAAAATAATACTCTAATCTTACTAATCATACTTTTACCATCCTAGCTCTGCAATTCTGTTATAAACCTCCTTAGGGGTTATACTTCTTATGCACTTAAATTTTTCATTCAGTCTGCATTTTATTTTTTTCCCATACCTATAACAAGGGCAACAAGTTTATGTAGTAGTATTTTCTGTGTGATATATTATAGAGTAAATAAATCTTTAAAAACTCTTAAAGGTTAAAGTAGAAATGAAAATCAAAGTTACAGCCCCGGTGAGAGTAGATATAAGTGCTGGATGGCCAGATTCTGACCCCTACAGAAAAGATTTTGGTGGGGCAGTACTAAATGCCGCAATAGACATGCGCGTTAGGGCGGAATTTGATAACTTTCTAAAAACAGATTATTGGCAGGCAAAAAGTTATAATGGTTTAGGGGCTTCTGGGGCGATTGATGCAGCATGGCTTGTTGTTAGAAATCCAGAATTACTAAATGACAGACAAGAATTAATAAGGAATATTTGGGATCTTGAAAACAGAAATGTAATGCATAGGGCAGGAACCCAAGACCAAGCAGCTGCAATTTATGGGGGGGTTAATCTCTGGGAGTTTGGTCAAGGACCAGGAGAAACAGCTTCTATTAGAAGAACTGCCATTGAAATAAAAAGAGCTGAGAAGCTTCAAGACAAGCTTATTCTTGTGGATATAGGAAGGCCGACAATTTCTTCAAATATACATAATTTTGTATTTGGGCATGATAATTATGAAAAAAATATTCCTAAACTAGATAGAATGAAAGAAATAGCTGTTGAAATGTATGCTTCGCTAGAAAATGATTCTGAGATGATTAATCTTATAAGAGAAACTTGGAATTTACAAAAATCTCTGCATAAATCTATTGAAAATCCAGCGGCAAAGGTTCTGGAGAGGTCTATAGACCCATATTTCAGTAAATATGCACTAAGAGAAACTGGTTCTGGCGGATGTGCGATAATATTTGCTCCTGAAAAAGAAGATTTGGTAAAATATATAAATTCTCTTATTAGATCAAAGAGTCTTCCAAAAGAGATTAAAATAATCCCATTTAAGTTTGAATATAAAGGCATTAAGATTGAAAAATCTTAGTGAGTATATTTAGATATTCTTCTGCCTTCAAATCCCAATTGAAATTACTTGCCCATCTTAAAGATTCTTTTTCCATTTTTTTTCTTAATTTGTTATTTTTTAAGAGCAGTTTAATTTTCTTTGCTAGCTCTTTACAGTTGCCATACTCAAATAACAATCCCGTTTTTCCATTGATAACAGAGTCTCTTATCCCACCAACATCGCTTCCAATCACTGGTGTTCCAAAATAGTTAGCTTCTATATTCACAATACCCCATCCCTCTTTAAAACTAGGATTTACGAAAATCCAGGCTTTTTGCATAAGTTCTCTCTTTTTTTCTTCACTTACTCTTCCAAAAAATATGACATTATCTAATTTTTCTTTTTTTGCACATTCTTTCATTTCATCTAAAAAATCACCACTCCCAACAATCCAGACCTCACAATTAGAAAACTCTTTTTTTAATTCCTTTACCGCCATCAACAAAACATCTACCCCTTTATATTTTTTTATTCTGTTTAAAAACAATAGCGAGGGATTTTTACTTTTCTTGAATTTCTTGTAACTAAAGAAATCAATTCCAGGATTTACAATTCCTGTAACTTTTCCATTAAATTCTTTTTTTATTTCTTTTGCAGAGCTATTAGATATAGTTATTATATCTATATTTCTGTAAATTAAAGGCATAATCTTGTTTTCAATAAACCAGCCAGCATATGCAAAAGGCATTTTAATCTCTTTAGACCATACATCTTTATGAACATGATGAATATGGAGTATTTTCTTTGTTTTGGAGAACAAAGGAGCAAAAAATGGAATTCCATTCTCTACATCAATAATAATATCTTGTTTATTTTCTAATTTTAAATAGGCAATTGGCGCACTAAGATACAAACTTAATTTTTCTCCAGTCCTTATTATCTTAATTCCCTCTACATTCTCATTTTTTTTACATCCTTTCCATCCGCCACAGATCATTGTTACTTCATGCCCTTTTTTTACCCATCTTTTTGAGAGCTCGTGGAAATATAACTCAGATCCCCCAGCCTCAGGATTTTTTATATCTCTCCAACTAAAAATTAAGATTTTCATCTTTTAATTTACGTTTTAAGGAGTTCAATCTTTTAATTTTTTTCCTTACCCTCTTTATTTATACAAACAAAGATTATATAAACCTTTATTAATGAGAAAATATACCAAAGGAAATTGATAATTTACCAGTTATGCCTTTGGCACTTCAAAAACTATTGGTTTTTGGTAGTGCTCAGAATCTATAAGATTCTGACATCAAGGAAAAGTCATAAGCCCTTGGCAGATTATTTATGGCTTTTACTATAGATAATAAAAAACAATAAAGAATTTAAACCCTGAAATTGCTTGTAAACTATAAAACTAGGGAGAAAAATGAACTATGCTATAACCGGCCATAAAGGGCTTATAGGAGATTTTTTAAAAAAAAGATTAGATAAAGAGGGGCACCAGTGTGTTTTGCAGATAGATCAGCGGGAAGGATTTAATGTTATGGACTTGTTATTTAAAGAAACGCAATTAAACGACAAAATCGACATATTTTTTCATTTTGCAGCGCAATGCAGGATAAACGAGGCTATTGCCAAGCCAATTTTGCCGCACAAAAACAATGCCGACGGAATTTTTGCAGTTTTGGAGTTTTGCAGAAGGAATAAAATACCAAAAATTGTAGTTGCTTCTACTTCTAGAGTTTTAAGTAAAGAAAGGAATCCTTATGTTGCAAGCAAGATTTATGTTGAAGAATTAGTTAAAGCTTACCATGATTGCTATAATATAGATTATATTATTGTAAGGCCTTCTACTGTTTATGGGCCTATGTTTGATGAAACCTCGAGATTGATAAACAATTTGCTCACCGCAGCTTTTAAAAACGAGGATTTAAAGATTTATGGGGATGAAAATAAAAGTCTGGACTTCACCTATATAGATGATTTTGTCGATGGAATAATGTTGGCAATAAAAGATAAGTGGAACAAAACTTACAACATAAGCGGGAATAATGAATTTAAGATTATAGAACTGGCGAAGGAGATAATAACACAAGTTGGAAGCCAAGGTAAAATTATATTTTTACCGCCAGAAATTGCGCAACCACAGCAAGTTCGTATAGATACTTCTGAAATAGAGGCGATAGGATTTAAGGCAAAAATTAGTATACAAGAGGGAGTTAGGAAAATGGTAGACTTCTATAAACAAAATCCAGCCGCCTGGAAAAGTTACATAGACAAAGGAGCCGAATATTATGCTCCTTATGGAACTAGTCTGCTTTAATCCTTAAACCTGTACTTAACTATTGTCATTATTGCCTTTAGACCATCAATCTTCTTTAGCTTTTTTCCCTCTTTAGCAGTTCTTGATCTTTTGGATACTATCGGAACCTCATAAATTGGAATTTTTTTCTTTGTAATCTTAATCGTTATTTCTGCCTCCCATTCAAATCTGTCATTATTTATCTTTATACTTTTTATTAAGTCTGTTTTAAAAGCTTTATAGCCACAGTACTCGTCTGTAATTTTTGTACCATAAAGCAAATTGGTTAATACACTTACTAAGATGCTTCCAAGATAGAAAATAGGATCCCTACCCCGGTCCTTACAAGCGCCTTTTTTTGAAGCGTTTCTTGAGCCAAACACAACTTGGGCTTTATTTTCTAAGATTGGTTTGATTAGAGCGGGTATATATGCAGGATCTAATTCTAAATCTGCATCTTGAATTAGGACTATTTCCCCAGTCACCTTACGCAAAGCTGTTTTTACTGCAGCGCCCTTGCCTTTGTTTTTTTCATGTCTTAATATTTTTATTCCTTTTAATCTCTTTATTCTTTCAAAGCTCCTGTCTGCAGAACCATCATCCACCACAATAATCTCTTTTTCTATTGGTAACTTCAGTTTCTTCACCTCTTTAATAACTCTTCCAATGGTACCCTCTTCATTATAAACCGGGATGATGATAGATAGTTTTTTAATTTTCATTTTCAATTAACAAATGCTTTATTTTCATACCTCTTTCCCATTTTCAATAAACAAATGCTTTATTTTAATGCCCTTTTTCATCCTCATCAATTGTAAGCAAATAAAATAACAGGATAATGGCTAAAAAAGATAGGATAATGGAAGTGTAAAATATGAAACGGGCTGTTTTATCAAGCAGCTTGTCCGGAAGGCTATAAACAGTATAATCGTCAAATATTTCACCAATTGATTCATCATAACCAACCGGATACATAAACCAATTATGCGTCGATTTTGCTATCGGAAGAATAGCGGGGTTTATCATCAAAGTTGCATGATATACCCTATAACCCATTTCTTCTTCTCTTTTGATTATCATCGGAAAATAATACTTGTTTCTGTTTACCTGGCTCATCTCTTTTTCAATTTTCGAGTTATTTCTGAACCAGCTAACTATCTCTTCCATACTCTGGTTGAATTCCGGCTGGCTGCTTATCGTTCCCCAACCGCAATCATCTTTAACACACTCAATAAAATAAACATCCAAAGCTGTTGCAGAACCATATTTTTTGCTTTCTTCTAAAGCAGAAGAAAACAAGCCAGACTCAATGTAATATCTGTCATGAAACATCCAGGTGATAAAACCCCTATATACTCTTGAATCAACAACAACCAGGCTGTTAGCAGGAATTTCCTTTTTATATTCTATAATTTGGCTGTCTGCGCTTTTATCGTAAAAATGAGATCTTAGACTGCCCCAGCCTCTCCCAAGCATTAATAAGCTAATTATAAAAATAATTAAGAGCAAGTACCTTAACTTAATTTTCTTAGTTTTATTATGCAAATCATTTAAAAAATAAGCAGACATTGGAATAAAAAGGCATGGAACAAATACAAAATGTTTTGACATGGGGATATTTGCGCCAAGGTAAATTAAAGCAGGTAACAGCATAAGCAGGAAAAATCCAATATATCGAAATTTTTTTCTAGAAAGCAAAAGAAAAAATCCCAAAACCCCAAAAACCAAGAGTGTTGGATCATTTTCAAAAACAAAGTATAAAATAATAATAAACCCCGGAAGTTTATATAAACCTCCTTCCCATCCTTCAAAGTTTTTTTGATTCCCAAAAAAGAAACCTTTAAAATCAGTATACGGCATCCATCCAGCACCCCAACCATAAAATTTCTCTGCCTTATCCACCCCAAGTTTCAAAAAATTTGTAAAAATTAAATCCATATAACCTTTATCTTTGTATAATAGATAATTATGCGTCAGAGTCGGAACGCAAAAAATAAAAATAATTATTAAAAAAAGAAGAATATTTTTCGCCGGCTTTCTATTTCCTCCCTTGTCCTTGCGGTAAATATAGATTAGATATAAAAAATACGAGAAAACAAAAAATAACGCATAAATTTTTATTAGTATCGCTATTCCAATTAAAATTGAAGCAATAAAAAGATGGCTTTTTTTATAGCTTTCTCCAAATTTTAATATGTAGAGAGAAGAAAAAATAACAAAAAACATAACCGCAACATCCATTTCAGCCAGTGTATTTTTAATTAAAAAAGGCGAAACAGCAGTAAAAAAAGAAGCGATAAGCGCTATTTTTTTTGATTTGAAAATTTGCTTGACAAAAAGATACATTAAAACAACAAATAAAGCCCCAAATAAAGCAGGGGCAGCCCTGGAGCCTAATTGTGTAG